>Ga0209535_1000075_pt1 | contig 57305 bp, 73 predicted proteins | sample LinPmetageLP28_FD_184041 | JGI IMG/M metagenome (GOLD analysis project Ga0209535, IMG submission 184041) | Marine viral communities from the Pacific Ocean - LP-28 (SPAdes) (version 2) | ecosystem: Environmental > Aquatic > Marine > Oceanic | place: Pacific Ocean | collected 2009-08-22 | reverse complement strand
ACAGCATCCATTTGATCATTAGCTTTGTTCTCATAAAACCTTCTCTTAGCCTTAACTTTACCGGCTGGCATTTTGGCTAACGCCAAATCCCCACGACAGACTGCACCTTGATACCGGCCTTCATCTCTCACGGCAGATGAAATTGCAAGTTCGGGAACTTCATCGGGGGTAACAAGTACCCATCCTTCCTGAAGTCTTTTCCCAACATTGAGTACATCATCGGCACCTCTGACAGATATACGTATCCACCGATAAGCCATTCCTTCAGCATCAAACCGGGCTTTCACCGAGTCAGGTATTTCCAAAGCATTAGGCTCTTCAAAGGTCCACTGATCTTCTCTCATGTTGTTCTCACGAACATCGCTACTACGTGATTCATTTCGTGTATTCATTTTATCCTCCACGTTCTAATTAATATCAGTATATTCGCCGTCCGCCGAAGTTACCTTCAACTTTTCAGCGGCATACTTTTCAAGTGGGATACCCCATTTGTTAGCAAGATTTACATCTTCTTTCGACAGCTTAATCTTCCTACCAGAGTTCGGAGACGAGCGTGAAGCCCCCGATACCACTTGAGCAGGTTTGTTCGTGTTTTCCTGCACACGTTCCTGAACTTCTCCAAACTTGTGTGGAAAAGCTTCTTGAATCCTGTTGTTAACTTCGTCATAAAAGTCTTCATCGTCTGGATCATATCCTTGCTCCTTTAGATCAGCATCGATTGCCAAAGCAGCGGCAGTCATAACATTATCCTTACCAAACCACTCGTTGTTACCTGCCCACTCTTCTGCACGCCTATCCCTGCGTCTTGGTGCGGGGGCCGGTGCTTCTTGCTGAACAGGTTCAGAATATTCTTCAGAGTAACGAGACTTTACTGAAGTTACGTTCTTTAAATCTGATTGGGCATCATTAAGCATTTCCTGTGCTTGAAGTACCCGTTCCTTGTTACCTTCTTCAAAGGCTTCTAGATAAGCCTGACGAGCTAAGTCAATCTTATCTGTTAGCTGCTTCTCAGATGCTTCAAGACTATTCTTACTAACATTGAAAACTTCTTCTTCTTTTTGCTTCAGTGTTTCAGAAAGTTTTCTATTAGTTTCTAATAGCTGTTCAACTTCTTCTTCACGTTCTTTACGTTGACGAATAAGTTGCCGTATTCTTTTCTCCGCACCTTTGGTTTCAATACCTTCCAGTTCAGGAGTCTCTTCTTTAACTTCTTCTTTAACTTCTTCTTTAGTTTCCAGTACAGGCTGTTCCTCTACAACTTCTTCAGGCACATCCTGTTCAATTTCAATCTCAATTTTATCTTCTGCTGAAACTTCAATATCGTTCCAGTTATCTTCTGTAGACATTTTATTCTCCGTTGCTAACGATACAAACGATTTACGTTATTAATATTATACCACACTATACTACTTTTCCCAAATCATCCAGACCCCTTTCCTAGATTAAAGGTAGGATCAAGGTCTTTAGGGTCTTCTACTTTCATAATAACCTGATCATCAAACAAAAGAATAAGCCTAACTCCTTTGTAAAACAACTTAGTTCCTGCATGTTTACCATAGCATACATAGTCGCCTACGTTACACCAAGCTCCAGCAGGGAACTTATCCTTATCCATATAAGCCAAGTCTCCCATTGAGAGAACCTGTGCCACTGTGGTTAGATAAGCCATATCATCTTTGGTAGAATCAGGCAGTAGGATACCACCCTTGGTTACGCTTTTTACCGAAACAGGGCGAACCAAAACATGAAAGCCCGGTATCTTCGGCAATGGTGAGGGATCAGGAGCTTCGTCTACATCAGTAATCCAAAGATCATTTTTGATCGCACCACCCATACTCACTTGTTGCATCTCTTTAGTCATCCTCCATATACATACGTTTTTTAACTATGTCTGTTAAGTTATCTCTGGCCCACTCAAGACTTGATATGGACCCTACTATTTGTCGATAATGCGAGTAGTCTTCCGCAGAACCATTTGATAATGTAAGTCTTAGGTTATTAATTTCTTCATTAAAACCATTAACTACTTCATCCCAAATATTCATCTACTTCTTTTTAGAACCCTTCTTGCTATCAGACGACTTCCAAGAGAAGTCATCCCATTCGTTAAGCGCACTGCGAACATTACGACCACCTGTAATATCCTGTGCATATGCATCGCCAAAACTTTTACCAGTATCCTTTACGTGTTCAGGATATCCCTTACCTTTAGTCATCATAATTATTCTCCTTTTGCATTACTGCTAATTGTGTTAAAGCTTCAAGAGCTTTATCTTCCATATCTTTATCATCTTTCATTCTTGCCTCTAACATATCTTTAATTGTTTGGGCAACTTCTCTTTCATTTGCTGCTGTTACTTTAAAATCTTCAAGATCAAGCTTGCCTTCAATGTCTAGTTCTTTAAGACGCTCTTTAGCTTCACGATCAAGTTCTGATTTTTCTTCTTTCATACTGTTAGCAGCATTAGTCTTGAGAAGATCAATGATCTGGTCAGCTTCTTCAAGTTTAAGTTTCTTGGTCTTGAGTTCCATCTCTGCTGCCTGAACCATAGTATCAGACTGTAGTTTCTGTTTCTCAAGTTCAACCTTGGCCTGTTCCAGAGATACAAGCTGTTGTTCAGGAGACTGCGCCTGACCCATTGCCTGATTAGCATTAAGGATTTGTTGTGCAGCCTGTGCCATGACCATCTCAACAACGGCAGGGTTCTGAGCTTCTTCAGGGCTAACTCCCTGCATCATCTGGTCAGTCATACCATTCATCTGTTCCTGATACTTCATAATAGAATGTTCTTGAATGTTAGCCTGAAGTATTGGAGCAATGCGCTGCATGATTGGATTCTTACCGTTCATGGGGTCTTCAAGATATGCCATCTTAATCTGGATATGTGCATCATGGTTCTGGCCGGGAAATGCAGCAATAGGCACACCCTTAGTAGCAGCCATAATATCTGATACAGGATCAAGCGGTTTAGGTTCAATCTTGGGTGGGAGTATCTGATCAACATTAGGCATGTTGGCAGCATTAAGGATTGTCCTGTTAAGTTCTTCCAGATTAAACATACCGGGAGGAGACTGCTGCGCCATCTGTAGTGCCATGTTTGCCATCATCATACGATGTGCATTGGATGGAATGTTAGGATCAGATACTGGGATAATATCTACACGACCGTCAAAGTCCTGTTTAAAAATACTACGATCTTCATATGGAACATCATAAGGATATTCTTCTGGAAGATATTCATAGTCAATACGAGCAAGGATTCTAAACTCATCTTTCTGGGACTTGTGAAGCCGTTTATGTATTGCTGAGAAAAACTTGCTGCTTGCTTCCAGCAAAGCCATAGTAGTTCCAACGGGTCCATAAGAGGCAGCATCGGAGATAACCTGCTCCGTGCTGTCCGCAAACTTCTGTCCAGCAGTAGCTACGAAATTCAACATCTGGAATAGAGTAGAGGAAGGCTCTTTATAGGGGAGGGGAACAATAGCCTTTGATAAGTCTATACCAGTTGCTTCAACCTCTTTGAACTCGCCGGGAGCAATAGGTTCGTTGTCACCAACCATCCTTACTCCTTTAGCCTTAAACCCTCCCGGTAGATTTGCAAACTGCCCTGCATCTATCAGCGAACGCATTGCCGCAGTAGCACTCATAGTCAAATTACCAAGGAAGTGTATAAGACCAAGACCGTAAAAACCAAAACCCGGTACAAACCTGTAATGAACAAAGTGTCCTATTTTTTCTTTGTTTGGATCATCTTGGTTATAGTTTCTACGAATACTTAGTATCTGTCTAGATTGACTCTCAACAGTAACAATGTATGGAAGAGGAATCTCTTCTCCTTCAATATCAAGATAGCAGTGCTGTTCCAGCAAGACATACTGAGGATCATTATCAGAGGAGGGAGACAACCCAATGATTGTATCCATCTTCTCTGCAAAGGTTGTAATATTATTAGATGATGGTGTGGGAAGATCAACATCCTGATAAACACCAGCATTAATATCCCGTGCTATTTCAACAGGACTACGATAGATTACATGTGTATAACGATCAGCGTTGGCAAGATCAGTTGCATAGTATGATACATAGAACTGATCAATAGGAATAAACTCAGAGCGGGGACGCTTGGTTGTTGCGTCATAGTACAACTTTTTAAATGCTGATCCAATGATCGGGAGATGGAACAGCATTCTTTCAAACTCATCAAAGTATTCGGGCATCTGCTCCGTTACCTGATAGTTCATAAAGTTCTGAACTCTGTTGGCCTGTAATTCTTTTTCTGCGTTTGACTTGCCAAGTATCTGTGCCTTGACAGGACCGCTTGATGGGAATAGTTCACCGGAAGCTTTGGATTGGAACTTGACTGCCGATTCAATCAGGAGAGGATGTACAGCAGTACATGCACCCTCAAAGGGTTCTGAACCCTGTTCTAGTTTAAGCCCAAGAAGATCAAAGCCACTCTCAAACATGGACTCCCATTCAGCACGGGAATCTTTATCTGATTGATAGCTTTCAATAACATCATTGGCAATATCATTCAGTTCATCTTCTTCAAGAAGTTCAGACATATCACCGAACCATTCGGCAATATCTTCTGATGCTTCCATCCCCACAACCTGTTCAGAGAAGTCAACAATAACACCACCGTCTTCAGGATCAACCTCAAAGGTAGCATTGGACTCTTCTTCCATAGGCATAGCAACAACATCGCCAACCTCTTCTGGCATCATATCGTATGGATTTCTTTCAGTAGCCATTTATTTCCCTATTCAAAATTTGTTCCCTGCATTAATTATAGCACATAATCTGGTAAAGCCCAAATCTTTTATGCAGCTTTAGCTGCCTCTGTTAGACATTCCAGTATGTTGCTCTGCCCTTGCTTACCCTGTCCTCTTCTTCTTCAGGGTCTTCGGGATGCGAGAGGTGCCATGATTCCTTCATGTAGTGTACTGCCATTGTCAGGGCATCCACTTGGTCATCATGGGCTGCATTGGGAAACCGTATAAGTTCTTCAATGAGATCATCTGCCCACTTCTTACTCTTAGGTATCCACAGGCGACCTGCTTCCATGATGGGGCTGGCTGCGTAAACTCTGGATACCTTATCCCTGTCAGGATTATATTCCATTACCGGGAGTCCCGCCCGTCGCATATCCTGTATAAGCGATTGACCGGATGCCTTCTTCTCCACCATGCAGACATCAGGTCTATGTTCATTGTATAATTTCTGCGCCAGCCGTCGAAGTTCTGGATATTCAAAGCGGCCCTTGATGTTACCAAGAAGTATCAGGTGGGCTGCAAAGTCCTCCCTGCCGTTCTCATCTTGGTCATACATGTAGAATATACCCCATGTTTGTATGACACTGTAGTCAGCGGTGGTACTGGTGGAGAAGGCAGTATCAAGAGTTTGTATTACAAATTCACAGTTGGGTGGGTCTTCCTGATCCCAATCCTGTATCCACCTTTTCTTTATAAGACCACCCTCTTCAGGTGTGGGGTCTTGCATGTAAAGAGAGTTCCAGTACCGGCTTCCGTTACTTGCCTTGATCTCACTCTCATCCATCCTGAGTATCCTGTCAGACTTCCATTCAGGAAAGTAGCTACCTCCTACTGGAAGATCAAGCATCTCTGCTGCTTCTTCATCTAACCATGCAGGTATCTTAACAACCTCCCACGGTATAGTTTCATAGTCAGACATATTCTCCTGCTGCTTCAGTAGCCAGCCACAGAGATCATCATAGTGATACCTTGTATTGATTATGACAATGGCACCGTCTGGCATGATACGTGTTCTGAGTCCCGCAGGATACCACTCTTTAATAAACCTTCTACCTGCACTGGAGATCGCATCTTCTTCAGACATAGCATCATCAAGTATAGCTACATGTGCGCCACGTCCAGCAATCTGTGATCTGACACCGGCAGCATAGTATGTACCATTATGGTTTGTCTTCCACTTACCAGCAGCCCTGACATCACTTCTAAGGGAGACACCCCTGAATACTTTCTGGTATTCCTCAGTGTTTACTATGTCCCTGACTGATCTGCCAAAGTCACTTGCCAGTTGGTCACTGTGCGATATACTTAGTATCTCATGTTCAGGGTTCCTGCCCAGATACCATGCAGGAAACAACTTGGAACAGACAACAGACTTTGATGAACGTGGTGGAAGAAAGACCATCAGTCTTTTTATTTGACCATCCTGTACCTGTTGTAGCTTATCTGAGATAACTTCAATGTGACGACCCATCCTGAAGTCAGACACAATCGAAGGTGCCATCAGTCTTACAAAAGACAAGAAGTCATCATTACATTGAGTATCAACATTCTGCTTTAACAAAGCTTCAAGGTTGACATACTGTTCTATATAGTTACTATCTAAATACTCCATAGTACTATTATACACTATACTATAGAGATATACAATAGAGATACTAATAAAATAATAAAATAATACTAATAAGGAACTAATTAGTACCGCTTTGTTGTATTTATGTCACAGTATGGATACCTTATTTTTATTTTGATGAGTAGTCCGTAGATTTTTGTCTGTATATGAGAGTGGTTGTTTATATATATATACATGTGCAGGTTTTTTTTCCACCCCCCCGCATAGCAGCTATGCTGCCAACAAAGCCTTTGCTATGGGAACCCAATTATCTCTCCGTAGTAGGAACAGAATGTTACTACGGAGGAGAGTAATTGGTAGTAGTCTTGGCAAATTCATCCAAAGGATGTCTTGTAGTCAGCTTCTACTACTTCGTAGTAACCAACAGAAAACTAGCTAACCCCTTGACAAAGCGTAGCTTTTAGTTGCTATGCAACCAATGCAGGTCTGTCATGCCTACGATGAACCACAATAGTGGTTGATGAGGGTTGACAAACCGAATGACGATAAGCTAGATTAACCTAATTAAACCTCTATAGTAGAGTATCTTACGATACTATAGAGGGTTAATTAGATATTATAACCCAACCAACCAACCTAATCGGAGATTACCATGTCGAACATTTCATTCCTACAATCGGAGATTGACCAGCATCTTGATGGAGCTTTCCGAGTTCACACATCTGTGAATGGCGGAGCCATTGACCTGCATGACCAACATGGTTGGTGGATTGCCACACTGGATGAGGACGAAGCTACGCTTGAAACAATTATAAATCTTTAATCGGAGATGAGCTAATGGATAGCTACTATGCTTTTTGTTACTTGGGGGTATGTCACCCATTGGGTAATTGCGGTGATATTTTTGTTGCCAATGAAATAGCCGATGATCTTCTTGGAGAAGATTGGGCTTTTGTATATACAGCCAAGGATATTATTGATCTTGCTGAAATTGTAAAGAATACAACAGAAATGGATAAATATAATGGATGAAGACGAAGCTACGCTTGAAACAATTATAAATCTTTAATTGGAGATTAATATGTTAAATGAAATGCTTGACAAGTATAACTTGGTTGAGTTGCAAAATCACCCTGTAAATCAGGATCAAGACCATCTGACAATATGTTCATTCTTCCAAGAGGAAGAACAATTTCAGATTCATGCAAGCAAGCTCAAAGATCGCATCTTCAGACAGAGAAATGGGGACTAATATGTTTGAGAAAATTAGAAACACAGCTTTGCTGTTGATGTTTCCGGCAGTTCTTGTCGGAATGTATGGGTTTTGCTTTAGAGGTTGGGACACTTTCCCAATCCTCTTTGCATTGCCATTCGCATTTATAGCATTGTGTGCGTTCTTGACAGAGGGATGCGACTAACCTAATAGATACTTTACAGTAGAGTATCTTACGATACTGTAAAGGATCAATTAGATACAGTAGAAACCGCCAACTGATTGGAGATATATCATGGCAACAATGGAAACTTTCGTAGCTGACAAGTGGGTAGCACTTGATAAAGGCAAAGACTTGTTCAGCAAAGCTGCCGACTCCGGCACTCCTATTAGGGTTGTACACCCGAACGGGAACTTCAAAGTCATCCGCAATGGTGACAAGCTGCCCGAAGCTGAAGCAATTACCAGCACTAAGCCGAAGGCTGTAGAAGAAAAGCTGGAAGCTGCTCACAAACGGTCTAATAATATCATAGCTAAAGCTATCAAAGAAGATGCCGCTGAATTTGTCGATATGACAATGGCATAAGCGTAGCTTAACAGAGGTTAGCAAGGCACCTCACGATAAGCCTTGCATTATTCCTAACCTAAATAGAAAGATATATACTATGACAACTCCTGCAATTCAGTACACCGAACGCCGTGGTAAGTATAACCTCTATGCCGATCCCAAGCTGGAAAAGCTTATTGAAGAAAATGTTACCATTGGTAACTGGGGTAGGTTTGACAAGGCTGTAGCAAAGCTGGCACGGCATCGCAAGTCGGTAGACGGTGGCCGGATGCGTGACCATCAGCGTGTCATTGCACGGCAGCTTATCAAAGTGCTAAAATCTGGAGAAAATACCTCAAGGGCCATAGCACAGTTGGTATCCGAAGCGGCTTAGTTTATACAGAGATAGGAATGTCAGAGGTTCCTATCTTATGTGCAAACTATGGTAAAAATCTATGACTATCAACTATGTTGAGGAACTGACCGTCGAACAACGCACCGAACTCAATGGACGGATTGCGGAAGGCATTAAAAATAAAAATGCCTTTACTACCGACGCCGATGTGTGTTACTTTGAAACTGAGGATTTTTTGGAGGAAATAAATGTTTCACATTACGCCTAAATCAAAGAACGTCAAAGTGGGAAAGATGGCAGTCACTACTAGCACTGCGACAACATGTCCCACTTCGTGTCCCTTCAAATCGAATGGCTGCTATGCCGACAGTGGCCCATTGAAACTACATTGGGACAAAGTCACCCGGAAAGAACGTGGCGACGATTGGGCTACGTTCATTGACAAGATCAAAGATTTGCCCACTGGTAGCAAGTGGCGGCACAATCAAGCTGGCGACTTGCCCGGTGACATGGAGAAGCTGGACAATGAGAAGTGTATTGAGCTTGCCAAAGCTAATAAGGGCAAGCGTGGGTTTACATACACACACTATGACGTACTGGACAACTTCCAGAATGCCATAACTGTCAACATTATGAACCACTTAGGCTTTACTGTTAATGTGTCTGCCAACAATCTTGAACATGCTGACAAGCTATGCGATCTTAACATAGCTCCAGTTGCAACTGTGTTGCCGATTGATCAGACAACTAACACTGTTACACCTAAAGGTAGAAAGGTTGTGGTATGTCCCGCAACATACAAAGATGAAGTATCATGTGCATCATGTATGCTATGTGAGAAGTGGGATAGGAATGTAGTGGTAGGCTTTCCTGCACATGGTACAAGTAAGAAGAAGGCATCAGCGATTGCCGCTTGACTTAATAGGAGTTATGTAGTAGAAGTATCTTACGATACTACATAACGACTATTAATTATACCATTACTAAGACGTTTTTTGGAGATTGAAATGAGTAACCATGAAAACGAAATGCTCAAAGAAAATATCTTTGACTTATGGGTGGAGTATCTGGAGTTGGATGGGTGGCCTAAAGGCTGCAATGAAACCTACGCAGAAGCTGCACGTAGAACTGAATCAGAATGGATGGAGATGAGCTAATGAACGGACTCAGAATACATAGCGTAGACAACATCAAAGTGAAACGTGAAGACTACGAAAGCTTCACAACCATAACGGTAACTGTCACTGATAAAACTGACCAAGACTTTGAGCTAACTTTATTCACAGACAAAGGCTTTGTCCCTGACATGGAGGTAGAGTATGACTCGTGACGATGTATTAAAAAGCATTAAAGATAAACCAACATCTGCTAAACTTTCTTTTGCAAGAATGGGTATGGAGATCGCATTTAGTATGGCTCGCATTGGGCAGTGGGATAAATCAGAGAAATTGTTTGACGAAATGCACGAAATATTATTCAACTTACAAAGTGAATTGGAGGTACAAAATGAAGACAGTTGACTTCGTAGAGATAGAACTTGGTGGTGATAACTGGAAGATTACATGGGACACAAACCTACGTAAAAAGATTAAGACTACAGGCGAGAAGTCTGGTCTAAAGTACACCATCTATTCTCTTACTGATTTGACACCAGCACAGGCTTATGATATAGCTATGGTGCAACTTGAATGGCTGAAGAAGGAGCAAAGCTATGTTATCTAAAAAAGATTGGGACGAACTTCAACAACTGTCTTACAGTGTAATGCCTAAGTGGTGGTATAATAAAGAAGATTGTGATAAACAATATCAAGCTTATGTCGAGGGATGTAATCAGTTTAAATTAAAACAAAACATAGAAGTAAGCTGGGGTGATCCCACAGTAGACATGGAGTGAGTATGCCAGAGAAAGAAAAGCCGCCTAAACCTAATACGCCAGAGCATTATAAGTGGATACAAGAAACTTATTTCGGCGGCAAGCCACCACCAAAACCAAAGGATAAAGATAATGAACGCATGGCATGACATACTAGAGGAGTTACCATATGAATATGAAAGTATTTAAACAAGTTTATAATGAACTTAGTTTACTACAAGAAGAAGACACTGACGATCTAAACATTGCAGAGGAATCTCTGATGGCAGCTATGACTTTTACCATGACAAATGCACCGTCTGCTTTGAATGGATTGTGCTTGATCTCTAATACATTTAATGGTATACTAGCCGAGTACACACTAAAAGATATACAACTTAGAGGAGAATGACATGAATATTCCTGAGTTTAAAGACATCGAAGATGTTGAAAAGTTTCTGCGTTATGGTGGCGATGAGTGGTGTCGCCCAATGGTAGAAGAATACATGGAGCTAATTGCATACGATTCAAAGCCAGAAGATATTAATATCCAAGAACTAAACGGATGGATTGAACACGAAATGCGTTCCCTTTCAGACGGTTACGAAAGCTGGAACGATGACACCGCTTGAAGCCATAGAAGAAACTCTTGAAGTACTAAGCCAGCTTCAGTTGAATGGCTCAGTAAAACTGGAAGACAGTGACAAGATGTCACAATGTATTCAGCAACTACACTCAATACGTTTCAACCTAAAGATGAAAGATAACCAAAATGTTTAACCATGATGTACTTAACTTTAACGTAGAAAAGTTTTCTCTTGGTGCGTTCAACCCTAACTTTGGTGGGGTTGATGGAGGAGAGATTCATCCGTCATTGGGCGTAGGTCTGCGTCGAACTGATAGCGGAGAACCTATTGCTATTGTGTCGGAAGCCTACGAGCCAGTACAGTATCTTGATCTTGTAGAAAATCTTGAACAGTCTATCGCTATGTCGGGTATTGATCTTGATGGTGCTGAGTTTCAAACCAATGTGATTGGACATGGCGAACAGCTAGAACTTACTGCTAAGTTCAACGCTGAAGCTACTACCATTGATGGAAGGAATGACTTGGTTACACCTCAGTTCAAGTTTCGTACCAGCCACAACAGAACATGGGCTAACAATGGAATGATGGGTTACTTCCGATCAGCCTGTTACAATACTCTTGTTGATGGTAACAAGCTGGCCTATGTGTATGGTCGCCACTCAAAGAACTTCTCTGTCACCAGCTTTGCCAGTAAGATCAGGGCTGCATCTGACTTCATTGCCAACGATGGTATGGATCAGATGAAAGTGTGGTATAATACAACGGTTGATCGTGACACTGCGATCTCACTGTTCAGTAACACACTTGCAAAGCGTATGGACAACGTAAGCAAAGCACAGGTTCCTAACAAGGTGATGCTATCCAACCTGATGAAAACCTTTGACGAAGAGAACCGTCACATCATAGGCCGTGGTCACTACGAAGGCTATAGTCAGCAGACTAAAGGCACACTGTGGACTGCTTATCAGGCAGCTACAGCATGGTCTACCCATGTACCTAAAGCTAACACCCGTGTACTACGTGAAGATAAAGTACGTAAGATGTTGGCATCACCACACTGGAAAGAATTGGAGGTTGTCTAATGGTAAAGAAGACTGATGGTAAGTACGATCCAACACAACATCGGATCAAGAAACGTACATCAATCGGGGCGGGAACTCTTTCCCGTCCCAACAATAAACATAAGAGACGTAGCTTTAAAAAGTATAGAGGGCAGGGTCGATGAGTTATATAATAACCCAAGCTCAAGAAGATACAGTTAAGGATGTAGATGACATTGACTTAATGATAAACGAAGATGAAGAAGAGGTGTATACTTTTCCATCATATGAAGATGCCGCCGCATATCTTATGTGTCATGGTATAAAAGAATTGTCTGGTGGATTTCCTTTTAATATAAAAATTGAAAGATTGCAATGAACTACTTAAAGATTATTATACTTAACTTTATATTCTTTATTATCCTTTCTGTCTTTGCATCTCAGGTAAGGGCAGACAACCTTTCATGTCTAGCAGAGGCAGTATACTTTGAAGCACGTTCAGAATCTTTTGTTGCACAACTTGCTGTAGCAAACGTGGTATTGCAACGAGTGCAGTCAGAACATTATCCAGATAATATCTGTGATGTTGTCCGTCAGGGCAGAACATGGAAGGGTAAGCCCGTCAGAAACAAGTGTCACTTCTCATACTGGTGTGACGGGAAGCCAGAAACTATTGCAAATGTAGATGCTTATAATGAAGCAGTCAGCGCAGCAGAGCTTGCTCTACAGGGCGTTGTGCTACTCCACACTGAAGGAGCAACCCACTATCATGCCTCTTATGTCACACCTTACTGGGCATTGGATGATCGCTTCTCTCTTGTGGGGCAAATAGATAAACATGTATTTTATATTGACAACAGCCGGTGACAGGAGTATAATATGACAGAAGACACTAACTTGAAGTCCGCTTGGGACATATTAAATACTAATGTTAAGATGTTAAAAGCTAGAATAAAAGAACAGGAAAAATTAATTGATGACCTAAGAAAAGAACTAGCAAAAGAAAAACAAACAAACGCTAATACTGGGTGGGTAGAATACGATGACAAAAATATACGATCTTGATTGGCACCGTTTAGAAAAAGAAAATACTTTAAGAAAATCTTTAGGATACGGCGAAGAGTTGTGGTTGTTGATGAAGAAGTCAGGGTACGATGTCACAAGTCAAAAAGATAGAGAAGAATTTTTTAAAGACTTAGAGGATTTAGATTAACATGGCTAAGAATTTATGGCAGAAAGAACGCAGTGGTTTAATGCGTGATCTGATCAGAGAATATGTTGATGAAGGTTATGTCTACAAAGAGGCTAAGAAGTTAGCAAAGAAAGAAGCAGATAATATTATGGAAGATAAAGTTTCTTTTGTGCATGAACTGTGGGAGGATACCTTTGATGAATGTTGAATTGATTGATCACATGGGTAACGATCTCAGCGTTGTTAATGCAGCACGGGTTAGCTTTGATAAAGAATCTGATTGGGAAACAATACCTTTTGGTGGTCCGACTGAGGGAGTGCTTCAAGATAAAGATATTAAACTAATAAAGTATCTTGCCAAGCACAATCACTGGACACCGTTTGGTCATGGCTCTGCACAGTTCAGGATCAAGGCACCCATCTTCGTAGCACGACAACTTATGAAACATCAAGTTGGTCTTGTCTGGAATGAGGTTAGCCGTAGGTATATTAAAACAGAACCAGAGTTCTGGTCGCCTGATTACTGGAGACAGAGTGCAGAAAATGTAAAGCAGGGATCATCAGAAGATGCCACACCATCACAGAACATAGTAGATCATATGTACATAGATGCAACACGCCACTGTCTTGATGCTTATAAAGCTATGTTAGATATAGGTGTATGTCCTGAACAAGCACGAACTGTGCTGCCACAAAGCATGTTGACGGAGTGGTACTGGTCTGGTACACTGATGGCCTTCGCAAGAATATACAAACTACGGTGCAGCAAAGACGCACAACTTGAAACCAGTAGCGTGGTTAAACCAATCGGAGATCATATGGAAAAGTTATTTCCTGAATCATGGAGTGCGTTATGTGGAAGTTAGTATTAAGAAAGGAGTGGGGAGATGTGGAGATTAAATCTTTCACTACTAAGAAGGAGGCAGAAGAAGAACTTCAAAACCGTGAACAACTCACTCAACATGTTACCGGATTACCTACAGAAAGAGTTTATGAAATCAAGAAGGGATAGAGCTATGGAAGTTCTAGTTGAAGTATACAAACCAAAAGAAAGAGGACATGTACAAACATGTTTTAAAGCACCGTGGCGTAAGATGGAGATGGTTGATAAGATAGAGACACTGGTATCAATAGAAAAGGATATAGCTGCACACCGACAAGAGTTATGTAAGGAACTCATGGAAAACAGTAAAGGTAAATGGTAAACTTAATTGAGTCTTAGTAGTAGAGTTTCTACGAAACTACTAAGGCTCAATTAATATGGAGAAGTTTATGGAACTTAAAACACACCAACCCTGCCCCGACTGTGGTTCGTCAGACGCACTGGCATACTACGAGTGGGGAACTAAATGTTTTAGCTGCGACGAATCCAAGCCCTATAGAAATGGAGAACAGATGCCAACCCAACCAACTCAGGTTATCAAAATGCAGAATGAAAATCCCTCATCTTTTACCTTCTCAGCTATTGCTGACAGAAAAATTACTCTTGATACCTGTAAGAAGTATGGCGTCACTGTAAGTAAGAGTGGCACCATTGTAGATAAACACATGTACAAATACTACGACAAGAATGGTAATCATCTTGCATCTAAGTTCCGACGTACCAGTGACAAACAGTTCTGGTCTGAGGGTAATCTTTCTGAGTGTGGTTTGTTTGGTCAGAATATCTTTGGTCAGACAGGTAAGTTTGTCACGGTTTGTGAGGGTGAGATCGATGCCATGAGTGCCTATGAACTGATGGGATCGAAGTGGCCTTCAGTATCTATTAAGAACGGCGCACAGTCTGCCGTGAAGAACTGTCAGCAGTCACTTGAATACCTTAACAAGTTCGATACTATTGTTCTCTGCTTTGACAATGATAAGCAGGGCAAGGAGGCAGCACAGGCTGTTGCTAAACTGTTTGAGCCTAACAAGTGTAAGATCATGGACCTTGAACTCAAGGATGCCAATGAGTATCTGAAGACAGGTCAACGTGAGAAGTTTACTCAGGCATGGTGGAGCGCACGTACCTTTACACCGGCAGGTATTATCAACCTTGCTGACCTTGGCCGTAGCCTGTACGATGAGACACACAACGAGACTTGTCCCTACCCGTGGTCCGGTATGAACGACAAGACCTATGGCATCAGGACAGGAGAGCTTGTGACGTTCACCTCTGGTGCAGGTATGGGTAAGTCCAGCATCATGCGTGAGCTTATGTATCATATTATGCAGAATACCAAAGATAATATTGGTGTGCTTGCTATGGAAGAGAACACGAAGCAGACTGCCTTCAACCTTATGAGTGTGGAAGCTAACGCTAGACTGTACATTAAGGAGATACGTGACCAGTACACGCAGGAACAGTTGGATGATTGGCAAGCCAAGACGATTGACTCTGGTAGGTTCTTTGCCTTCGATCACTTTGGCAGCATGGAGAACGATGAGATACTTAGTCGCATCCGATACATGGCAAAAGCTCTTGACTGCAAGTGGATTTTCCTTGATCACCTGTCTATCCTTGTATCAGGACAGGAAGACAACGGCGATGAGCGTAAGTCTATCGACATCCTGATGACCAAGCTTCGTTCTCTTGTTGAGGAGACAGGCATTGCCCTGCTACTGGTCAGCCACCTACGTCGCCCATCAGGTGACAATGGGCATGAGAATGGCCGTGAAGTTACCCTGTCACACCTACGTGGCTCTGCTTCTATTGCCCACCTGTCTGATGCAGTGATTGCACTGGAGCGTAACCAACAGGCAGACGATCCTATCGAAGCTAATACCACCTCTATCCGTGTCTTGAAGAACAGGTACACAGGTGACACTGGTATAGCTTGTCACCTTCACTATGATGGTGAGACAGGACGCATGACACAGATCGACAACCCCTTTGTGGAGGATGACAATGAGTGAGGTTAGAAAGAAGTTTGATCGTAATCTATATGAGAAAGCTGACAGAGAAGCCAAAGAAGCTATGGTATCTTGGTTAGAAAATAAAGATCATACTAATATAGATACTAATGAAACAACTTACTTTGATATTGTTTCAACTGTAGGTCCAGACCTTCCAAGACATCTCTATGAAGTGGAGGTGAAGTATTCTTGGAAGGGTAACGAGTGGCCCGACAGTTGGAAAGAGTTACGTATACCACATCGTAAGCAAAGGCTTCTTGACAAATGGAAGAAGGAATGTTACAATGACCTACTTACTTTTGTGGTCTTCAACCATGACTGCACTATGGCATGGCACGTAGATGGTAACACATTGTTAGAGTGTGAAGTTAAAGAAGCCTCTAACTATAAGATAAGAAAGGGAGAAAAATTCTTTCACATTCCCGTAGAAGATGCATACTTAGTGGACATGACAAATGATATATGAATATGAACTTACAGAATTTGAACAAAAAATTTGTAAGATAGGGGCTGAAATGCGTCACGATGTAGCCCGTTCTTCAGGAGTTTATAACGCAAAGATAGGTCCACAAAGTAATTTAGAAACTGATCTTCTAGGTTTAGGTGGCGAACTTTGCGTGGGTAAATGGCTTAATGTATATCCTGACTTAACAATATATGCAAGACAGGGCGGCGCTGATCTCATTTCTCACTCTGGAAAAAGAATAGATGTTAAAACAACAAAATATTCTACAGGAAAACTACTAGCAAAATTAAATACACCTTATAAAGATATTGATATTTTTGTTTTAGTTACCACAAACTTTCCTAAATTTGTTATCAGAGGTTGGGCAACTAAAGAACAACTTATTAATCCAAATAATATAATTAATTTAGGACATGGTGAGGGGTATGGATTAAATCAAAATCAATTACAAAAAAAAGCTGCTTGAATGAAAGCAGTAGTTGATATAGAAACAGATGCTATCAATGCAACCAAGATACACTGTATCGTAGCAAGGAGCAAAGAAACAGGACAGACACGACACTGGATAGGAGATGAATGCCGTGACTTCAGGGAGTGGTCGAAGAAAATAGATACCTTTATTATGCACAACGGTATCAGCTTCGACGCTCCCTTACTTAATAAGTTTACTGGTTCTGATATTAAGATAGATCAGATTGATGATACACTTATTAAGTCACAGTTATATAATCCTATACGTGATGGTGGTCACTCCCTTGAGTCATGGGGTAACTTCTTCAACCACAAGAAGGGTGACTACCATGACTTCTCCCACTTCAATGAAGAGATGTTGAAGTACTGTTACACCGACACGGCTGTAACAATGGAGACGTATGACTACCTACAGGAAGAAGGTAAGAAGTTCTCTGATGAATCCTATGATCTGGAACGGAAGGTTCGTAGCATCGTAGATAAACAACAGAGCAACGGCTTTGCCTTTGACCTGATGAAGGGTATGACACTGGAAGCTAAACTTATGGATGAGTTGTACTCTCTTGAAGAGAAGGCTCACGATATGTTTCCACCTACCATTGTAGAGCTAAAGACAAAGACAAAAGAAATACCTTTTAATATAGCAAGTCGTAAGCAGATTGCTGAACGTCTGATGAAGAAGGGATGGAAGCCTACAAAGAAAACAGACAAGGGCAATGTGATTGTCAATGAGGCAGTGCTGGATACGATTGATATGCCAGAGGCTAAGATGTTCTCTCGTTACTTCCTGCTACAGAAACGTACCGGCCTACTGAAGGCGTGGATACAGGCATGTAGCGAACAGGAACGAGTGCATGGCAGGGTGCTTACTCTCAAGACTATCACCGGCAGGATGGCACATCATGGCCCAAACATGGCACAGGTTCCAGCAGTGTACAGTCCATATGGTAAAGAGTGCAGAGAACTCTGGACAGTATCTAATCCAGAGACACATCAGCTAGTAGGTACTGATGCCAGTGGCCTTGAGCTTAGATGTCTTGCTCACTATATGAACGATGCTAAGTTTACCAATGAGGTACTGACAGGTGATGTACATACAGCTAACATGAAGGCAGCAGGTCTAAGTAACCGTGACCAAGCCAAGACATTTATCTATGCATTTTTGTATGGTGCTGGTCCCGCTAAGATTGGTAGTGTAGTTGGTGGTAACTCTTCTGATGGACAGAAACTTATCGGAAAGTTCCTGAAGAATATGCCAGCACTTAACAAGCTACGTAAAGATATAGGCGCAGTAGCTTCAAAGGGTTTGATACGTGGTCTTGATGGACGTATGCTACACATCAGGCACGAACATGCTGCACTTAATACTCTACTTCAAGGTGCCGGTGCAGTGGTGTGCAAGCGTTGGCTTGTTGAGATGGACAGGATGATCTGGGAGCATGGCCTTGACGCCAAGCTTGTTGCCTCAGTACATGATGAGTATCAGTTTGAGGTAGCCAAACCAGACATAGAAAGCTTTACCAAGATAACAAAGGAGGCTATGTATACGACACAGGAAATACTAAACTTTAAGTGTGACCTTGACTCAGACTTCAAGGTTGGAAATAATTGGGCAGAGACACATTAATATGTTGACATCCCAATATACGATGTGCTATAATGCACTCGTTGTTTAGTTAGTAGTAGACAACCCAACGGGGAATGATCCCCATCATGGCTGCAATAGCGCAGCGTTTTAAAGGAGACTATTTATGAACGATCCGATTTACATTTCTGGTAAGTGCCACTATGCTTCTATCACTGAGCCGAACGTTAAGTTCGATCCGGTGTGGAGCATTCAGGTTGAGGTTAACGATGACAACCGTGCAACCATTGAAGCTGCTAATCTTCCTATCGCTAACAAGGGAGATGAACGTGGTGACTTTGTTACTATTAAGCGTAAGGTTATGCGTAAGGATGGGACTGAGCGTCAGGCACCCATCGTCAAAGACTCACAGAATAACCTGTGGGATGGAAAGAAAATTGCTAATGGTAGCGTAGTAAATGTAAAAGCAATTCCTTATGATTGGAATTATGCTGGCAAGTCAGGAGTATCGTCTGACCTTGCAGCCGTACAGGTTGTGGACTTCATTGAATATAAAGATGGTAATGAAGACTTCGCCCCTGTTGACGGTGGCTATGTACAAGAAGCTGTATCGGAAGCAGTACCTTTCTAATATAACATAAGGAGGCATGGGGGAGTGTTGCAGTAGTGGTCAGCACTCCCCTTCTTATATAATGAAAACAATAGAAACTCTTGTAGAAGATATCTATGATCTGTTTAATCTAACACCTATTGATATGGATGAAGCAGAGGTAGACAAACATATTGATACCTTTGGAGAGATGCTGAAGGTACATCTGAAAAGTTTTCTCTATGAAGTACCAAGAGATCGTGGCAACCTACGTCTGTCTGCTATTGGTAAGCCTGATAGAAAGCTTTGGTACGATGTCAACAAGAAGCTAACACCAGAGACACTGCCACCATCTACAAGAATTAAGTTTCTATATGGATATATTCTTGAGGAGCTTCTGCTGCTCTGTGCTACAGTAGCAGGACATGAGGTTACAGATCAACAGAAAGAGGTTACGCTTGAAGGTGTGGTAGGGCATCAAGATTCTATTATTGATGGTGTGCTTGTTGATGTTAAGTCTGCCAGTGGTATGGGGTTTGATAAGTTTAAATATAATAAACTAACAGAGGACGATCCATTTGGTTATGTTGCACAGGTTTCTGCCTATGCAGCAGCTAATGGTCTGGATCGTGCGGCCTTCCTTGCCATCAACAAGTCTACTGGTGAGGTATGTCTTTCTCAACTGCACAGTATGGATATGATCAATGCTAAAGAAAGAATTAAGCATCTTAAAAATGTGGTTGCTGACAGTAGCGTACCTGATAAGTGCTATTCCGATTTACCTGATGGTAAGTCTGGCAACCGTAAGCTTGCTGTTGGTTGTGTTTATTGCGAGCATAAGAGAGACTGTTGGTCGGATGCTAATGGCGGTCAAGGTCTACGTGCGTTCAAGTATTCGCAGGGTAGGCGGTATCTTACGCAGGTAGCGAAGCAGCCTGACGTACCGGAAGTCTCTGTCTAAGTGTCCAAGAAACATCATTGGGTTGGCGAGGTAGACCCTGATACATACTATGGTTTTGTTTACCTTATAACAAACACTGTCAGTGGCAGGAAATATATTGGTAGGAAGTTCTACCATACTTATAAGAAAAGAAAACGTGACAGAGAATCTAACTGGAGAGTGTACGCAGGATCATGTAAGCCACTCAAAGAAGACATGAAGCGTCTTGGTAAAGATAAGTTTACCTTTGAGATTATCTGTAACTATAAAACAAGAGGTGGTGTGGTAAGCGGTGAGGTACATTTCCAGACAGACAATGATGTACTCTCACCGGAACTACTGCCCTGTGGTGAGCGACTGTATTACAATGCTCAGCTAGGTGCTGTAAAGTTTATCGCTCCTGAGTTTCACAGTGCTAAAAGCCGTGCGAAGATAAGTGCTGGTAATATAGGCAAGACACTTAGTGCTGAAACTCGTGCGAAGTTAAGTGCTGCTCATACAGGCAAGACACTTAGTGCTGAACATCGTGCGAACATGAGTGCTGCTCAATCGGGAGAAAAACATCCTAATTTTAAAGGACCATATATTATAACATTTAAAGATGGTCACACTGAAGAATTCCAAACGCTAAAAAACATAGATGGGTATGATAGCAGTGCTTTATATAAAGTTATAAATGGTATTTATAAGCCTTATAAAGACATAGTAAAAATAGAAAGGATAGGGTCTGATGACAAATGAAGTACCGGACTTCGGTACACTGTACGATCTAACTGAGAAAGATTCAGACAAGACATTACATCTTGCCATAATCCTTCAAGCTTTGTTAGACTTATCCAAACCTAAAGAACCCAGTGAAAGTTTAGAGACAGTGCTGCATCGTGATCAAGCAAGCGCATGGGTCTTCTGTTCTATTGGAGTAACCTGTGAAAACTTTGAGGCAACGTGCGAGCTTGCTGGATTAGAACCTAAAGTAGTAAGAAGCTTCGCTATTAAAACTATAACATCGGAGAACGCTAATGAAATCAGAAGAAAAATTAACTCTTTCCTATGACCATTCAAACTATCCTATACAAGAGGGAAACTATTCTTATTACATGAGGCGTACAAAAGAAGCTAAAGCATTAAAGCAGCAAGTTGGAGGACAACATTACAAGGGATGTAAGATACAACCAGTAGAATATATTCATGCCAATGGGCTTGACTATCTAGAGGGCAATGTGATAAAATACATCACTCGCCATCGCACCAAAGGAGAAGGCAGGAAAGACATAGAGAAGGCTATCCACTACGCCCAACTCATATTGGAAATGGAATACGATAACTAAAGGGGGACAAACCTATGCCACAATTTCGATCTAACGAGAACCCAATGTTTCGCTCTAAGTTTAGCGAAGACATTTTCAAACACAAGTACGCCCATCATGGGTGTGAGACATGGGACGCACTGTCATCTGTATTGGTGGATGATGTGTGTAAAGAATATCTAAGTAAGGATGACAGAGACGCACTGAAGCGTATGATCACTGACCTAAAGTTTATTCCCGGTGGTCGTTACCTCTACTATGCAGGTAGAGAGAATAAGTTTTTTAATAATTGTTACCTGCTCAAAGCAGAGGAGGATACCAGAGAAGATTGGGCAGACATCTCATGGAAGTCTGAGTCCTGTCTTATGACAGGTGGTGGCATTGGTATTGACTACTCTGTCTATCGTGAAGAGGGACGTATCCTTAATGGTACTGGTGGTCTGTCAAGTGGACCCATACCTAAGATGCAGATGATCAACGAAATTGGTCGCAGGGTTATGCAGGGTGGTAGCCGTAGGTCTGCTATCTATGCCAGCCTGAACTGGAAACATCCTGATGTAGATAAATTTCTTACCAGCAAGAACTGGTATGACATGCCTGTTGGAGAGACAGGATTCTCTGTTGGTCAAGTTAAGGAGCAAGACTTTAACTTTAATGCTCCTCTTGATATGACAAATGTTAGCGTAAACTATGATACTGAATGGTTACTTAATTATTGGAAGACAGGAGATGTTGGGGATACTTTTAAGCAGAATGTTCGTCAAGCCCTATCAACTGCCGAGCCGGGTTTCTCGTTCAACTTCTTTGATAAAGAGAATGAGACGCTTCGCAACGCTTGTACGGAAGTTACTTCCGCTGATGATAGTGACGTGTGTAATCTTGGGTCTGTTAACATGGGCAGGATTGAAAGTCTTTCAGAGTTTGCTGAAGTAGTGGAGCTTGGTACTAAGTTCTTGTTGTGCGGTACGCTCAGAGCAAAACTTCCATACGCTAAAGTTTATGAAACCCGTGAGAAGAACCGTAGGCTTGGTCTTGGTTTGATGGGTATGCATGAATGGTTAATTAAGGGAGGAGAGAAGTATGAGGTTACTGAAGGACTTCACAAATGGCTATCGGTATATAAAGGAGTTAGTGATCACGTTAGCTCCAGCTTTGCTGATACTCTTGGCTGTAGTCGTCCTGTCGCTAATAGAGCCATTGCTCCAACTGGATCAATAGGTATTCTTGCAGGAACATCGACAGGTGTTGAGCCTATCTTTGCTGTTGCTTATAAGCGCAGGTATCTGAAGGGTGGTAATCGTTGGCACTATCAGTACGTGGTGGACAGTGCAGCACAGGAGATTATTGATCTCTATGGTATTGATCCAAAGAACATTGAGTCAGCACTTGATCTTGCAGAGGACTATCAGAGACGCATGAAGTTTCAGGCAGACGTACAGGACTATGTTGATATGTCTATCAGCAGTACAATTAATCTGCCTAAGTGGGGGAGTAAACTAAACAATGAAGATACTGTTGAAGAGTTTACTAATACTCTTGCTTCTTATGCTCACAGGCTGCGAGGTTTCACGGTGTATCCTGATGGATGTCGGGGAGGACAGCCTCTATCTTCGGTGTCGTATTCTGAAGCTGTAGAAAAACTTGGTGAGGAGTTTGAAGAAGGTCTTGAGACACATGACATCTGTGACATTACAGGTCATGGTGGATCGTGTGGGGTGTAACTGGTGGCCCACTGAGGAGTCAAAGGAGAAAAGTATGGAGTGTCAGAAACAATGTAAGCTTGATCCAACACAAACCTTTTGTGTAGTTTGTACTAGAACTATAAAAGAAATAGCAGAAAAAGGTAAAAAATATCTAAAAGAAATACAACATACTAGCACTTGTAGTTCAACTGGATAGAACAACAGACTTCTAATCTGTAGGTTGCAGGTTCGAGTCCTGCCAAGTGCGCCAAGAAAGTCCTTGACAATAAAGCTATTATGATGTTATAATAGTATAACGGTTAACTATGGAGTTATATATGAGAAAGTCCCCTAACACAGTTTACATTGGATACGATCCAAGAGAAGACGTAGCTTATGAAGTTTTAAAGTTTACGATTGAACGGATTGCTGTTGATAATGTAGACATCAAACCTCTGCGTCTGGATGTTCTGGAACGTATGGGTATGTACAATCGTAAGCATACAGTTCAAGATGGACAGATGATTGATGACATAGATGGTAAGCCGTTCTCTACTGAGTTCAGCTTCTCACGCTTTCTTGTACCTGCTCTGAATATGTATCAGGGTTGGGCTTTGTACATGGACTGTGACATGTATCTACGTACCGATATCAATGAAATCTTTGAAGAGTACAACATGGATTACTATCCAGCTTATTGTGTTAAGCATCAGTATGAACCTGCTGAAGAATACAAGATGGATGGTAAGAAGCAGGAACACTATCGCAGGAAGAACTGGTCAAGTCTTATTCTGTGGAACTGTGGACACGATCTAAATAGAAAGCTAACTCCTGAAGTTGTTAACACACAGTCAGGATCATGGCTGCATGGCTTTGAGTGGTTGCCTGACAAAGACTCTGACATTGGAACGATACATCAGGAGTGGAACTGGCTTGATGGTCATTCACCTGAAGATATGAAAGCTAAGAACGTACACTTTACTACAGGTGGACCGTGGTTTAAAGAATGGAAATGTGGTAGATCAATAGATGGTATCTACGCCTCTGAATGGAATGGAGATTACACATACCTTGCAGGGAAAGGAATAATTGAACCTTATGAACTTTAAAGTAGCTACAGCTTTTAATGAAAAGCTCTTTAAACAAAATGGACACAAACTTCTAGAGTCATTTAAGAATAATTGGCAACCTGATTTTGAGTTTCATTGTTATTACTATAACATGGACATTGATAATTACGATGTTCCTAAACAAAAGAATATCTTTTATCATAACCTAGAAGATGTTGAAGAGTACTCAAACTTTATTAAGGAGAATAAAGAACACAACGGAACAGAAGGTGGAGCTATAAATTATAGTGAAGCTTTAGATGGTATGTCTGCTGCACCTAAAGCATTTGCTATTAGTGAGTGTGCCTTTAACAATAGTGATGCATGGCTCCTTTGGTTGGAACCTCTTAGTCTTATTACCAAAGATATTAGAACTGAAACTCTTGAGAGATATATTAAAAAAGACTGTGACTTTATGTGTATGGAAGATGCTGATTACTTTGCAGCATTTAATCTTTCTAAACAAACCACGGTTGATCTTCTTGGCGATCTAAGAGGTGCTTACGTCTCAGGAGAATATCTTAACTACAGAGAATGGACAACCACCTTTATTCTTAGTCGTCTTCTTACTATCTATAATGCACATGGTTTTAATCTACATTCTTCTAACTCATTTAAAAGTTTGTTTATTAATCTGGCAGATAAATCTTCTGCTAACTTTAGAGACAGTCAGGGAAATAGGATAGTATCTTTATCTGAAACAGATACCACACCTGACATCCTACCTAATAGATATAAGCAGCTTGCTGATTTGATTCGACATTACAAACCTGAAACTATTCTTGAGACAGGTACATGGAATGGTGGTCGTGCTATTGAGATGGCTCTTGCTGCCTTTGACAATAGAGATGCTGTACATTACATTGGGTATGATTTGTTTGAAGATGCAACGGCAGAACTAGACGCAGAAGAAAATAATGTTAAGCCTCACAATACAAAGGCTGCTGTTGTAAAAAGGTTTGAAGAGTTTAAAGAACATATGAAGAGGGAAAAGAATAAAACATTTTCCTATGAGATACATAAAGGCAATGTTCGTGATACTCTTGAGAAAAGAAACGAACCTTTTGTTGCGGACCTTGCATTTATCGGTAGTGGTAATAGCGAAGAAACAGTACAACATGAGTACAACTGTTTGAAGAATACTCCTGTTGTAATCATGGATCATTTCTTTACAAAAGAACGTGATGAAACAGACAATCCTAATCCAGATGCTATAGTTATACCTGATGAAAAACATCAGGGAGTTAAGAAAGTTTTTGATGCTATTCTTATTAAGAAAGTAAACGCAGAAAAAACTACAGAAGATGGTTGGACAGAGTTTGATGAAAGTGTACCAACAAGAAAACATGTATTGCCTTCTACTGATAAAGTTCTGCCAGCAGGACATACACATCTTGCTGTTATACTTCACGATGCTACATTGGAAGAAGTTCCAGAAGACTTAAAACGTGTACCAATTATAGTACATCCCAGAGATTCTGTATCTAAAGAATACATTGCTAATAATATTAAATCTAATATGAAAAGCATTGATGAAAATAAATGGGTACAGAAGCATCCACCTCATAGAGAAGTCGGGGTCATTGTCTCTGCTGGACCTTATCTAGATTACGGTAAACTAGAAAAATTTATACATGAACATCCCGGCTGCAAAGTGCTTACTGTTAAACATGCACTGCCGGGTCTGATGAAGAATAATATTATTCCGTGGGGATGTATTGTTCTTGATCCACGACCCATTACTCAGAAGAGTACCCATAATATTATACGTAAGGACCTGTTTAAAACTACACATGCAGATACTAATTTCTTTGTAGCATCTATGACTGATCCATCAGTAACTGCACACCTTAAAGAACGTAATGTTAAACTGTGGGGATGGCATGCATTTACTGACTCACTAAGAACTGAAGAAGAACAGGGAGCGCAGATACAAAACCAACAGGTAAGGCTTAATGAAAGTCTTGGCATTCCTAAAGGAGCTACTCTTATTACTGGTGGTACATGTGCTGCAATGAGAGCTATTGGTATGATGCATACAATGGGGTTCAGAGATTTACACTTGTTTGGTTTTGACTGTTGCCGTGAAGAACCAACCAAAGAAGAGATGACAGAAACTACTGGTGATCTTGAAGGTGGGGAAACTCCCAAGCCTAAATACATACAAGTCAATGTTAAAGATCAAACTTACTGGACAACAGGTGAGCTACTAGCTATGGCACAGGATTGTGAAAAAGTATTTAGTGATCCCGGCCTTGACGGCATACTGACTTTTCATGGTGAAGATACTATGGTAGCTGACCTTTGGAAGATCAAAGAAGAACAAGACGCTAGAATTAAATTTAAAGGATATTATGATGTCTGATATTAGTATAGATAACATTAACAGTAGACATAACCCATCAGATGATTATGTGAATCTTGTTAAGATGTATGAGGAGAAGCATGATCAGGGAGAAGGAATGTTCAATGGACGTAGCCTTCTAAAGTTTGTGGACCTTATTAAACTATACCTGAAAAACAATGACTGTAAGTCTGTACTTGACTATGGGTGTGGCAAGGCAGTACTATATACTGATAAGTTTTCAGAGATGACTAATGAGATTGACTGTCCTCTTCCTGAATATTGGGAGTTGGATGAGTGTGAACTCTTTGATCCCGGCTATGAAAAATATAGTAAGCTTCCTATACATAAGAAAGACGCAGTGATATGCACAGATGTTCTTGAACATATTGCAGAAGAAGACTTGGGTTGGGTGGTTGAGGAAATCTTTTCATATGCAAAAAAGATGGTATTTCTAAACGTAGCTTGTTACGAAGCAGTAAAAGTTCTGCCTGATGGTAGGAATGCTCACATCTCTGTATTCTCCCCTAATGATTGGCTTCAGATGTTAGCTGAGAAAAGTAGAAAATTTAAACACTTGAAAATATATCTCTTTGCTGATACAATGGAAGAAGGAGATACCAAGACTTTTTATACTGAAGGTTATAGGATAGATCAGTATCCTCGTGTTGTTAAACTAAAGAAAGAGGAGGAACAAGAATGTTAGGTATTGCAGATTCAGTTATCGGTGTAGCCGGTAAGGTACTTGATAAGTTTGTAGAAGATAAAGACCTGAAGAAAAAGCTAGAGCATGAGCTTCAGACACAGATGGTATCGCTTGACCTTGCTCAAGCAGAAGCAAACATTGAACAGGCAAAGCATCCCTCCATCTTTGTAAGTGGAGCTAGGCCAGCTATCATGTGGGTATGTTGCTTTGCTTTGATGTGGCAGTTTATACTGGCACCTGTTCTGAGTTGGGGGCTTGCTATCTGGTATCCTATAGTAGAACTACCTGCACTGGATACACAAGCTTTGATGACACTCCTGCTTTCTCTTTTAGGACTTGGTGGTATGCGTACTGCTGAGAAGTGGAAGGGTGTAGCCAGAAGTAATATGAAATAATGTCTCTTAACGAGAAGCAAGAAAAGTTTGCAGAGGCTTACGTTCTGCATCGCAATGCAACTGAGGCAGCAAAGGCTGCTGGTTATGCTGCTGACTCTGCTTACAATCAAGGATACAGGTTACTACAGAATCAAGAAGTAGTTGATCGTGTACATGAACTTGAACAACAGCTTGAGACAGATGTTAATGTTATAGAAGAAATAGAAAGTCAGTATACATTTGCTAAAGCAAACGGACATACTAACAGTGCTATCAAAGCACTTGAACTATTGTCACGTATTCGTGGTTCTAATAGTGATAGTGGTTTATCTATGGATAAGGACACACTAGAGACTGCTATTGTTGGATGTTTAAATGTACTGGGAGAAGAGAAAGTTGTACACCTTTTATCTAAGTGTGAGTTTGCTACTGCCTTATTTGAAGAAGATGTTGTTGATGATGCAGAAGAACCGCTTGGAGACAGTGAAGAGGAAAATTCCCTACTGGTAGAGTAAAAAAGAAGGGCTAGGAGAGCCACTGAGTAGCCTTCTCTAGCCCTTCTGGTAGGCGTATAGCCCAGAGGTACTGATTCTTCTGTATGACGCTCCTAGCTCGTTACAGAGGATATTAACTTATTTACCTACTCTTTCACTAGGAACAGGAGGATGTGTTCCATTATGCATGGAATATAGTCTATCACAATCTTTTTGTAGTCGTTCTACATGCGTAACAATCTCTGCCATTTGCATATGATCTCTTCTAAGATTTTCAGGACTTGCCATCTTTGCTAAAATATTAATTCTTTGTTCCTGAGTTTCAGTTGAAGTGATTAGCTTATCACTACGAGCATCCATCTTACGCAGACGTTGCTCAATATCATCCAGCTTTTCTACTAACTGTTTAATCTGCATCTTAGCTACAGCACTGGCTCCTGCTACACTGAATAAGATGCCAGCAATAGTTACGACCAGACGTATGTCAATACCACCTTCCATACTAACCTCCGTATTATACGTTAGCAGGACCAACAATTATAGCTGTTAGTATTACTGCTATAAAAAATATAATAAATGAACGACCTGTCATTTACTTATAACTCCATAACCACGGACGAGGATGGTGATCCCCATCTTCCATTGTATCAAGGTGCAAGAAGCGGCGTTCATACATGCCACGTTGAGACACACCAATACCCTTGAACTCATGTATAATAGCAAGACGTAGTAGTTTAAAAGCTTCGTGACCACCAATTAAAATATCAGCAGCCTTACCATAGATATGTGCAGAGTTAGGTGAGCCACCTATTGTAGTATTATACGCTATGTCCCTGTAACCTGAAGATATAATCATTGGATTGTCGTAGTCTTTTCTTAAACGAATAAGTTTTTCCATAAACTCTTCATCCATATGGCACTCTCCAGTACCCTTACAACGCATCTCATCTTCAGTAAAGTATTCCCAGTTAGACACTTATCTTTCTCCTGTACTTGCACCAGCATACTGGCGATATATTTTAAATATTTCCTGTTGAGCTTCTTCAATGGGCGGCTTAGAACCTGTACGTTTCTTTGTGGACATTCCCCACTTGTAGATGTCACTCATCTTAGGTGGTGCAGGAACAAACACACCACGATTAACTAGATTATACAACATCTTCTTATCAAGTCTTTTACTGAATAACCCATCATCAGTTACAGCACGTATGATCTCTGCATTTGAAAGACCAATACTTTTAGCTTTGGTAATAACATCAAACATTTCTTTTGCATATTGATATTCTTTTCTTATACCATCTGAATACGCCTCAACAAGTTCATCGGATGTTATAGGAGTTCTTTGTTGGTATGCTCTCTGAAAAGTTTTGTTAGACTCGCCCATGTTTCGTTTCAAGGCACTGAGCTTAAAGCCAAGTGTATCTTTAATATCTATAGTCTCTGGCTTAATACCACTCAGACCAACAATCTGTTCGTCAAAAGCTTTTATCCTACCGCTTCTGGTAAAGCCGACAGGAGTACCATAGCTACCCAAAACAGTATCTCTTACTTCTTTAGCTGGTGCATTAAGCGATGTGCTGAAGTCTCTTGCTGTTTTAATAAGTCCCGGTTCAAATGTTTCCAGAGTTGTGACCACTCCGTTTCTGAACTTCTCACCAGCAGTATCAGTTTCTCTGAAGATAGGTCTGCCAAACTCATCCACATTAAACGCCATGCTTAGTGCTGCATCAGCCAACATGGAGAAACCAAATGTTTCTTTAAGAGGTTGCCATACAGACCTAGCAAAAGCTTCGTCAAGACTACTATCAATATCACTATCAGAAGACAATGCTCTGATACCAGCACGAATAGGGTCTTGTGTCTTGGACCACGGATTAAGATAACTAAGATTAATTCTTCTGGCTTTGCCATCTTCAGGCACACCAAGATAGAGGAAGTCTGCACCACGTTGCCACTCCTGATCAAAGGCTTCATAACCTTCCTTAACTGTATATGGCAGTTCTTTACCGTTCTCATCTGTGGCAGGTTGATCCATACCTGTCACTGCATAACCAGCAGCGGCCAGTGCAGGTGCAGCAGACTGTGCAGCTATGACAGAGCCAAGTCTACGCTGACCAGCAACAGATTGTGCCTGACCTTTCAATGTACCATCAGCATTTTCCTTACCAGTTCTCATTAACTGCTGCCCTTCTTTTATATCTTTAAGAGCAGTCTTGATAATATTTTTCTGAGTACGTATAATCTCTGTGGTGAAGGCAAAGAAGTCTGCTGCTGGAAGTAGTCTGGCAGTACGAACAAACTGTGGTACACCAGCATAGTTCTGCATATGCTTTGCAACTTCATTAGCAGCATACTCATCTAGCTCTGTTATCTCAATAAGCTTACCATCAGCACTGTTAAATCTTCTAACAACATCATCAGGATTAATACCCTTATCAGCAAGAACTTGTCTGTAAGTTCCCTTCTCATTTAGAAAGGCATACTGCTTCCACATATCATCCATTGACTGATAGAATTTAACAGCACTAACATTAAACTTCTTAGCTCTTTTTGCCAGACTATTTTTATCAGACAAAGCTTTGTTAGTAAAGTTCCAGAAAGAAGCATCACCAGCATCACTAAGTGCTGCACGGAAAGAACCCAAATCTGTACCACTTTGCAGATAACCAAGAGCAATACCTTTTTCCATTTCAGCATTAAGGTCTTCATCACTCATTCTATAAAGACCCTTCATAACTTTAGGTATCTCACTAAGGTTACGTGGGTTAAGATATCCAGCACCAGCCGACATCCAACCTGCACCTATAAAGTTACGAGCAATAGCAGTGGGACTGTAGACAGTCTTGGCTGCTCTGGTATGGCCCTGCAATGCAAGGTAAGCTTGCAGTGGTTTAATAGTTGTTTGAAAGATTTCATTACCATTAATAATACCAGCAGCAACTTCAGGATATGCATAGATGCCGCCTATACCTGTATCAACATCATCCATACCAAACTTAGGATCAATATCTTTTCTTAGTGGTAAGCTATCTCCTACAGGAACAAAGTCGTTACTAGAAGACTTGCTAGTTCTTACTCCCTGTATCAATCCTTTATTAGCAAGAGCAACTATATCTTTTTCATAATCAATGTTTGCTATGGTTTGATTTAGTTTAGAAACAGTCCTTGCATAGTTAACAAACGGGTCTTCGTACTCACCCATTAACATTCTAATCTCTTCAGGAATAGCTTCCTTTCCTTTAAGAATTTTAGCAGCATTAGCCTTATTAATAATTGCATTATTAGAAAATACTTTAAGCACATCGTCTTCGTTTGTATCTAATATTTTAGCAATAGTATTATTTATCTCTCCATCTTCAGACATAAATCTATCATATACTTCTTGATCTTTAGCATTTAGAGGTATGCCTCGTTCTTTTTTACCAATAGCAATACCAAATGCTTTATTATTTGACTTAGCCTGAGACTGAAGATATTCTTTTGCTTCTACAACAATAGGTTTACCACGCTTACCTGTACGAGTAGTAACTTCCTTACCCCAATTAGGGTTATCAAACTTTTCATATGAAGTTGTCAGGTATAGTTCGTCTTTGCCACCTGTACCCATAGAACTTTTAATCTTTGTCTCTAGATTAGAACCATCTCTAATTGCACCTGTTGCTAACAAATCTTCCTGAAGAGAAGTAACATTATTTCTCATCTTTTGAACCTGTTCTAAAACATCAGGTGCATTTTTTGCAAGTTCTTGTACTGCTGCTTCACGACCACGCAAAGCATCGTTAACTAATTTAGCCTGAATAGGACTAAGATTTTTTACACCAAAGTTTTTTCTAACAGCTTTGTTTAAATTTTCAAAAGATGTTGCTATCTGTCTTTCAGAAAGTTGACGAGAGTTATCTATCCTACGTCTTCCAGTTGACAGACGTTGTTGTGCTTCAGATGTAGTTCCTGTAACACCAGCATCAGAACGAAATACTTTACCAACACGACCTAGTATTTTTTCTGTACGTGTACGAGCTACACTAGCACTTTCTGGTTTAAAGAATTGTAACTGAGTTAGTTTAGTTGCAGCATACTTACCCGGTCCTGTTTTTGCAAGATCACTAAAGCCAGCAGCATTAAGCTCCTCATTAATCTCTCTAAGATTTTGCAGGGGAACAACCTCACCTATATCTATATTCAGAACACCATCTACTTCTAGTTCTTGCTGTGCCTGATCTGCTATATTTCTTGCACCAACAGAACCATCAACTTTAGAATATGTCTTGGTTGTCTCAGGAACTTTAGGCTGTTCGTCAACTATACGCTGTTGCTCTGCTGCTTCTCTTCTAGCTTGTCTTTTTCTACCAAGTTTTCTAAGCGCAACAGAAGGGGCAGCAAGTCCAAGGCCAATTCCAACACCTGCCAATGCCATAGCCGCAGTTTGTAGATAATCAGTTTCGGTTACTTGAGGGTCTTCCATAGCTTCCTGAGTATCAATATTAAAAGATTGATACATAAGATCATCTGACGCAGTATAACCAGCACCAATAGCACCTAATTCTACTGCTATTCTTTTACCACTTTTTTCTACAGCTTCTTTCTTTGCAGCTTCTTCAGCAACTTTTTTCCCAACCTTTGTTTTTGAAATTTGTTTAACAGCTTGATCTTTAATTTGTGATTTTAAAGTTTGTTTAAAACCATCAAGAGCAGCTTTTCTACCAATCGCTCTTGCTGCAAGACCTGTACCTAAACTACCTGCACCTACAATAGCTGTAGGATCAGTTACAGTTTGAAAGACAGCGTTTGCAAAAGAACCAAGACTGCCTTCTGTATTGTCCCATGTATCTAATGAATTAACCCATGCACGTTTAACATCGTCATCCATTAACTGAGCAGCATCATAAGCAGTCATACCTAAATTAGTTAGGTCATTACCAAAGCGAGAGTGCCTATTCCTAAACCAATAGTCTAAGTCTTTGTCAGAACCTTTATAGTCCTCACCCTTCTCATGCTTATAGATAGTCTTAGCATCTTTCAACCAGCCCTGATTCTTAACAAGATTATCCATAGTAGATTGTTCAGGCTCCTTAGTTTTTGTAGGTGCCTGTTGAGTTTGTTCAGTAGTGTTAAATATAGAAAAGTTTCCAGAAGATTGTGTCTGGTTTTCTGGTAAAACATTTTCAGCAGGACTAGTTTGTTCCTCAGTAAAAATACTAAAGTTAGTTGCCATTTAATTATACCTTATTTTTACTATATTGTCCTGCGTTATAAGCATCTTTTATTCGTTGAGCTATCTTCATGTATTCTTCATTTGCCGCTTGGATGCCTCGTGTATTAGCAACTTCTATAGCTTTTTGTCTAGCTTTGTTTAAGTCTGCTTCAATTTCAGGAAATGGTTTTCCATCAATAAAAGCTTGTCCAAAAACTGCGGCATTATTACTATCAAACATTTTTATAAGAGCATTAGTTTCAGTAGGACTTAATTCAGTTGTACCTTCTGCTTTTGCTTCAGCTTTTAGTTTTTCAATCTCTGCTTTAAGCTTCTCACCTTTCAGACCAGCATTGATAAGCTCAAGTGCCTTACGCTGTTTAGCATACGGTAGGTCAAGTATCTTATCTTCAAGCTTAAACTCTCTTGCCAGTGCCAGTGCTTCACGCTCTTCTCCTCTGGACAATAGCTGACCTTCAGCCTCAAACTCTTTCTCAGACTCTTCGGCTCTTCTTCTTCCAAACTCATCCTCAACTTTAAGAAGCTTTGCTCTACGTTCTTTATCTGCTTCGCTTAGTCTAGAGGTTGTATTGCCAAGACCTTCAGCAAGTCTAGCACCTATACCAGTTGTTTCGTCATAGTCTCTTGTTCTTAGAAGGCTCTGAGATAACTGTGACAGAAGAGTTCCTATAGGATCAGCCTCACCAATAAGTTCTCTTCTACGTTGATAGTCAGCATCTCTCTCAGCCCTGCGACGATCAGCCATACTCTTATTAAAAGCTCTTCTTTCTTTATCAGACTTACCATAGAAGCCTTCTCTTCTACGTTCTCTTTCTTCGGCCCGTCTTCTTACAACATCAGGGTCATACATATCAGGCCGCATTCTTGCATCAATCTGATCTTGAGTAAGTCGATTTCTATCTCCAAACCTATTATAAAGTTCAACATCAATACCAGAAGGAGCTTCGCTAGGAGTTCTTTCTGCTAGTTTAATTAAATCTTCTGGAGATATAGAAGGTTCTGGAAGTGGTCCTGTTTCTAGTCCTGTAAAATCAGATGCAGGAGTATACAGTAAGTTTCGTGCTTCGTCTGTTTCTATTTTTTCTCTTGCTGCTCTAGCTCTACCAGTTTCTCTATTATTAAACTGAGGAAGATTTGCTAATCTTTTACGTGAAGCTTCATAAGCAGTTAAATTACCACCATCTTGCCTTTCAATAATATCAGACAAACCACCACCAGTTTTACCAAATACACTACCAACTCCTGAAGTAAAGGAACCAAAAGTCTGAGGTGCAATCTGACGGAATGTATTAGCAGCAGCAAGACCAGTACCAAGCAACTGTGCGCCACTGCTAGGTGCATTAAAGTTACGACCAGCCTGTGATGTACTGGTTACATCACGCTGCGACAAGAGGGGATTACCATAGACAAACCCAGAATACTTAGCAAGCTGTTCTTCAGGAAATGCTTTCTGTTCCAAAAACTTAAAGTATTGTTCATCCAAAGCTTTCTGAGCAAGGTTCTGCTTCTGCTCACCAACAGTTTGCAAGGCTCCCTGTTGAGCAAGACCTTGACTAAACATAGCAGGGCCAAGTGCAGCAGTCTGACTTGCCTGTCCTGCTTCCCGTTGCTTTTGATTCTGAAACTGCTGTTGAGCATTAAGGAAAGATGACTGCAATCCTTTAGCTTCAATATCTCCAAGCCTTGTCTGCAAACCTTCTCCAAGAATACCAGCCTGTACACCAGCCCGTGAACCAAGACCAGACATACCACCAGCCTGTACAGCCTGTGCTTCAAACTGTGGCATAATATTACGTTCAAAGTCTTCAACAGCTTTTCTCTTTTCTATATCAGTGACTGCTCTCTGATACGGAGACATATATTCCTGTGCTACTTCAGGAGTAAACTTCTCTCCCTGCTGACGCTGTAGGTCAAGAGCTTCCTGTTGAAGAGTAGTTCCCTGTCCTGCCCTGCCAAGTGCAGCAAGGCCAGCCTGTGCTTCTGTTTGCTCTTCTGTCTGAGGAGCAGTTACCGCACCAGTATAAGGATCATATCCCTGATTCATTATCATGCGATAATAATCTTGAGCCTCTGTCAAAACATCAGAAGCAAAGGGAGCTACTTCATCAGGTATTCTGGAGAACTGATTAGTGTTCTGGAAGGTAGCTTGCGGAGTACCACCACCACCTTTACTATACTGAGGAAGACCTGTGTTGGGATTAAGCGTACCAGAACCACCACACTTTCTAAGAAGATTAGCTTCAAAGGTATTAATATGGGCAAGCTCAGTATCTCCCTCAACACCAAGTTCTGCAATGTCTTTATAAAGTTCTTTAAGAACTTCAATCTTATCCTTTACAGATAAGTCATCTAAAAACATTTTAATATTTTGTTTCACAGTCATATTTCCACTTCCCTTGTTAAAACAGTGCAGAACTTTTTAAAGCCAACCTTTGCAAGAACTCTAAGCCAACCATCTCTACCGCACACTTCAAATCTTTTTACATTATTTTTCTTAGCAAACTTATGTATCTCAGAATCTTTATCCCAAAAAATATCAAACCATCTATTCATATTATTTTTCTTACCACCGGCAAGAACTATTCGTAGTCTAGTTTCTCTTGGATAAGTAACAAACTCTGTAACTACTGCTACTAATATCTCTTCTTCATTACCTATAATCCATAAATGCATATATCCATTTGTTAACCAGTTATATACATCTTCTAAATTAAACTCACCAAGATTAAAATCTATTGGTTTTTGAACTAAGTCTTTAACCAGAGGCCAAATTAATTCTATTGATTGTGGTTGTATTTTTATAAACTTCATTAACCCATCATTGATACAAGAGTTTGCAAACCATTAATTTCATTAGGCTGTTCATCAGTCCCATAAGCTTCTTGTCGTATACCTTTAACAACAGCATCCATGTAGTCAGCACCCTTATCAGGATTACCATTACCAAGCGCAGCCATTGTATGACTATCAACAACATATTCTGTAGGACTAACAGCCAGAGTAGCAACTTGCTCTTCGCCTTCTTTGATAGGCATGTATACATTGTCCTGCATACCACCACCATCACCGGGAACTCTGCCAGCAAACTCACCACCAGCAGCTAACTCGTATAAACCACCACCACTTTTAGCCTCAACTTCAGGAGGTAGCTGAACATCTGGTAGATTAGCATAGGCTAACCGTGCGGTTTCAAAATCATTAGGATTACGTCTGGGCTGTAATCCCTGCATAATTTCTGAAAGAATAGGACTGCCTTCACCATATGCCTGTGTTAGTAGTCTTTCTGTATTAACAGTTGGACCCGGCGGTTGTTCAAAGAAACCAGTAGCCAATCTATATTGATTTCTTTGTTGTGCAGCATCAAATGATGGTAGGTTAGGATCGTTTAAACCTCCATACCTTCCATCATCAATACCAATAAATTCTTTAGGTTTAGCAGGTTCGGCTGGTCTATTATTAACATTTTGCAACTGATTAAGCAAAGCATTATATTGAGATTCAAAAGCTGCTGCACCACCACTTCTAGGCTGATATCCTCCCGGCCCTTCTCCTCGACGATACAAAAGTTCCGCATACCCGCCACCCGGCATACGAGGATTGTTTCCAAAGTTAAGAGGTTGTCCTAATTGAAAACTTATCATATTAGGCAGACCAGCAGCAACATATTCTGATCCTTCAACTCCATATTCTACTGCAAGGTCTTGCATTTGTTTTAATATTTCATCTCTAGTAGGACCAGTATTTAATGGACCAGAATCTCTACGATAAAGTACAGGACCACCTTCAGCGGCAAGTCTCATTAATCCACTATCAGAAGATGGAAGAGACATTCCTCTATCCTCTGCTGCTTTGGTAAAACTTTCAAACATATTTTTTTTCTCACCACGTTCCATCAAAGTAGCAAGGGCAATACCTCCCATAATTTTAAGAGGATCGGTTTCAGCTTGAGGAGCCATAGGAGCAGCCACAGGAGGAGCTATACCAGCAAGACCAGAAGGAGGCATGGCAGGACCACCCATTGCTGGTGCTGGTTGTGGCATAGCTTGTGGAGCCATTGCAGGAGAAGGGGCAGGAGGCATCATTCCCTGTGCTTGCGGAGGAGGTGGGGGCATACCGCCACTACGTACAGCAGCCATAGTATCAAGGCTTTCAGGCATTCCTTGACTACCCATTGTTTCTTTCATTTCCATCATTTCTCTTAATGCCATTATTTTAACTTCCCATAATTAGATTGCAATGCTGTTTGATCTGCAATAAAGTTACTACTATTATACCCTATTTTATTCATTTTGCCAAATTGTTCTTGCGCTTGATCTATTCTAAATCTAGAAGGATCAAGAGCTTGACCAGTATTATAGTTTTTTAACAGAGTACTATTTTGTATCATTTTCATATGATCGCTAATTGAGTTCATTAATTTAAATCCTGCCATGATGTTTCTGCTCCAAGACTTACATAGCCTTTAAATTTACCAGAACTTACTGAGTAAGCTATATCGCCTTTCTTGGGTCGTCCTATTTCTGTAACTGTAGTAACAGTAAATATATTAGTAGATGGTTTTGTGTCTATCTGAGTATCTCTTGTATCCAAATCATTTACCAAAGCAGATGCCCAATTTCTTACTGTACTATAAGCATCTTCTATACTATCACTATTAATAACAAAAGGTAAAGTAGGGTATCTTGCCATTATCTTCTACCATCTCCCTGTAGTGCAAGTCGAAGTGATCCCCATCTCCAACTCGTACCATTGGAATCACAAGACACCCTAACTTTAGCTTGCCTTCCTCTACTTCTGAAGTCAACCTTTTGTGTTGCATTTGTAATATCAAATTCTTTTGTAACTTCCTCAGAAGCTTCTGGATACTGTTGAGTAGTAATCTTCATTTTAATTTTACCACCATTTACCATTTCATAATCAGGAATAACTCTGTTCATAAACATGATGGCATTACCATCTGCAATATCAAAATCAGCAGACTCAACAAATGAACTTAGTGTTTCATTATTAGCACCAACAAATACAGAGACAGGCTCATTGTTATAAATATTATTACCTGCCGCCGTAACGCCTGTTGTGATGGTATTTCCAAATACTTCTTTATCAGCAAAAGTAGTAAAAAACATAGTACCGTATACCCAATAATTATCAACAGGATTGTAGATAACATATTTATCACACTCCGTTCTATCGCCTGAAGGATATAACCAAATGATTTCGTTAAACTCTGAGTTGGTTCCTGCATATACTTTGGTATAGTAGTTTTGATTAATATCATCAAAGATAAATCTACGAACTGTACAGGGTAAAGTTTCTACTTGCCCACTAAATCTATAGAAGTTACCAAAGCCCATCCAGTATGTCACACCATTGAAATCAATACCAGCATGAGGTCCAACCATACCACAATTACTACCAGCCTGTGTAAATCTAAACGTAAAGGGAGGTCCAACAAAAGCCATAGTCCATAAAGAATTATCTGTCCAAATATTAATAGCATTCTTTGAACGCTTTGCACCTATAATTTTAGTACCATCAGTTAGTACAACTTCACCAGCCGTTGTATTAGCAGCAGGAACCCAATTACTTTTATCATCTTGATCAGACCACCTAACTAGCATAGGATTAAAAGTACCACTTACTGTAGCATCAACAGCAAATTCGTTAGTTCCAAAAGCAATAAGATGTCTATCATTTGGAGAAACAAGAATAGAGTTTACACTAATAGGAGAGGTTGTTATAGAAGCAGCATGTACTTGACCCGGTATTGTAGAACTATCAACATCCCAATAAAATATATTACTTCCACTGCGATTAGCTACAATATCTTCTCCCCAGTTATCTAAGCTCCACTGCGTTACATCAAAAGCAATACCACTTGATGCTGGCTGATTCCATGCTCTAGTATTTGAAGCACAGACAGTAGCTTGGAAAGAAGCAGCACCATAACCAAGTCCCGCTGCTACAACAGAAAAACCTGTAGGTAAATAATATTGAAATGTTGCTGATCCTACATCACTGCCAGTTGCATTGGCAGCACTGCTTACACTAATAGTAAATACATTAGCACTTGCTACTGATGTTATAGGATAAACATTTCCCTGTAAACTTACAGCATTAAAAGCTGCGGAAGAAGTGAAGAGAACATAGTTACCAACTTTCTGGTTGTGTCCCGCATCGGAACAACAAACTCTTGTACTACCTGAAGAAGTTCCAAAACAGCTTGCCAGTGTAACGGCAGTAACAATAGGCGTAATGTCATATAACTGATCGCCATCTTGTTCATAAAGTTTATCAGGCGTACCAAAAACAATCCTACTTATTCCAGAACTGTCTGACCATGTAATTAAGTCTCTGGCAGAACCATCAAAAGTAGCAGCCAAAGCTCTGGTCTGATAACCTCTTAAATTTTCAGGACGACCTGCACGAAAACGTACACGATCACCGTCAAACCAACTACCCTCTTCAGCATACTGGGTTGTTTCTCTATTAAAGCCTTGTTTAAAATCAAACTTTTTAAGTTCTGTCATTCTATTCTATCCTAGTTATGACTTTATATTACTTACCACGACTATCATAGTAACCATTAGTATTAATATATACTGTACTATTAAAGCTTTGTCTAAAGGCAACCTGACTTGAAGTATTAGTTAGAACAATATGAGTGCCAGCAGCCCATGTACCATTTGCATCAGAACTATTTTCACCAGCGTTATTTGCATTACTATTGGCAGGAGTAGCGTCATCAACATCAGGATTTGTAAGTGTTATTACAACCTGAGAGTTTGAACCTGCAACTACTCCTACAAGTCCTAGAATTGCTCGGCATTGTACGCCTAAAGGACTAGTTACTGTTTGCAAAACTCTGCTTGTTCCCAGACCACTACCATTAACATTATTAATTTGTGTACTCCATATAAACTCATCACCAAACTGAATGAATGAAATAATATTACTACTACCATCAGTAAGAACAGAACCTATACGTCGAAATGCAGAAGCTACTCCTGACGTTCCTACAAGATTAGATGCATTTACAGCCGTATCAAAACCAGCATCAACTCCTCCAGCATCGGTTGCAACTACAAAAACATGATACCAAGTATTTGTTGATAAAGATACACCATCTGCCATACCGCCATTACCATCTCCAGATGCCCATGTTGCATCTATTTGTTTAGTCATAGCAGAAGACAATGTTAAATCAGTACCATTTGCATTGTCTCTGGCAGCACCAGCAGCTATATCAATATCATGTGCTGAATCAGTACTATTATTAGAAAGTGTAAGACCACCTAAATAGTTTATTGGTAATCCTGTTGTAAGCCCTGTTAGATTACTACCATCTCCAAACAAAGTAGTTGCTACCATATTTCCTGTAATAGAAACACCAACAGTAGTTGTTACTAATTTTTTAGCATTATCAAAGTATAGTTCAACTGCACCATTTTCAGTACCAGTAAGTATAGTTTCATTAACAGCGGCATTTTTAACAGCAAAGATATTTGATCCAACAATTAAGTTACCTGTTCCTGCTTCTTGTATATAGCTATTAGAAGCATCGTGATAAATTTGAAGATCACTTCCAGTTCCAATATTTAACTTAGCATTATCAACAAAAAGAGCAGACGTAGAAACATTAAGAGTGCTTGTATTTACAGTTCCTGCTGTAATAGTTGTAGCTACTAGATTTGTAAAGGTATTACTTTTTACAGGATATACTGTTGTTCCATTAGTTACATATAAAGCAGTCTCGGCTGAATTAACTGTAACTCCAGTATGACCAGCTACTCTCATTACCACTGAATCTGTTGCGTCATTATATGATACAGAGTTTCTAACAATATAAGATTTAGAATTATTAGGGATAAGAACTACTATATCATTGTGCGTCCCACCAACTGTTCCTTTAAATTCAAGAATAGCAGAACGAGCCTGATCACCAGCACCCTGAACATTAGTCAAGGTTACAGTTGCAGCACTCCCAATTGATACTGTAGTATATCCAGCAATGGCATCATCAACAAGACTGATAACTCCATCATTGAGAATAGCTCCCCAACTGTTTGGATTTTCTCCATCCCCTTGTTTTGTTAGGCGAAGATTTGTTGTATATGTACTTGCCATTATACTGCCTTTCTTTTAGCTTTTTCTTTACACTCTGATCGTAAAATTTTTGTGTTTGCTTCTATTGTTATTTGATTAATAACATTTGCATAGTTCATGCAGTTTACTATATCAGGAAATGGTCCTGTTACAGAATGTTCTTTAATAGGTTCACCTGTAGGTAACATTGTTATTATAATTACTGAGATATAATAAAACATTACTCTACTAACTCAGGCCAATCATAGAGTATACCTGACTTTGTAATACTACCATCATCTTCTGTTGTATATGTTAAAAATAGTCCAGCAATAGCATCTGTATTAGCAGCATTGGTTATAGCTGTTTCCATCTCTGTTGCTTTACTCCTAATTGCATTGCGCCATGTTTGTATATTAGATGGTACTGCTACAGTTGTATCTATATAACGAACAACTGCCCAATCACTCTGTGAAAGAAGAGATGCTTGTTGTACCTTAACTTCTTGAATTAGATTAGACTTAACACCAAGAGTAACAACTTGATTTCCATCTTCATCTAATAGGGCATTACCATCTTCATCTACTTCATTAACATCTTCAATAGCTTTAGCAGTAGATGTAATAGTACCATCAGAGTTTTGTCCCCAATGATATAGTCTACTATCAGGTGGAGTTTCTTCTACTATCTCAACAACACCAGCAGCTACTTTTTCTGAGGCAGACCAGATATGCCAGTTAGCAGGATTCTGAACACCATTGTCAGCGGTCCATGCTCTACCTACTGTAATCGTTCTGCCATTATGTTTCCACATTACTTTCTTCTCCTATTATCTTGCTGTAGCTGGTGCAACGCCGTCACCGCCGAATGGGTGTTCTGCAAAGGCTATGTATGTCACTGTATACCCAGAACCGTTGACAGCACCCCAAGTCGTTCTCACTTTGAATCCATTTGAAAGAATGTCCCAGTTATCTGAGCCACTGCTTTCAGCAGAATTTTCATTAGGCTGTAATACATGATTTACAGCGTTATAGGTATCTCGTTGGTTATCCAACATTACCCAACCAGTAGGAGCATTGGAAGTTACCTTAAAGATAATAAAAGCAGGTTTGAAACCCGTGTAAACAAAAGGACCATCTGTCGATCCATTGCCGGTGTAACTTCCGATAGAACTATAGTTGGGAATTTCTGCGAATGCATAACAGATCATGTTGTTCGTGCCGCTACCATTGCTGGCAACATTGCTGCCCAGATTAATTACACTGCTAGTTGGATATGCGCTGTTCCAGACAGCCGCTGCTGTATCAAGAGCATCAGAAGAATTTAGGTTAAGGAATTTTGTATTGGGGTAGAGCGTACTGCCCACCATCCAGCTATTTGTTGTAGCAGTATTTTTCACAATGTAGAGCGAGGGCTGGATACCTAACCCATGTCCGATAGTGCCGTTCGCCCCTGTGCCGGACCATTCTATAATACTAAACCCAGCCGTGGTATTAACGGATGTCGCAGTTGTGTTGATGCTGCCATCAGTGTTGCCGCTGCCGGAGCCGTTGGCTAACCATTGCCATCCGACCATAGAGTTGCCGCTGGTATTTACCTCGCCTCTGTTTCCGACAGTAAACCCATCTGTGTCAAAACTGGTTAGACCCTCTGAAACGGTTGCCTCCGCTTGAGTAGTAGAAGAAAAGAGTACTTTTGTAACACCCCTTACAGCATCGTAAAGATCATGTTCATTTCCAGCACTTGTTCTGTTTTTAATCCAAGCAAAGTCAGGCTGAAATGTACTGTTTCCAGATTGATTTACTTCAAGACCACCGGAGCCAATAGCTGTTCCATTGCCGGTGTACAGCGTAGTCTGAAAATACTTTGACCCATCTGCGACTGTTGGTGTGGGAAGGTTGGCGGTGCAGAGAGTTTTGTAAGAGCTATCAGTAGGTGTGTATCCGCTTTGACCAAAATCTGACAAAGTATCACCGCCAGCAGTTGAATAGTGATCTTGCGCTGGCTTCCACCGTCCTGTTAATCCTGTTACAGCAACACCTTGTGCTGAACCCTCATGCCAAAAACTTAACGCACCATTATCAGCATCCCAACCAACTTCAATTACATCACCATCTGCCCAAGCTGCCCCATAAGAAGAGTTGCTACCTGCTGACGCAGAAAAGAAACGTCCATCTGCACCATAGCCTTCTCCTGTGCCACCGGAACGCATCGGGCTACGTAAATCTGCGTTATTTGAAGGAACAATCCCAAGAACAGGATACTCAGCACCACTGCCCATGTTTAATGTAGCTGTAATTTTCCATGCCCACTTGCCAGTTTCGGGAAGCATTGGCGCAAACACGCTTCCCTCTGCTGATGACGTACAATCAGCCCTCAAGTTGCCATCAAGAATGGTTACATTAGAGGCATGACGATCAGTTGGGTTTAATGTCCAGAAATTGTTAGTCGGCGTATCGCCCATCTGATCTGCGGTGGTTAGTCCACTGGAGGTAAGATCGTTTCCGTTGCCTGACTCATCGTCTCCAAGATCAGAGCTATCCCGGCCATCTATAAAAAAACCATTATTTCCATAGCTTCCTGAGTAAGCTTTTGGCACCCATACACCATCGGCGTTGGTTTCACCAAAGCTGGCAGGAGTTAAGGCTTGACCATCTATAAAATTAAACTCGGCTATATAACCATCAAAAAACTGAGACGCACCACCCCCAGAGGCGTTTGATCCTATTACATGCTCAACAGAACTACTGTTAGCAGTAAAGTTTGTTGAATAACTAGAACCGGGATAATTCTCTGTAGCAAAAGCCGTGACTTGAGAGCCATTAACATATAGTGCGGCTCTACTGCTTTCAGCAGCGCCGGTATTAAGGACAGCAACTATGTGATACCACGCCCCGACATCTCTAAAAAGTTGGGTTGTCTTTAAATCATAATCACTGGACGCTTGACTAAACTGAAGTTGATTGCCCGTACCAAAACGTAATGATTCTGCTGTTGAACCACTTGGATCGCCACCATAAATAATTACGGAGTTTGATCCAAAATTATTACCACGTTTAACCCAAACGCTAATGGTGCAAACTGTTGAAGATGTCGGGCTTTGACCAAAACCGTCTCTTGCTAGATGAGCAGAATCGTTGTCGTTAAAACGAATGCTCTGATCAATCTCATATCCTGTTGCTTGACCAGCAGCACCCATTAAAAGATTATTACTAAATACCATTCTTATTAATCCTAACTATAAGCTTGTGTCATTACTGCTTGAATATTTTCAGCAGTGTTATCAGTGGAAATAGATACAACAATATAATCTAATCTATCCATTGCATTATCAGCAGTTGAGAATGTTGGGGCTGTACCACCAATAAAGTTCCAACAAGCATTATAAGCAACCGTACCAGAGCCACCATCCTGCATAAGAAGAATACTACCAACCTGTCCTACTCTTGCATTGGTAGGACGTGCCAGTGTATGTGCGGCAGTAACAGAGGTAAAGAAGTTCTGTGCTATACCGAAGTTAAGAGACACAGACGTCACACCATTAATTGCAGTGGTATGTACAGCAGCAGCCGCTGACTCAGTTAGCTGTAGTTGTCCTTCCAGAGAAGTATTACCAGATACTCGTATAGTTCCAAGAAAACCAGAGTTACCTGTAATCGTAGCTGTGCCTGTAATGTGTGTAGTACCTTCCAAAGAAGTAGCACCAGATACTCTAACAGTTCCCAAGAAGCCTGAGTTACCTGTAATAGTAGTAGCACCTGTTACTTTAAGTGTACCAACTAACTGAGTATTTCCTGATACACATACATCACTATCAAACTCTGCCTTACCACCAACAACCAAACCAGCTTCAAGACTTGTAGCACCGCTTACTCGTACTGTGCCTAAGAATCCAGCATTACCTGTAGCAGTAACAGTGCTAAGAAGATTAGTTGCTCCTCCAACGCTAAGAGTCGAGGCTAGAGAAACCGCTCCTGCAACGGTAAGTGTACTGTTAAGATCAACAGCACCCTCTAGTGATGTTGCTCCAGCAACTCTAAGCGTACCACCTAGTACAGTGTTACCGCTTACTGATACGTCATCTTTAAATGTACCAGCGCCTACTACAGTAACAGTGCTTGCTAGATTGGTTGCTCCACCTACACTAAGAGTTGATGCTAAAGATACAGCACCAGCCACAGTAAGCGTACTGTTAAGATCAACCGCACCCTCTAGTGATGTTGCTCCTACAACTCTTAGCGTTCCTCCAACTACAGTGTTACCTGCTATTGAGGCTGTACTTTGAAGGTGTACGGCACCAACTACTGTTACGGTACTTCCAAATACTGCTGCACCATTTACTGAGACTGTGCTTTGAAGATGTGTTGCACCTGCCACACTAAGTGTACTATTAAGATCAACAGCACCCTCTAGTGACGTTGCTCCAGCAACTCTAAGTGTACCTCCAAGTATAGCATTGCCATTTACTGAGACTGTACTTTGAAGATGTGCTGCTCCAACTACTGTAACTGTAGATGCAAAGTTTGCTGCTCCACCTACTGAAAGAGTCGAAGCAAGTGACACTGCTCCTGCCACAGTAAGTGTGCTATTAAGATCAACAGCACCCTCCAATGAAGTTGCTCCAGCAACTCTTAGTGTACCTCCAACTACAGTATTACCTGCTATTGAAGCTGTACTTTGAAGGTGTGCTGCACCAACTACTGTAACTGTACTACCAAATACTGCTGCTCCACCTACTGATACTGTACTTTGAAGATGTGCTGCACCAGCAACTGTGGCAGTACCGCCTACAAATAAAGTACCACCTATTGTAGCATTGTTAACAGAAATATTTCCACTTATATCTGCTGAAATACCTGTTAAATTAGAACCATCTCCATAGTAAGCACTGGCACATACTCTTGCATTAACAGCTTGTACATTTGTACCAGTAATAGTAACAGTACTTAGAAAGTTTGCTGCACCACCTACTGAAAGAGTAGAAGCAAGTGATACTGCACCAGCAACAGTAAGTGTGCTATTAAGATCAACTGCACCCTCTAGTGATGTTGCTCCAGCAACTCTTAGTGTACCTCCAACTACAGTATTACCTGCTATTGAAGCTGTACTTTGAAGGTGTGCTGCACCAACTACTGTAACTGTAGATGCAAAGTTTGCTGCACCACCTACTGAAAGAGTAGAAGCAAGTGATACTGCTCCTGCCACAGTAAGTGTACTGTTAAGATCAACTGCACCCTCAAGAGAAGTTGCTCCCACAACTCTGAGCGTACCTCCAGCTAGAACATTACTAACAGAAATATTTCCACCTACGTCTGCATCTATACCTGTAATATTACTACCATCACCATAGTATGCAGATGCACATACAGCAGCATTAATAAATTTAACAGCCGTTCCAGTTGCTGTTAGATTTCCTGAAACAGAAACATTACTTTTAAACGTACCATCACCAACTACTGTAACAGTACTAGCAAAGTTTGCTGCTCCACCTACGCTTAGTGTAGAAGCAAGTGACACTGCACCAGCAACAGTAAGTGTGCTATTAAGATCAACTGCACCCTCTAGTGATGTTGCTCCAGCAACTCTTAGTGTACCTCCAACTATAGTATTACCTGCTATTGAAGCTGTACTTTGGAGATGAGCAGCACCAACTACTGTAACAGTACTGGCAAATACTGCTGCTCCACCTACTGATACTGTACTCTGAAGATGTGCAGCATCGACTACTGTTACAGTAGATGCAAAGTTTGCTGCTCCACCTACACTTAGAGTCGAAGCAAGTGATACTGCACCAGCAACAGTAAGCGTACTGTTAAGATCAACAGCACCCTCCAATGAAGTTGCTCCAGCAACTCTGAGTGTGCCTCCAACTACAGTATTACCTGCTATTGAAGCTGTACTTTGAAGGTGTGCTGCACCAACTACTGTAACTGTAGATGCAAAGTTTGCAGCACCTCCTACTGATAATGAAGAGGCTAGTGATACTGCTCCAGCAACTGTGACAGTACCTCCAACATTTATATTGCCAGACACAGAAACACTATCTTTAAAAGTACCTGCACCAACAACCGTTACAGTACCACCAACCAAAAGATTAGTTACAGATAAGTTACCTTCTACTGATGTAATAATTCCAGTAAGGTTTGAGCCGTCTCCATAGTATGCACTTGCACATACTCTTGCATTAACAGCTTGTACATTTGTACCAGTAATAGTAACTGTGCTAAGAAAGTTTGCAGCACCTCCTACTGAGAGAGTAGAAGCAAGTGACACTGCACCAGCAACAGTAAGCGTACTGTTAAGATCAACAGCACCCTCCAATGAAGTTGCTCCAGCAACTCGTAAAGTTCCCCCAACTACAGTATTACCTGCTATTGAGGCTGTGCTTTGAAGATGTGCTGCGCCGACTACCGTAACTGTACTAGCAAAGTTTGCAGCACCTCCTACTGATACTGTACTCTGAAGATGTGCCGCTCCTACAACAGTAACTATTGCTCCAAGTCTTGTATTACCTGCAACTGTTACTGTGCTAAGAAAATTAGTAACACCGCCAACTGATAGTGTTGATGCTAGTGACACTGCGCCTGTAACACTAAGAGTGCCACCTATTGATGTATTGCCACCAACAGCTAAATTACCACTAACAGAAACATCTCCATCGTAAGTTATTCCTCCAGCAGCAAACAGTGTACCAGCTACTGATACATTACCAGCTATATCAAGATCGCCACTTACAGAGACATTACTCTTAAACGTACCAGCACCTACTACAGTTACAGTACTGCCAAATACTGCTGCACCTGCTATAGATGCTGTACTTTGGAGATGAGCAGCACCTACTACTGTAACTGTGCTGGCAAAGTTTGCTGCTCCACCTACACTTAGAGTCGAAGCAAGTGATACTGCTCCTGCCACAGTAAGCGTACTATTAAGATCAACGGCACCTTCTAGTGACGTTGCCCCTGCAACTCTTAGTGTGCCACCAAATACAGTGTTGCCTGATACAGACACATCATCTTTAAATTCAGCTTTACCTGTAGTTATTAATGTACCACCTACAGAAGTATTACCTGCAATATTTACCGCACCTGATATAGAGACAGCATCTTCAAATATAGCAACACCAGCTACAGTAACTGTGCCACCTACAAATAAGTTACCACCTACTGTAGCATTGTTTACAGAAACATTCCCACTAATTCCTACATTTGTAAGATTAGAACCATCACCATAATACGCACTGGCACATACTCTTGCATTAGCAGCTTGAATATTTGTGCCAGCAATGGTTACTGTACTTGCAAAGTTTGCTGCACCACCTACACTAAGAGTAGAGGCAAGACTTACTGCTCCGGCTATTGTTACTGTACCACCAAGATTAGTATTACCACTTACAGAGACATCATCCTTAAATGTACCTATACCAACTACTGTTACTGTGGATGCAAAGGTTGCTGCTCCTGCAACAGACAGTGTGCTTTGAAGATGCGTGGCACCAAGAGCAGTAACTGTATTATTAAATTTAGCTGGTCCATTAATGATACCCATACCACCGATAGACGTATTTCCTACAATATCCAGTGTACTGTTAAAGTCTACAGCACCACCAACGCTTAAAGTTCCTGCAATAGAAACATTAGTTCCTACAGCTAGATTACCACTTACACTTACACTATCTTTAAATGTACCTGCACCAACAACTGTGACAGTAGAGGAAAAAGTTGCACCACCTGTAATACCAAGAGTTTCACCAACATTAAGGAAACCTGCAATAGAAACATTATCTGGAAGATTACCAATAGAAGCAGCAACACCTGTAATATTAGAACCATCACCATAAAATGCAGCAGCGGTTACATTGCCAACAACATGTACATTACCACTTACTGATACATTGGTTGCAAAGTTAGCTACACCCTCAACATCAAGTACTCCACCAATACAAGCAGATGTTCTCACATCAAGGCGACCACTGACTGATACATCATTGCTAAAGTCAGACTTGGAAGTAAATCCGGCAGCGCCAGCTACATTAAATGTACCACCAACTGATACATTATTTTTTAAGGCTGCTGCATTTTCTACTGTAACTGTAGATTTAAAAGTAGCTGCACCAACAGCAGTTACAGTGCTTTGAAATTGTGCTGCACCAACTACAGTTACCGTGCTTGCAAACTGAGCAGCCCCTGCAACGGACAGACTTGACTGTAAGTGTGCCGCACCAGCAACTGTGGCAGTACCGCCTACATAAAGATTGCCACCCACTGTAGCATTACTTACTGATATGTTACCAGCAATCGTTGCTGTTACACCACTAAGATTTGATCCATCACCATAGAAAGCACTGGCACATACTTTGTCATCTACATGAAGATTTCCATCCAGAGATACAGCACCACCTACACCCAACGCACCAGTGATCTGTACTGCATTAGTAGCTACCTTCAAAGCAGTGTTAACACCATCACCTGTCTGCACTGCTTTCAGGGAAGTATCTACACCAGTATTGCTAGTTGAAGAACTAACAAGTATAATCTGTTTATATGTATTTGATATTAGTTGACTTGTTAAATCGCTCATATTAGATTCCAATACTTATCTGTTGATCCCCATGCCGTACTGGCCTGACTCCATGTAAGATTACGCCCACCTGTATCTGGACGAGGATTAAGAATAGCTGGATTATCTCTTACATCAGGCACATGATTTTGAGGATGGTTTTTTAAATCAAACTGTCCTTCAAAGTCTTCGGGACATACCAGCATTCCATAACTGTTCATTCGCATAACACGATGTGGATATACAAACCCACATGTATCACACATAGCAAGTGCGTTCTTAGTACTAGCCACTAGATATACCTTAGTCTTGGCACAACACGCATTGAAGCTCTTTCTCTATCTTCCTGCATTGCTCTGGCAAGACACTCTTCATAGTTTGCTTTTAGCATTTGTATACGACCAGCATCTACACCAAATCTTTTCATTGACATGTAATAAGATAGTCCAGCAGTAAGACATGGTAAAAATCTTTTAGGAACATCAGCATTCTGATCTGCTGATTTATTTACATCTGTAAGTTCACTGAATACTTCAACCTTTAAAACATCTGTAGAGTTCTCAGGAATAGGCCAAACAGACATGACGGGATTATCTCTGCCTCTTCTGATTGAGTACTGAGATGATCTTCCAGTTTGTGTTTTATTAGGAATAAGCAAAAACTCTTCAGGTGTTATACGTTCTAATTTAATATCAGTATTATCTCTGTTAAGAACAACTTCAAGAGCATCTATAGTAGAAGAAGATAGATCATAAGAAGTAGTACTTGCAGTTACAGTAAAGGATGATACACTTGTAGTCCATAATAGTATACCACGGTTTTGCCAATCTCGCAACATTAAATTTATAGATCGACGTGCAGAAGCAGGTTCGTGACCAAGAGTGTCTTCACCCCCGATCATCTCCATCGCTTCTTGTATAACCTCGTCTATGTCAAGGTTAAAGTCATATGTTCCTGATACTGCCATTACGTTCTAAACCTTTTTGTTTTAGCTGCTATCTTTTTGGGCTGCTTCACGAACTGCTTCCCGGCAGCAGTCCCTTTTCTCTTTGCTTTGGTGGTCGCTGCATATTCCTTTGACGACAGGGACTTGATTGCTTTCTCCGGTAAATATCTTTCTCCCGTTTTGCCAGATGGTTTTCCCGACTTGGTTTTCCATTTTTGCTTGCTCCACTTTGAAAGTTTATTAGTAGACTTTTTCTTACCGCTATAAGTTCCACCAGAATCTTTGTAATACTTAACAGCAAGCTGCATAGCTCTGGCAGAGTGTTTACCGCCCATCTTACGCTTTGCTCTGGCCTTTGCCGCTGCCCACTTCTTTGGGTCACGTTTAGTGGCTGTGCCGCCTTTCTTACGTTTAATCATTTCTTATGTATCTTCTGAACTTCAAAGCTTGCTTTTTTTGAAGCACCTTTATGTGCTACATAGCCACCAGTAGGATTCTTCATAAGTTTAAATCCTTTACCGGCTTTCATCCAGTGAAAACCTTTAGGAGCATTTACTGCTTTTTTCATTAACATCTCCATCTTTTGCGAGCTTGTCTTAGTCTGCTATTAGGATTCTTAGCAGCCTTTGGAAACTTCTTCATTTGTCCCGCAGACCTAGCACAGTATGACTTACGTCTTGATGCACGTTTGCCTGTAGGTTTCTTTTCAGTTACAGCAGTCTTTAACTTAGAACCGGGATTCTGCTTACGATATTTAGCCACACCCTTCTTAGTCATACCAGCACCTGACTTGGTAGGACGCTTCATGCCCCTACCAATCGTAATGCCCTTCATGTTACTGGGTTTTCTTTTTTGCTTTACTGCCATATGTATACCTAAACTTTTTTCCTATATAGTTACAAAGACTATTTATATATTCATTAAAATCTTTATAGTCTTCTTTATTAGGTCTAGTAGCTGAATGATCTATTAAAGTATAATCATCATATCCTTCTTGAACAGATTTATTATACTGTTTTAAAAATTCTTTAGTAACCACGAAGAGCCTTACCGTAGCCTCGTACTTGTCCTCCCATACGACGCCTTACTTTACCACCATACTTTTTAATTTCAAAGCCACTTGAAATTAGTTCTTCAAGTTCTTTACCAGTAGGCATCATCTCACGACCTCTACCACCCATGCCCATCTCTTCGCCTATCATGCTGGCAGGAGGAGCATACTCTCCTTTGCGGCGTTGTCCTGTTCTCTTCTGACGTTTATATGTCTCAGGAGACATTTCTCTTTTATTAGGTGTAGGTACTTTGGAAAGCAACGGACCTTGTTCTACTTCTTGTCCAGCAGGACCAGTCGCACGGCGTTTGGGAAGAACGTCTGATCCCAAGGCATCTTCTTTCATTTCTTTTTTCTGCTGCGCCATAAGACTTTGAAGTTCTTTATTGTCTTTGGAACTACGTTTTACCACAGGCTTTTTCTTTTTCTTTGGCTTGTTAGCATCTTTAGCTTCTTTAATAAACTTTTTCTGTTGAGCATCTGAAAGTTTTTTAAAGTCAGTAAGCTTCATCTTAGCTTCTTTAGCACCCATCTTCTGTTCAGGCGATGCTGGTTTAACGCCCTTGGCCTTACGTTTACGACCACGTTTACTTACAATTTTTCTTAGTGCTGCAACCATATCAAATCTCCTTAGTACATTTTCTTAGAATAAGTGGCTTTACCGTAACCACGTTTAGCAGCACCTACACCACGAACAACTCTTTTCTTTTTCTTAGTCTTCTTTTTTATTTGACCACCTTCTTTAAACATCATAGCAAGTTTACCCAGTTGCATGGCTGTGTTTAAAAAGTTAGAACCACCACCACTGCTGCCACCGCTCTGTACCTGTTGACGTATTACATTAATGTTATCACCGGGAACTGGCTCACCTACTTCTTCCGCATCTTCTTCTTCTTCATATTCTTTTAGAAGTTCTTCAAAAAGACTTACATCATCTTCATAGTCTTTAGCCATATTACGATCCTCTCAGTTCAGAGCGTTGTCCTCTAAGTGCAGCACGTTTTCTAACAGTAGTTTTTTTCTTACCTACTTTACCACCTTTACTTTTTCCAAGAAGTCCTTTGACAAGCCCAATAGATGTTAATCCTTTTGGACCCATCGCCCCAACAACAGCAGGTAAAAGCCCCATGCCTGATCCTAAGTTATCAAAAAGCTCATCTCTTTCGCTTTTCTTTTCTTCTTCTTCTGGTTTATCTAAATCAGAAGTAACAGTCTTTCTTAATTTTTTATTACTCATATTACGATCCTCTCAGTTCAGAACGCTGCCCACGAAGTGCTGCACGTTTTCTTTTACTAGCATTTTTAAGAGGACCGCCTTTTTTAAAACCTTCAAAAAATACATCATCTATACTTGCTTCAAATGTATTAGGATCAATAGTATAATCTTCTTGATATGACAAACCATCTTTGTCTTTAAAAAGACTAGCAACGCTTTTCATAATTGCAGCACTGTTGTTTGCGCTTTTTCTGGCAGAGGGTAAAGAAGCTCTTGGTGCTGAAGGCATTCTATCTCCTGAAACAGACTTTGATCTTTTACCAGCCCGTTTTCTATCTTTAGCTTTCTGTGCTTTTATTTTAGATTTAAAGTCAACCATATTAGTTACCTCTAAGTTCTGCGCCGAAGCCTCTTTTGGCTGCACGTTTACGACCAGCAGGTTTTTTAGCTACAGTCTTCTTACGCATGGGTGGTTTTTTTGCAACAGCTTTCTTACGTACAACAGGCTTTTTCTTTACAGCAACCTTTTTCTTTTTAGCAGCTACCTTCTTACGAGTGGCTGGTTTCTTTTTCTTTTTAAGACGGCCACCTTTTTTCTGTCCCATTTCAATTTGCATGTCTGTAATTTCATCGCCACTACCATATGCATCTTCAGTACTATCAATATCAATAATACCAAAAGGTGTCATTACCTTAGACTTACGAGGTGTCATGTCTTCAATAAAGTATTCACGAAGAGTTTCATAACCTTTATTCTGTGCCGCCATATCACCACGACCACCGCTTGATCTGGGAGGTGTAGGAGCATTAGACATAAGTTCTAAAGAGGGTAAACCTCTTCTACCTGCAAAGTCTTCATCTATATCTGTAGCTCTCATAGCTCTAAATTGGTCTTCAGTAGGAATCGTACCGGGATCAGTATAAGAAAACTGTGCTTCAGTAATTTCTGGAGAGGAAGGACCAATTCTCATATCTCCTCTTGGTACACGACTTACACCACGCTGAAGATCAGGATCAACATTAGCAGGACGCATCGTACCCCTATTACCTGTGGTTCTATTAAAGGGTAAAGCTATATCGTCTGCTCTACGTTGAAGTTGAGGAACACCTGATCCTCTACGCTCATATGTTCTTTCAAAGTCTGAAGGAGGACGTTCTCTTTGTAGTGCCTTATTAAGAGCGGCTCGTTGTGGTTCTGAATACTTAGCATATGCGCCTTGATCTAAAGCTCTACCTGCAAGGTCTTCATCTAGTGGGAGAGAGTCCTCCATTAATTGTTGAAGACGCTGTTGAAGAGAAGCCTTCTGTATGTTTGCTTTAGGTGCAGGAGCTTTTGCTTTTGCTTTAGCTGTAGTCTTACCCTTAGAACCCAATTCAATTTGAACACGTTTTAATTTTCTTTTATCAGCATCAGTAGCACTACCACTACGTACCTTACGCTGCAAAGCTTTTCTTTGATCGGTAAGTTCTTTTTTAGTTGCCATGTTTTTTCCTCCAAGCTGTTTACTAACTTTGGTAATATAATCTCTGGTTTCTTTGGGAAGATCGCTTTTATTTCTACCAGAAGCTATCCATTTGTTAGCATTTCCCGGTCCATAGTTATAGGCAACAAGAGTGGCCTCAAGATCACCACCATAGTTTTTAAGCAATGCCATAGCATAGTCTTTACCAACTCTGGTATACTCTTCTTCGCTTTCATCACGGGCAGGTTTAACTTTATATCCCGGTTGCCGTGCTGTTGCTGGCATAACCTGCATACGGCCTCTGGCACCTTTAGGACTAACAGCATCTCTGCGTCCCCCGCTTTCAACCTGTTCAATAGCTTTTAAGAGTTGATCTCTTGCAACCATAATTAGTCTTCTACTTTAAAAGCTTTGCCCTGTTCGTAGTCTTCATCAACTACAACATCCTTCGGCGGTCCCATTACAGCCGGTCCCTTACGTGCAGCACCAAAGCCCTGTCCAGTAGGACGGCCTACAATTTCATCTAGATTATGTGGCCGTTTAATAAGTGTATGCGGTCCCATCTAACTTCTCCTTTTACGTTTCTTTCTACGTGCCTCGCTAAGTGCGATGGCAACTGCTTGTTTCTTAGTCTTAACTTTTCTACCGGAACTACTTTTAAGTTTGCCCCGTTTGTACTCGCCCATTACTTTCTTAACTTTACCGGGACGAGTAATTTGTTTTCCTATAGAGGAACGGTTAGTCATAACATGCGGCTACGATAGAGTTACCATCGTTACCGGAAACAGTCTTGCCACCATGCTTACGTTTGTAAACTTGACCGCCGCCCATCTTTTTCTTTACAGGTTTCTTAGACTGAGCTTTTGCTGAGTATTCTGCGGGAACACGGGTACGATCTTCGCCCATTGCTTTACTAACTTTACCACCTTTAGCCATCTTACCTACACCATCAGCAGCATAGAACGGAACTTTTTTACCATTCTTTTCTACCATCTTTAGTGAACCGCCACCAGCCGTTTTCTTTTTCATGTAGCCGCCTCCCTTACGTCTTATTAGGTTTCTCTTTTTCATTCCTTTTAGTTTATTTTTTTGTAGTGTAATTTCTTCATCTAACTTCGCTATTCGTTTTTGTATGGCTGGATTTTTTCCTTTGTAAGCTTTTAGATTAGATGTTAGTTTTTTTTGTTTTTCTTGATTGCTTTTTAATCTTTCTTCTTCTGCTTTATATTCTTTACTTATACCTTTACTACGGTTAGACATTCCAGCACGTTCTATTCTAGGTTTATTTGCTTTATCTGTACTATCAGATTGACCTCCTAATGCTTTCATATCTGTTGCGCCAGCAGGAGTTCCCAAATCTTTAGCTTCTTCTGCTATATTTTTACGAGCCTTATCTTCTCCTTTATTACGAGCATCTTCAGCAGACCTTTGCTCAGAACCTACAGGTTTTCTTTTAGAAGAACGCTCAAGACTTTTAGAGTCTGTTGCGGAAGGCTTCTTTTTAGGCATTAAAGCCTTAACTAATTTTCTTCCCATTGCCATTTATATTCTCCCTATGATCCTGCTTGGATAATTGTATTAGGACCGCCAGCAGGAGAAGCTGCAACTTCCATATCGTCCTGTCTAGTTCTGCGAGCCTGATTACGAAGAGTTTGAATTGAGTTTTGATATTCTGTTTGCCATACCTGAAGAGTTTCCCAATCCTTCATGTACATGGTAGCTTCTATAAGGCAACCATAAAATAAGGCATCGTAACAGTATTCACTAAAGTAGTTACTGGTTGTAACACTTGTGCCTGTTGCCGATGCCAATGCAAGCGGTTGTGATGCCGTCTGTATTTCAACAGTGGTTGCTGAAACTGGTGTGGGTACTATCTTAATACTTGAGTTAGTACGCCGTGAATAATATCTTGGGGTGCCTGTGGATGCACTTACAGGCCAGTAATCATTTGCATACTCAACAGTTCGTTGCAGCAAATTAGTTACAGTTGTTCCTGTACTTACAGTATAGTTTACGTTACGAACAATACGTACACGATCATTCAGCGGAACAGCACCTGCATTCCCTGATGAAACTGAAACGGTTGTAAATTCATCCAAACCAATATCATCAATATCTTTTGTGATACGAAGTTCTGCTTTGGTAATGAAAAAGGGAATTTGCGTTGCAAACTCCGTTGAGTCGTTCTCAGTCGTATTAATTAAATCTGATTTTAAATATGCGTAGTCAGGCATGACTAGCCAAGCATAGCAGTTAGAACGCAACCATCAGTGGGACCAGAAATACTGACCACACCGTAAACTGCAACACCCATGTCTCCGATATAAATATCCGAAGCTTCGTTGGCTGCTACCTGAAACTTAATAGCTGTACCTTCAGCAGTCTTATTTGTAATCTGACGTTGACCTTTAATTGAATAAGAACCAGCCGCTGTTGCCAATGCATGAATAGCTACGATGCGTGTCGTGCTTGGAATGTTACTATCAGCAGTACCGTTGCTTCCAACAGTTGTGTCAGTATCTACATATTTAAGAACAGCATCTCCAGTTGCTATTGCAACTTTAATATTTGAAGCCATAATCTCTCCTTTAGGTAAAGTAGCAGGAGAGTGGCATTACACCACTCCCCCACACTTTATTAACCGGCACTACCGAAGTAGCCACGCCAATCCGAAACACC
>Ga0209535_1000074_pt1 | contig 57590 bp, 80 predicted proteins | sample LinPmetageLP28_FD_184041 | JGI IMG/M metagenome (GOLD analysis project Ga0209535, IMG submission 184041) | Marine viral communities from the Pacific Ocean - LP-28 (SPAdes) (version 2) | ecosystem: Environmental > Aquatic > Marine > Oceanic | place: Pacific Ocean | collected 2009-08-22 | reverse complement strand
AAGGGTCAACATATCCTGGACAAAATTGATGAGGTACAAAATTTAATTGAGGAGGGCGTAAGCGGTTCAAAATTAGTAGCCCGAAAATGTGATGTAACGGGGGAGGGAATGAATAGAGGCTATTGCATAGATGAGGGCCACCCACTTTTTTATGTATCTCGTATGTATATAAAATATGAAAAGGATTTGATTAAACACCTTCGAGAGGTAGAGAAGTCTGGCAATCCAGATTATGACTCTATGATAGAGGAAGGCAGAATCACAGATGAATGGTTACTTGCAGACTACTATAATAATGAATACTATTACTTCACTGAATGGGAAGATGAAAGCGACTATCAATATAAAATTGATGATGACGGAAATTTAACAGAAATAGAATAATGAATGAAATTGAACAAATAAAAAAGGCCATTAGAAATTATAATAATCCTTTGAACAAGCAACAATTTTTAAATGCTGAATCTTATTTAAAAAAAGTATATAAGATCTATGGATCGTTAGATCTAAACATAATAAATGATATAATAAGATAAAATTATATTAAATAATGTTTACAAAGTTTGCATGTATTGTTTAAAGTTTGTAGATTTGTATAAATAAAAAGAAAAAAAATTATGAATAAATTTCAACAGGCAAGTATTTTACATTTAGCAGAAAAGTTAGTAGACTACGTTTACAACGAAGAAGAAGAGTCGTATTGGGGTAGCGGTATTCCCTCGGACAATACAAAAGAAGATTGGATTGACGAGGAAGAGTTGAACGCCAGCAATCATCAATTTAAGATTGTATACAATTTAAATAAATTAATTATAAAAATAAAAGCAGAACAATTATGAAAAAAACAAGAGAAGTAAAAATCAGTAGCAGAACTATATACTCCAAGACTTGTGAGATATATATTGAAATACCTAAAGACCTACCTCAAGAAGAAGTTTCAGAGTGGTTATTCGAAAACGAAGACAAATGGACTGATGCTATCAGTAATGCAAATGGCGAAGCAGTTTTAGACTTTGGATTTGGATTAGGAGATGGTATGGATGAAAAAGATAGTGAACACGAGACAAGATTTGACATCGTAGATGAAAACTATGGTGGACATATATAAAATGCGATATGAAAATATTAATTATAGTTTTTATCGCAATTGATCTTTTGACTATTCCGATAATAAAAAAAAGAAATAATAATCAACTGACTTGGGATGACTTTGTAGAAGCGGTCATCCAAGTAGAAAGCAGAGGTAATGATTTAGCTTATAACGAGCGAGAAAATGCCGTAGGATGTTTACAAATTAGGCCTATAATGGTTAAAGAAGTAAATCGAGTTTTAAAAACCAACAAATCTAATTTAACATTTACTTTAAATGATAGATGGGATAGGCAAAAGTCAATTGATATGTTTGACATAATTGCTGACGAAATTTATTGTTGTGTAGGTTTAAGTCAGATGGAGTTTTTTGAGATTGTAGCAAGACAATGGAACGGCGGGCCTTCGGGACATAAAAAAACATCAACGATCGCGTATTGGAATAAAATAAAAAAACAATTATGAGTATAAATGCAATGAAAATGTTTTTGGCTTTGGGAGATTTAACCTCAAACGAAAACGCAACGATTCAATCAAAGGTAGAATACAAGCAAAAAATTGTATTTGCTACTATGAAAAATTTAATTCCCGATTGGCAACCGCCAAGTAATTGGGACATTTTAACTGACGAAGATAAATTAGAAATTCTTCAAAAATTAGAAAAAGTATGATAGCAAAAGATTTAAAAGTAACTTCGATAAGATATTTTGAAACCCGCAGAGGTTTGGGATATGAATGCCGAACTAACGTAAGAGGTGTATCAATTTGGAATGATGGCAACGGCGGTCAAACATTTGTTGACGGCAATGAGCATACCAAATATTGCAACCAGGTGACTGAATATGATAATATGTATAACGACTCCGAATTAGAAGAACTTATTAATGAGTTTGAAGGGGTAAAACCTTTAGCATTTGTTTTAAATAAATATTTGTGTAATGAGATATAAAGGTACATACGTTTTAGAATCAGAGCATTACGCTTTAGAAATTTATTATGAATATTATTATGATCCAGGATCATGGGAAGAGAGTTTGAGTGGTGCATTTGAATCACCTCACGAGGAAGTAGAAGTATATAAAGCAACATACAATGGAGTAGATTTTACTAAATTCTTTTGGGATTTTGTTGAGGATTCTATTTATGATCAATTATTAGAATATGCTCAAAATAATTTTCCTCAATAAATTGTATATAACAAAAACATGAACTACTTTTGTACATAATATTGACATAATGAGTATTAAATACACAACACAAGACCCAAGAAATATACCATCTGTCTTATTGTGAAAGATACCGCGATGTTTGTTTATAGTTTATTTAAATATATAGGATTGAGTCTTGGCAGTCCTATTTTTTACGCACGAAATGAAAAATACAGAAGAATTAATTAAGGAGGTTGGGAGAGAAATAGTTATGCTCCTTATTGAAAAGAACAAAGCGTATGGTGATACAGCAAATGATCCTCCGCAAATTTTTAGTCAGCTATCGCCCAAGGAAGGAATCCTGGCACGCATAGATGATAAGTTGTCCAGGATAAAAACACTTGGATATCATCAAGACAAAAGTGAAGACACATTAAAAGATCTTATAGGATATTTAATATTATTAAGAGTACAGATCAAAAAAGAACAAGTAAATAAAAAAGAAAAATGAAGCAAAATATTTTTGACACATACGCAAATGCGGTTGCAAAACAATTCCATTTAACATTAGATCAAATGTTTTCAAAGTCTCAAAGAAGAGATATAGTTGACGCAAGACAAATGTTATATTTCATTTGTATGGAACGACCTATAAGGTTAAGTTATATTCAGAGATTTATGGAAGAAAATGGTTGTGAGGTTACACACAGCACAATAATTCACGGCTATAAAAGAGCAAAGCAATTAATAATAGAAGACCCTGATTATAAGGAGGTAGTAAGGCAAATAGAAAGCAATGATGTTTCAGTATGATATAAAAGACATATTTAAACAAGCCTTGGAAGACAACAGGGCTATAAAAAGCATTTTGCCAAAAGGCTTTTCAGTTATTGGTCGTGGAATTAAGATTCAAAAATTTGAAGACAAAACTGAAATACTTAATATGAGCAAGGGTGGAATGTATTACAAAGAATGTTCTCCTGAAGAGTATGAAATGTTTTTTAAACATGGATGGGTTTTAGGATCAAAGTATTTGGCATTAAGTAATTGTATATACAAACTAAAAATTATAGAAAGCAAAATTCAAATGGAAATGAACTCTCGAAAAAATGATAAGCATATTCAAAATTTAAAATCTAAAAGAGAACGCTTATTAAATCAATATTCAAACACAAAAAAAGAAATCAATTTAAATTAAATATTATGGAGCAGAACAAAGTTTACCAAAGTTTAAGTAAAATATCGGTTAAAGATAAGGTCGAGAAAAAAGGTAGGTTTGACTATTTGTCATGGGCTTGGGCCTGGCATTACCTACAAACTAATTATCCAGGATCGCAACGTGTAGTTTATGAAACTGCTGAAGGCGTACCTTATTTTACTGATGGCAAGTTTGCCAATGTAAAAGTAGGAATTATTGTTAATGGAGTAGAGCATATAGATTACCTTCCTATTTCGGATAATCTTAATAGGTCAATACCCTTGACTAAAATTACATCATTTGAAGTCAACAACGCTATTCAAAGATCAACAGCAAAAGCAATTGCTATGCATGGTCTTGGTCTATCATTGTGGATTGGAGAAGACATAGCTGTTTATGATGAGCCAAAAAAAACTCAGCCTAAACCAAAGGACAATGTGCTTGAATTGAATGATGAGAAGTGGCCTTCTGTGTTAAAGTACATTACAGCTAACAAAGACAGAGGCATTGAATGGATCATTGAAAACATTTCAAAAAAGTATAAAATATCTGCAAAGGTAAAGACAGAAATTAAAAAGCAATTGAAATGAAAAGAGAAGAGGTAATTAAAAAGCTAAAAGAAGACGATCATTACTATGGTAGTTTTGGTAAACAATATTTATCAGCGTCCAATGTAAGAGATTTATTATATAGGCCTACGGATTATGGGAGGCTTGAAAAAACTTTACCTTTAATTCAAGGCGGATACTTTCACACCTTAATGTTAGAACCTGAAAAATTAAATACTTATCATGTGTTAGATGTACGAACCAGGAACAATAAAGAGTTCAATGCATATAAAAATGATAACAACCTTCATCAGTATGATATATTATTGTCGCACGAGGTTGCTCAAATTAATAGATGGGCTGATAAACTAAAATCAAACTTTGATATTCACGACATGATATATGATTCAGATAATGAGTTTGAAGTTCCTGAAATAACAGAGATCCATGGACTTAAGTGGAAAGGAAAATGTGATATCCTGGGCAAAGATTTTGTCTACGATTTAAAAACCTCAAGTAACGTTCATAAGTTTCGCTGGTCATGTAAAGAGTATTGTTACGATTCACAAGCTTACATATACCAAACATTATTTGGTAAGCCAATGAAGTTTATAGTAATAGATAAATCTTCTATGGAAATAAAAGTTGCAGAATGTTCAGAGCAATTTATTGAAAGCGGAAGACAGAAAGTAGAAGATGCGGTAAAACAATTTAATAAATTTTTTAAAGATGATTCGGATTACAACATTGATGACTTCATATATGAGGAGACTCTTTAAATTAGAAAATACAAAGAATTTGCAAGTGGAAGTTCCAATGACTTGTAAAAACAAAGCGGATAAACAAGATGTTATATTCGTTATTTTAAATTTTTTGGGACACAAAATCAAAATAGAAGATTATGAGTAATCAAAATCAAAAACCTATTTATGTAGGTAGTGGAGTAGAAAAGTTCGATGGAGACCTGATAGAGATATCGGTTTGTTTGTCGGACTTGTCTGCGGAACATCGCTTTGAATACAACGGGAAGTGGTATGCAAAGCTTAAGGTAAATCGCAAAAGGGAAAAAGATGAGTATGGTAAAACACATTCAGTAGCGATCAACACATGGAAGCCTGAAGCTTCTAACGTTAATCAACCTACCCCTGAGCCTTCAAATCAAATAACAGAAGTTGATTTACCATTTTAATTAAGTTGGGGGAGAGTTATTCTCTCCCCTTATTTAATGACTTAAATGACAAAACAGAACAACTAATTGGGAACATATAGTTTTTTATAGTATAATATTTTTTTATACTCTATTATCTATTTATTTCTGTCATTTTAGTCATAGAATAAAATATAATATAATATAATATAATGGAGATAACCATATTTAAAGATATAAAAGATACATCTCAGCCCTTTTATAGGGATGCTGATCTGATATTAGACAGAGTAAGAGATGGTTCGTCAAAAGATATAATTAAAAAGATTAGATCTGAAAAGGACAAAGAAGTAATAAACTTACTTAAACAACAGCTACCTGCGATTTGTTTTAGCGGTAAGTTTACTAAAAGAAATGATAATTCACTTAGTCAACACAGCGGTTTAATATGCCTGGACTTTGATGGATATAAAACTAAAAGAGATTTACTGCAAGAAAAAGAAAAGCTTGCCAAAAATAAATATGTCTATGCTGTTTTTATTTCTCCAAGTGGAAATGGATTGAAAGCTGTTATAAAAATTCCACCTATTCCTGAAAATCATAAGAACTATTTTCTTGGTTTAGAAAAACATTTCGATTCAGAATACTTTGACAAAAGTTGTAAAAATGTATCTCGAGTTTGTTACGAGAGTTATGATCCTTTAATTCATATAAACAAAAACGCAAGTGTTTGGGATAAGATTGAAGACAAAGAATATTCTGAAGTAGTAAGGCATGTGGACATGCAGACTATACCTGTAACAGATGAGAATAAAATTGTAGAGATTCTTGTAAAGTGGTGGCAAAAAAAATACCCTATGGTAGAAGGTAGTCGAAACAATAACGTTTTTGTTTTAGCTTCTGCCTTTAATGACTTTGGTGTAAACCAAACTTTAGGTGAATATATTCTATCAAGTTTTGAAACTTCATCATTTAAAAAAGATGAAATTAAAAGGACTATTACTTCTGCATACGCTAACAAGCAAAACTTTGGAACAAAGTATTATGAGGATGAGGACAAAGTAACAATGATTAAAGTAAAGCTGAAGAGAGGAGTTTCTAAGAAAGAAATCAAGACACAGCTTGAACATGTTGATCCTTTAATAGTTGAGAATGTTGTTAATAGATTAGAAGAAGAACAATCCAACCATAAGTTTTGGACAAAGAACGAAAAAGGTGTAATAAAAATTATACATATTTTATTCAAACACTTTTTAGAAGAGAATGGTTTCTATAAATTTTGTCCTGAAGGTAGTAAGAACTATGTCTTTGTTCGAGTGACTAACAACCTTATAGACCATACTTCTGAAAAAGAAATAAAAGATTTTATACTTGACTATTTATTGGAAGTAGATGACTTTGCGGTTTATAATTATTTTGCCGAACATACCAGGTATTTTAGAGAAGAGTTCCTTACTCTTTTAAACTCTATTGAAGTTTATTTTATTGAGGATTCAAAGGATACATCTTATTTATATTACAGAAATGGTGCTGTTAAAATTCAAAAAGATAAGGTAACTATGATTGATTACCTTGATTTGGGTGGTTATGTTTGGAAGGATCACGTAATTGATAGAGACTTTGCCTTTTGTGAAAGTGTACGTTGTGATTATCAAACGTTCATAAAAAATATTTGTGGTGGAAGTGATGAGAGAATATTGTCAATGAAAAGTACAATTGGATATATGTTACACGGTTGGAAAAACTTAGCATATTGTCCAGCAGTAATCTTAAATGATGAAGTTATATCTGACAACCCCGAGGGAGGTTCAGGTAAAGGTTTATGGGTTAATGGATTAGGTCAAATGAAAAAGGTTGTTATTATTGATGGTAAGTCATTTACTTTTGAAAGATCATTTGCATATCAATTAGTGTCAGCTGATACACAAGTGTTAACATTTGATGATGTAAGAAAACATTTTGATTTTGAAAGACTATTTAGTGTAGTCACGGAAGGTCTTACTTTAGAAAAGAAAAATAAAGACGCTATTAAAATACCTTTTTCGAAATCTCCAAAGATTGTTATCACAACTAACTATGCAATTAAAGGTAAGGGTACATCGTTTGAAAGAAGAAAGTGGGAATTAGAATTAGCCCATCATTATAACAAAGACTACACCCCTCTTGAAGAGTTTGGAAAGATGATGTTTGGGGATTGGAATGATGAAGAATGGTGTCAGTTTGACAACTACATGCTTCAATGTTTACAATTGTATTTAGAAAAAGGATTAATTAAAAGTTCGTTTGTTAATCTTAAAATACGTAAACTTTCTGCAGAAACATGTCATGAGTTTATTGAATGGTGTGGAGTACTATCTAATGAACCACATGAAAAATTAAGAGTTGGTGGTAAAGTTATGAAGGCAGAACTTTATAATGATTTTGTAGAGGACAATCCAGACTATGCTCCTAAATCTAAGATGACGGTTAGTAGAACTCGATTTGTAAAATGGTTAATAGCATACAGCCAATTTAAATATGGTATAGATCCTGATCAAGGAAGAGAATCGGGAGGACGCTGGATAAGATTTAGAAATAAACATGAGTTAGAAAAACAATCAGAAATAACTTTTTAATGATAAATTATATTTCAAAAATAAAAGATACGTTATTATATTTTGACTTTCAACCCTTGTTATTTTTTTGGGTTACAAGTGATATATTAAACAATCAAATTTTGTGGACTACACCTTTCTATTGGATAGATTTAGGCCAGGCTTATACGTATTGGTTATACATGTGCTATTTTGTTTTTAGTGTATGTATGCTTATATATTTACATAACAATAAATGGTTAGCAAGATTTGTATCAATTTATTTAATACTCTATTTGTTTTCTACGATTAGATATTTAGTAAGCATATATGGAGATGATGAATCCTTTACATTAATAGATTTTAAAAACATATTAATTACATGTTGGTATGCTTTTATGTGGACTTGGATTCTATTTAAGTTAAAGAAAGAAATACTACACAGATCATTAAGATAATGAGTGAACAAACAACAACAATAATAATTACAGCATTAACCGTTGCTGGCGGAGCAGGTGCTTGGAAGTTTTATGAATTTCTAATTAGAAATAAAAGAGAAAAAGAAAAAGAAAAATTAACCGATAAAAACATGTACAGGGACGATCTAAAAGCAAGAGTTGAAAAACTTGAGAATGATAAAGATTCTTGTCAGGAACAATTAATAAAGATTACAGCAGAGTTATCTGCAATTAAAGTTAAGTTAAACTTTATAGAAAAAGAAAACGATAGGTTGTTAAGAAAATAATACAATTAGTTTAATGATTAAGTTTAGAGATTATCAAAAGAAAATTATTCGTCAAGGTAAAAATATCTTGATTGAAAAACCCTTGTTGTATTTAGCCATGGAGGTTAGAACAGGTAAAACTCTAACAAGTCTTGGTATATGTAGTAAATTAAATGTGACAAATGTTTTATTTGTTACAAAGAAAAAAGCAATAAATAGTATTACTGATGATTACGGTTTGTTAAATCCAAACTTTCAGTTAAAGGTTATCAATTACGAATCATTACATAAAGTTTCTACGGATCAGCATTTTGATATAATTATATTAGACGAAGCTCACACACTTGGAGCTTATCCTAAAATGAATAAGAGATGCCAGCAGGTTAAACGTCTTGTTAATATAAGTATGTCGAAAGTTATTTTACTTTCAGGGACACCAACACCTGAATCATACTCTCAAATGTATCATCAGGTTTGTTTTGTTCCTGGTAATCCTTTTAATCAATATGTAAACTTTTATAAGTTTTGTAAACAATACGTTAGAGTTAAGCAAAGAAAAATTAATTCTCTTTACATAAACGATTACTCTAATGGCCTACCTACTATACTTGAGGCAATGAAACCTTTTACCATATCTTTTAGCCAGGTAGAAGCAGGATTTAAAGTTAAAACAGATGAAGAAATTTTACATGTAGAGATTGAGGATGAAACCAAAGATATGATTCGAACCCTTACCAAAGATAAAATACTAAGAGGATCTGACGAAGTGGTATTAGCAGACACACCTGTTAAATTAATGTCTAAGATACATCAAATGTGTTCAGGTACTGTAAAGTTTGAGTCAGGAAGATCTACCGTATTAGATTTATCTAAAGCTAAATTTATAAAACAAAAGTTTCGAGGCAAACGTATTGGAATATTCTACAAGTTTAAGGAAGAGTTGAAAGCATTAAAAGAAGTTTATCTTCCATCAGAACTTACAACAGATCTTCAAGAGTTTGAATCATCAAATAAAAATATTGCTTTACAAATTGTTAGTGGAAGAGAAGGTATAAGTTTGAGGCAAGCAGATGCTTTAGTTTATTATAATATAGATTTTAGTGCAACAAGTTATTGGCAATCCAGAGATAGGATGACGACTAAGGATAGGTTGCATAATAAAATTTATTGGATATTTTCTAAAGACGGAATAGAAAAAGATATATACAAAGCTGTAGTAAAAAAGAAAGACTATACCTTGAATCATTTTAAAAGAGATTCGTTAAGTTTGTTATGAGGTTTATAAAATTTTTATTAATATGGATAAGCCAAAATTTAGCTATACCATTTTGGATGGTAGGCCACATACACCTGTCAATACATTCTTATCATAGCTGGGTAGAATTTTTATCATCTGTTGGCATGAATATCATTGTGGCTATTGGGTTTATATTAGACTATAACAATGACCGAACAACAGATTCAGACGAAAAAAATAAAAGAACTTGAGGAGCAGGGTTATTATGTTATTAAATTAAAACTAACAAATAAAAATGGTATACCTGATTTAATAGCTATACCTAAAGAATCTGACGTTAAGTTTATAGAAGTAAAAAAAGAAAAAGGTAAATTATCTAAGCTACAAGAATATAGAATAGATGAGTTAAAAAAACATGGAGTTAATGTTGAAATATACAAAGGTTAGATCATATGATATAGAAGATGGATATGCTATTTCTTTAGAAGAAATGCCACCTGGACTTGCTGATACCATAGCTAATTTTATTGAAAATAATATACCTGATGTAGAGATAAATGATTTAACCACGTATATATACGGAGGCCATGTATCATATTATTCTGAAGATTACTTCTTTGCATTTGAATTAATGAAAGCCTCAGGCGAGTACCCAACGTTAACAGATTTATCTTTAATAACTATAGACGAATACCTTGATCTAATCAACTTAAATTTATATATAAAAACTAATGAAAAGCATAAACAGAGAAAAAAGAAACGAGGTAAATAATCTAATTCAGATATTAAATAGAGCATTTCATTGTGACATTACTAAAAATTGCAGAGTATCTAATTATGTTATGGCAAGAGCCATGGCATATGTTTTAATAAAGAAATTTTTAGGGTTAAGTTATGAACAAATTGGAGTACTTTTCAACAAACATCATGCTACTGTAATGCATGCGGTTGCTCAGTGGCCATACATGGTAAAGTTTAATAAAGATTTAGAGGTTCTATATTCTGAGGTATACACATCTTGGACAAATTCAGAAGGTCACAAGCCTTACGTGGATTGTGAACAACAGGTTATAATTTTGCGTGAACAAATAAATTTCTTAACTTTACAGTTGGTGCATGCCAACGAAGCTCTAAAAGCAGAGCAAGAAAAGTCAAACAACAGTAATGAGGTTATACGAACACAACGCTGATAAACAATTAAATCCTTCATTGGACTATATGGATTAGTATGTCAGGAATCTCTCGTAACGACTTGGAAGTAATTGCTCATATTAATTATGTCACTCACAACCTCCATGATCTTACCAATGATCTTTATGAAGATCTTATGGAGCGAGATAATGAGAAAGCAAAAACAAAAGCTAAAGGTATATGTAATCTCATGGAAGAATTAATTCAATCTTTGAGCGATGACATATAGTGATTTTAGACCCCGATTAAAAGGTAATAAAAAAACAGCTTATGAGCATATTACCAAAAAAGAAACCCGCATTCTTGTGGTAGGAGATATACATGCTCCGTTTAATTTAGATGGGTATATGGACTTCTGTCAAGATACTTATGCTAAGTTTAATTGTAACCAAGTAATATTCATAGGTGATATAGTTGACAATCATTACAGTAGTTATCACGAAACTGATCCTGACGGCATGGGCGGAGGCGAAGAACTCGAAGCAGCTATAGATGAAATAGCTTATTGGTATGATCGGTTTCCAAAAGCAGACGTTATAATAGGGAATCATGACCGTATGATAATGCGTAAGGCACAATCTTCTTCTATACCACATAAATGGATAAAAAAATATAAAGATGTCTTAGAAGTCCCCAAATGGAACTTTGTAGAGCGTATCGTATACGATGGAGTACAGTATGTTCATGGTGAAGGAGGCACAGCCAGGACTCGAGCAAAGAATGATATGATGTCTACAGTTCAAGGACACATACATACTCAGGCTTATACTGAGTGGATGGTTGGAAGAAACTTTAGGGTATTTGGAATGCAAGTAGGATGCGGTATTGATTCTAAATCATATGCTGCCGCCTATGCAAGACATTTTAAAAAGCAAGCTATAGGTTGCGGCGTTGTTTTAGGTGGACATACTGCTATAAATTGTTTGATGGAACTATGAGTGAAAATAAAAAAAATTTATCTCCTGAAAAAAAACATACAATTATACAGCAGATACTGCTTTTAAAAACAAAAAGCACTCAGTCTAAATGGGTAATAAAACAGATACAAAAATTACAACAGAAGTTATGAATAAAAAAATTGCTTTAGAATTAAATGAAATGGCCAATATAGTTGCTAAAAGATTTTCAAGAAATGACAGAGAACAAAACTTTAATAACGAAAATTTTGAGGTACATGAGATTATACCAATGTCTGATCATACAGCGTGTGTATATTATAAAAAAAATACAAACAAAATAGGAGCTGCATTTTTTTACTACATACCAAATGGTATGTCAAAAGGTTGGAAATATTTTTTCCCTACTGATTCTCACATAAACGGAATGACAGCTTTTCATTACTATAAATTAGAAATCGAGAGGGAAAATTATAGTAAGAATTTAAAAGATTCTGAATTAGTTCAATCCTCTTGATAAAGGTTTAGCTAAAGGTTTTGTCCTTCTCTTTTTAATTTTACTTGTACTACTTTGATTTCTTGTAGGCAAAATTTTATTACCTGTATTCAAAGTTTCCCTACCTGAAGATCCTGATTCTCGTGTCGATAAAACATTTTGATTTTTCATGTATTCTTTTATAGCTTTCTTTTGAGCTGGGGTTAAATCTTTTTTACCATACATATCTTTTAATATGATACGTCTTATGTCTTTATAAAATGGAAGCAATCCTAAATTACCAAGCATTTCAACTAATGTTCTTGTCTCTAACTCTTTTTTATACTTTTCTCTGGTAGCTGGTTTTGTAGCTGTAAGAGATTTAGAAGTTACAAGACCAGCTCTTCTTAATGTGTTTACCAGTGGTCCGTATGGACCAAGACCTATCTTTAAAAATGCCTCAAGTAAATCTCCTTTTTGCAAATCCTCCATACTTAATTGACTAAACAACATAGAGTGAATGAAAGGATCGTACTCTCCTTTTCTAAAGTCACCAAGATAAGGCTCGTTGATGCCATACTCTAACATAAAGTTTACTGGAACTTTAGCAATGTTACCAAGAGTTCCTCCAGTAATTAGTCCTAATACAGATCCAATGACTTGTCTAACAATAGTATCTTTTATATCCTCTTCTTCTTTTCTTTCGTCTTTAGCATCAAACAATTCGTCATCTAATAAACCTGTTAACGCTCCATATATTACCATATATGAAGACATTCTAATAGTGATACCTGTTAACAAACCAAGAGCTTCAGCTTTCGTTATGTCTCCTTTTTTATACAGAGCACCAACAGCATTACGTCCTGTGCTATATTCAAATAAAGTAAACTTTTGCATGTATGAGTTAACCATTTTATACCAAGATAAACCTTTGTCTGTAGTTTTAGGTTGATTTCTTAATATACCATCGAAAGGATTAGATGAAGTAGCCATAATCACAACATTACCATCTGCTTTTGATGTAGCAAATTCTATTGCTTCTTTAAATTCAGGACCAAGATATTCTGACGTTCCCTCTGCAATTTTTTTAAAATCTGCAGAAGTAAGTTTCACTCCTGTTTTTTCAGCGAATGCATCAGCAAAACTACCAAACCACATAGGTCTTGAAAGTATTTGATCAGGATACGATAGAGTTTTATTAGCTATATCATTTACTACTGAAGCTGTTTGTTTTAATCCACTAAACTTTACTAATTGTCCCAAAACATTTTCCATTCTACTTACAGCTTGTCCAGAACTTTGGTTTGGATTAGCAAAGTCTGACATGTTAGAATACTTACTTTGTAAAGCATCTGAATCAAACAGTTTACTTGTTACCCCAGAACCTAAAGCAGTTAGTATATCAAATCCTAAAGCAGTATTTCTTGGGTCGGTAGATAAACCCCCAAAGTTTTTTAAAGCTCTTGTAGCTCGAGCAGGGTTTGATGCAAACACTGCAAAGTTACCTAACAATTCAGCAACAGCTCTTGGAGCTGAAGTAAGTGCTGATTGATATCCTAATCTTTTAATTTTTTCTATAAAAGCACTACCTGCACCAACTTCTACATAAGACTGCATAAAAACATTTCTGACTACTTCATTCATTGATTTTACCAATGCATTCGCAGCGGTAACGGACATCTTGGAAGCTTTTGGATTTTTTTCTAAATCCGATTTCATTTTATTAAGTAACCCCCCCACTTGTTGTAGTGTCTGAGTCATGTAGTAATCCATATTAGTCTCTTGAACTCCACGTATTGCTGAGTAAGATGGATCAAAACTAATTGCTTTAGCTCCAGGGGTTCTTTGTTTTATTGTGTTAGCATTGGTTGCACTATTTACAGTTTCAACATATTTTGTAGCTTTATTTGTTAGTTCAGTAGACGCATCATCCCCTATCCGTATTACAGAATGATGACTATAATTATTTAATAAGTCTACTTGATTACCGTGCATGGTAGATATAAACATAGCTTTTTCTGCTAAGCTATTATTTACTTCGTCATATAAAGCCAGAGCTTTCTTCTCTCCTGTAGTTAAAGACTCTTGTAATTTTTCTAAACTTAATTGATCTCCTTCTATAAACTTTTCACGTAAATCCTTTAATATCTTTTCATCTTGAGCTGAAAGTATATCTTCGTTTTTAATGTCTTGAAGAGTTGCATCTACAAAAGCGAGAGCTGAAGGAGCTTTACTGTTTGGTTTACCATCTTTAAAGTTAGACAAATACTCTCTTTGCAATTGTAACATTCTAATTTTATACTTAGCTTTTACTACTGCATTTCTTGAACGACCTGCACGAGATGCTTTTCTTGCTTTGTTTAAACCGTCAAACTCAAGAATGTTATCCGCAGCATCTATTTTAGCTGTTAGTTGTTTTGTTTTAGACTTATAAGTTTCAAAAGCCTTAGCCAGTCTACCAAAAGTATTATTGTAAATAGTCTTACTATTAAAGTTTCCAAATATATCATCTATATTAAACAACGGTCCAGATCTTAAACGTTCTAACAAAAAAGTTTTATTGGTTTTTAAGCTTTTTATTTTCTGGTAAGCATTTCTAAGGTTTCTATATATACCTTCTTTTTTTACCTTTTGTAAAACAGGTTGAACACTTGTTTGCCTATTATTAATATCTACTTTATTTACAAGCTTCATTGCAGCTTTAGGAACATATCCATTCTGTATATTTTTCTTTACAGCTTTCAATGTTTCAATAGCTGAGTAGTCCATTGTGCCATCTTTCTTTTCACGGGCAAGTGCTTCTATTTCTTTAGTAGTTAACTTGCTTAATGTTCGGGCTAAGTCTTGTGACCTTGTGTCTTCTATATTATTAATATCTTCAGAGGTAATCTCAATAGCTTTTGCTTCAGCTACGTTAGCCGCCACATCATAATCATCTGGAGTGGTTTCATTATCAATAGCAATGTTTTCATCAGTATCAACCTCAGCTTCTACTGCGTTGATAATATCTAACGCTTGTTGCAATGTTTCAGATTTTTGTTTTAAATCAAGTACAGCTTTGCTTGAACCAAACTCCTCCATCAATTGCAAGTAAGAGTTTAATTGTGCGTCTGGAATTATAGCTGGATTAAAACCAAGAACTTCTTTTAAAGAAACCTCTAAGTCTTTTGAAACCACACCTACTTTGCTCTTGATATTTTTCTTAGCTCGTTTCTGTAGTTTCTTAGCTCTTGATATTTTTTCTGCAAGATCAGCCTTAGTAAATACATCATCTACAAATTTTAAAAAGCTGTCTACTGATTTTTTATTATTAAGATTAATGTTTGCAAAACGAGAAGTTATTGCCGATACTTTTGATTGACTAACTTTTCCAGACTTACGCAGTCCTTTTATTTCAGCTGCTATATTCTGAATTGATTTTTTATATGCAGCAGCAGATTGTCTTGCAGCTTTTGCCTGCATTTTAATCTGATCTTTAAGAGCAACTCTTTCGTTAACAACAACTTTCTTATCAGCTGTCTTACCTAAAATCTTTTTAACACTTGGTGGTCTTTTAATTTTTATACCAAACTGTTCATTAAGTTGTCGTACCAAATCATTTCTTGATACATCATCAAGCTGCTGGTATAACTTAGAGTTTTGTAAATACTGTAAGGTGTTGTCTAAAAGAATCTTTGGGTTGGTACTGTCACCAGCTTTCCTGCCCTTGGTCTTTTCAATGATATCATCTATGATAGTTTGTACACGCTGAGGATCAGCGGTAACTTGTTGCTCGGTAACATCAACCTGAATATATTCATTAGGGCTTATACCTAATGCTTCAGCATCTCTGTTTATCGCCGAGAGGACTTTACTATATAAGTTTGTTTCTTCTTGCCCTTGTTGTATGAGGCGTTGGCGAGCATTTGATAATATTTTCCTTCGCGAGTCTGTTCCGATATATTCGGAGTTAATCGCTTCAAAATTTCCGAGTTCGTATTGGACATTTTTTTCATCTAATTTTTCTAATAAAGCGGTACGTTGAGCAAAGAAACTATCATTTCTAAACTCATGTACGTCCAGCAAAGTTAATAAATTATTCGATTCATTCAAAGTATATTCATCAATACCAACTTCTTGCAGTGCATCAAAGGTGGCTTGAGGGTCTGATACTGTTATTTCTAAAGCGTCAGCATTATGCGTTGGAGACTCTATCTCAGTAGTCTCTGCAGCTATGGTTGCTTCTTGTACTTCAGGAGCTAATGCGGCAGCTAAGGAAGCATATTCTTTTGCTTGATCAAAGGTTGCATTTTGGAGTTTAACTACGTTGCTAACCTCTCTTATCTTTGTGCCAGCATCGTTTACATATCCACCAACGGATTCATCAACTTCGACTTCAACTCCTAAGTCACTCGCTAAATCAATAAGACCTTGCTTATATTGTTGGTATTGTGGAGTTTTTCTTACACCACCTGCTTCTGCTACATTATCGACACTGGTTGAAAAGAATGGAGCAACATTAATTGCTATTTCCTCTTCCGTCTGCGTCCCAATCCCAGGTTGAGTTTGGTTTTCGATTTGCGTTTCTTGACCCTGTTGGGTAAGCTCAGTAGGTTGGACGTCTCCGACTCCCACTTCTTGGCTGTCTTGGGTAGATTCTTGTACATCCACCGTCTTTGTGCTTGACTCTTGAATGGCATTTACTTTTTGTATTATTTGTTGTTCAGTTGGATCAACGATGCCATCAGAGGCTAATTGATCTACTGCTAAGTTACGAATTTCTTCAGCACTTTGTTGTGGTGATGTTTGTAATGCAATTTTTTTAGACTCCTCAAACAAAGTTTTTTGTTTTTCAATTACTTGTTCCTCAGTAGGATTTGTAATGCCATCAGCTTCTAACTGTTCTATAGCAAAGTCTTTTGTTACCATTACATTTTTTGTATCGGTATTACCCTGGTCATCTGTTACTGTAACAGATTCCGCTAAAACATTATCATACTTTTCTATGATAGCATCTAACTCTGCTTCAATATCTGAAAGTCTTTTTTTATTTATTTTAAGATCAGGATCTTTCATGTTTGCTTTTTCCTGTTCTAAAGCAACCATTTTCGCCCTATCTTCCCCTTCAATATAAAAAGGTATCTCTGTTCCTATTTGAGCTTTTTGTTTTTTAGCCTGAACAATAGCTGACAATTCTGGGTCGTTAGTTATTTCAAACTGCATGGTTCTTATTTCATCAAGAGTTGCAGTAGAAATAAAATCTAATATACCAGCTTTACTTAGCTTGGTTATGTTTCCTGAATTATCTTTAATACCATACTTAGGTGGTTTAAAAACATTTATTCCTTTTGAAACCAAATTACCCAGACCTAATTCAGATTTTAAATTATCAATTTGTGATTGGACCTTAGCTCCTTTTTCTCCTGCTACTAACTCAACAACTGTTTTTCCTGTTACAGCTTGAGGTACAGATAAAACAGAAGTTCCTTGTCCTGTTACACCTTCAAATAAAATTTCAGCAGTATCCATATCTTGACCAGATACAACTCTACCTGCAACCTCTCCAGTCGATCCACCAACACCTTCAATCAAGGCAGCCCCTAAAGCGGCTTTACCCTTCATTCCTTTTGTAACAACCTTACCTGCCTCTTTAGCAGCTTTCACTCCTTTACCAGCCAACTTGCCAGCTACACCCCTTGTAAGGCCGTCTATTGCACCAATAGCAATACCTCGAGCAGCTGATCTATTTCTTATACTTTGTAAAGCGTCTTCATCTTCTAATACCGCACGAATGCCTTCTTGATTGAAAGACAATCCTTTCTTATCTATTTCTTCTTTTAAAAATTCTGTGAACGATAAACCTGTTTCGAGAGTTGCACCTGCACCCATAAGTGCTCCTGTTATAGTTCCACCTGCACCTGTAAGTGCAGCAAGTGGACCTCCTGCTGCTCCTATAGCAGCACCTGTAGCAGCACCTGTAGCAGCACCTGCACCTGCACCTGCAGCAACCGTTGGGTTTACCATAGATGCAATTGAAGAAACAAGTAATTGTCCTAATACACTGGGATTTGAACCAGCTCCTAAAACAAAACCTAAAACACCACCACCATTATTTTCGTAGATTTTATTGAAACTCTTCATCTCATCAGACATTCCAAGACTTTCCATTTCCTCTACACTCTTAATGTATTCTTGTAAGTCTTCTTCTGATATTGATGAACCGCTTGCGTATAAGTTTATTGCGTCATCAACAGTTGCACCTTGTCCAAGACCCTGTTGCCCTGCTCTCCACATATCACCAAAAAAATCAGTAACAGTATTTTTACCAAGCATTTCTTCAAGCCAGGTATCTTTTTCTCCTACCTGAACATTAGCTCCATATCTTGTTCCTACGGGATCTTGTGGAATATAATCTATTTCTTGACCTACAAGGTCTGTTTCAACTAATTGATTACTAAGAGGCGAAGTTAAGCCCGAAGAACCAGTCCCCCCTTGAGTGGTCTGAACGATGCCAGGACCTTCCGAAACCATATCTTGGCCAGGTTGCTGAGACGAAGTACCCTTTTTTTTTTGACCCATTGGGTCAGTTAAAGAAGCTGTATAGGTAATGAACTGATCCTCATCCTCAAAAACACCTTCTGGGATCATTGGATAAATTTCTTCTATACCATCTCTTTCAATAGCTTCCTGGAAATCTTCAACATTTTCAAAGACTCCTTCAGGTATCATCGAAAATAATTCTGCTAATAATTCTTCGTCCATATTACCTTATTTATTTAAGCGGGTGTTCTTCTAAATATTGTTTATAAAGCTGTGCATTTCCTTTATCAAGCCCTTTTGATGCTAACCAGGCATTGTAAGTTTGTCTAATAGTTTGCCCTTTTTTTCCTGTTGATTCGTAAGCCTCTTTGTTTAATTTGTTAAAAGCATCTAAAACCATTTGACCATACCTTCTTGTTGGTGTACCCTCTGGAAGTGTACCAACTTCTATTTCTTTATCTTCACCATTTACTGAGTATTTAAGAACAGCTTTTCTTTCTAAGTTATCTCCAGTAACCTCTACTCTAACAGAACTATATCCTGCCTCAGTTTGTGCTTTAGATGCTGCGGTAGATGTAAACTGCTCTATATATTTATTTGCAACCTTCGCAATATTAGAGTCACTGTCTACACCTCCACTATCTAATTGAGTGCCTAATTCATCTTCTGCAAAATTATCTTTTTCATTCCAGAACTGATTAGTACTTAGAGTTGTTTTATCAGGTAACTCTATGGTTGTTTTGTCATTTAATGTTGTTGGAGCTTGAAGATCTTGTTCATACCCCACATTTCTATTTTTACCTCTATCTCCAACTTTAATTTTTTCTTTTTTAATAAACGATATTATTTGAGAAGGTGACAATGCTAATTTTCCACTTTCAGATTGAGCACCAGGAACAAGCAATTGATATACTGCACCAATGTCTTCCATGGTAGTGGTTTGACCCGTTTGATTGCCCTCATCATCTCTTTTTGTTCTAACAATAATAGTTGGTTCTCCGCTCTCATATCTTGTTATAATGGTATCGTCCGTAATATCAACATCAATTACTTTTGGTCTACCTTGAGCTTTTCTTTGTTCATTAATATTTGTTATCAATGTTCTCAGTGTGGCTTCAGAAGTAGAAACATCAGGATTTGTAAGAATTTTATTAATATCTCTAATGTATGCCGATTGTTGTTCTTTTAATATTCTTATGCCAGAGGTATTAGAAGTTTCTTGTTGTACTTGCTCACCTACGTCTGGTTGAGTTTGTTTGATCTTAAGATCTATACGAGACTCAATAGCACGCTTAGCTATATTACGAGCCTCCTGCATTTGATCTTCGGTTAATTGTACCTCAGGTCTGCCGTTTACATTATTGTATATAATATATTTTTTAATACCTTTCTTCTTTGCTTCTGCTTCAGATTGAACTACTCTATATCCAGCAGCATTTAAAACTTGAAGTGCATTAGTAGAATTTAAATCATCTTTACCTCCAGTTATAACATCAATTTGATCACTCATAAACTCATCGTACGTCATACTACTGCCATCATCGTTTGTAAGCTCACTTACTATATTGCCTTTGTCATCTCTAACCTTAGTTATCTCACCAAACAATTGTCTAAAATCTTCTACTGAAGTTACTACTCCACCTCCACCAATAGCAGAGAAAGATCCTACGCTTGAATCAATAACGGTAGCTAAGTTATCTACAATACTATCAGCAATGTTATTTGTATTTCTTCTATCAAGTTCAAATTTTGTACGTTGATTAATGTATGCTATATTTTGATACGCTTCTGGATTTGTTTTAGGATCAGGCTGAACCAATTTTCCTGAACCATCATCTTCCATTGTTACTAAAACCAGTTCACCTGTAGTAACATTACTTACTACTCTTTTATTTCTTAAATCTCCAAAACCAAAAGTACCATCGTTCCAAGCTATTTCTAAATCAGATGCAATAGATGCACCATCTTCTCCATTCTTTAAACGTTGCATAGCTATTTTAAACTTTTCATTAGCACTATTAACAAACTTACTTAAGTTTTTATAGCCGTCTTTTTGTTGTTGCATAATAAGCTGAAAGTCTTTTGGTTTAAGACCACCATTACGCATAAGCTCCATATTAGCCATCAACATTTCTTTTGAATATGCTGATCCGTTTATTAGGAGAGTTCCTAAAGACTGAGTATCAGTATCTGCAATTTGACTAAGGTCATCTACTGCTTTTCGAGTAGCTTCATCTATAGCTGCTTTTTCAGCCTCACGAGCTTTTGCTATTTTGTTTGCTCCGTCACTAAGCTCTTTGGCCATTTGCCCCCAATTAACTTGGGTGGACTTAGTATCCTTATCTACATATATAGAATATGCATTTGATCCTGATGGTTTTGATGTTGATTCTGCCATGTGTTAAATACTATTTTTTGGCCCAGCTGGTGGTGTATAAAGTCCACTAAATATACTGTAATCAAAATCTTCAGCTTTTTTCCTTATAATATCCCTGGTATCTTTACCTGAATAACGCTGCTTTCTTAAAGCATTTATTGTTTGAGCTCGAGTTAGATTACCTCCCGCTGCTTTACTTACTTGGTCTGTATCAATTTCAGAAAAAAGTCTTTCTGCTCTTCCTTGTCCACCGCTTCTACCATAAAGAGGAGCTAAACTTGCTATACCTTGAGCTGCTTGTCCAACTCCAGCAATACCACTTTGTATATTAGCAGCTCTTGCTTCTAAAAGATCTCGCTCTCTCATAGATTCATCTGCCGCAGCACCAACGTCCATTTGTAGTAATTGTTGGTTAATGTTTTGTCTTGAATCAGCCTTCATTTTTCTGTTGTCATACAGAGCCTCACCCATACCAATACGTGTTTGTTCTGCACCTTGAGCTGCAGCTGCAGTAAGGTTAGCAACTCCTCCTACTAAATTACGAGTATCTCCTTCTTGAAGAGCTTGAATTGTTTGTTGTTGTCCAGCAATATTTTGTCGATACTGTTCTCCAAACGCATCTAAAGGAACGTTAAGACCTGCATAAAAATCTTTTTCAGCTTTTTGCCTGGCATCTGCCATAAGTTTTTTCTGATCCTGTGCTGCTTTGTTTGCTGCTCGTTTTTGTTTAGCAGCATCAGAGAAAGACATCCCTGCACTTGCTAAACCTGTACCAATACCTATTACTGCTGCTGTTGTTACTGCCATATTATAATACTTTTATCATTTCACTCGTATAACTTGATGCTTCATTGTAACCTAATTTTTTATAAGTTTCAATTAAAGGTTTGTTTTTTATAAGTGCATACGAGTATTTAAACCCTTTTCGTTTAGCAACTTCAGTTATTTGTGTTATTAACATCTCAAGTGCTTTTTTTCTTTTTATTCTGTCCTTGTAACTTAGGTTTGATATAATCCAATCACACCAAGCTACATTAGAATTTGTTGTATACATAAAGCCTGCACAAACAGGAACATTATCGTCATACACTATATACCCTCCTGTACCATTCTCTGGTAAAAAATCTTTTACGGGAGGAGTCCATCTCCAGTCATGCCACCACTGACATAATATATTTTCATAGTCAGTGTTTTTTAAAGGCATTACATTTAATTTCATTTAAAGCAAAGATAATAAAAATCTATGGATAACTTTTCATGATATTACTTCCTACCGCAAACAACTCAACTGCAGTCGTATCGCTGTTAACTAAAGTAAATTCCATATAGTATCCACGCATCCCATAACTTTCAGCAATAGTGTTATTGGTAAACATTAAAAAATCATTAGCTACAGGTGCAACAGCTCCTGCAATTGTTGTATCTAAAGTAACTGTTTGATTTCTTTTATCTACTCCAGTAACTAATCCTGCAAGTATAGGAGCAGATCCATTAGTTAAAACATACATAGTAGCCCCAATAGTTATAAGGTTACCAATAGGGTTTCCTATAACACATAGTGTCGCATTAGCTGGCCCACTTACAGCTGTAGTTACACCTAAACCATTTGTATATCGTAAAGCATAATTTGTAATACCAGTGTTGTGTCTTACATAACCAAACCATTCTCCTTCTTTTTGTTTAAACTCTAATTTGTCAACATTACCTTGGCTTAGATCTGTAATTAAAGAAGTACAATCCCACGCCGCATTGCTTTCAAAAGAAAGAGTTTTGAATAACTTAATAGTTAATGTTGGCTCAGGATTAAAAGCACTTATAACAGTAGAATTAAACTGTTGCCCATAATAATTATTTCTTGTCTCATTAGTGTTATGACGAAATAAATTTGCCCCAGAAAAAGTATACAGAAAACCATTCATCCCCTTAATATACTCAGGAAAATAAGTATAAAAGGATGGCCAACCGTCAGCACTTTCGCTGTATGTTAATGTAAATGAATTTGTTAATGATGGTGCTGGCATATTTTATTTATTTATGGTGATGTACATGTAACTTTTGAAATTACCACTCCGTTTCTAACGCCTAATGCTTGACCGCTTATAACATAATATAATGTAGATGATGTATCATTTAAGTACGTAGAACCATCAGACGTTGTAAAAACAAAATTACCTATATCAGGGATTGTATTGGTATCAGCAGTAAAACTTCCTCCTGAAAAAGTTGCATTACGTGCAAAATAATAAGTTTGTGATGCAGTTGCACAAGCAGTAGTAAGGCCACCAGTTGATGCAACCCAAGAAGGTAATGTTATTGGGCATGATAAATCCCAATTAAAAGCAGTACCACACATTGGTGCATATATATCTACAGTAATTATAGTTGGAGTTAATTGTGATTTAGGAATTACAGCTGTAAATGCTGGTGAATTTGGCGTTGACGCATCTGTAGCAAAGCCTATTTGTGAACTCGCTACAGTTATGTTTTGAAAAGTATTTTGAGCTACATAAGTATTACTTGAAATATTGTAAATATAATTTTCTGCTTGACCTCCAACAGTTGGACATGATACTCCAGACCCATTATAAGGACTATCAGAAAGTAAATTAGAATTTTCATTTCCTAAATACGTTGGTAAATTTGTCCCTTGATTTCCAATACCAGAATAGTCTACAGTAGTTCCTCCTCCATCTACTAAAGTTACTCCGTTATGATTATCTTTTGCAGTCCATCGGTTATAATGAGTATTGTTATATGTTATATCAACTCCATCAGGAATTACAGCACCCCAATAACCATAAATAACTACAGCTCCTATATCATTAGCAATATCTACAGAAGCATTAAATACTCCGTTTTGATTACTAATAGCAGCTGATACACCTTGTCCACATGCTACAGCACAGCTATCGCAATCCTGTGCATTTAACAAAATACCGTTTAATTGCTGTCTTATAATTCCTGCATTTGAATAAAATCCATCAGCGGCAAGAGTAGTTAAGGCCACATCAGTAAACACAGACGTAGCTGTAGCAAAAGATGTTCCGTTAAAATAATATATTCCTAATTGTGCCATTTTATTTAATTAATTAACAATTATTTATTTGTAATACAAGTCCATTTGCTCCAATCTCCATGTATTGAGTAGCTGATATTTTATAAAAACCAGTCTCTAAAACATTAGGTGTTCCAGAAAGGGTATCTTCACAAGTTGAATTTGTATAAACAATACTTCCAACTATAGGTAATAATCCACTTCCATTATTGTGGTAATAAGTATTACTTAAAACCAAATTACAAACTTCCGCTGCTGTTTCTCTCGAAGAACTTGCCACAAACGAAACACAACTCCATGTACACACACAACACGCATCACTTGCTGATGTTGCGTCAAAACACAATTGCTGTGCAGAAATAGTTCTTAAATCATATATTACATATAAATACTGATTATTTGTAGGCAAATTTAAGGTATTTATAGTAGTTTGGTTTATAGCATTAGTTGGGGAAGTTACATCACCGTTTGGTATAGTTGTAGCTGCAGCTAATAAAGCAGCTACATCTGTAGGAGTATTTGCATATAAAGTGTTTGAAGATAAATATTTAAAATTATCAGACGGATAACTAAAATCGTAAGTATCAAAGTTTACTTTATTAGTTCTAATAGTAAATTTTACACCATTATAAGGGAAAGTTCCTTGTGACCTAATTCCTGTTTGAGAACTATACAAACTAAATATGGTATCGATATTACCAAAAGTAGCTAAGTCACTGTCTACAGGACTAATTGAAGTTGTGTCAGCCCAGCTATATTCAGCATGAATAGTCTCTCCACTCTGTGTGTTAGAGTTAATTACACATTTAATAACCGTTATAGGAATTGAATCAACACATTTTGGTGTAACACTTCCAGTAGCTGTAGATTGAGGAGTAATTTTTATAGTAGCTGTAGATGGTGTTGAAGAAGTTTTACTCCATGTAAAAGTTCCACTACCACTCACAGTCCCCGAACTATATGTATTTCCGTTCCACAGAACTTGTATAATTATACTTCCGCTATTAAGATTATAATCTATATTAGAATCACCTATTAATAATCCAAAATCATATTGATATTCAATTACATCGGATGATAATTGATTTTCAAAATTCAATTCATTATTACACTCTAATATTGGTTTAGGTACGGGTACTGAATTTAAGTTTGTACCAATCACGTACTCATCCATGTATGGATCGTATCCGCCTATTTTTTGTGTGTTTAATTGAAAATTAAATTGATCTCTAAACCAAGACCTCATCCCCAAATCAGAGATTACTCTTAATCTATCATTTGTAGAATTTCCAACAAGCTCTATTACAGCTCCTCTTTTGGTGTCTGTAAAATAAAAGTAAGGTCCATAATTAGCAAAGCTTTCTGGGTTATAACTTATTCCATATTCTTCTACACGAGCAATTTGAGTTCCTAAAACTTGAGGTACAGATACAATAGCTCCTCCTCCAGTAGAGTCACTAATAATATTTTTAGAAGCGAGCACATAACTAATTCTGTCTTCCTGTAAAGTTAAAATATCTGTTTCTCTTGCAAACAATAATTGTATTGGTCCGAATGAAGTTTCTAATGTTTTAAAATTAGCTAATCCTAAATTAAATTCATTTAAGTTATTAACTCCTGAATTACTACTATATATTCCACTGTAAGTTAAATCTGCAAAACGATTTGTTTCTTTAAAATCTTGCTCTGATACTGCCAGTCCTCTCTGACCCATAACTACAGATCTTCCCTCAATCCTGTCTAAATATTTGTAACTTTCTACTCCATTACCAAAAGTATAGCAATCCATAAAGTCAAGAGTTACAATTGCAGGTTGACTTGTTGTTTGGTTTTGATCGCCAGCGTCAACGTTCCCGTCAGACTGGTGTAGCATAAATCCTGTTCCTGCATCTCTTACTAACGAAAGTGCTTTTGAAGCATCATAATAAATATCTTCATTTGCATCGGCTGGTTGTGTTTCAAAAACTAATACTGAATTAGCCCTTTGAACAACTATTTCAGCAGTAACCCTCATTGGTTTTTTTCTTCTGTTTGTTCCTATTCCTCCACATCTGATTCCAAACCATAAGGGGCTTGATGAATCTCCTGTAACTGCTTGTATAAATTGAAAGTTCATACTAAAAATACCGTTACAAATAATTCCTCCAGCTCTGTCATATGTTCCAGTACTACCACCTACGTTAGGATCAATACCAGACCCCGTAGGTTGAGCAACAGTTGAGCTGTAAAAAAATTGTGGATCAGTTCCATCAGTACTGTCTGCTGTCAAATCTATATTAGAATTATTCCAAAAATCCCGAAAATCATTATAATTTTCTGATGCTACAACTTGACCCGAAACAAACCAAGTTCTTTTAGGACTATTATTGAAAAGGCCAAAGTCTGCTTCTCTATTAAATTCAAATTTAAAATCTATTATTGACCCTCCAGGTATGTCGTAATTTGAAGTTGTATTTGCAGTAGAATCAAATGTAAATAAAGGATAAGACAACGCCCAAACATTATTACATGTATCCTCACTTTTTGATGACCTTGATCTTTCTCCGTAATCAACTACAGCATCATCAGCAATTTCAATAGAAAAATTAGAAGCTTTTAGCTGCATATAAAGACCAGGTAATTGTTCAGAACTTGATCCAAGCTCTTGAGCTCCATTTAAAAAATCAGAACTTTGAGCCTCTACACCAAGGACAGTGGTTTCAACTAAAGATGTTAATGCACCACCTGTGTCTCTTTTAACAATAAGCCTATCTCCTGTTTTTACTTTTTGTTGATTATCACCCTCTAATTTAAAATGAGTTACATTATCAAAAGGATTTGTATAAAAGAAATTAGAGTAAACAGTTTCATAATTTGTTTTACTTGGTTTAACAACAAACTTATATTTTGTTGCCCAAGTAGGAGCATAATTATTTATAGTTGCTTGTATAGAATTTTTATTTACACTGTCTGAAGCAGGAATATAAATAGTATTATACTCTGAAACCAAAACAGTTGATGCCCTGGCATATTCATCCATATATACAATGCCCGTTTCAAAATCCCTGTTACTGTGTAAAGTGTTTTTATTTGTGTCAGAACTAAACTCTATTCTAAAGCTTAAGAATCTAAAGTACTCATATATGTCACTGACCACACTCGAGGTAGTATTTGTATACTTCATAGCCAAAGCCTGTAAAGTAAACGTTGTTGAACCAGGAGTTGCTACTATTGCAAAACCTTGTTGTGCTGTAGCGTTTGTAATGCTACTAACTTGTTTGGTGAAAGCACATGTAATTTGTGGTGGAACTAATGCAGCGTTAAATTTATCAGTAAGAGAAAACCCAGCTGCAGCTGTAGCAATTGGTTGGAAATTAACTCCTTCTATTGTACCTATTGCATTTTCAAAATCTGAAGAAGTTACAAAATCATATACACTTGTATAGTTTTGAGTAAGAGTAATTGAAATACTCAAAGAAGTATCTGCACTCGCAAACCCAGCATTAGCGATATAACACGGAGTTGTTGTTGTTCCGTTTATCAATGCATGCTGTAACCTAATGTCAAATGATACCTGAGCTCCAACTATTAATTGGTTTTCTATATCTGCAAATTCTATCGTAGCTAAGGAATTTGGAACACTTGTAGTAGTAGAGGGGTTTATTGTATAGTTTACTCCTGTACTAAATATTGGTGATACTACATTTTTAAAATCTAAGGTTTGAGCAAGATGAGCTGTTGAAAAATCTAATGGAATTGTTTGACCATTAATGTTTTCTATATTAAAGTTGTCAGTGTAATTACCATAAATTAATCTGTTGCCCATTATTGTTTGGGCTTGTGCTTTTAAAGGAACATTATCGTATAATCTTAATAATTCATCAGCTCCAATAACAGAGTATATTTTACTATTAGTAAAAATATATTCTTGTTGAGAATTGTCTGCCCAACCATAATCTTGTTTTTTAAATCTTTCAATAACATAAATGCTATTTGTGTTAGAGTCTTTATATAACAAATCAATTTGTGTAACTCTTTCACTACCCGTACTAAATTGAATTTTAGCTGCATTAAAGTTATTTTGCATACCAGAATTATCATAAGTTTTGGTATTAAATAAAAAGTTTGAAGGTTGAAAAGCAGGGAGACTAAATAAAGAAGTTGCACTATATTCATTATTAAGGTATCTATATCTATATGCAAAGCTTACAAATCTATTCTCTAAATAATTTTGTCCTCCAGCTGCATTTATTAATTGAAATGTAGGTGCTGAAAGAGGTAATGTTCCTGTAGATGTTTGATCTTCAAATCCTGGTGGTTTTAAAACAACAGATATATCTTCTTCTTCAATGCCGTCTACGTTTCCTGTTGGATAATCATAATTTGAATTTACGTTAATTCTTCTGGGAGGATTTGTACCGTCAGTAAAAAGCAACAAGTTTTCTATTTTATTTACTCCTGTTATTAAAAAATCTGGATTAAACTTTAAAACTTTTAATGTTATGACATGATATCTTAATTGGTTATTTGAAGTATTATATGATACAATCATATCTACAACATTATCTTGAGCTACAGGATTTGCTGGATCGTGAACAAACCAATACATAGTTTCAAATTGACCATCATCAAAAGCTCCTAAACATGTAGCTGAAGAAGATAAAGGTTGACCTCCAAAACTTAAAGTTGTTAAAGATGTGTTTCCCTTTGAGTTTTCTACAGCTCCTATTTCAGTGTTTTCTGTTGATCCCAGCCTAACATTTATTGCATCTACATATTCACCTGGTGGAAGAAGTCTTTCATCCACAGATTTATTCATTCGTCCTGCAATAAAATTTGTGTTAACTATTGGCATATTATTTTATCCATTTATCCTGACCTCTTAAATTCATTAAAAGACGACCAGGGTGTATGTTACTTAATCTTAATTTAGCGTTTCTTAAAAGAGATGATTTGTCTTTTCTCGCACGATTTACTATGTATTCAGAAATCCCAAGTCTCCCGTTCAAAATAGAATATCTTATATATGCATATATATACTCTTCAAATAATTTATTCAAACTTACAGAAGCATCGTCTCCATTTTCCATTCCGTCTGAAATATATTCTAATACTATTGATATTGCTCCTCCCGTAGAACTAAAATTTATAACTCCAGCTTTTTTATCTATTTTAAAAGTAGGGTTAGCGTTAGCTGTCTCTGTGTTTAAACCAAATCGTGCTCCTATATGGTAATCAAAATACCAACACCCATCAATACAATATCCCTCTTGACCATCAAATGGACTTCCTGAGTTTAAGTAAATACTTTTAGCACCGCCTTGAATCCTGGCTAAATCTAATTGGCTATCTTGAGGCCTTAACACATTACCGTTTTGATCAAACAAAAGATTAGCTTGATTATCCTGTAAGTATGCGTCAGAAAAATTAGTTTGTATATTTTCAGTTAATGGATATAATAATCCATCTTTCCATTGTGAAACCCTTACCCAACTTACAAAGTCAGAAGGTAAAACAAATCTATAATTAGAATCTATATCTAATTGTAAAATTTTTATCTCTTTTAAAGCATCATAATTTAATTCCTGTATACCACGTTTAGCGTGAAATAAAACTTGAAATCTATTTAAATTATTTACCAACTCCATATTCCCTTGATATATAAGCATAAAGTTATTTACGATATCTTCTAAAGAAATATATTGATAAGAACCCCAGTTTTCATCGTTGGGATTAGTGTTGTTATTTGTGTAGTATTGATATTGATTTATATATGCCATCTTAACTTGTTTCTTGTGTATCTAATGATTCTTCTCCTTGTGCAAACGTAACCACATCTCCTTCTCTAATTTCTACTCCAGCATACTGTAATATTTTTGCTACTAAATTAGGTTCATCAGATAAAGGCAATTCAAAATCTTGATGTAATGCATCACTTGGGTTATATATCGGATCTTGTCCTGAAGTATCAAGATAAGTCCAGTTTGGTTCAAATGGATATCTAATATATTGACTAACTATTTGACCTTGTTTATTTATAGTTATCGGATAAATTTTTCCTCTTGTTGCATCTTGAATATATGCTGGATAAGTTAAGGTTGGTTTAGTCAGCAGTGAGTTATTAAGCATTGTTATCTTAGTATTAGTAACCTTTTCTGCTTCCTTCAAAATTTCCGAGTCATAAATATTGTAATCAATCCCTACTGCATTTAAATTAGTATCGTTTATTTGAATTTGTGTTTCTGAAGTAACTTGTTCAACTACTGCATTAAAAGGTAGTCCACCTGATATATAACCAACAACATCACCAGTTACAACACCATCTGTTATAAAAGTAGCTCCTGAATCAATAAGTTGATTTAGTGGAGCTTGAGTTGCTGTAGTTGATCCAGTTGATCTTATTTTTTGATAAACTAATATTTTATTTAATAAATAATAGTCACTTCCGTTTAAAGCGAAAGTTGGTAACGTATAATTACTTACCGTTAAACCAGCAGTACTCTCATTAAGTAAAGGAGCAGTTATACTAAACGTATCTATAACCTCTTCCAATCCTTTTAGAATATCTGCATAACCTGTTCCTGAAGTACCTTGAACTTGTCTAACAATCCAGTTATTATAATTGTAAAAATAATCCTCAAACAAATCCATTTGAGCTTGTAAGCAATACAAATTAAAATCTTGAGGAGAAAGGTAACCGTAGTTATTTTTATTAAGTACAGCAAGTACCGTGTTTCTTACAGAATTAATCATGAAATTTATTTTTTACAAAGATAACAAAAAAAAAGAGGCTACTTTTTTTGTAGCCCCTTGTAGTTTTAGTTAGGTTTTATAAAGTATTATACTTTAGCAACCTCCAATATTAAACTGGAAGGCACATCCCAAGAATACTTTACTAAAGGCCATGGTTGAATTAAAGATGCAGTAACTGCGTCTTCAAAACCATCTCTCATCTCCTCGTTACCTGCAGCAACAGCTGCGTGAGTAATCTTGATTGCAATTCCACTTACTCCACAATACTGAATATTTACTTCACTATTAATTGGATCGGCAGCTGCATTTTCTACAATAACTACTCCGTCAGAAGCAATTAGTTGTTTAGAAGATGATGTAGCTGAATATACAATATAGTTTTTACTATTACCTACACCAGTTCCTGAAGCAGCTCCAATAGCTACTAAAGCTAAAGTGTTTGCGTTTACAACATTAGTAACAGTATACATTCTGTCATCAGAAGTGTCATGCACAACATCACCAACATTTACTACGCCACCTGTAAAAGTAGCAGAGCCATCTTGTAACTCAAGGTTACCTGTTTCGTCTACTGTCGTAGTTCCAGTTGCGACCGTGTCTTGAACTTTGACTTCAACGTATTTTTGCATAGTACTATACATTACGATATAGCGATTCCGCTAACTGCACTGCTTGGGATATAATCCACTGCTACTGAAGTCCAACCTGTCGCAAGGGCTGATACAATAGCTGATTGCACTTCATCTCTCATTGTTTCACTGCCTGATGCCAATGCTGCGTGAGTAATAGTTACTACTTTACCTGAACCATAAGCTAAGGTTACTGTTGTTGTAGAAGCTTGTTCTACTAATTTAACGTCCAGTATTGAAACAATTTGTTTTTGCTCATTAGTTACTGGGATTTGTAAAAATTTTTCCATCTTTTATAAAAATAATATGTTATATGAGATTATTCTCTTTGCAAATATACAGTTTATTCGTTAGTAGATTTTAAGCGTTTAACTAATAATTTGTAAGTTTCTAAACCTTCATCACCTTGGAAAAAAGAAGCTACTATATAATATGCATCTTCACCAAAAGGCACAGTTAATAATTTAGTTTTATTTTTAGGTAAGTTAAAATATACGTCTTTTCCGTTGTTCTTAAATACTAAAAATGAATTGTTAAAAAATTGAACTACATCGTTCGTTAAATCTAACATAGGATCATTAATTGTTTCTAAAAAGTCAAACGGATTGTTTTGAGCGTAAACTAATACATCTCTTCTAATTTCAATCGTACTCATTCTATCTACACCTGCCCCTATAAGAACTCTTGCTACAGCTAAAAGCTTGTCGCCTTTTAATCCTTTGGCTACTATTTGTGCGTCCAATGCTTGTTCAACAATTTCAAGTTCTTGTGAAGCATCTCTGGCTTTATCAATTACTTCATACACTCTTCCGTTTGAGGGATGATAATGTAAAAACTCTTGTAGCACTTGATTTTGTTTTGGAACAAAAAGCATACCGTCTTCAAATACTATAGGCTCTAAAACAGCATTACCATCTTGTTCATCTTCGAATGGAGTTTTTTGATTACGTGCATAACGCAAAGGTCTGTTTACTCCTTTGTCTTCGTCAAAATATAATAAAGGGGATCTTTTTGAATGGCGTGATGCCAACATATAACTTAGTGGGGCTTTCTCTCCGATAAGCCTGTAAGCTTTATCTATAAATTTTTGTGTTTTTTTCATTTGATATAATTTAATTTAAAAAAAAAAGAGGGTTACTAAGAGAACGTTTACATGTATGCCGTTTACCCTCTTTTTAAAATAATTACCCTCGTTATTACAACGAGGGTAAATATTACTACTTATTATGCATCTTGAAATAAGAAGAAGTTGTTTGCTCCTAAGACACAAACAGCTCTTTCAGTCAAGAAGTTTACTTCCATTGCATCTAAAGAAGATGTTCTTGCTCCACCAGCAGAACCAGTGATCCAAGTTTTATAACGTCTGTCTTCAGTTTCAGAAGCTCTGTAACGAACGTGTAAGAAAGGACGCTTAGCATTCTTTCCTAAGATTTGATCGTATACTGTAGTTGAACCAGCAGGAACTAATAGTCCGTTGATTGCTCCACCTACAAGACCACCTCTCATTGTTGGGTCGTTAAGATATTTCCAGTCAGACTTGTAGAAGTCATAACCTCTACGGAATCCTGTGAAACCAAGGTTTAATGCCATCTCTTCATCGTTGTCGAATAAACCATATGATGTACCTCCAGCTCCATAAGAGTTTTGAGCAGCTAACATATCGTCCATATCAAATGAGAAGTTTCTATTTACGAAAAGAACATTCTCTTCAATAGAACCTTGCTTATCTAATCTTTGGATAATACTGTCAAACTCAGCAAGAGTTGTTGGGTTACCACCACCAAAAACATTTCCTCGGTCTTCTACAACGTAGAATACACCTTCAGAACCGTTTAGGTTTGCTAAAGATGCACCAGCTACTGTTGCTTGGAAAAAGTCTCCAGCTCCAGAACCAGCTTCTGCAGGGACAGCTTCAATCATAGCTGTTTCCATATAGTCCTCAAAACGTAATCTTGTGTCATGCTCAGACTTCAAATACCAAAGGTATCCACTTACTCCGTCTTCTCCAGAAACTTCAATCCATCCGATTTGAGCCATATCAGATCCAGATACTGCGTATTTGTCTTTGATAATAATAGGCTTGTTGTCGAAGATGAAATCATCAGCTTCATTAGATCCAGTCATTCCTTCAGTTCCTTTGTTGAACTCTGAACCATAGATAAAGATATCACAAGCAACAGCTGCTGCCATAGCTTGTCCACCATTTTCATAGTAAGCAATTGTTACTGTGTTTGGTGCAGCAGACGTAGGTGCTACTGTTACAACTCCTTTATTTGTAAGGTTTGAACCTGGAGTTTTATCTGAGATCATTACTGTTTGACCAACTCTTAATGACGCAGTATTTTGCGTTCCAGCTAATGCTGGGTTAAAGTTAGTAAGGTTATTAGGAATTGTCCAAACACCAGTTGCTGCTGCTAATGCACCTGCTGATGTACAATTCTGATATTTAACGTGTAGTCTTCCTTGCTCAGCCCATTTGATAAGGTCAGAGTTAGAAGGCATTTCTGCTCCAACCATTCTAAGGAAAGAGCTAATCGAACGGTTTCCATATCTCTCAAATTCCTTTTCATAAGTATCAGGTAGATACTGATTTAAGAAATCAAAGTTATTGATATAATTACTTTCCAACGGCACTTGTTGTGCTGAAGGTTGTAAGTCAAAACCTGGGGTTGCATTTACTGCCATAATTTTTCTTTTTTAAATTTTTAACTTTTATTAATACTTCTAATTTTAAGTCCTCGTCCACTACTTTTATCTCCAACTGAGCGTATTTTCAAACCATCTTTTGTAGACAATTGCGGTGATTTCCGTATATCCATATTTATATTTTTGGATTTACGAGTAACATCATCCACAGCTGCTGCTACACCTTGTTCATAAAAAAACTGTGCAAACTTTTCAGGATTCATAGCAACCGATAAGGCTCTATGGTATCCTTTAGCATCTTCAATTAAACCTTTGTCGTCTAAAAATTTGCCGACAAAATTGTTAACATCTGATTGCTTGTTCATCAATTCTTCTTTAGTACCTGGTTTGTAGTTAATTTTTGAATCGCCCACGTTAAATTCAAAACCTTTGAAATCTTCGTTAAACACTTGTTTAGTTCGATCTAAAAAATAACTGTATCGCTTTTTGTTTTCCTCAGCAATAGTATCAGATTCTTTTATATAATCCTGATAAGCAGTAAGTTGTGTTTCTTGATCTTCAGATAATCCACCCCCACTTGACTCAAGAGGGATTTTATACTTATCTTTCTGTTCATTAAAGTACTTACGTGCTTTAGCAAGCTCTCTTTTTTTAGCTAACTTTCTTTTTTTAATGTCTTTTTCTTCGTCTTCATCAACATCGAATCCAAACTTATCGTCCATTAAATCAATTATATCTATCGCATCAAGACCTTCTTCTTGAATACTATAGTAGTCAGCTAATACTGAATCATCGTCCATGTCATTGTAGTTCTTTTGTAATTTATAAAAGTCTTCAATGCCACGACCTGTTTCTTTTTTATACTCAAAATACTTTAAAACATCTTCAGGTAAATCCTCGTTTGTTTCTCTTGTTTCAAACAATTCATCAACTGAATTTATTTCTTTATTGTACCTTTCTTTAATATATGAAAGAACGTTTTCATCATTTACTCCTGATGACGGAGTTTCTTCGGTTTTTAAACCAATATTATCTTTTATTGAGTCAACTGACTCAGGGTCTTTAGTTTCAGAAATATCTACACTTTCAACTTTTTTAAGATCAACGTCTTCCTGAGTTTCTATTTTATCTTGATGCTCATTTAATAGTTTCTCTTCTATTTCAGCTTTAGACTTTTCTTGTCCTTGACCAACTTCTTTTACTTTAAATTCCATTTTATTTAATTTTATTTTTTACAAATTTATATATTATTTTCTATATAATTTTAGACTATTACTATCTTGGATTAAATTCAGCAAGATCAAAACCATCTAAACTGTCTTCGTTAGATTCAAAATTTATTGGAGGTAAGTTTCTTTTTCTTTGTTCAATCATTTTTGATTGCTGTGTATTAGCCATTGTAATTCTATCTGCTTTACCTTTTTCTTTTGCCTTCTCTCTATCATCAATTTGAGATTGCTCCATCCCTCTTAATTGTAAATTATAATTAAACTCTACTTGCATTAGTTGAGCTTTTAATGTTGCTTCACTTTTAAGTTTTTCAATATCCATTGCAATTTCATTTTGCTTTAATTGCATTTTGTTTTGAAGATCCATTTGAGCTTTTTGCTGCTCCATTTGAGCTTGAGCCATAAACTGTTGTTGTTGCATTTCTGCCTGAGCAGCTTGTTGCTGCTGAATTTGTTGCTGTTCAGCCTCGGCCTTTCTTTTTCTTTTAACTTTTAAAAGTTGATTAGCCATTTTTAAATTATGAATTTCTCTTATGTCAATAGCATCCTCTAAATTTATATCTTGTTTAGATAAAGCCATCTGAATGTTTTGTTCAAGCATTTGCTTTTCTTCTTCATCTGGAGACATTTCTAAGAAAATACCAAAGTCATATATATAAAAATCTTTTAAATCTTCTAATAGTCTTAAATTATATTTACCAATCTGCATAGCAAACTGATCTTTAAATTCAGAATATTGCATCACATCAGCAGTTCTAACAATAACACCTTCCGCTAATCTTTTAGTCAAGTATAAACTTCCGTTTAATATATGTCGAGTTGCTGTGTTTGAGCTTAGTGCTGCTAATTTTTGAATACCTACTAAAGCTTCAGGGTTTGGTGATGAAGCATCTCTCGCTTCATTAAGGCCTGTTACAGTGCGTATCATATCTAAGTAATGATTATAGTTACCAATAAGCATTTGAAGCTTACCAGCACCACTACTTGAAGTTAATTGTTGTATTGGAACTCTTGCATTATTAAACTCACCATCTTGTGTGTAAGATCTACCAACTACACTACCTGTTTGAAAGTATAGTCGCAATGCATCTTCAGGATTGTATGCATTTCCTGTTCCTAAATCAACTTCATTTAAACCATCAGCATCTATAAATACACCATCTGGAACTACTCGAGCTACAACTTGTTGTATTTTTAAATGTGTTACTTGAATAAGATCGGCAAAAGGAATCATGCGTCTTACTAAAGATTCATAATTTCCTTTATACATTCTGGGAGCAACAGCAACATAATTAGGATATGCAAATTGAGAAGCAGACTTTGGTCTAACCATGTTTTCTGCAAGTTCCCATTTAAGCATAATATTTGTTCCCATCACCATTATACCATCATACCATACTTCTATTTTCTTTTCAACTCTTTCAAAACTACCTTCATCCATCATTTCTTGAGGTGGATTAAATGTGTCGTCTTTAGCAACTACTTTAAAAGTTCCGTCTGCCATTTGTTTTTTCTTGTAAACAAATGAATGAGTTGTTTTATAATTAAAATAAAGTAATGTACACGTGTCTCTATAAAACATAGAGTTTTCGTTATACTGAGAAGTATTATAATAATTATACCAAGACTGACTGTACTTGGCAATTTTGTCCATATCTTCATTAGATATGTTAGGATCTATTTTTACCAACTCTGTCATTGGTATGGTTTTTATTTCTCCCCAATAAAAACAATCTTTAAAATAAGGGTCTTCAGTATAACTATAAACAACATTAGCTGGATCGACATAATCTATTTGAATACCTTGACCAGGCAAAAATTGATGTTTAGCCATACTAACTCCAAGAGTCATTAAATCATAGTCACATCTTTTTCTTGTTTCTTGATATTGATTTTGACTTAAAATAGTATCTACAGCTTCTTCTGCTGCTATTTCTATAGCTGGTTTATATTTAAGTTGCATAAAAAGTTGCAACTCTTCTTCATTTGTAGGAAGTTCAGACTCTTCAGTTTGAAATACATTTATATCAAAATCTTCTTCTATTTGTTGAAACAAAGGTTTTGCAATCATTTCACCTTCAATTTCTCTTTGGAACTCATCCCTTTTCTCTGCAGACATAGCGTCTTCAGCAAAAGTTTTTACTTTAAATAGACGGTCATTTAAACCATTTACTACAATGTCAACAAACTTTGGAATTATAGGAACAGGTGTCCAATCTAAATTAAGATAACTTAAATCTCCATCAACTGCTATTTCATTTTTATACTTAGCCACCGATTGTTCTCCACGTGCGTAAAGCCTCAAACGATTAAACTCCCCCCATTGATCAAAAAACCGACACGAGCCATTATCTCTTCTGAACCACTCATATTGTATAGCCTGTCCAACTTGGAGGCCATATTCCATGGAGTCTTTCTGTGCGTCAGTAACAAACTGATCAGGGAAAGCGGCTTGATTGATTTCTATTTTTACCTCTTTCATTTATTATTTATTATACTGCGAGAATCAGTATTGTTATATGTTGCAAATTTAATGCTTATTTTCTTTTTTTCTTTTGACGGTGTATATAAGTGTTTTTGATTAGCCATAATTGCTAATCCAGAACTAATAGATGCATCAAACTTTGTTCGGTTTGAGATATCAAACTTTGCCCAATCCTCTAAAGTTCTTTGAAAATACATATCACCCATATCACCTTCTGTTCTATATATACCTTGCTCATCAATTCCCACATACTTTTCTATGTGAGACTCAATAGCTGCTGCATGCGACTGCTTTACATCTTCAGAAGTATTAGGTATTCCACCTAATTCTCTTTCTGTTTTTGAAAGTTTAGAATAATTTTTGTCAGGTCTGTTTAAACAAAACTCTCTGTATCCTCTATTTTTAAAATGATACAGTAATCTTGGTTTGTTATTCTCACACAAAATTGGCATTCCATAAAAAAAACAAGCCATTAAAACTTCTTCAAAAAATATCTCTGCAGTTTGAGGTCTTGCAATATATTCTAAAAAGAAATGATTACTTGGCATTTCTTCCATACTAAATTTTGTAAGTCCGTGCAAAGAACCATTAGATCCTTTACCAACTACCACTCCCGAAATGTCATAAGAATCACAGCCAAATGAACCTAAATGTTCGTTTCCTGGTAAAAATCTGCCATTCTTTTTTATTACATTGTTTTGCAACGCAACTTTCGGCATGTAAGTTACAAAAAATCTTCCTCTTTTATTTGGAGTCCATATTACCTGGGAATCTTTTATCCCATTTTTCCAACTAAAAGATCCCTGAGTTATAAAATGGTCTTTAATTAAGGAATCATTATAATCTATTTGTTGATATATTTTAGTTAAATTAAATATAGATTGTTTACTTTCATCTCTAAAGGCATGAGATTCAGAGCGAGGGAACTGTCGATAAAATTCATTTAAAGCATCTGGATCATTTTTTAAAGAGTCAACTTCGTTTTGCCAATAAGTAACAGAACCCTGATCAATATACTCTCCATCGATTCCCATAACTTTTGTTTCTGGAGTTTCAAAAACAGGCATACCATATCTATCTATAAACCCTTCCATGTTCCATTCCATAGGAACAAAAAGTGAATATAATCCGCTTTTAGTTTGACCATTTGAATTTCTTTTGTTAACATCTGAATCGTAAAATAAATTCTTAAAGTTTCTACCACCTTTATCTAAAGCATTTGAAGTAGAACCCATCATACATTTGCCAATAACTTTGCTACCTAATCTCAAGCATGTCTTTGTAACACGCCAGTTATTTAAAATATTTTCAGGTTTTTCCCATTTGCCACTTTCATCATGAATTAAAAGTTTTAATTTTTCTCCATCATAACTGTTATCAGAAGTGTTTTTCCAATCAATAGTAGTGTCTAAGCCCTCAAGCTCTTCCTCTTCTATTTCAAACATATTCTTTTTGGTAATTTTAGAAGCGGGTACTCTAAATGCTAATTCAGTTTTGGGCTTATCCATACCATCTTGTATGGGTTTAAAAAAGAAAGGATAGTTATTAGATATAGGAACAACTTTATCAGTAAACATTTTTTTAGCATCACTACCTGTTTTAGATAGTATTCCTACTCTCGAGTCTTTTGCGAGAGTTGCCATGTTTACACACTCTTCAGAACCCATGTAAGAAAAACCTGACCGCCTTATTTTTAAATAACAAATACCGAAACTTCTTTTGTCTGCTTTACAAGCTTCCCAGTATATGTAAAATATTCTATTAGCTTCTCTAAAATCAGGTAGCCCAACATCAATTTTTGTCCACTGTAAATACATGTAATGAGACCCTGTTATATATGTAGGTATACCATTATTGTAGAACCAAAAACCTTTTTCTCTTCTGTTAAATTCTTCCTCAATATAATCTACCCATTGATTTTTAAAGTCATTAGACATTTGATGCCAAACAAATATGGTAGATATTTTTTTTAATTCTTTTGAAAATTCTTTAGCCTCCCAATACTGATCTATTTTAGAATTAGATCTTTTATATATATTTTTTGGTGTACTTGGTAAGGCAATTCTTAAACCATTTATATTGTATATTTCACCAATAGTTCCATCTCTGGATATTATTACAATATTATATTTTTCATCATAACCATACTGCCAAGATTTGTGTCTGTTTTTTGTAGAAACAACCTTAGCTGGAATTGCATTATGCAAAACTGTATATAAGTTATTTTGAATTTCTTTCTGCAAATCCTTTTGGTAAGTTATTTTTTTTAGTTTCTTTTCCTTCTAACCTATCTTTCTCCTCTTCTATTCTTTTTAATATTTCAAAGGCATCAAAAATTGCAAGTTTTTTTGTAGCTGCTGCATTTTTTAATCTATCTGCCGATACATCATCTTCTGTTCCTGTTACTATTTTTTCTTTAGCTACATTTATTAATTCATCTACAGCCTTTTGACCTGCATCTATTATTTTTATTTTAAGTGCTTTAGTATCCATTACTTAAATTTATAAAACATTACAAATACTTTTCTACCTGAAGACCATCCTTTATTAGGAAATTTACTATGGAAATAACTGGAAGGATAAGATAGTAATCTATTTTCTTCATATCCAATCACAGAACTTAACCTCCATTTTTCTAAAATCTCAGCATCAGCTTTGAGCATTCTATCATATTCTTCATCTGTAATTTCAGGTGGTAAATCTTTACCATAAATATCATGTTCCCAAAAAGCTGTTCCATGTAACTCTTCAAGTTCTTTAGGTGATAAATACAATACAATAGCACGATCAGGTCTTTCTCCTTTTATGTTTAAATCAGAATGAATTCTCCAGTTAGTGTCTAACTCATCTGTGGCAATTCTAAAAAAACTTAATATGTTTTCTAATTCTACCCCTTCTTTTTGTTCGAGTAAACTTAAAATATATTTATCAAAATCTTCATTTGAGTCTAAAACATAAAAATCTTTTTCTCCAGAAATAACTTTTTGAAAAGGTTCGTTTAAATAATTTTGAGTTACCTTTAAAAAATCTTTGTCTAAAAAATTATCTATTATATATATCATAATTTTATAGTAATATTTTGCGTAAACATTCTATATAAGTCCTCCCCCTCTACTTTAAATGCATATTCACTGTGTGGCTCAAAACATATTTCGTCTCCGACCTTTAATCCTAAGGCTTCTAACTGTTTATTAATGTAAACCAACTTGCCGTGTAGAGGCTCTTTTGTTACTCCGCTTCCTATAAAATAAGAATCTTTTTTAGAAACAGGTTTTACAAAACAATATTTATCATATGCTTTCCAGTCTTTATCTTTTTTATATAAAAAAAACTGAAACTCATCTACTAAAAACAAATCGTCTTTTAACCAGCTTCGTCCACTTTTTTGTCTTCCATAAATGTCATTATAATATTTAAAAACATTATGGTGAACCAATACTGTGTCACCTATAGATATATCGCCAGTATACCCTATTGGTATATTTACTACCTTTGCAAACCTATTTGCAACAGTGTGATCTTCTTCAGATACACTTATGATTAACTCTTTGTCTCCATAAGATTTAGTGTTATCATACCTTTTACCCTTTAGTGGTTTTACAATAAAATAGTGTGGTGATTGCATTAAAAATTTATATTATATTCCAATGAGATTGGCATGGTGGTTTTAAATTCTTTCCACAACAACACTTCGTTTTCTTTTTGAATCCATATCATATATGATTCATATTCTTTATTGTGTTGTATCAAGTGAATAGAATATCCTCCTCCCAAAACTTCTTGGCCTACAATATAATGCATTGCACCAGATTTATAATCTGTGCCTATGGATATTTTTCTTATGTCCAATCTATTAAATTAAAATGTTGTTCCTAATGTTAGGATTCTATAGTACACGTTCACAAACAACTTACCGTCACCTTGTGATGGATTACCACTCGTAGTTAAAACTAAAGGTTGATTAGCAGGCAGTACTATATTTGTTGCTCCCCCATCAAGAAAAAGCTTTGTTGCATAGTCTGCGTTACCATTTGCAGTTGCAGATGGCAAAGTTGCAAATACAGTGGTGCTGCATTTAAACTCTAAATTGTTTCCAAAGTTATATGCTGTTGTACCTTTTTGACCATATACTGCAAGAGACAATACATCAAAAACCTTGTTTGTTCCTGGAGCAGCAATAATTGTTTTTGAAGATGTTGCTAAAGATTGTAATTGTGAAGATGTAACTTCGACATGAGCAACTAACGTATCAATACCAAATTGTGCTTGTAATTGTTGTACAGTACAAGATTTTGTCATTAGCTGATTTTCTGCATCAGTAAGTATTAAATAATCTGCAGGATCTAATGTTGCAATTTGTGGGTATGCCGTAGTGTTGCTTATTTTTGCCATTTTATTCTTTGTCTTCTGGTTGCGTTACAGTTCCGTCTTTTAAATTAATCGTTGCATTCTTACCGTATTTTTCAGCAAGAATTTTTTCTTGATCATTAAAAGAATTTTGAATACTTTCTAACGCACTCATTAATGTTTTTTGTTGTACTGCTGCATCAGCAATAGCAACTTTAGTTTGCATAAACTGCTGATTAAGATTTTGAATGTTCTCTAATTCTACTGCAGTTAGTTGCATTGGTTCTTTTTCTTTACTCATTTTAATTTGATTTTATTTATAATAACAAAGGTAATAAAAATTTTATGAAATGTTCTTAAACATTAATTACGGTGTCCAAGCAGGTATATAATAATTTTGACCTCCTATGTTAATTATTACCCAACCAGCAGCAAATAAACCAGTATTGTCTGGTACTTCTGGACTTTGAAAACCAAAATTTGCGGGTGCATTAGTAGCAGAAATAAATCCTGGAGCACCACTTGCTACAGCCGTTACATGCCCTGTAGCATCTACTGTTATATCTGCATTAGGATAAATTCCTGGAATTGCTCCTGAAGCTGCATGTTCAATAGTAACTGATCCACTTGCTCCACCTCCTATTATTGGTGCTGTTGTAGAAACATTTGTAATATCACCTGTGTTAGTGGTATAACCCGCACCGTTTGTAAGTTGATTGTTATTTGTAACGCCATTGGTGATTGTAACAACACCGCTGCTTTCAGATGTAGATATGTTTGTTCCCCCTGCAATTTTCATTGTAGCACCATTGGTAATTGTACCAGACCCAGAATCTGAACTAATTGTCCAAGATGACATTGTTCCAGTATTAGTTGTATATCCTGAATCGTTTGTAAATTGAGATATATTATTACTTGCTAAACCTAATGTTACTGAACCAGAAGTACCTCCACCTGTTAACTTATTTCCTGCGATTACTTCAGTAATGTCTCCTTGTGGTATACTTGGGAAAGTAGTAAGGTCACCTGCTCCATCAATATATTGAGAAGAAGTACCTGCCATTGTAATAGCAATTGTACCACTACTTGTTACTGGTGCACCACCTGTTGTGAAAGCATTTCCTTGATGAGAAAATCCTACACTTGTTACTGTACCTGAGCCTCCACCTGCAACAGCATTGTCTACATAAGTTTTGTTTGCTGCGTCCGTTCCTGCAGATACTGTATCAATACCTTGTATTCTACCTGTACCACCTAATGTAATATCCCCACCAGAAACAGTTATATCTCCTGAAAAAGTAGCACTATTAGCAGTTAAACCTGCTGACATTGAGATATTTTTGTTTACTTGTATTTCTTCACCACCATTTGTAGTTACAAATCTCATATATAAATCAGATCCTTGCTTTATTTCTAAAGCTGCACCACCATTATCTATCATGTTAATATCACAACTACTTGGAGTTAAATCTATATCCCCGCTTACAGTTATATCTCCTGAAAAAGTTGAGGCAGCACCTCCTGTTTGTGTAAATGCTGCGTCTACTGTAGTAGCTCCATTTAAATAACTTGTACCGTTATTGTAAAAATCAAAACTTGTGTTTACAGCACCAACATATATTCCTACTGCATCTATATCCCCGCTTACAGTTACATCATTTGCAAAAGTTGCGTTTTGACTACTATCTAAAACAAGTGCGTTTAATGCCCCTGTTTTAAAAGTTATTTCATTAGCAGCAGATCTCTGTATATAAGTATCTGTATCTCCAACCCAAGTATAAATTCCAGCTGTAGCGTTTACAATATCGTTACCAGATGTTATTTTTCCTGCAAAAGTTGCATCACCCTGCGAAGACATATCTAATTGAAGAGCGTTAAATTCTACTCCTCCATCCACACCTCGCAAGAACATATCAGAATTGTTTATTCTTGACCTAATTTGAAGACCACTTGAATTACTTATAGTTCCAAATATAACTCCATCATCACTCAATATAATATCTTGGCCACCCGCATCTATAGTTATATCAGAAGCCGCATCTAAAAGTAAAGTTCCAGTAGATTCTATTTCCGTAGTTATTATTTTTCCATCTACCGATTCATCTGATAAAAATTTTATTGACATAAACTATTTAATTTTATTTATTAAACAGTCTTGCTAATTAATACTCTTACATCATTAGTTGCAATTGGACTGTTTGTTGTTATTGTAATTTGATTTGTTGTATTTCTTAAAACATCAGCAAAAACTGTATCGTATGTGCTATTGTCATACAACTGAATTATTACGTCTCTTGTTCCTAAGTTATGAGTAACCTGATAAGAAGTTGCAACACCATTACCAATGTTAGTAGCAAACGTTAAATCTGAAGCTACACATGTTTCTACTGCAGTACAGAAGTCAGTTACCTGAGATGCTGTGATTGAAATATTTTGTTCACTTAGCGAAGTTACTAAACCTTTTGCAGTTACAGTAGCAGAAAGTGATTTACTTGCTGAACCATATGATCCTGCAGTAACTCCTGTATCATCTAATGTTACAAATCCATTAGCTGTTACTCCAAAGTTTCCACTATCAAATCCAGCTACACCTTTTTGTGTTGCTCCATCTGTAGCTCCTGCTCCAGCAATGTTTTGATCAGCTATAACAACTGTATAATCTGTTAGAGAAGGTGTTGAACTTGCAGCAATAGCTGAATTAGCAAATATTAAATCACCAACTTCTAAAGTTTCTGTAAAGAATGTACCTGCTGTAGTAACTACATAGAAGTCACCCTGATCTAATGCAACGTTACTTCCTCCAGTTAATGCAGGAGAGTTTGTGCTTGCATTATATCCACCTTGGAAAGTACCAACTCCAGCTGCTATAGATTGAACTTGTGCTAAGTTAACACCGTCCGTTCCAGCAGTACCTGTAGCTACATCTAATAATTTATTTCCACCAAAGTCTACATCTGCTTCTGCATCACCCCATTGGTTTAAGTGTACATTTTGGTATAATATTTTTTCGTTTGCAGTTCCATCTACACCTACCAAAAAGTCTGCGGCAGGATCAATAGTTGTAACTGTAGTTAATTCAGATAAGTCAAGATTAACTGTAACAGTGTCTGTCGCACTGGCTACGGTGTCAATACCTGTAGATCCAGCAACTGTAAGTGTATTACCGTCACTAATGGTTTGTGAAGTACCAGTGTCAGCAGCTAAAGTAAAGCTTGACATTGTACCCGTACCTCCAGTATAGTTAATTGTAACTGTTCCAGTTCCGTTGTTTACTGTAGATATATTTGTACCACCAGCAATATCGAATGAATCGTTGTTTCCGATATCTGAGTCAGTACCCGAATCAGCAATCAGTGATATCTTATCAAATGGTTTACTGTTTGTTATTGTTAAAGTATCAGTCGCACTTGCAACGGTAGTAATACCATTACCTTGAGCAAATGTTGCAGTATTACCGTTTGTAATTGACTGAGAAGAACCACTTGATCCTGCAAGTGTCCAAGAAGTCATTGTTCCTGATCCACCACTTGATGCTGCTGTAATTCTACCTTGAGCATCTACCGTAATATCAGCAGAAGTATATGAACCTGCAGTAACTGCAGTATCATCTAAGTTTAATGTAACTGTATCAGTTGCACTGGCCACTGAACTTAATCCTGTACCTCCAGCTATAGTAGCAGTATTACCACTTGAAATTGTTTGACTCGATCCGCTATCTGCAGCTAAAGTCCATGAACCGTAGTTATCAAAAGAACCTATTGTAACTGTTTCAAGATTGATTGCAGTTACGTGTCCAGTTACATCAGTACTTACACTATCTACTTTAGTGAATGATCCACCAGAACCTAAACTATCTGTACTTGTAGTATCTGTTCTTGAAGTATTATTGTGAGTTACAGTAAGCGTGTCTGTTGCACTTGCTGCAGTAGAAATTTTTGTTCCACCTGCTATATCAACTGTGTTACCATTAGAAATAGTTTGACTTGAACCACTGTCTCCACTCAATGTCCATGATGACATTGTTCCAGGAGCTGTTCCTGAACTTGCAGAAGTTAATCTACCTTGTTGATCTACAGTAATACTTGCATACGTATAAGAACCTGGCGTTACCGCAGTATCATCTAAGTTTATTGTCAACGTATCTGTTGCACTTGCTACAGTAGAAATAGCTGTTCCTCCAGCAAATGTTGCAGTATTTCCATCAGCAATCGCTTGAGATGAACCACTGTCTCCAGATAAAGTCCAAGAAGTATACTGTCCTGCAGGAGTAGCCCATACATTATCACCTCTTAAGAATGTTGTTCCACTTGGTGTTCCCGTTGCTGATAAATCAACATCTCCAATACTTACCGCTCCCGTTGCCGCTGAGTTAGCTGTTCCAAAAGAAACAAATGTTCCTCCATTTGTATTTGTAAATGAATTAACTACTGAGCCTACTGCAGCTCCTAATGTTACCCATGATGCACCGTTATAATATTTAAGTACGTTTGTATCGGATCTATAAATAAGTTGACCCTCTCCAGTAACGGAAGGATCTGAAGTTACGTTTTGTACTTTAAAATTCTGTAACTCACCGTTGGTTAAATTAATGTTTGATAAATATTTTATTGCCATGTTATATATATTCTTTTCTAATTAAAATAAGCTTTGCCTGTAAAAGGGAATAAAAATGTTATTGTTACTTGGTTTACACTATTATATTCTACTTCGCCGTAAACAGTTGTGTTTGCTGAGTCTACTACTGACACTGAAGGGAACTTGTTTAAGTTATGAGTAACAATCCAGGTTGAAGAAGCAACATTCTGCGTAAACACAAAATTCTTATCTGATGCAGATACTGCATCATATGTCAGCAAAGATATAAAATAATCTTCGTTTTTATTTAAGCCTCCATTCCCCGCTTTGTATGTAACAGTTATATTATAAAAGTTAGTTTCTACAGGATCTTGAGCCTGTGCGTCCCACTGATATATAGCCCATTCACTCATATTGTCGGCTTCAGTAAGTAATATATAACTACCTACAAAAGGAGAGTTATATAGTGTGGATATATCTACAGGAGGAGTATGTTCTAAACTATACTGATCAAACTTACTTAAAACAAATTGTTGTATCCCATTAAAAGGAACATTGTCTGAACCATAAGGATCAAAACTTATTGTACCATTTGCCCTGTTTCCTTCTGTTTGATATGTATATCTTAATAATTGACTTTGAGTTTTTTTCTTATTAATAAACTCAGCAACATCTCCAGCAGTAAAGTTTTTTGTTTGAAAATTACTTTGCGAATCAGAACCAATCCACTTATCTGCCGATACTATGTTAGTATCATTTACATATGTTGCTATTTTTGCCATTTATAAAAATTTTGTTTTTTTTATTTTTTCGTAACTACGTCCTCCAAAATAAGCTGCAACGATTGTAATAAGAAGCATTTTTAATAATTCTTTCCATTCGCTATCTACTGCAAAGTTAATAAATCCAGAGTCAATAAATATAAGCAAAACTGTGCTTATTAAAACAAATGCTAAAGATAGTGGTCTAATAGATTTAGATAGCGTATTATCACTAAGCATATCTGATGACCATCTTTTTGAAATTTCTTCAAGTTCTTTGTTCTGATGATTATATATCATTTGCTGAAGTTTGATTTTATCTTCAACAGATATTTTAGATTTTGAAATTTCAGCTATAGCCTCTTGTGGATCAACAACTCCTTCAAGAACTTTCCCTAATGCAGGGTTCACTACATGAGCAGCACCTAACAATAGTTTTCCTACGGTAGTGTCTTTAAATTTTTTTTTGGAGGTTTCTGACATTTTTTACGATCATTTGTTTTTTTTATCTTGATCGTCTTTATTGTTCAGTAACATCCATTTATTTATGGTATACCCGATACTTACTATTAATAAAAATAGTTTCAATGTCATATCGATAGTAGTAAAAGATATAGCGAATGTACTTGCGTTTAGTACGTATAATTTAATATCTGACATCCAAGCATTCATTTTTTAGTTACGTAAGTATAGTTAATTACTATATCTTCAGACCAAGTATTGTTCATGTTGTTTGTTATAATTTCCATATTACCAAATTGCTAATGAGTTATTTCTTGCTGCTGAATCTGTTCCTGTAGAAAATAATTGTACCACTTGTACAGGTAAATATTCTCCCACTGGGAAGTTGCTAAATGTCACTATACTACCAGCTGTTGTTTTGACTTTTACGTCTACAAAAGATTTTGCTATATCCATCGTTGCTTCGCTACTTCCAATATATAACAAACATCCTTGAGCTGATTTTGGATATTGTTGTTGTGCAGGTCCTCCAAGGTATACTACATAAGTTTCTCCTGAAGCCATTATGTTTGAACTAATCCCAAGAACTGTTTCGCTATCCACACTACTTACAGTAGCTGTTGTGTTATCCGTTGTATTATAAATAATATCTCCTACGGAAACGCCGTCTTCTATAAATTTTTTATTAGTGTCTACAAGTTTATTAGCTGTAGTAGTTCCGTTAGTCCCAGATATAGTACTTAATCCTGGGTATGGGATTGGAAGTGTATCACTTGCGATAACTTCTATTGATAATCCCGTGTTTACTGTAATTTTTGGGTATGCCATTTTTTTTATTTTGAGGGTTAAAAATCTCTTTTATTATTATTTCTGATAAGGAAATTTTCTATTTAAAGAATCTTTTCTTTCAGAACAACCACAGGGTTTTCCTATTGCTTTACTTACTGTTTGAACAGCTGCATGAATACCTGTTGCTTTTGTTACTTTTTCAATTGTATCTCCAAGTCCTTTTGATTTCATTTTATTTATTTTTTTTACAAATACATTCTGCTATTGGACAATCATTCACATTTATAATTAGCTTAGATATAGTCCAGTTCCATTTACACAATACATTACACCATGATTTTTGAATCCAGTATCCTAATTTTACTAAGAGTTTTCCCATAATACTATCTTCCTTTAAATCCTTTTACAGATCCTTTTTTATTTCTGCATCCTTTACCGCTCTTTAGGCTTCTTGAACAAATGTTTGCTAACTTTTGTCCAATTCTTGCTCCTCTTTGAGCTTTTCGTTTTGCTTTACGCATTGCTCTTCTTCCATATCCTCTTCCTGAGGGTGAGGCTGCTAAGGGTTGTGAAATTCTAAACTCCATTATTTGTTTGTATTATATATAGTTTTTCTTTTAACGTAGGGAACTACTTGAACTAAGTTTCTTACAACATCAGCTTCTTTTATAATTTCCTTTTTCTCAACCTTTTTTTTTGTGGTTGTACTTTTTTTTGTGGCTGTTTTCTTTTTTGCCATATTTAATTTAATTAATTTAAACTTACCCTTACTTTCGCTTAGCTTTACCTTTTACTCTTTTAAGCTTAGGGTTTTTTCTTTTTGCTGCTGCACTCGCTTTACGAGTAGAAGATGCTAATATAGCAGATGCTCTTTTTTTAGAGATGCCTTGCTTCTTAGCTATTTTAGAAGCGACTTTTTTAAAACTCATTACTTCTTAATTAAAGAAGACAAATGAGATTTAACACTTTTAGGATAGTACTTCATAGAGTGATCTCCGCCGTATGCGTGACCGTCCATTTTTTTAGCCATTCCTTTACTTTCATCTCGTCTTGATTTCATAGACTGAGATTTTTTTCCGTTTTTAGATCCTAATGACTCATCAAGTCTTGAATTGTAACCTTGCTTTTTCATGTTATTTATTTTTTACAAATATACTATTTTTATCTTTTTGATTTTTTACCTACACACTTCCATCTCTTACGAGATAAATTATTAGGAGTATTAGGATCATTTCTTTTACCAATAGGTAAGCCCATCTTTATTCCATAGCTTCTGGCACAATATGAATCACCTTTGGAAGTACCAGGTCTTACCCTTGGTCCACCACCTTTTGCTTTTCCTGCTTGGCCATAACTTATTTTTTTTCCAGAAGCAGTAACCTTTACTTTAGCTTTTCCTTTTCTTGGTGTTGGCATTACTTTTTCTTAGTATGAGTATATCCCTTTTTCTTTAAAGCTAAATGATCTTTCATTGTTTTAGCAACTTTTTTGATTCCAGTTTTACTATACATGTTGTGTATTTTAAATTTTTTTGCCATTGTTATACTCCTTTTACGTTTTTTACAAATTGCTTTCCCTTTGCCCCTTCTTTCTTTTTCTTTCGAGCAGTAGCAGCAAGTTTTCTTTTAGATAGTCTTTTGGCCTTAGCCATAGGTAAACAACGATCAGGGTTCTTCTTATTTTTAGAAGTACCGCATGGGCCTTTTATCTTACCGTCAGTACCGATACGAACCCAATTTTCTTCACGCCATTTTTTTAACTCTCCCATTAATACATTTTAGAACCCATCTTTTTTTCCATCCCGTATCCTGGATTGTTTTTCATACTACCCTTCATTGTTTTAGCAAACTCAGCTGCCTGAGCTTTACCTACTGCATTGTAAGGAAATTGTTTTGTTTTCATTTTACCTGTGTCTCCACACTTATACTTTACTGTTGGCATAATTATTTACTTTTTACTTTTTTAAACTTTTTTTTATTTTTTAATACTTTAAAATCTGCACCCGTAATTTTATTAAAAGGCATTGCTGCTCTTGCAATTTTTCTCTGAGACTTACTTAATTTACTCATTTCTTTTTCTTTAAAGTTTTTAGCATCTTATCTATTTTGTTCGCTTGACCTTTGTGCATAGCAGAAGCTTTTTTAAGCTCTCTTGATATTTGTTTTAATTTCTTTGCGTCCATAATTATTATTTCTTTTTTTTGCCTTTAGCGTAGTTAGGGTCTTTACAATATTTACTTGCAGCCATATTTGCATATGCTGACGGATACTTATCAAATGTTCTTTTAGCCCATGCTATACCAGATGGGCAAATTTTATTTCCTTTCTTTTTTGTTCTCCCTGCCATTAGTCGTAAGGATTATAAGTTCTTCTTGACTTTCTCTTCTTTTTTCTATAAGCACTACGTGCCTTATTATCTTTAATTTTATTAAATATAAAAGTAATAGCTTTTTGTTTTAGTTTCCCTTTCTTTTTATTTTTAGGATCTATCATAACTATTTCTTTTTTCTTTTATCAATTACTTTAGTAGGATAGCTTACATCAAGATCACTTAAACTTTTATTAGCTCCTCTTGATTTCATTTTATCATAAGCTTTTAATTCCTTAGGTGTTCTTTTAACCATCTTATAAGTACACTTCTTAACCCCTTTTTTGTTTATCTTACAAACTTGGGTTCTTACTTTTTTACGATTTTTGTCTTTAGTTGGCATATCTTTTTATTATTAAATATTGCAATATTCTGTTGTAGCATCAAAACTTGGGCATGCTTTTGCAGCAAAGTCTCGATGAGAATGTATTTTTGCTTCTGGGTACATTTTACGTAATACGACTAACAGTTGCAACAAAGAATCTTTTTGTTCTTTAGTTCTGGTATCTTTTGGGGGATAATTTCCTTTTGAATCTTTTTCAGATTCTACTCCTCCCACATAACAAATCGATATTGAACTGCAATTCAAACCTTTAGTATGAGCTCCACACTTGTTTATCATTCGTCCAGTTTCAATAGAACCGTCTATTAAAACTAAAAAATGATATCCCATTCCTTTCCATCCCCTTGCCTTGTGCCATCTATCAATTACTTCAGCATTAATTGAGTCGTCTCCTTCTCTTGTTGCTGAACAATGAATTATAATTTTACTTACATCTTTCATTTGTGTAACTTTGTACCTTTACAAAAGTAATAAATTTAATCTAATTTTTTTATGAGTGTACCTGTCCGAAATACATCAAGGTCAAATCCAACACATGACTATCTTAAATATTGGAGAGTAGTAAAGTATTGGGCTAAAAGAAAATATAATATAACTACTGGAGACTTAGAGCTAATGCTTTTTTTATATAGTGAGCATTTGTTTAACAAAACTAAATTTGAAGAGTACCAGGAATTATTTAGCTGGAATAAAAATAAATTCTATGAGCTAATAAAAAATGGTTGGATACACGAATGGAGAAAGAAAAAAGGTAATCAAGCTGCTTTATACGAGCTCACATACAAGGCCAAGAGAATGATTAGTAATGTTTATGCAAAATTAAATGGTGAAGAGTTTCCTGAAAACTATGTAAACAACCCTGTATTTAAACACGATGTTAAATTCAGAGATAAAGTATTTAGAAACTATATGCTTAAAATAAATAAAGAGATACGAGAAGATAATTAAACAACAACAACAACATCTCTTTCTGATATTACTGTGTATACAAAATCATTTATAAGCATTGAGTGACCCGCAGCTTTATCGTAATATATAATATCTTTTTCTTTTATGGTATCAACTAAAGTTCCTGGTTTTACAACCTTGCCCTTTTGATATCTCATAGAAGATACGTCTTCTGAAGATAATAAAATTCCAGATTCCGTTTTTACTTCCTCTTCTATTTTTTTAATTACTATATATTTTCCAATTGGTTTCATATATTTCTATAAATTATTAATGTTTCTACCTCGCAATTTTTATTAAAACAACTATAGTTTGATACAATACCTTCACCTTCAATGCTATAATCTTCATAGGAATGGTCTCCACCCCATATTAAATTTTCATCGCAATCCGTACACTTATTCATAATTATTTATTATCGTATGTTCTTGCCATTGTAATAATGGCGTTAGTAGAAAGTATTGTTGTTGCTACACTACTTGCATTTATAAGTGCGTTCTTAGTAACCTTAAGAGGATCTATTATACCTAAATCAAACATGTTCCCATACTTTTCATTCTTAACATCAAATCCGTGATTATGTCCTTCAAAATAAATACCGCCATCACCAATAATTTCTTTTGGATTCATTCCTGCGTTTTCTAATATTTGATATAGTGGTTGACACAATGTGTCTTTTACTATATTAAATGCTGTAGTATAGTCTATATCTTCTGGAGTTAAATTATCCATAGCATCAGATAATCCATATAAAGCAATCCCTCCACCAGGAACAATCCCTTCTTCTAATGCAGAACGAACAGCACATACCGAGTCATCAACTCGGTCAAATTTTTCTTTTTGTTCTACATCTGAATTACCGCCTACGTAAATGCATCCTATTGCTCCAGCTAAACTTGCTATTCGCTCATCAATAAACTTTCTATCTACTGGGTTGGTAGTATTAGCTTGCTGTATTTTTAGATCATCTACTCGAGTCTTAAGCTCTACAGTTGACTCATCATTTTTTATTAGAACAGTTTGATCTTTGCCTACTATTATTTTATTAGCAAAACCTAAGTCTTCCATACGAAGCAAGCTTAGGTCATCGCCCGTTTGCTCAGAGAAGTAGGTTGCCCCAACTGTTGCAGCTATATCCTGCATCAGTTCATTTTTCTTATACCCGAATGAGGGAGGGGCAATGTTGCATAGCTTTAGGTTATTCCTCACCACATTGGCAGCAAACGTATTGATGACGTTTTGCCCGCAGTCTGCAATGACTAAAAGCTTATCATTGTTTTGGATAACTGGTTTTAGTATGTTCTCTATTTGTAGAATGTTACTTATCTCCTGGTCACAAACAAGGACACGAACATCTTCCAATATACACTCATCCTTTTTTTGATTATTAATAAATAGGTTTGAAGTATACCCTCTGTCTATCCTTATACCATTTGTTACTTCGGCAAAGGTTTCGTGATTCAAAGATTTTTCTACCGTAACAATACCATCTTTACCAACTTTAGAATACGCATCGTAGATTAGTTTGCCAATAGTACTATCGTTATTAGCAGATATCTTAGCTACATTCAATAAACTTTTCTTTGTAATCCTCTTTGAGTTCTTCGTTAGTTTTTTTACCATATCTTCTACGATACTGTTTACATGACGAATGACTTGAGTAGTGTTGTTTTTTGCAGTTAAATATTTTTGCCCAGCGTTTACAAATCCCTCAGCCAATACAATAGCAGTAGTCGTTCCATCTCCAGCTGAATTTGCAGTACGCTCAGCTGCGTCTTTCATTATTTGTATTGCAAGGTTCTCAACTGGATCGTTAAGAGATACTGACTTGGCAACAGTTACCCCGTCCTTAGTTACAGTGATTCCACGTAAGTGGTCGGGCGATTCGATTAGTACGGTTTTACCGCGAGGACCTAATGTACTCTTTACTGCTTTTGAAATTTTTGTAATCCCGCTGATTAGTTTTTCTCTACCCGATTCATCGAAATGAAGATCCTTGGGAATGTAGCCCTGTTTTGACATATGATTGAATTTAATTAAAGTGATACAAATATATAAAAATTATTCAGGATGAACTACTCTACCGCATTTGTATTCAATTATTTTTTAATGACGCAATGACGACTTGGGTCGCTCCTTTTCTCTACTATATATTTTCTCTATTATATATATTTTTATATTTTATTTTTATAGAATAAAACTGTCATTTCAGTCATTTATAATATAACTTACTTATTATTAGTATATTATATTTTTATAACTGTCATTAAAAGAGTCATTAAAATGACTAATATATAGTAATAATAAAGAATTAAGTAAAAAAAAAGAGGCTACTAATTGTAACCCCTTTTCAAACTCAATCAAAAACAGAACATTGGGAATTAAGTTTAGAAAAACAATTGTCTAAAATTCTTCTTGTTTTCAGCAAGCTCTATGGCTTCTGCTATTTGGTTTATCTTACGATCATTTTTTACAGCTCTCTTTACCATTGCTGCTTTGGCTATTCCACTCATACCATCTGGAGCATCGTTTATTAAACGACCTTCCTTTATTGTGTAACCTTGTTGTCTTGGTGTTAATCCTTTTTTATAATGACTCATTTTAAAAATCTAATGTTAGTGTTGCTATTAATAAATAAATTCGGATCGTACTATATTCATAATTTTCCTCTGGCCTCATAAAATCAAAACCTAATGCAAAGCGATTATGAGGATAGTGAAACTCAATCTTTAAACTCCACGAATCCATTTGCACAAAGATAATAAAAAAATGTTAGATATTTAGAACCTGAGGGTAATACCCCGATATGCATATGCCACCCCCCAACCCGAAGTCAAAATTTTTTATCATCTAAAAGCAATCCTAAAAATTTCGCTCCGATTTTTTTAGCTTTTTCCCTGGGCCGTTACCAGGTAGCACCGACCCCGCTCCAGGTAGCACCCCCGCCCCGTATCACGCCCCCGCGTCCGTCGATTAATGGCCTATTGTTTACCAGGTGAACCCGTTACCCGTTGCATCTCATATAAAAAAGAAACAAAGACAAAGACATAACCCGCGGTTTATCCCCCCGCGAGTATGACAAAACACAAACAAAGTTTATTTTTTATTAATTTTTTTTTTGCTTGTAACATACTGACAATCAACAAATTATAATAGAGTTTTGAAATGTACATAAACATTTTTTAAAAATATATTTGGAGATAAAAAGATTTGAACTATATTTGAACCATAGTTAAACGAGACATGAACAAATCATGTCCACTAAAATAGACACTTAAATAAATAAACATTATGCAAAAATTATCAATCAAAGAAATGCACGTTATTCAGAACGCATTACGTTTCACCAAAAAAAACTCTGCTGTTGAAAACAATTTATTCTTAAAATTAAACAAGTTTTTTGAAGATGAAATCGAAGAGAGACATAAATACTTACAAGGCCCAATTCATAGTTTTATTGCTGATTATAATGCTTTGCTTGAAGGCCTTAATGATGAGCTTGAAGGTATTGGCGTTGAGCCTCACAAATTAATTGAAAATATAAATCAAGTAAAGGCGGATGTTTTAGCGTGTGATGACTATCTAAAAGAAAGCTATAAAGAGCTTTTTAGTTCAAACAAATTAGACATAAATTATGCAAAAACAGAGGTTTGGGCCTCTAAAAATAGATAATTAAGCCCAAAGCGTCCCCGCTAATTGCGGGGGGTTTATAAACTTAACAAACATAAAAATTATGCAAAAATCAAATCAAATTTTAGTAGACGATTACGGGCGTCAATACGTCCAACATTTCACTCAGTATGACAGCAACGGAAACATTTTAAGCGTGGGCGGTCGTATGATGATAAGTTCACAAAATCACCATTATTCAATTAAAAATTAAAAACCATGAAGAGATTTTCATTTATAATAGCTTGGACATGCTGGCTGTTTGTGTCGGTGTCAATTATCAGATTATTAATCCACCTATTCCAGCAAGCCGAAAATTATACCAGCGTACTTGCTTTAATACCCTTTGTCCTATTGGTAGGCGTGTTAATTTATGTTAGTGCGGGCCTATTGTGGGCCGAACATAAAAAGTCGATTGAGCGACTCTAAAAAGGCTTTAAGCTCAAAGCGTCCCGCCGATTGGCGGGGGTTGTAAAAAATAAATATATCAATGAAGGAATTGAGCAAGTACAAACTAAACAAAATATCTAAAAATTTAGATAAGTTTTTTAATATGGCCGAAAGCCAGCAAATCAAAGAAGGCCGTACGTGGTACAGCAAAGCGAATAGAATTGTTTTAGATATCGCTGGCCGTTATCAAATAGACCCGTATAAAGTCGCGTCAGTAATGAGTGCTTTAAGTCCACGCAATAAATGGAGTCAAAATATCATAGATACTGACAAAGTTTGTAAGGCTTGGCGTTCGGGCGTTCGGGCGGAGGAAATAAAAGTCTGCACGTTTCATACTAATAAATTTAAGGCCTTTGCAATTTTAGACGACAAAGTGAGCATTACTGACAAGTCTTTAAAAACTTACAACTTTGTAAGGAATATTGCATTTTTAGACCCTACAGCTGTAACGATTGATATTTGGCATCTTCGAGCATGTTTTGATAAAATTATTAAAATAGATAGTGCAACTATCGGACGGGTTGCATACGGACAAATAAAAGCATTAACACTTAAAAAAGCTGAAATGTTAGGAATTACAGGCTTTGAATATCAGGCCATTATTTGGACATCAATAAGAAAATAAAAGTAAAATTATGAGTATAAAGGATCAATTACAAAAAATGTCAATCGGTGAGCAAAAGGATATCGTTTTTAATAACGGGATTGCAAGAGCCACTAAAACATTAATTAGAATTTCAAAAAATAGTTGGGAGATTAACAGCTTTACTGATGGCTGGTTAACGGCTGACATGCCTTTAAAACAAGCCATACAATATGTAAAGGGTAATGTTGATTTTAACGATTTAAAATGGTATTAAACAAAGTAAAAATTATGAATAGAAAAGAATTATTAATTGAAGAAAAAGAAAATGTCGTTTATAGTTATTGGAACGGCAAAGGAAAACATCAGGTTGAACATGATTTGATGTGGCGATTAGT
>Ga0209535_1000073_pt1 | contig 57942 bp, 76 predicted proteins | sample LinPmetageLP28_FD_184041 | JGI IMG/M metagenome (GOLD analysis project Ga0209535, IMG submission 184041) | Marine viral communities from the Pacific Ocean - LP-28 (SPAdes) (version 2) | ecosystem: Environmental > Aquatic > Marine > Oceanic | place: Pacific Ocean | collected 2009-08-22 | reverse complement strand
TTTGTTTTATAAATTATTTAGTATAAAGTTTATATATTATTTCGTTGTTTGTTTCTCTGATGAAATCTAACTTGAAGCCGATTTTAGCTAAAATCTGAGTCATACAATTAAACCCGCAAGCCCCATCTACATAGGTTCTAGTGTTCTCTGTTGCTCTTTTTAAGTACCTTCTGCTTTGGCTTTTTGCGTTTGGGTTGTAATGTGTCAGACCATAAAAACCTGGCCTAATATGGAAGGCTTGACCTCCATTATCAGCAGTTAATTTTTTCAATTCGTTTCCAAAATAAGTATTAATAAATGTACCCAATACAGAACCTTTTTTGTCGTATCCTCCACCACCTGCAACAAATTTGGTTTTGTTGTTTCTTTTGTCATAGATGCGACAAACTCCAGACCTTGACCATTTAAAAGTTAACGTTTCAAATTTCCAATTGTCATTTAAAAAATCTTGTTTTTGCTTTTTATTTAAAATTGTTCTCATAATTATAATTTAATAGTTAAGTCTAAAAACAGGTGCAACTCTTGCACTTGTGCGATAATGTCATTTAATTCATTCATAATAATATTTATTTAATTGTTTTATTTATTGTAAAGATAAGTAATAATATTTATTAAATGCAAATAAAACGCAATAAACTTTTAAATAAAATACATTTAACAGAGTAAAAAAAATTAATATTGTCCCCTTGTTTTGTTTATGTTTGCTTTTAGGGTGGAGGATATAACGCGAGGGAAGGACACGCGCGGACAAACTCGGAAACTTTGGAGGGCGTGAAACGTTGGAAGGCGTGAACACTGGGGGCGTAGAGGATACCAACCACCACCACGCCGACCCCCTAGGAAAAAGCTAAAAAATCCGAGCCAAAATTTATTTTTACAGGCAAGACGGCAGAAAAAAAACACTTTTAAATTTGGGGTGGGTGTGTCGTAATATATATATAACCCATTACCTGTACATGTCTAATATTTTTTTGTATCTTTACAATAAATAAAACGTTATGGACGGATTAACAATTAAGAACGGTAGGTTAATAAATAACAGACCTGATGGTATGTCTGGAATAGAGCAAGCGTCTCTATATAGACAACAAATGAAGAAGCAATATAAAATAGATATGATCGCAGACGGTATCGAAAGAGCTAAGATGCGTGAAGAGGGCCGAAGTTATTTCGGCATGTAAATACTTTCCCAAGTTAGTTGAGTTTTGGTTAAAAAGAGTAGTGAAATTAGTAGCTGCTCTTTTTTTTTGGGAAAAGGTGTGTATATTATTTGCGTAAACTATACTGTTTGGTGACAACTTTTAGTGTTTGTGACAACTTGTGACAACTTTTTTATTAGTTTGTCACCACTTAACTAATTGATTATTAATAAGTTATATTGAAAAGTGACAGAGTGACAACTTCAAAGTCATTTTGTATTTAAAAAAAAAAATTAAAAACAGAAAAAAAATAAAAAAAAGAAATAGGGAATAAAAGTTGACACTGTGTCACTTTGTATTTTAAAAGTAAATACATATATTTGTGTAAATCTAATTTAATAAAATTGTTATGGAACAAGGATACACCCCAAGGGAGTTACATTTTGACTCAGAGGGAAGAAACAAACTAACTAGCGGAATTGCTAAAATCTCAAAAGCAGTTAAGTCAACACTAGGCCCAAGAGGGCAAACAGTACTAATAGAATCACGTACACACACGCACGGAATCACGGTTACAAAAGACGGAGTTACGGTTGCTAAAGCAATCGACTTATTAGACCCTGTAGAGAACCTTGCGGTAAAGATGATGAAGGAGGCTGCGGATCGTACGGCGACCTCAGCAGGAGACGGTACAACGACTGCTATTGTGCTTACGGAAGCATTAGTTGAGGCTGGTGAGAAATACATAGATAAGTCGGTAAATCCGACGGTTGTGATACGCGAAATCAACAAACACACTTCACACGTAATAAAGAACTTAGAAAAACAGTCTAAAAAATTGTCTAAGAAAAGACTGCTTGACGTTGCAACAATTTCATCCAACAATGACAAAGAGATTGGGAAAATAATATACGACACTTATAATAAAGTGGGGCAAGACGGATTAGTTACTGTTGAGAATTCACAGGGTCATACCACGTATAGTGAGGTAACAAAAGGTATTAGAGTTGAAAGAGGGTACACATCGAACTTGTTTGTAAATAATCAAAAGAAAGATGAGTGTGTGCTTGAGAATGTAAAGATACTTGTAGTCGATCAAGAGATTAATAACATACTAAGTATTGAGAAAATATTGAAACCCATTATCAGTAACGGCGACAAACTTCTGATAATTGGAAATTGCCATAACAATGTCGTCAATACACTAGCTGCTAATGTCGTTCGAAATGGATTAAAGATATGTAATATCATGCCTCCTCAGTTTGGTTATAAACAACACGAACTAATGAGCGACATTGCTCTAGCGGTAGGTGCAAAATATTTCAGTGAAAAGACTGGTGATGACTTATCTCTAATTAGTATGGAGGACTTAGGTCATGCCGCTAAAGTAATTGCCGGCAGAGACAATACTATTATAATACGTAACCAAGATGAGGTTGCAGAAATACCACAAAGAGTTGAAGAACTTTGGGGTCAGCATAAAAACACTAAAATAAAATCAGAAAAAGATTTTATCCTGCAACGTATCGCTAGTCTAAGCGGAGGTATTGGTGTTATATATGTAGGAGGGAACTCTGATGTAGAGCAAAAAGAAAAATTTGACCGCGTTGATGACGCGGTGTGCGCGGTAAGATCCGCGCTTGAGGAAGGTATTGTCGCTGGAGGAGGAGTACCATTACTTAAGATATCTAAAGATCTTGATATAAATGCAAGTAATGCAGAAGAAAAAGTAGCTCTACAAATATTGAAAGATGCGTTGTCAGTTCCATGTAAACAAATTTTAATAAACGCAGGTGAAGATGAAGATAGTATTATAAAATTCATACTAGATGATAAAAGAGGTTATGATGTAAAGAACCAAGAGTTTGGAGATATGTATAAGATGGGGGTCATAGATCCATTAAAGGTTACAAAGAATGCACTTATAAATGCTGTCTCTGTAGCAACGACTATTCTAAGTACAAATGCTATTATAACATTAGCACGTTCATACGATAATAAACAATAATATGTCAAAAGACAATAGAGTTCCTAATTATTATATAGGAACAAATAAAAAAAGAAACTATCAAGCTAGATATGTTGTTTCAGATTTTGAATGTACTTATAATATAGGAACAGCAGTTACATATTGTTTACGCAGTTCAAGAAAGCACGAAACCCCAGTAGAAGATTTGCATAAGGCAATAGCACATTTAGAATTTGAAATTGAAAGACTAAAAGAAAAAAAATAATATGAAGCCCGTAAATAAGTACATAATAGTAAGAGAAACTATAGAAGAATATAAAACAGACTCAGGATTGCTTTTATCTTCTCAAGATGTAGATGCCTATAGATATAAAAAAGGTATAGTATTAAAGGTAGGAAACAACGTAGAGGTTATAAATGAAGATAACCATATTTACTATGATAAAGCCGCAGGACACAAAATTTTATTAAAAGACGAACCGCTTACGATTATTCAGGAGCGTGATGTTGTAGTTGTTTTGTAGTTTCGTTTATTTTCTTAATTGCGTTTCTATACACTTTGTCGGTATAAGATACATTTTTGTTAAACAAAGGATTTCTTTCAGATATCTCTTCTCCGTTTAGTTTTTTATATATAGTATCTATGATACGTCTTGTTTTATATGTTAGCTCATATAGAGTCGCTTGTTTTCCACTACGCTTTCTCCAAACATGAATCCATTCATCTCTAAGCATTCTATCAAACCTATTAATGTCCCAAGACATAAGTTCTTCATATTCTTTAAAATCTGTTTTTTTAAATAATTGCTCACTGTATAAAAACAACAACATTTCAAGGTCTGGAGTTGTAATACCATACTTTGCTTTTACCCAATATCTAATAACTCTCCAATATTTTAGGTAATCATTAGTAGGTTCTTTTCTGTCGTAATTGTTTCTTATAGAAGATTTAATAGTTATCAAGATTTGTATTAGATTTAAAATTTGTTAATACTGTGCATTTTTCATATTCTTCTTTTTCTTCAAAATAATTTATCATATGATTTATGTCTTCAATATCGATATGTGGATTAGTAGGATCAAAGGGTAATATTACTTCATCTAGGTATAAACCAATTTCTTCAAATGTATTTTCTCCAGTTATTAAACTGTAACCAACACTCATTCCGTCATCATAAGTTTGTAGAAAATCATCCATAAAATAATTGTTATCTTTGTAAAGATATTAATAATTTTAAAATTTAAAAAATGAAACAAGGTTATAATGACAGACTTGACGAATCTATAGGTTCAAGAGATGGAAAAAAATCTCAGTCTATGAAAGACAGAAGAGACGAAAGTAAAGGAATGTCTAAAAAAATGTATGGTCACGCATACGGTGCAGACAAAGGAATGTCATACAGACATAAAATTCCTGCACACGTACACAACGTAAAAGGACACCTATCTTCTTTAATTAAGAAGTAATGGCAGGAGGTTTTATTCAAAAGGCTTTTGCGAATGCAAAGAAAAAAGGAACGCTAGGAAAGTGTTCTGGAAAAAAACTAGGTAGTAAATCATGCCCTAAAGGGTCAAAAGCATATAATTTTGCTATGACATTAAAAAAACTTAGAAAAAAGAAATAACAATGGGAAAATTATTTGTTAAATTTGGATTGTGGATTCAATACATCTGGAATAAATTATTATGTGTATGGAACAATTTGCTAGTAAAACTTACTGTGCAGGTACATAATTGTCCAAACAAACTTTGTAAGTGTAAAAAATAAATGAGATCACGAGGACTGGGAGATACTGTTCACAAAGCAGCTAAATTAATTGGGGCTGACAAGGTGGCTAAGGCTTATGAAAAAGTCACAGGCAAACCGTGCGGTTGTCAAGAAAGACGCGACAGCTTAAACAGACTTCATCCTTATAAATAAATAAATAAATAAATAAAATGGCATATCAAAAATTACAAGCATATAGAGCAGCAGCCGTAACACCTAATGATTTAGTTAATATTCCTTTAGTATCATCGCCAACCGGTAAAAATTTCGGTTGTTTATTGTATGTAGGAACAGCAGGTAATATAAAAGTAGAAACTGTCGGAGGAGACGAAGTTACTTTAGTAGGAATCAATACAGGAGCGTTTATACCTGTTCAGGTAGTAAAGGTTTTTGCAACAGGAACTACTGCATCTAACATATTAGCACTCTGGTAAGATGCCTATATTCATAGACATAGGATTAAATATTGGAAGAAACGTGCAACCCGGATTTCCTCCTCCAGGTAGTGATGAGATTATAACGCAACAATCAGCCCCAATGGTTGATGAAGCAACTAGTGATGATTTAATAACAGAATAACATGGCAATAAAATTCTCCCAATTTGTAGTACAAACTAACGCTTCTGCATTGAGTCACATTGTAGGATACAATGGGGCAGATAATATTCAAATAACACCAACTGATTTCATAAATTCATTAGTACCGGGAGGTCCTTTTTTACCACTTGCCGGTGGTACAATGACTGGTGATTTGATTTTTGGTGATGGTGTAGTAGCTAAATTTGGTAATGGTCAAGATTTAAGAATACAATCTTTAAATGATGACGGTTACATACAAAGTTATTCAGGAGATTTATATATCACACAGCAAGCAGATGATAAAGATATAATATTCTCATCTGATGATGGTGCTGGTGGTATTGCTACGTATTTCTTTTTAGATGGTAGCGCAGGTGGCTCATCTCCATTTACTGTTTTTCCTGATAATTCTCATTTAACTTTTGGGACAGGTTATGATTTAAGACAGTATCATAATGGTTCAGATTCTTATCTAGATAATTATACTGGCAATTTAAATATAAGAAATTATGCAGATGATAAAGATATAATATTCCAATCAGATAATGGATCTGGCGGGGTTGCTACATATTTTTATTTAGATGGCGGTAATAATTTTACTAATTTTCAACTAAATGCAAGGTGGGTTGATAATGCTAAAGCGCAGTTTGGTAATAGTGGTGATATGGAAATATATCACGATACAAGTCACTCTTATATCAAATCAGGTGGAACAGGTGATTTATACATTCAACAGTTTAGAGATGATGGTGATATAATATTTCAATCTGATGACGGTTCTGGAGGGGTTACTACATATCTTAAAGTAGATGCTTTATCACAGGCGGTTACATTTGTCAAACCTGCATATTTTACTGATAATGTAAAAGCATTATTTGGTAATTCTTCAGATTTAGAAATATATCACGATGGAAATAATAGTTATATAAAAGATGCTGGTACAGGAAATTTAAACATACTTGGGGAAACAAATATTTTCATAGGTGCATCAACAGGTGGAGCGAATATGGCTCAATTCATAAAAGGTGGTGCAGTAAAACTTAGATATAACGATTCTAACAAATTTGAAACCACAAACACAGGGGTTGGAATAACAGGTCAAGCAGTTGTATCAAATGGTATTGATATAAATGGTGGTAATGTTGATTTAATAGATAATGTTAGATTAAGACTTGGTACTGCATCAGACTTACAGATTTACCACGATGGTTCTAACTCATATATTGATGATGCAGGCACAGGAAGTTTATTAATTAAAACAAGTGCTTTATTAGTTAGAAATCCAAGTGATGCTTCTATGTTAGATGCACAAAGTGGTGGAGCAATTAATTTATATTACAGTGGTAGTAAAAAGTTTGAAACCACAAGCACAGGTGTTACTGTAACAGGTGATGGAACTTTTACAGGAGATGTAATTGCAAATACTCATTTTAATTCAAGTGATTCAAATGCAACATTATCAACGACAGGCGCAGGAAATGTATTTTTAAGACCAAATGGAAAGTCAGTAACAACAGGGCAAATGAAACTCGATTCAAGTGGAAACGCAACTTTTGCTGGAGATGTAAAGATAGCAGAAGCAACTAATAAAGGACAATTATTTTTTGGAACTGCTGATACTAATTATGAAATAAAAGGTGGTGGAAATTATGGTTATTTAAGTTTAAATGCTCCTATATTACGATTTGATACAGGAGGTACAGAAAGAATGCGTATAGACACTTCAGGAAACGCAATTTTTGCAGGAAATGTTACAATTCCAGAATATATTTATCATTCTGGAGATGGAGATACTTATTTTCAATTTCCTGCAGCAAATGAGTTTAAATTAGTGGCAGGTGGTAACAATATAATTGCAGGAGATGCTAATGCAGCATATTTATATTATCAAGGTGGTGTAAAATTACAAACTACATCAACAGGTATATCAGTAACAGGTGTATCAGAGTTTGCAGATAATACAGCGGCTATTGCAGGAGGATTAACAACAGGAGATGTTTATAGAACAGGAGATTTATTAAAAATAGTACACTAAGATATGGCAATAAAGTTTTCACAATTCGTAGTAGAAACAGATAAAGCAAACGTAAATTATTTAGTTGGCTGGGATGGTGCAGAAAACGTACAAATAACTCCTGCCGATTTATTATCTACTTTCGCATCAGGTAGTGGAACGACTGGTTTTATACCTAAATGGACAAGTTCTTCAAACTTAGGAGATAGTATATTAGAAGTTAACAGCGCTTTACCAGATGATGTTTTAATGCCACGATATATAAGGCATTCTGGAGACACTAATACTTCTTTTGGTTTTCCCAGCAATGATACTTTTGTAGTATCTACAAGCGGAAGCGAAGTAATGCGTGTTACAAGCGCAGGCAGCGTTGGTATCGGAACGACTAGTCCAGTTTCTAAACTACAAGTAGAAGGAAGTTTTATTTCTAGTGGTATATCACAACTTGGATCTAGTGGTGTTAATGTATATTTAACATCTTCTAGTGCGGGTAATGTTGGTGTTGGTACTAGTAGCCCTAGTGAGAAGTTAGAAGTTGTAGGTAATGTAAAAATAAACGGCACAGGTAATACTCAGTTAATACTTGAATCAGGTGGCCCATGTGATGTAGATTTGCTTAACGCTCAATCTGAAGCATATCTAAGAACTACAACAGCTCACGATCTATATTTTAGAACCACCAATCTCAATAGAATGGTTATCAAGGCCGCCGGCAACGTCGGGATCGGGACTACTGCGCCAGGTAATAAACTTCATGTAAATGGAGGTGAAATACAAGTGGTTAATGGTCAAACTGGTAAATTATTATTACAAAATTCTAATAATTACCTTTATGGTGATCAAAACGGTGTTGGTATATTTAATGCTAATAATAATTTAAGATTATATACTGTAGGCTCTGAAAGAATCCGTATTACAAGCGCCGGCAACGTCGGGATCGGTACGACTAGTCCTAGCCATAAGCTGGAGGTAAATGGTAATATTCAAGCAACAGGCACAGCATTTATTAGTTCTTCATTTGACGCTAATCACTACATGCGTATTGAATCAAACTCATCAGGTGGAATTTTAAAAGGAGCAGATGGTGGTGTAATTACAACATTAGTAAGAACATATGGCGATTCGTATTTTAACGGCGGCAACGTCGGGATAGGGACGACTACTCCTGATTATAAACTAGAAGTTCAAGGTGTAATATCAAGCGCTGATGCTGGTTTACAAAAAGCAACTTTTGCAAACGTAGGTAATGATTTAGTTTTAACAGCTAATGCAGACGCAACAAATGCAACCGCTAATATATTATTTAAAAGTTCTGGAACTGGAGGTGGCGCTGTGAGTGAAAAAATGCGTATTGACTCCGTAGGCAACGTCGGGATTGGGACGGCTACTCCAGTAACAAAACTTCACGTAAATTCCAGCAATACTGTTTCTTATATTCACTTAACTAACTCATCTACGGGAGATACAAGCAATGATGGTGTAGATTTTGGAGTTAATGGTTCGGATGTTTATTTATGGAATAGGGAAAATTCATCTACTATTTTTGGGACTAATGGTACTGAAAGAATGCGTGTTGATAATGCAGGTAATGTATTGTTTGGAACCACAGGAGTACCTAATGGAACTTCTATTTATGGTGCTGGATTTATTCCAGAAGCTGATGATAGATCTACACTTTTTCTAGCAACATCAAGAAGTACAGCAGCAGCTTTAATTATATTTTACAATCCAAATGGAGTTGCTGGAAGTATATCTATAAGTGGTAGCGCAACTGCGTTTAACACTTCTTCAGATTATAGATTAAAAGAAGATTTACAAGATTTTGCAGGTTTAGATATGGTTTCTAAAATACCTGTTTATGACTTTAAATGGAAAACAGATGAAAGCAGAAGTTATGGAGTTATGGCTCACGAACTGCAGGAAGTTTTACCTGATGCAGTAACAGGAGAAAAAGATGCAGAAGAAATGCAAGGTGTAGATTACAGTAAAATAGTACCAATCTTAATCAAATCAATACAAGAGTTAAAAGCAGAAATAGAATTATTAAAACAATAAACAAATAAGATGGCACATAAAATAAGTGAAGCAACAGAGGTTAAATTAGATGTTAAAACAATAGCAATTATTGTAGGATTTTCTATTTCTCTAGCGACAACTTATATAACGCTTTCAGCTGCAGTATCTAAAAATACCGAAGATGTTGTTGCTTTAAAAGAAAATTCTGTAAATCCAATAGAGTTTCAGTACAAAGACGAACTAGTAAGATCAACAGTAAAAAGATTAGAGGAAAAGCAAGATGTGTTGGGAGATGATATAAGTGAGATAAAAGATCAGCTAGCTAAAATTGACGAAAGACTTTATCAAATAAGCAAAGGTAGATGAGATCTGCAATAATTATTTTTTTTATAACATGTTTTAGTTTTGGCCAAACTGATATAGAAATAATACAATTTAGCGCTTCGTTTGTAAAAGATAACGAAGTTTCACTAAAAAAATTCAAATATCAGACTAAAACTATTTACATGTCTGAGAACCCAGATAAATTCAAAAAACATAAACTCAAATACATACCTACTATTATATTATTATATAATGGAAATGAGTATCACAGAGTAGAATCAGGGATATCATTAAAATTACCCGAGGACACAATCAATCAAATTGAAGATAAAATTGATGAAATAATCGAAAGTAAATTTTAAAGATAATATGAAACAAATTACAACTATTATATTAGTTCTAGGATTATGCTGGAACTTAAATTCTCAAAACAAAAAAGATAATATATTTAAAAAGTTATTTAAATATAGTACTTTGTATGTCGCTGGCGATATAGATAATCCAAAAGAAAATGTAAAAAATTATTTTGTAAGAACAAATCCTGATGGTAATTTGTATGCTCCACCTATAGTTGTGGATGGTACTGATTATTATAATTTCGATTACCGCTACGGCATTGGTATACGCAAACTTGCACGATTTGATTATGAAATTAAAAGTAAACATTATTACGATGGCACAGAAAATAACATTGGATTATCCGCAACCAACTCTCCTGTAAACGGGTTGGAATATACTTTTCATTATGAAAAAGAAAGATCAAGAGATGAAGTGTTTACTAATCATAGATATTTTTTAAAACACAGCGGTAAACACCATGTTGTAAAATTAGAAAGCAGAAAACAAGGTAGGGTTGATTTTAATTATAAAGCAGCAGAAATTAAAGCTAAACTTCCAATTGGAAAAAAATTTAGCATTTCAGCCGGAGCCATCTACAGGACTCACACTCGCCCCTATGGATACAACCCAGTGGAAATATGGTTAAATGAAACTGACGAAAACGGCTGGCCAGTTAACCCCTGGTACTCTTTAGGTTTTGATTATGGGTATGATGATATATATTACACTCAGGAAGACGAAAGTGGAAATGAAATATCCGACTGGTACTGGATTAATCCGGAAGGAGAAGTAATTGCTAATACAGATTTAGAATTTAGAAATACAGTTTTTGCGGATTTAATGAATAGGTATAATCAAGAAATATGGAATGATCTTGATGCCTTTGGAGTAGTAAGTCCAATTATAAGTTTTGATGTATACCATTATAAAAGAAATTTTTGGCTACATGCATTCGGATCATACTTACTACCTTATCATAAGTACGTTAAAGGAGATTTAGATTTTAGCTATTTAAATAGAAACAACTGGGGCTTAGGAGGATTAATTGAAGACGCTGATCTTGAGCAGTGGAAAGACTATCAAGCAGGAATTTCTTTAGGGTGGAAATTATCAAAAAGTTTAGGTATATTTGTTGAAACCGAATATACAAAGTTTTGGGATTCTGAAATATATCAATCGTCTATTGGGTTTAACATTAGACTGTAATGAATAAGATTCCTAAAGACAAGTTATTGCACTTTTTTTGGGGAGGTATAAGCGCCTTTCCTCTTATATATATATTCTCTATTTACGGATTTATTTTTTCACTAACTTTGTACGCAGCAAAGGAGATTGTTTATGACTGGTATATGAATAAAGGTAATCCTGAATTTATGGATTTTGTATATTCTAGTGTACCAGCAGTATTTTATTTAACATTAAAATTAAATTTATGAAAGCAATAAGCGACCACATAACGTACGCAGAGGCAATACATTCAAATACAGCTAAAAGAAAAGGTATTGACAACACGCCTAATCCTACTCAAATAGCAGCAATGATAACTGTAGCTGAAATGGTATTTGAACCTTTAAGGAAATGGGCAAATGGTGCTATTAAAGTTAATTCATTTTTTAGGTCTTCATCTTTAAATGAAGCTATTGGCGGAGTAAGTTCTAGCCAGCACTGTAAAGGTGAGGCAATTGACTTAGACGATGTGTATGGGAATAAAAGCAACGCAGAAATGTTTATGTACATAAGAGAAAACTTAAATTTCGATCAATTAATTTGGGAGTTTGGAACAGATATGAATCCAAATTGGATACATGTATCATACGTGGATAAAGATCAAAATAGAAATAGATGTTTACGAGCATATAAAGAAGATGGCAAAACAAAATATAAAACTATATGAGTAAAAAGAAATCTTTCAAAGATACAAAGGTTGGCCAATTTCTTACTAACGCAGCCCCAGCCTTACTGGGAAGCATAGGAGATGTTTTGCCTAACCAAGGTGTGCTTGGTGTAGTAAAAAATTTAATTGAAAAAGACGAAGTTATGCCTGCTAAAGATAAAGAAGAGGCAATGAAACTTTTAGAAATAGATATAATTGAAATGCAAGAAGTGTCTAAAAGATGGCAAGCCGATATGAGTTCAAGCGGCACTTGGTTAACAAAAAATGTACGACCAATTACATTGTGTTTTTTTTCTTTTTCTTATGTTGTTGGTTGGTATTGTGGATATGATCTTACTAGTATACAATCAGTGGTTTCAATAATAATTGCTTCATATTTCGGAAGTCGTGGAATTGAAAAAGTAATGGGAAATAATAAACACAAACAATAATGGCAAAAAAAGGAAGAACAAAAGAAAATAAAATATGCCCTTCTGGAATAGCTTGGGCAAAAAGAACTTTCGACAGATACCCATCGGCTTATGCAAATATGGCTGCGAGTAAATATTGTAAAGATCCTAACTATGCAAAAAAAAGTAAAAAATGATAGATAAAAAAAAACTTAGAACTATTTCTGCAGAATTAAAAAAAGCCTCTGCGCTTCACAAAGGACAGGCGGTTAAAATTGATAAGATGCTTAAATCTCTTAATAAAAAAAAATAATAAATAACAAGTAAAAAAATAAATCATGAAAACAAAAAAAACTATGCTTAGTGCTGTACAAAAAGTCAAAATGGCAATGGGCAAAATGCTACCAAAATTAAGTAAGCCGTCTTTAAACGCAGGTTTTGAAAAACTTCCCGAATCAGTACAAAATAAAATGATGAAAGTCAAAAAGGCTAAAATGGTAACGGCTACAAAAAAAAAACAAAATCCATACCCACCTAACACAGCCGCTCATAAAGCTTTTAATGAAAGAGCAAAAAATTCTAGAAAGGAACTTCAGGCAAATTTAGACAAAATGGCAACAAAAAAGGGGAGAGAACAAGCAAAAAAGGAAGCAGCAAAAAAGAAAAAAATATAATGGCTTTTAACTTTAAAAATATTTATGAGGTTTTCGGACACAACAAACAATACTCTAATGGGGATAGAATTGTTGTAGAAAAAAAAATGTCTAAAAATGTTTTAGGTCAAATAAATCCAAACGGTGTTATTGAAATAAATAAAGACGCAACACCGGCAAACAAACGTAGAGCTGTAAAGCATGAGCAAGTACATCTTGATCAAATTAGATTAGGGTTGTTACATTTCGATCACAACAACTATCATTATCGAGAAAGTATTACATCGCCAATACAGCGTATACCGAGTAGTAAAATTAACACCTATGACAGAACACTGCCATGGGAAATACAAGCGCATAATGGGGGAATTAAAAAATTGGGTTAAACAAAAATGGGTTCGCATTGGTACTGATGGAAAAATCAAAGGGCCTTGCGGTTCTTCTAAAAATAAAAAGAATCCTGATAGATGCTTGCCATTAGCTAAAGCAAGAAGATTAAGCAAAAAACAATTAGCGGCAACAGCTAAGAAAAAAAAGACACAAGGCAAAAGCCGTCAATTTGTTTCAAATACTAAAGCTGTACGAGCAAAAAAATAAATTAATTATGGCTATTAAAAAAAACATGTCTTGCAATAAAGTAAGACCCTCAACAAGGCCAGGTAAAAAGAAAATGGTTAAAGCTTGTGAGGGTGGCAGAGAGAAACTAATTCACTTTGGAGCTAAAGGTTATGGTCATAACTATTCAGCAGCAGCAAGAAAAAGTTTTAGAGCTAGACATAAGTGTGGTACAGCAAAATCAAAACTAACTGCTAGATACTGGGCATGCAAAAAATTATGGGCAGGTAAAGGTGGAAGCACAAAGTCTTCCCCTAAAAATAAACAAGGAAAATATTAGTATCTTTGTAAAATAAAGAAAAAAGACAAATAATATACTATGGCAACAATACCTACAGGACAACAATTTCACACCCTATCATCTACAGTAGATACTACAGAGAGAGGATCGGCTTTTGCAAATGAACGCAGACAATCATTTACGATGCAAGACATCAAAGATACTATTGGGGCGGCTACGAGTATCAATGAATTAAGTGATGCCTCGGCAGGAGGAGGAACTGAAGCTACAGGAACAGTAATAAACTTAGGTACAAAAGCAACATGGTCTGGCGCTGGAGGATTAGGTTTTCAGGGAGGGATAAGTGTGGTTTTAGGATTTAAAGCTTTAGAAGTATTTAACTCTACAGTAGACTCAGCGAGTGGTAATTTTGGAAGACATCTTTCTATTGGGTATAAGTCAAACAACTCAATGAATGGATCTGTGCACAGATATAATTCTTTTGCAATTGGAAATTCTGCAGTAGAAAAATGGAATCCCTCAACCGGAGTAAATCCAATATATGGAATAGGTAACTTAGCTATGTCAAATACTATAAACGCCACTAATTGCATAGCAATAGGGCCACAAAGTCTATCTGAACTAGGAAATGCTTCAGACACCGTTCAGGATCCCGATGCTAATAAAGATAATATATATATCGGTGGGTATACTAGTTGGCTTAGAGGAAAAAATAATGTATCTATAGGGTGGTCAGCAGGCCCAACCTTTAGCTCAAATCAAAACACTACACCAGTGGACTCGAATACAATTATAGGTCGCGGAGCTGGGGCCGGTGGAAATGCAGTGCAAAACATTACATGTTTAGGTGCTAATTCTACTCCTAGTGCTTCTAATGCTACAAATGAAATTACACTTGGTGATACAAGTATTGCAACTTTAAGGTGTAATGTTACAACCATAACTAGTTTATCAGATGAAAGAGATAAAAAAGATATAGCGGATTTAGATAAAGGGTTAGATACCGTAATGAATTTAAAGCCGCGTAAATTTATTTGGAATAATAGGTCAGAGCAAAGAATAAAAGATATTATACCTGCTGAAATCGATCAAGAAGGTGAGATAATTAAAGACAGTGAAACTATATATGAAGAGATTAGCAGTACAAGAAAAGGCACTAAGGATATAGGTTTTATAGCGCAAGAACTACAAACTGTAGATGATGAATTTATGCAATTAGTTTTTGACAAAAACCCTGAAAAACTAGAGGCTAGTTATGGAAGATTAATCCCAGTATTAGTAAAAGCTATACAAGATTTAAAAGCTGAATTAGACAACAAACAAGACAAATAATATACTATGGCATTAATACCACTATTACAACAATTTCACACCCTATCATCTACGGTAAGTACAATTGAAAGGGGTTCTGCTTTTGCAAATGCAAACAGACAATCATTTACGATGCAAGACATCAAAGATACTATTGGTGGAGTTAGCATAGATCCTACGTATACTCCTATACCAGGACAAATACCTAGATGGATAGACGCAGATACAATTGGAGGTGGAATAACTCCATCTTTTTCTCCAGGAGGTGTTAGTACAGTTATTAATCGTGCATATACTAATGAATTTATTCATCCAAAATTAACGAACTTTGGTTTTCATAGCTGGTCAGGGTGGTGGAAAACAGGTTTTCCAATAGGATCATTGGCCTCAGTACAGGGGATGAATCCAGGTTTCTTGAAAAATTTTATAGTATGGGATTCTGCGGTTAGTGATGCTGCAGTAGATTTTACTGGAAGTACTCCTACTAAATTTGTGGGTACCTTAGCTATTGGAGTTAATTTTGCTAAAGATTGGTTCACTACCAGTGGCACAGCTTTCAACGACTCTGTACTTCTTGGTATGACAGAATCCGGAGATGGGGGTTTTAGTAACCTAGCAGGAAAGCAAGTCTCACTAAGTGTACTGATTGGTGGAGATATGTTCGGGCAAACGAGTGGGAGTAATTTGCCAAGTCAATTAAATGATGTGGTAGTAATTGGTGGTGAGTGTTTTGAAGGAGCAAATTTTAGCAATGGAAATATAAATGGCGGTGTTTATATAGGAAGAGAACAACTAAAGGGTTCAAATCCTTCCGCAAGCAGTTGCCAAAATAATGTAAGTATTGGTTATAGAGCAATGGGTGGTAAAGTCAACGGAACAGAAAATGTAGCTATAGGTTACTTTTCTGGATACGATATAAGCAACTCTGTCGTTACAAACTACAATTCATTTTACGGAGTTAAAGCAGGATATGAACATGTTTCAGGAGAATACAATACATTTATTGGATATAATTCAGGACCTTCTAATAACGCAGCGTCAACAGGGAACAACAACACTGCAATAGGAAATGGAGCGCAGTTTACATCTGCAAATACTTCTAATGAAATTGTTTTAGGTAATTCAAGTGTTACGGCTTTAAAATGTCAGGTTCAAACTATTACAGCCTTGTCTGATGAAAGAGATAAATCTGATATAGTAGATTTAAACCATGGATTAGATCTTGTAATGAGCTTGAAGCCTAGAAAATTTGTTTGGGATTTAAGAGATGAAGTTGTAATTGAAACAGAAGAAAAAATTACACCAGGTAAAGATGGCGAAAAAGATGTTACTGAAGTTATTGAAACATTTAAAACAGTAAAACCTTCAACGAGTGGAATTAAAGACGTTGGATTTATAGCACAAGAACTACAGGGGTTAGATAATGATTTTTTAAGATTAGTAAATTCATCAGACCCTGAAAAACTACAAGCTTCTTACGGAAGATTAATTCCTGTATTAGTAAAAGCTATACAAGAATTGTCTGCAAAAGTTTCAGCGTTAGAAAACGCATAAAGTAAAATAATTTAAGTAAATTTGAAAAAATAACAATAAAATATAATATAATGAGTGAACAAGTAAAAAAAGTAAGTGAAGAACATTTAAGTAAACTTCAAGAATTAAACCAACAATTCACCGCCATGCATCAACAAGTAGCTGAGCTAGAGGTAAGAAAATTCCAGGTAGTAGCTGCTATCGAAACTTTAAGAGCTGAGTTTAAAACTTTTGAAGGCGAGTTGATTAAAGAATACGGAGACAACGTAGTCATTAATTTACAAACTGGTGAAATAAAAGACAAACCAGAAGATGGCGAAAATAAGTAATATAACCGCATACCCTACAATTAGTAATCTAGATGGAAGCGATTACTTAATTATAACAGATGCAAATAATTCATTAGCAACTAAAACTGTGACTCTTTCACAAGTTCAAAGTTTTTTAGGTTTAGCTGCGGATTCTCCTGTAATAGCAAATGTTTCTGTAAGTAGCGCAACCTTATTAACATTAGCTACTACGCCAGCAACCTTGGTTGCAGCACCAGGAGCAGGAAAAGTTCTTGATATAATAAGCATAATGTGCTACCTGGATGCGGGAGCTACCCCTTATGATTTTGCACCTAATTTGCCAGTAACAATAGGGACTGAATCTATTGCTTCAGTATCAAATGGCAATGTTAATTCGGCTACAGATGTAGTTTTTAAACCAGAAGTACCTCAGTCAAATGAAGTTATAGCTCAAAATACTGGGCTTACTTTAACTGCTGGTGGAAGTAATCCTACACAGGGTACAGGAGTATTGTATGTAAATGTATACTATAGAGTGCTAACAGTCGGTTCAAGCTTCTAATCAAAATGGATATTAGGAAGATTTCAATAGGTTCTGATTATAAATCGAACGCTATGCATTACTTAATAGGGCAGCCTGTGTTAGGTGGTAGTTACACTATACATTTAATTAAACATGATTCTTTAAATAGTTCAATAAAAATTTGGATTGAACAAAATAATGAAGTATTATTATGGAAAGAATTTAATTCTAACATGCCTATATCTATAGAATATAATATAAATTTTTAATGAAATCTCCTTATTACTTTATAGTAAAACCTTTAAAGGGTAGAAGATATGATAATGTAAAAAAAATAGGAAGTATAGATTTTTTTACAAGTGTTTCTCAAGAAGATCACACGGCCTCCAATAGATTTGCTGAAGTAGTTAGTTGTCCATTAAATTATAAGGGAGAAATAAACACAGGAGATATATTGTTAGTTCATCATAATGTTTTTAAAATATATTATGACATGAAAGGTCGAGAAAAAAGCGGAAGAAGTTTTTTTAAAGAAGATTTATTTTTTATTGATTACGATCAGTTTTATATGTATTATAATAAAGGTAAATGGCAAACTCATTCTAAGTATTGTTTTATAAAACCCGTGCCTGTAAGAGAATCAATAATTATGAAACCTGTAGAGGAAGAACCTCTTGTAGGTATAGTTAAATATTCTAATCAAAAACTAACTGACTTAGGTGTAAATGAAAATGATGAAGTAGTATTTGAGCCTGAGTGTGAATATCCTTTTTATATAAATGGAGAAAAACTATACAGAATGTTTTGGAATAATATAACTATGGTATTATGAAAACAACAAAAGATTTGAAGATTGAAATAATTAGCGCAGGCAGATTAGCTGTATCACAATTAATAAAAGTAGCTAAAGAAGATATTATTAAATATGATAAAGATGATGAGTTAGCTGCGGATAGATTAAAGAATGCAGCTGCTACTAAAAAGCTTGCTATATTTGATGCATTTGAAATATTAACAAGAATTGAATTAGAAAAAGATTTATTAAACGGAGTTGAAAAAGTAGAAGAAAAATCAATACAAGGATTTGCAGAAAGACGATCAAAATAAATTATATACTGTAGTAAAAAATCATGTATCTAAACAATCTATGCTAAAGATGAATCAGCATAGATCCTGGTCTTATGGTTATAATCCTAAACATGATTTGGTTGTTATTAGTAAAGACGGTACGGTAGGTGATATATATAATATAAATGGTTTGTTAATTGGTTTGCCAAAAACTCCAAATCAAATTTTTAAAAAATCTAAAAAAACTTCAGATCAATATTGGTCAGTATTTGAGTATCCTAAAATGCTATCAAAAATTAATTCAATATTTCAATGGCACGAAATGAATACTGAATTTAAAAATCAATGGGTAGATTATATTGAAACTGAGTTTGATAGAAGAGACGAAGGCTTTTGGTTTTATAATAACGGAAATTCTACATACATAACAGGGACTCATTATATGTATTTGCAATGGACAAAAATAGATATTGGTAAACCAGATTTTCGAGAGGCTAACAGAATATTTTATATTTTTTGGGAAGCATGTAAGGCTGATAAAAGAAGTTTTGGTATGTGTTACTTGAAAATAAGACGTTCAGGTTTTTCGTTTATGGGTTCTTGTGAAGCGGTTAATACAGCTACTATAAGTAAAGATGCAAGAGTAGGTGTACTTTCTAAAACAGGATCTGATGCTAAAAAAATGTTTACAGATAAGGTAGTTCCTATTTCTAACAACTATCCTTTCTTTTTTAAACCGATACAGGACGGTATGGATAGGCCAAAAACTGAATTAGCCTACAGAGTTCCAGCTTCTAAGATTACTAAAAAAAATATGTTTCAGGCAAATGAAGAAGAGTTAGAAGGATTGGATACAACTATAGATTGGAAGAACACTGCAGACAACAGTTATGATGGGGAAAAATTAAAACTATTAATTCATGATGAATCAGGTAAATGGTTAAAGCCAGATAACATTATAAATAATTGGAATGTAACCAAGACTTGTTTAAGGTTGGGTAGTAAAATTATTGGAAAGTGCATGATGGGCTCTACATCTAACGCATTAGACAAGGGAGGTTCTAATTTTAAAAAACTATTTTATGATTCTGATGTAAAAAACAGAAATCAAAACGGTCAAACAAAAAGTGGACTATATAATCTTTTTATACCTATGGAATGGAATTTTGAAGGATACATAGATAGGTACGGAATGCCTGTGTTTAAGACTCCAGACAAAAATATTATAGGTTCTGATGGAGAGTTTATTTATCATGGTGCTATTAATTATTGGGAAAACGAAGTAGAATCATTAAAAAAAGATCCAGATGTTTTAAATGAATTTTACAGGCAATTTCCAAGAACTGATTCACATGCATTTAGAGATGAAAGTAAACAGTCATTATTTAATTTAACAAAAATTTATCAGCAAATAGATTACAATGACTCTTTAATTAAAGAACATTTTTTAACGCAAGGTAGATTTAGTTGGAAAGATGGAATCAAAGACTCTAAAGTAGTATGGTCTCCAGATTCAAGAGGCAGGTTTTTAGTTTCTTGGATACCAGAAAAAAACTTGCAAAATTGCAGGTTAAATAACAACGGAATGTATTTGCCGGGTAACGAACATTTAGGTAGCTTTGGTTGTGACTCATATGATATATCTGGAACAGTAGGTGGTGGCGGATCTAATGGAGCATTGCATGGTCTAACTAAATTTAATATGGATAACGCTCCTAGTAATGAGTTTTTTTTAGAGTATGTTGCTAGACCTCAAACAGCAGAGTTGTTTTTTGAAGACGTTCTTATGGCTTGTGTGTTTTATGGAATGCCAATATTAATAGAAAATAATAAACCTAGATTATTATATCATTTTAAAAACAGAGGGTATAGAAAATATTGTATGAATAGGCCTGATAAAATTTATAATAAATTATCAAAATCAGAAAAAGAAATAGGAGGAATACCTAATTCTTCTGAAGAAGTAAAACAGGCTCATGCTAGTGCTATTGAAAGCTATATAGAAAAGTATGTAGGTATGGATATGGAAGGTTCGTTTAGAGATAAATTGGATATGGGTAGTATGTATTTTAATCGTACTTTAGAAGACTGGGCTAGATTTAATATTAACAACAGAACTAAGTTTGATGCAAGTATAAGTACCGGACTGGCTATAATGGCTAATCAAAAACACTTATACACACCGCAAAAAAAAGAGTCAAAAATAAAGATTAACTTTGCAATGTATAATAATAAGGGAATATATAGCAAAATACGTACTTAATGGTAGATGTAAAAATTGATATAAACCCAGTTGGGTTTCCGAGCTTATTTGTTTCTGATAGTGAAAAAGATACGGTAGAATATGGATTGCAAATTGGACAAGCAATTCAATATGAATGGTTTCGAAAAGACAGTAGCACTTGTAGGTTTTACTCTCAATGGAGAGATTATCACAGATTAAGACTGTACGCTAGAGGTGAGCAGTCAGTTCAAAAATATAAAAATGAATTAGCAATAGATGGCGATTTAAGTTATTTAAATTTAGATTGGACACCTGTTCCTATTATACCTAAGTTTGTTGACATTGTAGTTAATGGAATGTCAGACAGATTGTTTAAAGTTCAAGCATATTCTCAAGATGCTCTGTCTGCTGAAAATCGTTCTTCATTTCAAGATATGATTGAAGCGGATATGGTGGCTAAACCTATACTAAGTCAAATACAAAAAGGATTTGGTGTAAATCCTTTTGCAACTGATCCAGAAGAACTTCCAAACAATGATGAAGAGCTTGCATTGTACATGCAATTAAACTACAAACCAGGTATTGAGATTGCAGAAGAAGAAGCTATAAATACTTTGTTTGAAGAAAATCATTATTCTCAAGTTAGAAAAAGAGTTGATTATGATTTAACGGTGCTAGGTGTTGGAATGACAAAGCAGTATTTTTTGGCTGGTGAAGGAGTAAAGGTGAATTATGTGGATCCAGCTAATGTAGTATATAGTTATACGGAAGATCCGTATTTTAAAGATTGTTTCTATTGGGGTGAAATAAAAACTGTCCCAATGACAGAGCTTCCTAAAATTGATCCAACATTAACTAATGATGATTTAGATGAAATTTCTCAATATAGTCAAGCGTGGTATGATTATTATAATGTAGCTCAATTTTATGAAAATAGTATTTTTAACAGAGATACTGCAACTTTATTATATTTTAACTATAAAACAACTAACTCAATAGTATATAAGAAAAAGAAACTAGATGGAGGTGGGGCAAGAGTTATAGAAAAAGACGATCAATTTAATCCCCCAGAAGAAATGATGGATGAGGGGAATTTTGAGAAAGTAGAGAAGAAAATAGATGTATGGTATGAAGGTGTTATGGTTATGGGAACAAATATAATGCTTCAATGGAATAAAATGGAGAACATGGTAAGGCCTCAGTCAGCCTCTCAATATGCAATGCCTAATTATGTGGCTTGCGCTCCAAGAATGTATAAAGGCGCAATAGAATCTTTAGTAAGACGTATGATTACATTTGCTGACTTAATTCAAATGACACATTTAAAACTTCAACAAGTAATCGCACGAACTGTACCAGACGGGGTCTTTATAGATGCGGATGGATTAAATGAAGTAGACTTAGGGACAGGTAATGCTTATAACCCTCAAGATGCATTAAGGTTATATTTCCAAACCGGTTCTGTTATTGGTAGAAGCTATACGCAAGATGGTGAATTTAATAACGCTAGAGTACCTATCCAACAGCTAACAGCTAGTAGTGGTCAAGGCAAGATTAATAGTTTAATAGGAACTTATAATCATTACATGGATATGCTAAGAGGTGTGACAGGTTTAAATGAAGCTAGAGATGGTTCAAAACCAGACCCATATGCTTTGGTAGGTGTGCAAAAATTAGCGGCTTTAAATTCTAATACAGCAACTCGTCATATTCTACATGCTAGTTTATATATAACTCAAACTTTAGCAGAAGCTTTATCTGTTAGGATTGCAGATATATTACAGTATGCAGAATTCAAAGAGGAATTTAAAATGCAAATCGGCAAATACAATGTAGGTATACTAGAAGAGATAAAAGATTTATACATATATGACTTTGGTATATTTATAGAAGTTGCTCCGGATGAAGAAGAAAAAGCTCAGCTAGAACAAAATATCCAAATGGCTTTATCTAAAAACGATATAAATTTAGAAGATGCTATTGATATAAGAGAATTAAAAAACATTAAACTTGCAAATCAATTACTTAAAGTAAAAAGACAAAAGAAACAAGAAAAAGATCAGCAATTTGCAATGACACAAAAACAAATGGATGCGCAAACAAAAATGCAAGTTCAACAAATGCAAGCTGAACAAGAAATGAAAAAAATTCAAATGGAAGCTCAAGTAAAAATGCAAGCAAAACAAGCAGAAGTAGCTTTTGATATTGAAAGACTTAAAAATGAAGCTATGTTAAAACGTGAATTGATGCAAGTTGAATTTGATTATAATATGCAGTTAAAAGGTAGAGAAGAAGAAGCTGTAGATCAAAGAGAAAAAAGCAGAGAGAAAGCTAAAAACAAAAGAATAAGTCAAGCTAATACTGAGCAATCAAAATTAATCGAACAAAGAAAAAATAATTTACCACCTATAAGTTTTGAATCTAATGAAGATACTTTAGATGGTTTTGATTTAGCTGAATTTGACCCTAGATAATGTTTTCAGGATTTAGCATTGACAAATATAAATCAATTTCTTATCCTAGTGATAATTCACTAAAGACATTAAATGAAATAAAAAATCTAAAACTAAAACCTTTAAATACAATTCAGGCTAATAAATTTGATAACATAATAAATGTATTTCAGAATATTTTTGCATATAGAATTGAACCTTTTCCATATAAAGTAGTAGAAAAATTATTGAAAGAATCTGAGCCAATAATATTAAAGATTAAAAAGTATCACAAAAGACCACGGCCTAATGTGAATGCAGAAAAATTTAACATTAACTTAGATTATTTAAAAATGAAAAGCGCACAAACTCCTGCATTTCCTTCAGGTCACTCCGCGCAATCAAAATTAGTGTCGCTTGCTTTAACAGATATGTATCCTAATTTAAAAACAGAATTTAAAAAAGCATCAGATAATATATCTAATAGTAGACTTTTAGCAAGAGTTCATTATGAGTCCGATAAAACGGTAGGAGAAAAATTAGGAAAAGATCTTTATACTCATATAAAAGGTCTTAAATATATTTAGAATTATTGTTTAACTTTGTAAAAAATTAAATCAAATGGAAATTAAAGTAAAAGACCTAGGTGAATTAGAATCTAAGTCAACACAAGAAATTGAAAAAGAACTACTTGATAAGCATGAAGCTCAGCAAGAGGCATTAGACAATTCTGCACCACAGGATGGTGTAGAGCGTATTAATCTTCAAAAGGCTCCTCCTGAAAAGGAATCAGTAGTAGAAGAAAAAGTTGAAGAACCTGAAGTTGAAACTCAAGAAGTTTCTGCTCCAGAAATGTCAGATAGTGACGTTCTTTCATATATTGAAAACAAATACGGTGAAGAGGTATCTTCACTGGATGATTTCATTGTTAAGCGTAATACGTCAGAGGAATTACCTGAAGACGTTAAAGCTTACTTTGAATACAAAAAAGAAACAGGAAGAGGGATTGATGATTTTGTAAAATTACAACAAGATTATGATTCTATGAATCCTGATTCTTTAATTGCTAGTTATTATTCTGTAACCGAAGAAGGTTTAGATTCAGAAGATATACAATATTTAATGGATGATAAGTTTGGTTATGATGAGGATTTAGATGATGACAAAGAAAAAAAGAAAAAACAACTAGCAAAAAAAAGAGAACTATCTAAAGCTAAAAAGTACTTTAAAGAACAAAAAGAAAAATACAAGCTTCCACTTGAGTCAAGAGGAGTTGTTTCTGAGAGTGATGATAAGGAAATAAAAGCTTATAGAGAGTACATAGAGCAAAATGCTGTTTACGAAAAGGAAACAGCTAATAAGCTAAATTGGTTTAAAGAAGAAACTAATAAAGTATTTAATAAAGATTTCAAAGGTTTTGAGTTTGTTATTAATGATAAAAAGATTTCTTATTTACCTTCTGCTGTTGAAGATGTTAAAAAGAGTCAATCGTCTATCGATAATTTTATCCAACAATATGTTGATGATAGAGGTTTGGTAAAAAACACTTCGCAGTATCATAGAGCTTTATCTATGGCCATGAATCCAGACAAGTATGCTAAGTTCTTTTACGAACAAGGCAAGGCTGATGCTGTTGATAATATATCCAAAAAAACAAAAAACATAAATATGGATGTAAGATCAGCTCCACAAGTCACATCAAAATCTGGCTTCAAAGTAAGATCTCTAAATCAAGATTCAGGTCGAGGTTTAAAGATTAGAAGTATAAAAAAAAATAATTAATAACATTTAAAAATTAAAAATTATGCCAGGAGCAGTAGCCGGCGCTCCATCATTTGCGTTACAACCAAGTGCTGAGAGAGTAGCCGTACAATCAAACTATATTACTAATTTCAATTTCTTGAATCAGTATCTTCCAGATACTTATGAAAAGGAGTTTGAAAGATATGGTAATAGAACAGTAGCGTCATTCTTAAGAATGGTAGGCGCTGAAATGCCTTCTAATTCTGACCTTATCAAATGGGCGGAACAAGGAAGATTACACACTAAATACGCGAATGTAACTTCAGCTGCAGCAGCAGCTCAAGATGTTGCTACATTAACTATTAATGACGCCCTTGTACCAGGTACAGGAGGAATTGCTATTAGAGTAGGACAAACATTTATGTTATCAGACAGTTCAGTTGGTTCGACTAATAGTAACAAAGGTATCGTTACTGCAGTTAACTATGCAGCAGGAACAATTGATGTTGCGTATTATGAAGCAGGTGGTCAGACAATGGCTGCAGCTGTACAGTGTTCATTATTTATATATGGTTCTGAATTTCAAAAAGGTTCAGTTGCTATGGAAAATTCTTTAGAAGCTGACGATGTCATTTTCCAAAACAGCCCAATCATTATCAAAGATCTTTACGAAGTATCTGGTTCTGATATGGCTCAAATTGGATGGATTGAAGTTACTACAGAAAACGGAGCAACAGGATACTTATGGTATTTAAAATCAGAACATGAAACAAGATTAAGATTTGAAGATTACCTAGAAACAGCTATGGTGGAAGCAGTTCCAGCTGAAGCAGGATCTGGTGTAGCAGCTATTGCAGCTGGAGTAGCATCAGGAGCAGGTAATAAAGGATCTGAAGGATTGTTTTATGTGTTAGGTCAAAGAGGAAATGTTTGGGGTGGTGGAGTACCTGCTGCTTTAGCAGACTTTGATGCTGTCATTCAAAGATTAGATAAGCAAGGAGCTATCGAAGAAAACGTATTATTCTTAAACAGAGAATTTTCTTTTGATATCGATGATATGTTAGCTGCACAAAATTCTTATGGTGCAGGTGGTAGTTCTTATGGATTATTTGATAATGATGAAGAGATGGCTTTAAATTTAGGTTTCTCTGGATTCCGAAGAGGTTATGATTTCTACAAAACAGATTGGAAATACCTTAACGATCCTACTATGAGAGGTGATATTGTTGGAGGGAAAATCAACGGGGTACTTGTACCAGCTGGTTCAACTTCAGTATATGATCAAATCTTAGGTAAGAACGCTAAGAGACCATTCTTACACGTAAGATATAGAGCTTCTGAAACTGAAGATAGAAGATACAAAACATGGATTACAGGATCTGCTGGTGGCGCTGCTACTTCAGGAACTGATGTAATGCAAGTTAACTTCTTGTCAGAAAGAGCGCTTTGTACTTTAGGTGCAAACAACTTCTTCTTATTCCAAGATGCATAATAAGTAGTTCAATAATATCGGGGGGGTGAAATTCACCCCCTAGATATTTTTTATAAATTTTAAATTAAATCAAATGAAAAAAAGTAAACAAGTATACCATGATAAGGTATACAGATTAAGAAGAGATGCAGCACCACTTTCCTATATGCTGGCATCTAAACACACAAAAAGAAAAGCCTTACTTCACTTCGATGAAGAAACAGGAGTTAATAGATCATTACGCTATGCTAGAAATCAAAAATCTATTTTTGAAGATGAGCAAGACGGTAACGCTATATTAGAACCTATTATTTTTGAAGAAGGAATGCTAAGAGTTTCAAGACAAAATCAAATTTTACAGCAATTTTTAAAACTGCATCCAGGTAATGGTAATGTTTTTTATGAAGTAGATAATGAACAAGATGCTGCTGCAGATATGGAAATCATGAACTTTGAATTAGAAGCTCAAGTAGCTGCGCGTGATTTAACGCTTGCTAAGCTCGAAAGTATTTCTAGAGTAGTATTAGGTGTTATAGCAGATAAAATGACGACAGCGGAGCTTAAAAGAGATATAATGGTATTTGCTAGAAGAGACCCGCAAGAATTTTTAGATTTAATTAACGACCCAATGGTTGGGTTACAAGATGAAGTAGTTAAAATGTTTAGCGCTACATTGTTGCAAATGAGAAACAAAAATAGAGATGTGTATTTTAATTTAAAGAAAAATAAAACTAAAATGCTTACGGTTCCTCATGGTGAAGAACCATCTTTTATTGTAGCTTCTTATTTTCAAACAGACGAAGGTATTGAATCATACAAGCTATTAAAGAAAATGCTAGATAAATAAAGGAGTATATCCTCGAATAAATCAAATCGTCTTTTTTTTATGTATCTTTGTATAAACAAATGATACGATGATAAACGAAGTACGAAATGCAGTCATGGCTGTAATAAATAAAAACAACTACGGATACATTTCTCCTAGTGATTTTAATTTATTTGCAGAGCAAGCGCAACTTGATATATTCGAGGATTATTTCTATCTATACAACAATCAGTTAAACGCAGAAGTAATGCGTAAATCCGGGACAGGATATGCAAATATTACCAAGGGTATAATTGAAGTTATAGATAGTTTTTCTGTAAACACATTTTTAACTCAAGCCAACGCAAATACTTACAAGCTACCTAGTGATTATTACTTAGTAGATAAATTATTCTATTATTCTAACGTATTGACTTCAGGAAGTTCGGATACACCTGCGTCTACATTTGTACTTACAGATCTAAATCAAAATTTTTTAAGCACAGTTCAAGTTGGAAACCTAGTGGTTAACCTCACAGACAGCACACAAGCTATTGTGACAGCAGTGGCTACATTCAAAGTTGGTATAACTGAAAATATATTTAACACTGCTGGAAAAAAATATATTATTTACTCTAATACTCACATAAAAGAAGTAGAAAGAGTTACACAAAACAAAATATTTTATTTAACCAATTCTAATATTGCTGCTCCTACTACTATGTTCCCAGCATATGTATTAGATAGCGCAACTGGAACGGCACTAGGGAATACAGTTACCGTTTACCCTACGACTATCACTGGAGCAGCGGATATACACGCGCAATATGTCAGGTATCCCTTAGCGCCTAAGTGGACATTTACAGTTTTATCTGAAGGCGAACCGGTGTTTAATGCATCTGCTTCTGATTATCAGGATTTTGAATTACCTATTTCAGATATGAATGGTCTTGTAAATAAAATATTACAATATGCTGGCGTCTCAATCAGAGAAGCAGACGTAACTAAATTTGGACAATCATTAGAAGCAGAAGACAGATTAACAGAACAATAAGATTATGGCATACTTAACAGGTTATCAATATTATGAAAATTCAGGAACCGCTCCTACAAATCAAAACTGGGGTAGCTATCAATATGTTTCATTGGAAGATGTTGTAAATAATTTTATGCTTATATACAATGACAATCTTCAACTAATAAATAATGTAACTAGATATCAGGTTTTGTTTTACGCAAAACGAGCTATACAGGAATTAAACTATGATGCTTTTAAAGAAATTAAAGTTTTAGAATTAGATGTTAGTGATCAATTACGCTTTGTTTTACCACCAGATTTTGTAAACTACGTAAGAATATCAATGTTTAAAGACGGAATGCTTTATCCATTAAGTGAGAATATACAAATTAATTCAGCTACAAGTTATCTGCAGGATAATAATTGTGATATATTATTTGATGTAAATGGAAATATTTTGCAGGCAGAATTTTCTACCGTAGATAGAGAAAGAATAGCTGGTACAAAAAAATCAATCTACCTAGGTCAAGGTCAATATAACGGCAGAGAAGGATATAATGTAGATGGATGTTGGTATTTTGATTACCAAATTGGCGCAAGGTTTGGGTTAAACACAGAAACGGCTAACGTAAATCCTACATATAGAATAGACAAAAAAGCAGGAGTTATTAATTTTAGTTCTGGAATGGCTAATCAATTATGTGTACTAGAATATGTTTCTGATGGTATGGAAAATGGAAACGATGGATCAGTGAGCGTTAACAAATTATTTGAAGATTATATATATGCATACATCAAATACGCTATATTAAATTCAAAGCTAGGAGTACAAGAGTATATAGTTAATAGAGTGAGAAAAGATAAATCAGCTCTTCTAAGAAATGCAAAAATTCGCCTAAGCGACATACATCCAGGTAGGCTTTTAATGAATCTTAGAGGTCAATCAAAGTGGATTAAATGACATTAATACAAACTAATTTTATTAAAGGCCGAATGAATAAATCGGTCGATGAAAGATTACTTCCACCTGGTGAGTATGTAGATGCGTTGAACGTAAGGTTAGGCTCTACTGAAGATACAGAAATAGGTTCTGTAGAAAATTCAAAAGGAAATTTATTAATAGCTGAATTAAGTTATGACGGCGTTCTTTTAGATCCTGCTACCACAAGATGTCTAGGGTCACTTGAAGATAGCGCTAATAACACTATATATTGGTTTGTTCAAGATTTAGGAACTGGAACACAACCAACTAAAGTTGATATGATTGTTTCATTTAATGTTATTAATAATAATTTAATATATCACGTAATATCTACAAGTGTATTAAACTTCAATCCTACTTACTTAATTAATGCTGTAAACATAATAGATAATTTACTGTTTTTTACAGACAATATTAATCCTCCAAGATGTATTAATGTAGACAGATCTTATCTTCCCCCAACAGCTTTAGATGTGGATCAAATTACTGCAGCAGAATTAAATGTTATAAAAGCGCCACCAATGTCAGCGCCTACAATTAATTTATTACAATCCGGTCAAGAAGAAAATTTTTTACAACAAAACATTGTAAGTTTTGCTTATAGATACAGGTATTTAGATGATGAATATTCTGCTATATCTCAATTTAGCGACATCGCATTTGTGCCAAGCTTTTTTGATTTAAACACTAGTGATTTATCTAACAGCGGTATGGAAAATGCTTTTAACACAGCTGAAGTCACATTTAATACAGGTAGCAAATTAGTAAAGGAAATCGATTTATTATTTAAATATGCTAATCAACCAGGTGTTTATGTAGTAGAACAATTTAAGAAAGGAATACTAGGGTGGTCTAACAACATTAATAGAACTGAAGTATTTAGACACAATCAAATATATACTTCTTTAAGCGATAACCAATTAACTAGATTATTTGACAACGTACCAAGAACAGCCAAGTCTCAAACTGTAATGGCTAATAGATTGATGTATGGTAACTATATAGATGGTTACAATGTAAACAATCAATTAAATTATACAATTTCTCAACAAAGCGAGTTAATAAACTTACAGGAATTTAGCAGTGTATTATCAAGTGGTGCATACACAATAGATATAAGTAAAACAATTAGTAACTCGGTAGCTACTTTTGATTATTCTAACATTGACAATGCAGCTTCGTTAAAACAGGATACTCAAATAGGTTTTGAGTTTTCTTTTAAATCAGTTGATTTTGATGCCCCAGGCGGAGGATCGCCTCCTGGAACTCCAGATCAAGCTACAACATCCATAACTTTTACCATAACTCTAAATCAAGATTATAATAGTATATATGATTTGTTTAGTGGAACTTTTGCGACCGAACAAATAGGCACCCCAGCAACTATAGTCGGCACACCTACCGTGCCATTTACTACAACAAGTCCATGCACAGGTACTACGTTTACGGATATATTAAATTGCGCTATTACTGATCAATCCCCTAATTTACATACATTTTCAGGAATAGACAATAGAGATGAACCAATAAAAATCACCACTACTCCTGGCAGCTCTTCGGTAAGTTTTCAATTAGTCGCAGCAGAATTTGATGACCCCGCTGTAGCTCCAAATCCAGATATGTTTGGATACTATCAATTTATAATAGCTCAGTCAGACTATTCATCTAATGGGAATAGAAAAAGTTTACACAGCAATAGAAACTATGATGTGGGTATTGTGTATATGGATGAGTATTTAAGAAGCACAACAGCATTAACCTCTAGGAATAATACTATATACATACCTCCTGTAAGTTCTATCACTGCTAACAATTTAAAGGTAACTATACCTTCTACGATGATACCTCCGTCTTGGGCAAGCAAATATAAATTTGTTATTAAAAGAGCGGAAGATACTTACGAAACTATTTATTCAGTGATTTCATTTGATGATGATTCTACTAATTCAGTATGGATTAGACTTGAAGGAGATAATCAAGTAAAATCAAAAAAAGGAGATACTTTAATTGTTAAGGCTGACGTAAGTGGGCCTTTGAATACAATAGTAAAAACTAAGGTTTTAGCTATTGAATCAAAAGGAAATAATTTCTTAACCCCCGAAGCTTCACAAGGTATTGGAAGCAACGCTCCATTTATTTCAGAACCTGCGGGATTATACATGAACCTTAAACCTCAAGGCTTTACAATAACTGATGATGTAAATGGGTTTTTTGAAAGTGGCCAAATAGGTGGTAGAAGTGCTAAAAGAGGAGGGCCGGCGGCAAAAGCAGGAATTCCTTGTTTTAAGGAATCTATAGATGCTTCTGGTAATGCACAGGTTGAAAACATAGATATTCCTGAAGGATCATTAGTGAACTTTGCATTAAAATTTAACAGAAATGCAAGTGACGGCGGATTTTTAGTGGGGAGTTCAGAACAAAAAACATACGTGTACAATAGAACTGTGGTCTCTTCTCAAGATTACAACTCAATGTTTGAATTTGTTAATGGTGAAGGTATTGATTTTACAGAAGGTGTGGCGTCAGGAACTGGAACACAACCAACTAATGTATATACTAACACTATTGGTAATTTAGATACTGCATTTGATGGTGTTACTTTTCAACCTAATGGTGAAAATAAATATAGATTTTATACGGTAAACGGTACAAATCCACCTGCTTCAGGGGCGGTAGTACCCACAGATAATGGAGCAAAACTTACTCTGGGACTTGTAAGTGGAAACGGAGGAGATAGTGGTCAAAGAACTAGAATAGAAGGACAAATAACCATTAACATTGGTACGGCTTCACTGATATTAGAAACAGAGCCCTTGAACGCTGACTTAGACATATACTATGAAAACGAAGAGGTGTTTGAAATTACAGGAGGCTTTCATCAATCTGGAAGTAAAACAGGAGACCAAAACCAAACTGGTTCGCAAGTTGGATTAGTAAAGTTAGGATTTTTTGATTGTTTTTCTTTTGGCAATGGAGTTGAAAGTTATAAATACCTAGACGATCTAGATGGATCTAGTTTTAATTTAGGACAAAGAACAACTTCTGTATCTGAAGAGAATTACAAAGAAGCAAACAGATATGCAGGTGTAACTTATAGTGGATTATACAATGCAGATACCAACATAAATAGATTTAATGAATTTAATTTAAGCGATGCTAATTTTAAAGATTTAGAAAAATCTTTTGGTGATATAAATATATTACATTCTTTTGAAACGAACTTATTAGTATTGCAAGAAAATAAAATATCAAACGTACTTTTAAGTAAACAAGCATTGCAAGCAGCTGAAGGCTCTGGCGTAGTTGCAACTTCAACTGCAGTATTAGGAACTCAAATAGCTAGAATAGAAGAGTATGGTATAAGCAATAATCCAGAAAGTTTTTCTGCATACGGAGATAGTAGGTATTTTACGGACACTAATAGAGGTGCTGTAATTCAATTGAAAGGTACAGGCGGAGTCAGTGATAAATTAACACTTATTTCTGAATTAGGAATGAGAAGTTATTTTAGAGATAATTTTATTACGTATCCAGATACTCAAAAAATAGGAGCCTTTGATCCATATATGAATGAATACGTTTTAAGTTCAAACACAATAGGACTCCCTAATGCATATGAATCTAATACAGAAATACCTGTAGAGTGTGGCGCTATATTTGGCCCTTACAATTATAATGATCCAATTATATATAACGTAAATTTAGGAGAAGCACAAGGAAATGTAGTTGTGAGTTACGCAATTACAGGAACTGTAGCTATCGATTATGTATGGAGTTCAGTATCAGGCAATATTCCAGCGGCTACTGGAACAGGCACTTTTAATTTCAATAAAAATACAGCCAATCCTACTAATTTAAAAATTACAATAACACCAACCGGTTCTTACACAGCTAAGTTTAAAGTTAATTGTCCTACGGTAAATAATTTAACTATAGTAAATGTATCTCTAGGGTCAGTGTCAGATGATGGGTTGTTTATACATGATGAGTTTTATTGGAGTGATGGTACAACCACTAGTCCAGTAGAAAGCGCACAAACATCTTTTAGCTTTACTCCATTTGATACTAATAGATTAGCTAGGTATACTAGCATAACAGGGGTTGAATCTGAAGGATTGTTTCCAGCTAATAACGCTACTGTATACATGGCTTCAAATAAAATAAATTTTGATACTTTAGTCTTTAGTCCATCTGCAGGATATTCAGGAAGCATTCCGTCAGCAGCAGATAAGTTTTCATTTTTAGTATCGAATACACTATACACATCTTCTCAAGCAGATATAAATGCATTGGTGGCGGCGGCTACAGTATCAGGAGGAAATATAACTACTGTGACTAATCCATCAACAGGATATTATGAAGCAAACTTTACATACAGTAATCCAAGTAATCAAACGTATTTATACTTAATATACAATTATGCAGGTGTGGCTTCTATTACATTAGAATATGGAACAACAGCGAATAATGCTTGTTGCTTAGGTACATCAGCTCCATATTATTTAAATACGTCTAGCTTTACTACAGCCACGTCTGTTTATACCGACGCTAATCTTACAACTTTAGCTACAGATGGATTTTATAAAGATACTTTTGGAAACGTAAGAGAACAATCAAGTGGAATATTAGCGGTAACAGCAGCATGTGTCACTTGTAATTATATATATATAACTGGTGCTCGATCAACTAAATCTGATTTTTGTAGTGGAACTAGTTATGTAATGTCACAACAAGCACAGACAACAAATAATCATAATTTTGCAAGTGTAACAATTGGTGATGTGTTTAGTGAGCTTCCATCAGGCGCGGGCTCTGGCACTATGTATGTAGCATATAGCGCAGTAAGCGGTGAATCCACACCATCGGGTACAACATACAGAATAGCTGAAATAAATGCTAGTGGTCTAATAACAGGATTATTCTTTGGAGGTAGCGGCGGTGGCTGTGGATCACCAATATAAAATAAAAATATGGCAGCAATAACATTAACATATAGCGAAACTTCAAAAGGATGGCCATCATTCTATTCATTCATTCCTGAAAAAATGATTGGTATGAATAATTATTTTTATTCATTTAAAGGTGGTAAATTATATAGACATAATACAAATACAGTAAGAAATAATTATTATGGTGTAAGTTATAACTCTACTATATCTACTATATTTAACACCAAGCCGTTAGAGGTAAAATTATTTAAAACAATTTATTTAGAATCTGATAGTGCATGGTCAGCAACATATAATTCTGATATGCATAATCCAGGAGGTAGTTTACTTTCTTCTTATTTTGTTCAAAAAGAAACAGATTGGTTTTCGTTTTTAAGAGCAGATCAAAATACTGTTAATTTTAATTTAAGGTCAGCCAACGGAATAGGAGATGTTGTGTCAGTAAACTCCACTAATCCAGCCCTAGTCGTGTTGACTTTTAACGTAGATGTGGGATCAATTATATCTGATGGAGATGTAGTTTATTTTGGAAATACGCCTAGTTTAGGAGGGACTGTTATGTCTCATACATCAAATACAGTAACTATTGATACCACTATTGTGGGTGGTGCAATACCAACTGCAACCTCATTTATATGTTATATTAAAAACAGTGTAGCTGAATCGCATGGCGTAAGAGGTCATTATCTAGAATTTACACTTACTAATTCAGACACTATAGCAACAGAACTGTTTGCTGTTAAAAGCAGTATGTTTAAAAGTTACCCTTAAAATTTGTATCTTTGTTATTAATATTTTAAATTTATTATTATGGCAGACGGATTATCAGCAGCATTAGGTGCGGTCGGCGCGGTTTTTGGATTAGCTGGATCTTTATCTCAAGCAACAGCGTCTAAAAGAGCTATAGATAGAGCTAATGAAGAAGCGGCAATAGCAATCGCACAAGCAAGAGATAATATTAGTAGAATACCTGATTTAGAATTAGGTATACCAACTATTGCAATGGAACAAATTCAGAAAGATTCTTTAAGAAATCGAAAGCAATTATTAGATGCTGTAAGAGGATCAGGCCAAAGAAGTGTTTTAGGAGCAGTTCCTGTAGTAGGAGAGCAAATATTAACACAAGAAGAAAAAAATAGAGGAATATTAGAAAAAGAATTACTTGCTCGTGATAAAGCTATCATTCAAGCTGAACAACAACAACAAGATTTAGAACTTCAAATGTTAACAGCAGCTGGGTCAGCTGCACAAAAAAGAGCGGCAGCAGGAGCAAACACCCAAGCATTAGCAGTAGCTTCGGCAGGTAAGTCAGTAGGAGCATTAGGCTCATCTTTGTTAGAGGGTTCTGATTTATTTGGAGGAGAAAAAAGAAGATTTAACAGAGCTATAGACGCACAAATAGAAACTGCACCTGGAGACGTTGACAGAGAGGGGTTTGTAGATTATATAAATACACGTTCAGAATCAACAGAAGAACTAACTGACTTATTAAATGATCCTGAAAATAAATTAATGGGAGAGTATATAACATCACTTGGAGAAGTAGTTACAGAAATACCAGGCGAATTAACATAATATGGCAAAAAGTAATAATCAAAGCAGTAATAGATTCTCAGGAATGTTTGATTCTGGAGAAGGTTTTGTACCAGTTGATTGGTCAAAAATAACAGGTGATATTGTTAAGGAAATACAAACAGTAGACGAAGAAAGACAAAAACAACGTGGTGAAATACAAACAAAAACCGACGAACTACTAACTGATTTAAGAGACTATCAAGCAGGAGGCAACAATACCTTTAATGGATATGTGTTAGATGGATCTACACAAGTCAAAGATTATATGCTAATGCAAAACAAATTGCTTAAGCAAGGAAAGCTAGATCCTAATTCTTACACTAGAAGTCAACAGCTACTTCAAGATGACTGGAATTCATTTCAAACAGCAGCGGACACTTTTAACACAGATTATGCTGCAGCAATAGAAGCTGTAAATGCAGGAGATAGTTCTAAGCTAGCATTACTTAGTTTTGATGGAATGCAAAAAGCGACTGACATTCAAAATAGTAGGCTAGTAATTAATACAGATGGTAGACTATACTCACAAACTGAAGATGGTACTTTGGTAGGATTCACTAACATGAATGCTAGACAAAAAGATTTACCTAAAAATTATAATATAACAGAAGGAGCTAAAGGATTTGCTGCTACTTTAGGTCAATACCAAAAAGCTTATCCAAGTATGACTATACAAGATATAGCGTCGCAACCTGATTTTGTTAAGGCAAGAGACACTTTTATTGACGGGGTTATCAATCAAGGCACAGGAAGAGATTTTTTAAGTATACTAACTCAAAATGGATTTGAATTAACTCAAAATCCTGAAGAAGTAAATGAAAATACAATTCTTGTAAATCATGACGGAAACGGTATGTTACAACCTGATTCTGAATCTTTAAATAAACATTCCGATAGAGCTAAAGAAATTATGCGTAAGGCCATTAGTGTTCAATTAGATTATAAAGAAACAGCAGGTGGAACTGTTACTCCATCTGAAAGATTATATAACCAAAAACAGAGGGATGCAATAAAAGGCGGAGGAGATGTTTATGCGTTAGTTGCAGATTTACAGTCACCAGATTCTAATACAGTTGAGTCAGCAGCTACACAATTACAAAATCAATTTAGTGGCATAACTAGAATTCAACATCTGAGAGATGATGGAGGTAGAAACATAGGTATGCAAATATATACCAATACATCTGCAAAACCTGTTCCAGTTCAGTTTAGAGATCCAAAGGGTAATGTAAAAACTAAAAGCCAAATAACCGCGGAATTATTTCCTATATTTAATGGTGGTGAATTAACCACTCAACAATTTTCAGATATTGAATCTGGATATTCAAGTGGACTTTCAGAAGAGCAAAGAGATACATTCAATTCAATGTATAACACTCCTTTTCTTTCTGATACAGAAACCTATGGGTTAGATTTAAAAAGACCTACTACTATTGAGCAAACAAATATAATTAATGATGAGTTCAAAGATGCTGCAAAACAACAGACAACAGCTATTCGAGCGATACAAGATAAGGAAAGTTTAAGTAAATCGGAAAAGGAGAGACAAATAAAAGAGTTAAATAAACAATATCAACAACAATTAGGAAACTCTCTTTCGTTTACTAATAAGGCAGGAGAGACTGAATCATTAAAGCTTGAGCAAGATGAAGGAGGAAGTTTAGTAATTATAGAGGACGGAAAAACTTATACTATAGTGAATACAGTAACAGGAGATGTAGATCTTGCAACCTTACAAAAAATTATGAATTCTAAACAAGCTCCAGTTGGATCCCTTTCAACTAGAGATGATGGAAGATTTTCAAAATTTTAATAATTAAGTATCTAAAATGAATCAAGAAGCACTAAGAGTATCATATGATCAAGCGGTTGAAGAGGGTTACAATGGGGATATGTCTGAATTCTACACACTACTTCAAACAAACACTGAAGCTGCAGACTTAGCCTACAACATGGCTAAAGAAGAAGGTTATAAATCAGATCAGCTTAACTTCGAAGCATTACTTGGCTTAAAAAAAAAAGAAGAAAATTTTCCAGACTTATTTCCTTCCGAATATCAAAGCTCGAACTTACCTTCGGGTTCAAAATTAAATATTGATCCAGAACAGGTAGATAATCTTTTTAAAAAAAGAGAAAAAACAATACCTCGTATTCAAAGATTAGACCCTACTGTTCCTGAGATGGGACTAACTGAAGTGCAAGAAGATTTGATTAAACCCGAAGAGGAACGAAAGGGTAGAGTAAATCAATCAAAAGTAACAGAAAGATTATTAGAAAAAACTTCATTAGACGATAAAGTAAAGTCTATTGTAAAATCTGCACCATCTGAAACAAACAAAGGTATAGAGTTTAACCAAAACAAACCTTATGTTATAAATCAAAATTTAATAATAGGTGAAATAATTACTGAAATGCCTGAGTTAGATAATATAACAGGTGAAGATGAATTAAATACATTTCTAGAAAACAACCCTGATGTTATTGAAAAATTTGAACAAAAAGTTAAAGAAAAATTAGAAGTTTATGTAGATAATACTTCTGATGATTCTATTTATAAGTATAAATCTTTTGATCCAACTCAATCTACAGATGCGCAAACTATGACGGGCGCAAAAACAAATAAATTATCAAAAAAAGTTGATGCTGACCCTGCTAAACTTGCAATAGTTGAGAGCTTGTATAGCGGCTTAAGTGGATTTAATTTAAACGAACTTACAAATTACTTTGACGAAGAAGTTACCACAGAAGCTGGGCTAGATAAAAGAAATAGGATTATTCAGTCGGTTCAAGATGGTAATTTAGATTTAATAGATAAATATAGTAACCAGGATTTTGATGATGAAGATGATGCAGACAGAGGTGCTTTAGCTTTAGACGTACAGAAATCACAAGCTCTAGGATTATACATTCAAGATAAAATAAAAACATTAGATGACAGAGAGGCTTTGTTACAATTAAATCCAGAGAAAAACAAAGATGCTTTAAAAAAACTTAAACAAAACAGAAAAGAATTAATATTAAATTTTGGTGAATACAATCGTCAAAATTTACCTTTTTTAAATAATCATTTATACAAAAAAAAGGTTAGGTTAGCTGAAGAATATACATCAGGAGACATGGGGTTATATAACCCTGGAGATATTATACATGGTGGATATGAAGGAGGTAGAGAAATATTAGAAGGAGGTTACGGAGCTACTGTAGATTTAGGTTCTACTGTGTTAGATTTCGTAGGTTTAGATTCTATGTCAGAAGATTTAAGGATACATAGAAATTTAAATAATTTATTATGGACAGATCCTACATCATTTGGATATGCTGAAGGAAAAGCAGTAATCCATGATGGAAAAAAATATATTGTAACACCAGAGGGTAAAATAATAGACGAAGAAAGAGAAGTGGATGTTGCTTTTTTTGGAGAACAAGCTGGTATTGATTTAAATGCAATAAAAAATAAAGCTAAACTATCTGACACAACAGAGTCAACAGTTAGTGTGTATGGTACTTATCAAATGGGTGCCAATGTAACAGGGAATCTTGCGGTTCAACTTGTAGGAATGAAGGGTACAGGAGCGCTTTTAAAGGGGGGTGGTAAACTTACTTCAGCTATAGGGATGGGTAAATTAACTAAAGAAGCTACCATGAGAACTAACGCAATGTTAAGTACTGGAGCTGTAGTTTATTCATCTACTTACAATCAAGTATTAGAAGAAGGTAGAGAGCAGGGATTACCCGATAATTTATCTCATAAATATGCTAATGAAGTTGCTACAACAACAGGTTTGGTAGGAGCTATAACTGCAGTTACAATTTCTCCAAACATAGGTGGTCAACAATTATTTGCTAGAACATCACCAAAAGAAATAGCTCAGTATTTAATTAAAAACAAAACTACTAACAATATCCCTGGTAAAGTATTGGATTTTTTAAAAGGAGGAGCTGTTGAAGGTACCTTCGAAGCAGTTCAAGAAAACTTAGAATTACTTAGTGAGCAATATGCAAAAAATAAAATAAACGAAAATGTAGGTAAAGAATTATTTAAACCTGTTTTTACTAAGACCAGTGTAATGAATAACTCTATTGCTGCGTTTGCATCCGCAGGCCTACTAGGTGGAGCAGGAAGTATTAACACTTCACGAGTTACTTTTTTTAACCGCTTAGGTTCTAATCAAGAATTGTTTCAAAAATACATGAAGATGTATGTTGAGCAAGGATTAATTGATCAGATTGGCGCAGACAAAATTGTAAATGAAGTTAAGAATTATCATCAGTATAAAAATAAATTACCTGAAAATCTAAGAAATTCATCATTGTCTATTAAATTAACTAATTTATTAGCAGAAAAAACTAGACTTCAAGATTTATTAAAGACACAAGATGAGGTTTTTAGTGAAGATACTAACACTAGAATAGCTGCAATCGATAAAGAAATCAAAAGAATTTCTAACGAAGCAGGCAAGAAAAAAGTAACTCCATCGGCTGATATAAAAGATGAAAGAGAAATAAGTAATCAAGAAGCTATTGATGCTATAACTAAAGAAAACCAAGGGAGAGAAGAGAGAGGTGAAAACCTAATAGGCTTTTCCGAGCAAGACATTGCAAACAAAAAACAAGAAATTTTAAAACAAGAACAAGATGCCAGTACGAAGCCGAGCGCAGTGGCGCAAACTAGCCAAGACGAATCCACAACTGTTGGGGAAGTGGCTGAAGGAGTACCCAGTGAGGTTCAGCGACCTTCCGGAACGAGTGACAGCGACACCGACAGTGACGTCGACACGACAACGCAGGAGGAGGTAATACCTGAAGATGAAGTTGTTGCTGAGGTAGAAGCTATAACAGAAGAACAAGCAGAACAAGAATTAGAAGGTCTTCTTAACCAAACAGAAAACAAAAATAAAAACGTCGTTAATGTTGGAACAGAAGGAAGAAATAAAAGTATATCTAGAAAAGCAAGTTCACAAACCAGGGAAGAAGGATTCAACACTAAAACACCTCAAGGAAAAAGAAGGTTTAATAAAATAAAAAGCGAAATAACAAATGCCTATAACAAAAAATTAAGAACTTTAAAGAGGGCGGCTAATCTATTAGGTAAAGTAATTCCTGATACAAAAATTATTTTTGCAGAAACAAGAAGTGCTTATGAAAATTTAAGAGGAAAAACCAATTCAGTTGGGGCTTTTAGAATTGATACACGAGATGGGTCAACCGCTATAATTATTGATGTAACAAATTTAGATGGTGATAAAGGAATAGAAACATTAGTACATGAATTGTTTCATGCGGTTTTATATAAAAGGTTTGGTCGTGATAAAGCTAAGGTGAGAAGAATTACCGATAAAATGGTAAAAGAATTACAAAAAACTTTACAAAATTCTAACGACAAGGAGCTTCAGGATGTTGGTAAGTCTTTATTTAAATTCACTCAATTATATAAAAAACCGACGGAGAACGAACCTACGTCAATGCAAACTGAAGAATTTTTAGCTGAAGCATTAGGGTTGATAAGTGAAAAATTTGATATAATAAGAAGAAATTCTAAAGCATTAAATAGTGTAACTAATTTTGTTGAAAGCATTGCATCTTTACTTGGTTTAGGAAAAGCTAAAAAAGAACTTTCCAAAGATCCTGACAGAGTCTTAAGAGCGCTAGTAATGGTAGCTAAAAAAATACAAAACAATGAAGTGCTACAAGATACAGACTTTGACATTCTAAATGAAATACAAGGAGAAGTAGATCAAGAGGGTACTGATGCTCCAATAGTTACAGGACAAGTGTTTGCTCTTAGTGAAACAGATACAACAGCGGATGAAGAAGTAACTGTAACGGTACTTGAAGATATAGAAGTAGAGGTGGATGAAGTTACTACGGAAGATAGAGTGGTCGATAAAGTAGTAGATAAAAAGAAAAGACCTTCTACCACAGAAGCAACATCAGCCACATTACTTAGAAAAATATCTACTGCAATCAAACAAGCGATCCGTCAATCCAAAAAACAACAGAAAAAAATTAAAATAGAAGTGGCTTTATCTATAAGAGAAGCTGTGAAACAAGGAACTCTATCTGCAAAGCAAGCTTTAGTGCTAGCTAAAAGAGCTTTGACTTTAAATGTAGATAGTCCTTTGGCTGTTGAAAGATTTATTTTATACACAAAGAAAGCTTTTGCAGATGCAGATAGTATATTTAAATTAAAAACAGCAAATACTTTTAGAAAACAATTAAAGAAAGTTGGTAATACTAAAACCATAGATGCAGCTATTGCAGCTGCTGCAAAAAACTTTGCACTTATGGATCCTATTTATGTAGAAGATTTAGACTTATACAACCAGTTAGCTAAAGAACTTGTTGACGGATCTAAATCCAGTAGAGTATTAAAAGGTGAGTTAAAACAAAAAAGAATTGCTGACCTTGCAAAAATAAATTCATTTGCTGACAACCAACTTGAAAAAGAAAAGGTTGAAATAGAAGCTACAATGAGAGATGAGTTTGAAGCCATGACTGGCATCGATGCAAAGGATATGACTTATGCACAGATGAAAAGTTATTTAGATGATAAAACTCCAGCGCCTAGCGAACAAGATGAATCAATCATTCGTCAGGCTGTATCAACTATGTTTAAAAAATATTCCGATACCATAAAACAAATGTTGTCTAGTGGTGTCGATGCCGCAACAGGCAATCCTTTAAATTTAAGTTCAGATCAGAAATCTACTGTGAAAGAATTTATGGACATGGATTTGTCGGTTATGGGAATTAAAGAAGTGATAAGATCTGTAGATGCATTAAATAATTTTATAGTTAACAGAAACACTGGTGGTATGGAAACAGTGGTTAATAATAATAAAGGAGCCTCCAATGTATCGAAAATGGTGAGAGGTGGTAAAATCGTAAAACCTAAAACTAAATTTAAAGTTTTGTTTGAAAGCTTTTTAAACCCAGCTGCCGAACAATTAGCTAGTTTAACGATGCTTTTAAAAAGTGTGTTTGGTGGTCTCGATAATGCTATTGAAGTAAAAATGGAAAGTGGCTTAGCTCTTTTTGATCAAGGAGCTAGTTTAGCTATAAAAATTACTGAAAAGATAACTGATAATTATTCTAACAAGTTCAGTAAGTTACGACCTAATAATGAGATGTTTAATTCTTTAACAAATACTTTAGAAAGAGGCTTGTATGCTTTTTTAGTTAGAACTACTAGTGGAGATATAGATTCTAGTAAAAAAGAATTCAAAAGAAGATTAAGATTAGTGGAGCAGTCTATTACAAAATATCAAAGAGGAAGTAAAGAGCAGAAAGAAACAGCTGAAATATTACAAAAGATATATGACAAAATTAAAGATGCTAAAAGTTCATCTGAAATAGAAAATGCTTTTGATCAGGTTAATAAAGATGCAGTAAACTTTTGGCAAAACGAATGGGCTAAAGTATATCCAGAGCTTGCTCAAACAAGTTACAATATATACAACCAGATATTAGGCAATGATGTTAATTATACACCAGATAAATTTTCAGGATTTGAAGCAGATGCCGAAATAGAATTAGATAATGAAAGTGCGTTTGCATCTTTTTCAGGAACTGTGTTTGGTAAGAAAAAAGCAGGAGTTTTATTTGAATCAACAAAACCACAAAGTTTACCAAAAGATAGAGTTGTTAATTTCAACTTTGATTCTAATATGGCTAGATCAATGGAGTCTGCACAAATGGATGTACAAACCGCTCAGGCATACAATCAAGTAAAAGGATTTGTTGAGTCTCCTGATTTTAAGAAATTAATTCCAGATGAATCAATAAGAAAAATAGTAGCTGCAAGAATTACAGATTTTATTAATAAAACAAAGAAAAATGTTTACTTGCCTCAAGAACAAAAAAATGGATTTTCTAAAACTTTAGATTTTTTAGCAAACCTTGGTGTTGCGCGTGCCTTATCAGGAGTTCTTCAACCTTTAAAGCAGACAATTCCAATGATGTTCGATATATTAATTACTTCAAAAGGAAAATTAGATTTAACTTCTTCTTGGAATAAAAGTATACAAAATTGGATAGATACATCTGGTGCATCAGTGGCTCTTCGTGGAGGATTATCAAGTGCAGACATGTCAAAATTAGAAAGTTTTGTAAATGGAAACGAAATTTTAGAATTACTTAAGGATAAAAAAAATTATCTAAAAGTAATTAAAAGAATTAATGATGTAGGTTTAAAATATTTATTGGTAAAACCTGATCAAATAATAGCTAGGGTAGGGTTTATAACTTATTATAAACAAAGGCTTTCAGAAAAAGGGGTAAATGTAGAAGCGATAAATTGGGAGACCCACAAGCCAGATAAAGAAGCTGTTGCTTATGCAGATGCACAAGTAGATTTACAGCAAAACATATCTAATTCCGATATGTTCGGAAAGTTTTTTCAACCAGATAGTAGATACAAAAGATTAAGACAATTGTATATGCCTTTTGCATCACACGCTATGAACTTAAAACTTAGAATTTATACAGACATACCAACTTTATTTAGCAAAACAGCTTCGGATGCTGAAAAAAGAAGAGCAGTAAATTCATTGCTAGGCGCGTCCACACAATTAGCAGTATTTCACACAATGGGATACTTTATTTCATCTTTACTTATGTCGTGGGGAGCAGATGATGATGAAAAAACAAGAAAGAAAAGACTTAATAATATTAAAAAAGGAAGACTTGGTAATTTAGTCTCAGACTTTTTGAGTCCTATTAATGCAGATGTTGCGAATGATGTAACCCTGTCCGCTGTTAATAAATTCTACAGCACCACCACTGGCAATGATGAAGAATTATTTTTTGGAATTAGCGATAGAGAAACTTTATTTGAACGCTTTGGGCAAATAGGTATACCTTTAACAAAATTAGAAGAATTTGTAAAATTAGGTCTTCTTGCTTCCGGTGATGGAGTTTATGAAGATAGTTTTGGTAATAAAAGAAAAATAAGTAAAAAACAACAAGACAATTTAAAGTTTGTTACTATTCCTTCAATACTTTATAATTTAGGATTACTTCCAGCTGAAGTAGGAACATATGTAAGAAACTCTGTAAGGGAAGCTAAGAAAAAAACTACTAAGGCTAATTGAAATAATGAGTAAGCCTAGCTACTTGGCCATGCTCTAAGTGATGTATAAACGCTTCTACAGCCTTAGGAGATCCAGTATATCCTTTTCTGCTATGCCAACTATCTGAAGATGAAGGGCTTCGTAAATACTCTACAGTTACCCCAATAAAATCCTTACCATCTAACCATTTATGTTTTACTTTGTGGTGAAGATGATGTAAATACCAATATCTTCTTTTAGCTTTTGCCCATAGCATTGGTTTTTCTTGAGCCATTAGCAAAGGTAAATCAGAAAGCTTTGCTCCATCACCATGCTCTAAACCTATTAAAGAATTACCATATTGATAATACTTTCTATGATTAACGGTTATATCAAAAACTACATCTTTAGCCTTTCTAAACCAAGCCTGTAAGGTATGAGCTAAATGAAAACCTGATTGATAGTCATGATTACTCATACTATGTACAACGTCTACAGGAGCAACAACCCTAAGCATTTCTACACATTTAACGTAAAGTTTTAAAGCTATTTCATAATGCTCCCACCATTTACCGTCTGTATCTTGCGCAGTCCCCTTAGTTGTGGTGTTATAAACATTGTCAACATGTAGAACATCGTTACCAATGCAGAATAGTATTCTATCTACGTCAAAACCTACTGACTTAGCAAGAAGTCCTTCAATACCTTTCAGAACTCTTTGGCAAGCTATATCAGTATTATAATCTTCACCTGTTTCAACTTCTTGTGCGTATTTACCTATATGTATATCAGCTGGATTTATTACCAATAAATGAGGTTGTTTACTTTTAGATCTTTTTATTTTATTATATGTAGGCGCATGATCATGAATAAATTTATTTACATTTTTCATCATCTGTCCTTCATCTAATGCATAATCATCTTTAGTTACAATAGAAAACCTGTATTCTCCTGAAGCACTTTGCCAATGTTTTACACTTACTACTGAATCAGGGTCTATTCCTCTTTCATTTAAATGCTTAGTTAATTCAGAGTTGTCGTTTTCATTTACATTAACAAATGATGTAGAGCGATGTTCAAGTATTAGCTCTTCTTCCTGTGGAGATAATCGTAACCTTCTTCCATAGGCTTTAGTAGATTTAGATTTCATCTTGGTAGTTGTGTTGAGTTTGTTTTAATAAGTGAATTAATGAGTTAATATTATATTCTAGATTTTTATAATCTTGATCAGCTAAAGCTTCATATATTTCATCTGAATGGTCGTGAATTTCTTCCATCAATTTATTGATGTAAGTGAAGTTTACGCCAGTTGAAATTTTAATACTCATTTAATTTACGTTCACATAAAACAAAAAGAAAGTTGTGTTTCCTGTAAGTTAAGAAAATATTTTAGAAATACACAGTAAAATTAAAAAAAATTAACAAATTTACTTGTTATCTTTAATAATAGATTTATAAAGAGAGTTTGAAAACTTAGCAAATTCGCTCAAACCAAGGTTAGTTGTAATGTAAAATTTTTCCAGCAATGTTAAATCATCATCTGTAAAAACAATTTTTTGATATACTTTAAATGTTTTTTCTGAACCATTATCAGAAAATAAAAAATATGTATTGTTTTCTACTAGACTAGGAGCTAAACATAGTTCATAATAAGAAACGTTTTGTGCGTGATAATCAGCTATAACAGTTTTAACATATTGCTCTGAACTGTTGGCTAACGCACATATATTTTCAACAGGCATGTCAGGATTTTTTTTGTATAAATCTAAAATTTTATAAAGTTTGGTTGCTTTCCTCATAAGTTAAATAATATCCAGCATTCATATAGTCTAAGTAATCGTTTACTTCTATTTCTCGAATATCTATCAAAACTAATGAATTATCTGAATATTTCAAAAATTCTACCTCAAAATATATTATCTCATTTGAAACTCTTAATGCACCCGCCACTATTTGTTCTTGATTTTTTACTTCTACTTGAGTTATCAAACATTCTAAATATTTAGAAATAGAAATTGCTTTTTTTATTCCAAAAAACTTTATGTTTTGAATAAATAAATCTTCTACTGAAACATTATTCTCCTCTATATACTTCGGCTGTAAACCCATAATCGTTTAACTCTTTTAATCTATAGTCTTGTAACTTAGAAACTTTACCCTTTGGCTTTTTTATTTCTGAAAAAATAACATCTGATCCAGGAGCTATAGCTATTACATCAGGTATACCATTTTTATTTGTCTTTATTAATTTTATGACATAATAACCTTTACTTTCTAATTGTTTTATTCTTTTGGCTTGTATTTGTTGTTCAGTCATTATATAATTAACTACCACCTCTACTTTTTAAAAGTGTAGTAGGTTTTGAATTAAAGTTAGGTTTATTGTTAAAACTAGGTTTACTGTTAAAACTAGGTTTACTGTTAAAAGTGGGTTTACTGTTAAAAGTGGGTTTCACTGTATTGTAATTGACCCTAGGTTTAACAATTGGTTTATAATTTATATTTGGTTTTTTGTTTAAAACTATTCTAGATCTATTTAATTTATCTAAAGTTATTTTATTCTTAATACTCATAGTTCTTCTGCTAGAATTATAAACAACATTATAACCTTGATTATTAAAAGGCCCTTGTGTCCAATTAGGCCTGATATAATAATTCCAATAATTCCAAGGTCTATAGAAAGAAGAATAATAATTATAGTAATGACCATTATAAAAATCAAAATCTAGCCATAAAGGTCTTACGCCCCAGTACCCATAATGATTACTAAAATAAAAACGAGGGTTAAAAGGCTTGAATTTAATACGAATAATATCTGTACTATAACTTGTAAATATAGAGGTAATGTCTTTAGGAGATGTATCTACATCTATATAAGTAGTGTTAGGAACATACTGATATGTTCCGCATGATACACATAAAAATAACAATACTGAAAGGACTTTATTCATATTATAAAGATAGTAAATCAGATTTGAAGTGCTGTAGGGTATAATCTTTCTTTTTTGAAACAGCTTTATAAATTTGATGTTCAATACCACCTTTACTAAAAATCCAATATATATTATTTTTAAGTCTTTCTTTAGTAGTCATCCTATCTCTTGATTGCCAGTAAGATGTGGCACTAAAATCTATATTATAATAAATTAAACAGTCTGCTTCTTTAAGACTAATACCTTCTCTTCCGCTTACAATTTGTAAAGCAATATTTTTATTGGTACTTTGGAATTCTGGTAGTTCAGTACATAGTTCGTCACCAAACTCTTCTTTTAAAGCTTTAAGTTCTGCGGTAAATTTATAAAATATACCTATTTTCTTTCCTTTAAATTTGTTTTTTATAAACTTAGCTTTGGATGAATCTATAATCATAGACTTACCGCTCTCAAACTTAACTGTTCCTGAATACATCTGATGTAGCTTACTCATAAGTTTTACTCCAGTGTCTGCTAATATAACTTCATCTTTACCTTGTATAACTAAATCTTTTTTTAATCTATTACACAAAGAATAAGTAGAGTCTGACATTGGAACAGTTAATATAGTTTCTGTTGTTTGTACTTTATATCCAGCTTGTTTTTGAGTATATGATATTGTGTAAGGCTTCATTGCGCTCAATATACCTAATGTTCCATCCGAATAATCTTTTGTATTAAATCCGTGTAAATACCTTAACCGAATATTTACATACAATCTAGCAAATTTATAAAAGGTAGTGTATTTTTTAAATGGATTTTCAGGATGACCAAAAACTTGATGATACATTTGAGAATAGGATTCAGGGGTTGGAGTACCTGATAATAAAATATAATACGGATTGTTTATTTGTATTAATTCTTTTACTTGCTTTGCTCTTTTACTAGGTTTAGGATAGGCACCCATACTATGTGCTTCATCGCAAACTATTACATCCCATCCTCTTTTTTTTATCTTGTGAAGACTTTCGTAATTAATAACTTCTAAATTAAAATTAGGCTTCAACATATTATAATCATCCTCAATACTACTAATAGCTTTTTTCTTTGTTATGAAAAGCACATTACTTATGTATAATTTATCACATATACCTAGACTTGTTAAGGTTTTACCAGTTCTAACCTCCATAGCTAAGTAAAGCAGTTTATTTCTCAATAGAATTCCTGTACCTTGACCAACTATTTCTTTTTGATATTGTCTAAATTCAAAAGATTTTAATCTCATATTTTTTTCTAATTTGCTTATATACATTTTTTATTTCAAGCATAGCTTCTTGTTGTGTTTTATATAATTTACTTCCAACAATCTCACTGCTATAATACTCTGCACCATAAACATCACGTCTATAATCTTTTCCATGACTTGAAATTCCTCCTTTGCGTATTGCAATTTTATGATCTTTATATGTTCCAGGAACTATATATACTTGCCAGTCATTTTCAATACACCATTTAAAATCAGAAATCCAATTCAGACTGTGCTTCATCTGTAATTTGTTTGTTTTCATCTTTAAACATTATCCATCTACTCTTGTTGTCTCTACCTTCTTCAGGATTTGATCCTGTTTCATATATACCGTATGAGACAAGCCACTGATAAAATTTTACTCTTGATACAGTCATCTTAGCCTTGGGTGCAAAGTCAGGGTTGTCTTGAATAAAATCTAAATATAATTCAGGTTTGTAAAGCTTCTCATTAAATCTTAATTTATCTGACCCTGGGGTTCTTTTAATTAAGCCACACCATTCTATAAATTCATGACATGTTTCTGCTGATAACTTTCTAATTTTAAGATTTACAAATTCACTTCTAATTAGACCACTCTTTAAATATAATTGTAAAGACTCTATCATGTAATTATCAAATGCACACCATTCTTCATTACTCCAATCTCCAAAAAATAATTTACCAAACTCCATATAGGGTGTTTTTGTAGTTGTATAATGTTGTTTGAATTCTAATTCCCACTTTCTTCTTTCAAAACTTTGACCTGCACCCTTCACTGCATAATTAGTGGTAAGAATTAATTTAGGAGATTTTTCAAAAGGAATTTTAATTGCATCTTTGTTTTTTTTCTCTAAAGTAATACCTTCACTAACTACACTAAACAATCTTTCAAATTCAAAATGTTTTTTTATGTCGTCAAAACATAATAATTGCGTGTCAGCAGAAACTAATTGATAAGCAAACGACCTTTCAAAAGCAAATGCTTTACCATCAATTATGACTAATTTTTTCATCTGACCTAAAGCATTGACTAACAGGGACTTACCTGTACCGCCATTAGGTTGGTCAGAAATAACTTCATCATTAAGTATAACCGCAGGTGAATACGATAAATTTTTATGGGCATGTAATAAATAACCAAGTGTACTTTCCATAGACTTTACTCGCACATTATCTTTGTTGCAAACATTATAAATAAAAGTTTTAAAATCACAATGCGTATCTTTACATTCCTCATATTGCCTGTGAATGACATGGTCTTTCCAAACAAAACCTTCTAAATCTAAGTAATCTATAATTATAGTATCATCTGCTGTGATTTTTACAGCACAATTTTTAAAGTATAAGTAAGCTGTGTCTTTTGTATCTGCTATAAAGTATACATCTACTGATTTTAGCATTGACAAAAAATCATCTTTAAAATATCTTGTTTTGTCAGCAAAAAAATTATATATAGATTTATCCTCTAAAGAATCTAAGTAATGTAAAACAAAATCTTTTATTTCATCTTCACTAGTATGGTCAATCAAATTATTTTCAACTCTAACAAATATAGAACTCTTACTGCCTTCAGGTGTATATTTATAAAAGCCATTGAGGTGAAGAAAATCTCTAAATAAATTATGTATGATAGTAATTTTAGATTTTTCGCTCTTATGCCAGAAAATTTTATTGGATGTTTGTGTATCGAAGTCATATATAATTTGATCTATTGCTTCGCTACTGACGTTTTGTGTTTTTAGAAATTGTCTAACTTGTTGTTTAGACTCTCCACTTTTTAATTTTTTTTTTACGTCATTTACTTTTGACTCATCCTCATAAAACTTTGTGCCAAAGTTTGCTACATTTCTATAAGCTGAATCAATTGTAGTCTGAATTTCATTTGAGGAGAAGGAACTGCTTTCAAAATCTTTCATTATATATTCAGCAAGATTTTTGTTAATTCCAAAATCATTAAAGGCTGCCGCTAATATATATACGTTATTATTTCGTTCACCTTCAATCAATCCGTATTTTTTAACCCACCATTTCATTAGTATTTCTACAATTTTGTTTTCATTTTTAATAGGAAACACTGGTACATTACTATATGTGTTTTTTTCTTCGTATTCTTCTTCTATTATTTCATCAAACACTTTACTATCTTCATTTATATATATAAACGGATCAAAAGATTCGTAACAAACTCTACTAATATTTTTGCTTGTAGAGTCAAAGTATTCGTTATTAAATTCTTTTGCTAATGCTTTAAAATATGATTGATGGTTATCAGGTTCATTTGGAACCTTAATTAAGACTTTCAATCCATATCCACTGGGAGAATGAAATGCACAGTATACAAATCCATTATCCATTAAAGAAACTTTATAGTCTTCTAAATCTTTTTTTGTTTTGAATCCATCAAAATCTAAACAGATTATACCACTGTATTCTACTAAAGATTCATCATTTCTTTTTTGAAACTTTCCTGAAAAACATATCGCAGGCAATTCTTGTTTTAGTAAATTTCTTTTTGACTTATCTTTTTCTTTGCGAATTTTTTGAATCAATTCTTTTGATTTACCAACCTCTATTCGTTGAAGAATAAATGATAGTGGTCGATAAAAAGGAGTAGAGGTATCCTTTATGCTTTTAAATATTGTTATTTCTTTTTGATTCAATTGTTAGTTTGATTAATAAGAAGGGTGATAAGTTTTAATTGTTTACACTATATCACCCCCTTATGATTACTGAAATTTAAAAGTCGATTGATAGGTCGTCTTTTTGAGTAGTTGTGTTAGTTGTTTTTTCTTCAACTTTAGGTGCTTCAAAGTTCATACTTAAATAACTTTTTTGTCCGTCTTGAGATTTGTTTTTCCAAGCAGAGATTTTCCATTCTACTCCGTTTGGATCTTTACAACTACCTGAGTAATGAGGTTGATTATTTTCTTCAGTTCTATTGTCATTGACAAATAAACTACCCTTTCCTTGTTTGTGTTCGTACTTATTCATTGTTTACTTTTATGTTACGCTCCAATAAATCCATTAAATTTAAGATAATTTCTGTTTTATCTTCTTTTGATTTGCAAGTCATTGGAACTTTAACCCACAATTCAAAGTCTTCGGTTTTAATAAACCAATTATAAATCTTTTTCAACATAGAATTTCTCATTACCAATTATGTATTTGTTATAATATTCTATAGCCTTTAATACATTCTCCTCTCCATGTTGTTTAGCCCAATCTGATTTTACCTGAAACTTACCAAGAATCTTTGTTTTTTTACAGGCTACATAAAAAATCATTGGTTTTACAAACATTTTTTCATACAACCAGGCTTGACAAGAATAATAATAATCTTTAAAGCTATAACTAAACCTATGTATGTTACTTGTTGTTTTTAAATCTATTACAGAGTGAGGAGTTACAATATCAGCTTTGCCTTTCCAAATGGTGTTTTGAATCTTAATAAGACCAGGTGTTTCAAATGTGTTTTCGTCGTCATAAATATACGTTGAAAATTCTTCATTGCCTTGCATTGTGTTGACTAATTCTTCAGCCAAACTTTGTTCTTCGAAAGTTAAAAGCTTATTATTTTCAAGCCAAGCTTCTTCAAATTTTTTTGTTCTTCTTGACTTAACATCAATAAAACTATATTGCTTTGCTTTTTCTGGCTCTAACATTAATGCATGAAAGTAAGTACCAAACTCGAAGTTAGCACTACTTAAATGTGTCAGTTCTTGTTCTTTGAAAAATTCATAAGGTCTATTAATTATTATATCTATCTTAGATTGTGATAAATATTGTTTGCCAAAAGATCCATAATAATCTTCATCTTTACTTAACCTTTTTAGTATTTGTTTTTCCGTCATTATTTTTTAATATTAAATTTAAGTTAGCTTGAATAATCCAATCTGTTTTATCTTCTAGTTTATTTAACAGACTTTGCATTTGTTTTAGGTTTTTCATTTTGAGTTTTGATTTTATTAAGTTCTTTTTCTAGTTGATTAAGTGTAGCAATGTCAGGGTTATGTTTTTTCTTGACTTGATGCAGTACGGTTTTAATGTCACAATCCATGTTTGATTTATAAACTTTTAAAGTGTTCTTAAATTTTTCTGAATTATATATATAAGCATCTTCTATTTTTTCAATTACAACAGGGGTAATATTTACCTCACTGACATCAACAAGGTCTTCCCCTGCCCATACTGATAAACCTAAACCATGATATGCAATAGCTTTTACTGTACTTCTTTGTATTGTTTTGTTTACATGAAAAGATGAAATTTCTTTTAAAGGCAATGATTTATTATTATTTGCCATAATTGGCAAGTAATCTATATGCTCAGTTCCGTTTATAGTTACACCTACTTTTACATAAGCAGTATTACCATCGGTAAAATAATTTAAACCTGTGCTTTCACACTCATAAACTTTTCTTGTAGTGTCAGGATATTTATCTTTAACTATTGCCCATGCATATGACCAGGATAAATAGCTTAGATTTCCTTTTTTTTCTAATTTTGGCTTTACATTGATAGATGCAAGTTCCTTAAATACTGATTTTGTTTTTCCCATTTTTTGTTAATTTTTCTTTGTGATTATTTGCGTCAAGTAATTTTTTTAATACTTTGGCTCTCATTTCTTTAAGAGAATTATAATGCCTAGTATTATTTCTGATGTTTATTTCTAGTTGAATTTTATTTGTAATCTTTATTAAACTATTGTGAAGATTATCTGTCATAATATTATATACTCCAAATTCAAATCCGTGTATTTCAAAATGTATGTATTGTTCTTCTGTTATTTCTTGGTAGAAATCTCCTTTCATTTTGGTGTTAAATATTCTGTACACACCATTGCATTTCATAATCTTAATTCCTTTAAATATATAAGAATCACATTCTTTATCAGAAACAGAAGCTACTCCGTGTTGTTTCTGAGCTTGTTTCCAAACTTCTTCTCTAGTCATTTAAAATACCTTTGATTAATTGTTTCCAGTCTGGATCAGAACTAATTAGTTCTTCTATTTTAGCTTTACCTCTAGTTATCTGGCTATCATCTAGGTCTAAACCATTTTCTTTACATCTATTTAAGATGAAATTGCCTCGCATATTTCTTTGCGAACACAGGTAAAATAATAAATCTCTAGCTTCAACATTTTCTCTTTTTCTAGTTTTGGTGAAAATGTCATTTTTAGTTATTTCAAGTGCGTTTTCTACTATTTCAACGTACTGGTCAAATATTTTTCTTTTCATTAAATTAAATTTTAGTCAAGCAAAATACAATAATCTTACAACAAGACAAAATAAAAACTACATTAAATCAGCTTCAAAACAATTGTTGGAGCAGTAGCCTTTTTTGTCAATAGGTTGTTCGCAATAATCACAGGTATAGTCCTCATCGTTCCAACCCCTGTAATCATGTTCCATCTGTACTAACCAACTATCGTAGTCCATATGCTATATATTATTGATGATACTATTATTATTAAAATACCATAAAAAACAATGGCACAACCATTTAAATCTTTTTTGGGTTTAACTTTTTTTTCAGTTCTAATTTGAATTGTTTTTAAATCTCGAATTATTCTTTGCAGTTTATTTCTGTCTGTATTATCAACAAAGTCCAATGATTGTTGTAATGTCTGTATTATTTTTCTCATAATTTAAAAGTTTCTTTGGTATGCTTGGTTTTCATCAGCAACCTCACACGCTTTTTGATCTACATTATTAAATACTTTAGAAATATATTGTCCATATGTTCTAAACCATTCTAATTCATTGTGTAGTCTTTCATTATTGTTGGACAATACATTGTTTTCGCTTTGTAACGCTTTAATCTGCATTCTATATTGTTGTATTAAGTCTTCTGTTCCTGTCATAATTATAATTTATTTATTTCTGTTAATTCAAATTCACGCAATGAATCTATTATTGCTTTTTCTACTTGATATATATTTTTTTCTAGTTTCTCTAATTTATCCTCTTCCATTATATCGTAACAATATATAATATCGAACAAATGTTTTATATGGTTGTCGTTTTTATCATTAAAAAACTTGTGAAGAATTTCCAAACCATATGCTCTTTGAATAAAGTTATTTATTTTAAATTTTTTCATATTAATTGATTTTATAATTCTGCTAAATAATTCAAATCATCTTCATCTTCATTTTCATCAAACCATTCTATCATTTGGGTTCCTAATTTATAATCAGCATATTGCCTTAAATCTCCATCAGTAACATTAAACTTTTTCATAGTTTTTTCATTATACAAATTATTTTTTTCAAACATCTTAATTACTTTATCAACAGAGCCTGTTTTTAAAATAATATCTAATTCTTTTACTATTTTTTCGTATTCATTTCTGTCGACAGAATACTCTACATAGTTTGGGTGCATGGTTGTTGCACCAAATCTTTCTCCAGCATCACTTGGCTGAATAGAAAACATAAACTTTCCGTTTATATCGCCTGAATAATATCTTCCCATAGTTATTTTTTTTAATTGAGTTATAAATGTAATCTATTTGTAACTTGTTTGCAAGTTTTTTTTAATAAATTTTATTTTATTGATCTAAAAATTCTTTATACTCTTCATGTTGTTCAAGAAAATTCTCTTTATAATTATCGTAATACATTGATTTTGCCAATTCTTCAATCCACATTCGGTGCGACATTTCGCAATTATCCAAATCTACTTCGTAATAATGTATTAGTTTTTCAATAAGTTCTTCCATAGTTATTTAATTTAAACTCTAGCAATATTGCTATTGTGGATAGGGGGGAATCGAACCCCCCTTGCACCATGCTATCCGTTATAAATGTCCACCTGTCTTTAATTGTGGACAATCATATCTCCATTCAGACTCTGATCCAGGTTCATTAAAAAATGTATTGTTATAAGAATTGGCATCTGAATCTGTGCCAAAACCAAACTCATATTCAGCTTCACTGATTGCTTTATCTATTTTCTCATCATAACCTAAATCATTATCCCATAAATAATCATGAAGGTCTTCGGCTTTTATATTGTCAGGAATCTCTATTTCTACCTCTGCAAATTTATGGTAGACTTGTCTAGTTTGAATTTTTACTTTCATATTATTTTTTGTTTAAAATTTCATTCATTAATATATACATCTCATCATAGTTATGTTTTTTGTAACAGGAAACGCAAAAACCTTTGTCGTTTACCTCTACTTCAACTTTAATAATTTTATCTTTAACTTGTGATGGAGCGTGTTCTTTACCTAATAAATAGCAACATACACATAAAAGCATAATTGCAAAAATTAATGTAAAAGTGTCTTTTTTGTTCATTTTTAGTGTTTTTTAGTGTTTTTGTTAATATTTGACTTGCATATCTCAACGCTAATGGACTTTCTCATGTCAGTTGATAGCTGAACACCTTTGTTTTTTAGCCATACGTTTGTTTCTCTAATTTGCTTCTTTTGTTCTATTCCTAAAAATCTTTTCATAGTTATATAAATAAATGTATAGGATCATAATTTTTTCCATCTTCATATTCTAAGATTGCGTAAACATCGCCTTTGTTTTCATATGCAAACTTCATTGCATCTTTTTTAGTTTCAAAATCATAGTCATTTTCTATGTACTCTCCACTTTCTGTGTACTCTCGTAATTCTACTATATAATTCATATTTTATTAATTTTGATTAGGAAGGAAAAGAGCCACGACAAATAGACTCTTTTTATATAGTTGGTTTCTCCTAACTATAACCTTTTCGGATATTAAATCCTCATCAGCTAACCTAAGTTATTATCTAACCCTAAATCTATACTATAAACATTACCTATTTTTTTTAGTAATATTTCAGTATAATATTTTTTATCTCTTCCCATTTCCTCAACAAAACCCTGTGTGTGTAGGTATTCTATTGCTTCCATTACTTCCTCTTTAGTTACTTTGTTTATCATTGATTTTTAGTTTTAAATTATTAATTATCATTCCAAAGTCTTATTTATTATTAATTATTTCCAATACTTCTAATAGATCGGCTTTATTGTTCTTATTATCTATTATAGAGTTAACTAAGTATTCGATTTCCTCAATGGGTGCATCGCATTCAGTTAATAACCAATTAGCATAATTCTTTATTTTACTTCCTAAATCTTCCATATGTTATATGTTTTTTATATGATTATTCCAATATGAAAAAAATCTTTCTATTTCTTCAATCTCTTTTTTAAATTGTTCCTGTTTATCAGCACAATATAAATTATCTATTAATTCAATCGTGCTAAACTCTAAAGCTTTTAAATCATCTTTTAAGTATGCTTTTAATCTTTCATTTGTCATAGTTGTTAGTTATTTAATTATTTTGGTTAAGACTGACATAAAATCCCTATGTCAGTTTCGGATATTAAATCCTCATCAGCTAACCTTTATTGAGTAGCAAAAACGTGAATACTCACTAAAAATAGTAATGTGATCACTATTAAAAATATTATATTGCTTAAAGTATCAAAGATTTTAGATTTGTTAAATAGGGTTAAAAATGTTTTCATAGTTATTAAATTTTAGTTGTTATTATTTATTTGGTTTAATTAATATTAATTTTATTATATCCTTGAGGGTAAATAAATTTAGCTAATGCTTTTAATTCATAAACATTGTTTGCTTGTAGATCTTTAATTTTAATAATGCTATGCATTATAATAAATTCGATTAGTTTTGTTTTCATTTTATTAAATTTGTTTTATAAATTATTTAGTATAAAGTTTATATATTATTTCGTTGTTTGTTTCTCTGATGAAATCTAACTTGAAGCCGATTTTAGCTAAAATCTGAGTCATACAATTAAACCCGCAAGCCCCATC
>Ga0209535_1000072_pt1 | contig 58000 bp, 60 predicted proteins | sample LinPmetageLP28_FD_184041 | JGI IMG/M metagenome (GOLD analysis project Ga0209535, IMG submission 184041) | Marine viral communities from the Pacific Ocean - LP-28 (SPAdes) (version 2) | ecosystem: Environmental > Aquatic > Marine > Oceanic | place: Pacific Ocean | collected 2009-08-22 | reverse complement strand
TTAAAAGAATCTATTACTGAAGCTAAAAACATGACTTTTGGAGATTTTTTAGATGATTTAGATAATAGATTTGTAGATATTTTAAAAGCTGCTAAAGGCTTAAATGCTGAAAACAGCAATACAATTGGTATGAGAGCTACACTAAATCAAAATTTTACTTTATTTAGGAATTACATATCAGCACTAAAAAAACAATATAGTGATGAACTAGGGAAAGAATTAACATTTTCTGTAGAAGAAATGTCTACAACTGGTGGTGGTGCCGGAGCTGCTTCATTTAGTGGTGGTACAGGAATGCAATACGCTACACCTTATGCTTTTAGATTAAAAGGTAAAAAACCAAACATTAAAGCATATAAAGAAATGGGTTATGAAGAAGTAAAAGAAGACATTTCATTAGAGGAAATGGAAGAATTTGCTGAAGGCAGAGGTGAAGGTGCAGATAAAATAGCAGAAAATGCTAAAGAAAAAGGTGGTAATTCGATGTTAACGTATCACCATTTTAAGGTTAAATCCCCTTACTATAAAGAAGCATCAGATGGTAATTTTAATAAAGACAAATTTACTGAAGAATATAAAGGATTTTTAGAAGAACTAAGTGAATCTACCAAAGATGGTATGGACATTGACCCAATAGCATTTCAAGAAGTTATGGGTAAAATTGAAGTTTTAGGTGAATTATTAATTGAAAATAAAGAGCCATTAAACGAAATTAAAGAAGACATTGGGGCTACATTAGGACCAGGACCTAAAGCAAGTAGTGATGGGGTTAAAGATAGTGCATATGTAAAACAATTTAAATATTCATTAGTTCCTAAAAAAATCAAAAATTCAGGTATTGAAGTAAAACAATTATTTGAAGATGATACCCCACAAGTTAAGTTCCAAAAACAAAGAATAGAAGCATTTAGTGTAATTGAGAAAGAACTTAACGATATTTATAAGATGATAAGCAACGCAAAAGATGAAACTTTAGATTATTACAATGATAATCCTTCATCATATGCAGTTGTTAAATCAACTGATTTAGTCATTGATTATTTAAGAGATATTAAATCTCTACTAAAACCAACATAATGAAGAGAAAAACATTACAAGAACAATATAATTTAATTAAAGAAGGAAAAGGTCACGATAATTCATTTATAAAAGATGCTAAGAGACAATTCCCTAATTTTGTTCGTACATCAGCTAACATTAATGAAACTATTGATAGTTTAAAACGTAATCATATTATTAGTGAAAATTATGTAGATTTAAAACCTTTAAATAACCCACTTAGTGAAAGGAAAAAAGAAGGATATGAAACAGCATTTGCTAAATTTCTAGAAGAAGCTAAAGCAATAGAAAAGAAAACATCTAAAGAAGTTGAAGAATTACAAGCGCCTAAAAAAGGATACGATTATAAAGATGATAAACTTCTTAATAATGTAGCAGGTGAGCAATTCCGTCAAGGGTACTACACAGAACTTACAGATGAAGCCAATGCAGATAAAACTAAACAAGAATTAATTGATTTAGTAATTAAAAACTTAGATAAAAATCCATCTTACTATGTAGAAGAAGCTCAATTTGGTGTTAAAGGAATTGGCTACACAGAGGACTACCCAGGATTAGGTAAAGGTAAAATGGTTAAAGACGCTGGTAAAGGTGGTGGATATGGAGAAGCTACTAAAAAAGATTTTCCTAAAGGAGAAGTAGGAACAGGGTACTTAGCTGAAGGTAAAAAACCAGGATACATTGCTAAACTTGCTGAAATAGACAAACAATCAAAAGTAGTTGCTTTAGAAGCAAAAATTGAAGCATTAGCAGAAATCATTTCAACAAAAGAAACAAGAATTTCAATGATATCAGAAGATGAAGATCTTGCTGAATTAATGGATAAAGGTAAAATTAAAGAAATCCAAAAAGAAATTAAAATTTTGATGAAAGAAAAAGCTAAAATGGAAAAGCTTTACGAAAAAATGCGTGGTAAGAAGAAAGAGGTAATGGAAGAGGATACCGAAGTTCAAGAAGATTTAGGTTCAGACGATGTAGTTGATTTAAACGTAGATAATCCTGCAAGAGATGCAGAAATAGGAATGAATTTACCACAATAAGAAATTATGAAGCAAGTACTTATAGAAACACAAATGTTTAAACCTGTTAAAGGAATGCTATCAGAAGGTAAAATGTCTGAAAGTGGTAATCCTTTAGTAGAAGGTATCTTAGCTACAGCTGAAATTAAAAATGGTAACGGTAGGTATTATTCTAAAGATCTATGGGACAGAGAAATAGACAAATACAGAGAACTAGTAGACCAAAATAGAGCAATGGGAGAATTAGACCACCCAGAATCTCAAGTTGTAAATTTAAAAAATGTTTCACACAATATAAAAGATATGTGGTGGGATGGAGATAACGTAATGGGTAAGATAGAAATTTTACCTACACCATCTGGAAATATATTAAAAGCTTTAATTGATAGTGGAGTTACTTGTGGTGTATCATCACGAGGAATGGGTTCATTAGAACAAAGAGGAGAATTAATGGAAGTTCAAGATGATTTTGAACTATTATGTTGGGATTTTGTATCAACCCCTTCAAATCCTGGTTCATACATGAAAACTATTAAAGAAGGAAAAGAAATTAATACTAACCCCTATAAAAAAATAAGTTCTATTATAACGGAAATATTATGCTCAAATGGCAGCTGCCCCATTATATAGAACTATGGATGAACCAATATTAATTGCACTTATATCAGCCTTAGGGATTAAAGAAATTTGGAATATCATCAAAAAGAGGATGGACCAAAAAAATGATCAAATTAAACGAGAAGATAACTTATCTCTAAAAGTTATAGAAGAACTAAGATCTAAACTAAAAATTCTAGAAGAAAAACAAAACATACTTATAGAGGAAAATACATCGCTAAAAATCAAGGTAGCTAGAATGGAAGAACGTATAATTAAAAGTGCGGCCCATAGTAAAAAAAGAAAATAAAAACTAATCAGTTTTATAGTTTTCCTCAAGCAATAACAACATACAAAAAAATTTAACTTGTTTCAACAATAGTTGCATTAACTCAATTATTAACTAAACTTTTAATCATGGAAGAAATAATGAACAAAATAACAGGTTTTTTAGGCGGGATAACAACAATTCTATTATCCTTTGTATCACTAAGTATCTTAGCTGAAGTAATATTCGGAGTAGGAGTATTTGGTACCAGTGTAGTAGCCAATGTCATGGAGCTTATTAAAGCCCTAGGTGACGGAGGATTTGTTGGGGTCATAGCCCTAATTATTTTAATTCAACTTTTTTCAAATAAAAAGTAGGAGTTAAGAGATAATTGCTAGCACAAAAACCTGGGAAGAAATTTCTGGGTTTTTTTGACTTTAAATAATTTTCATATACGTATACTCGTAAATATGCCGTTTCTATACGGTATTAGACAAAATGTTTAATTACTATTACGTTTAACACAATAAACGTACTTTCCCAACAAAAATAAATTTAGGAAGAATGAACAGAGAATTTTTAAAAGAGGCTATCGCCGATGCAAAAGCTGTCAAAGAATCAGCAATTGCAAATGCTAAAGTTGCTCTAGAAGAAGCTTTCACTCCCCAACTTAAATCTATGCTTGCTGCTAAGCTCGAAGAAATGGATTCTGCAGATGAAGACGACGTAAAAGAAATGCGTGGTTCATCTTATGAAGAAGATGATTCAATGAGAGAAGAAATGACTGATCCAGACATGAGACATGGAGAAGACGAAGATGGCAAACCTGAAGCTGGTGCTCTTAAAGCAACAGAGATGGATAGAAAAATAAATGAGGACGAAGAAGTTAATCTAGATGAAATTTTAGCTGAAATTGATAACGAGATTTCAGAAGACGAAGAAACCGATGCTGAAGAAGAAGGCTATGATGACGGTATGGAAGATGAAAAAGAAGATATGGAAGATGATGAATTAAATCTTGACGATATGTCAGATGATGATTTAAAATCATTCATTGAAGACGTTATCGCTGATATGGTTAGTGCTGGTGAATTAGAAGCTGGTACAGAATTTGAAGCAAAAGACGAAGAAGTCGAAGTAGAAGTTGAAGACGAAATAGAAATTTCGGAAGAAATGAAAGACGAAGATAAAATGGAAGAAGCAGTAGGTAACCCTATTAGCACTTCTGTTAAAAGAGGACAAACTAACAAGTATGACGAGGATTTTATGAAAGCAGTAAAAGGTGATGTTAAGCAATTATCATCAACTTTGAAAGATTCACTTAAAAAAGCCCTTGGAATTTCAGAAGGTGATGAGCTTGAGGAGATTAATACTAGTGCTAGTGTCAATTTAGGCTACACTAAAGGAAATAAATACGATGAAGATTTCATGAAAGCTTTTAAAGGTGATATTTCAAAACTATCACAAAGTTTAAAAGACAAATTGAAAGGTCTCTTCAAAGAAGAAATGGAATTAGAGGAAGCATATAACACTATTAATGTTCTAAAATCTGAATTGCATGAAGTAAATTTACTAAACGCAAAACTTCTATACACAAACAAGATTTTTAAATCAAAATCATTGACTGAGAAACAAAAAGGTAAAGTTTTAGAAGCGTTTGACAAAGCAAATGACGTCAAAGGAGTAAAATTAGTATACGAAACTCTAGATAAAAACATGAAAGTGAAATATAAGAGTTCAGTTACTGAAGGAATCGTAGGTTCCGCTTCTAGAGGTATTAGTAATGTTAAAACATCTAAAAAACAACCTATAGTTGAATCAAACGAAATGGTTTCTAGATTTCAGAAACTTGCAGGTATAAAATAAATTATAAATTAAAAATAAAACACAAAATAAAATGAGTCAATTAAACTCCCTTTTAGAAAGTGCTAATCCTTATAAGTCGCTACAAAGTGATGCGGCTAGATTAGCAAACAAGTGGGACAAGACAGGATTGTTAGAAGGTATCGGAAACGAAACCAACAAAAACAATATGTCTATGATCCTAGAAAACCAAGCTAAGCAATTAGTTATGGAAGAAAGTAGCACAGGTGGTGGTGCTGGTGCTGGTACATTTACTCCTGGAACAGGAGCACAATGGGCTGGTGTAGCTTTACCATTGGTAAGAAAAGTATTTGGACAAATAGCAGCAAAGGAATTTGTTTCTGTTCAACCAATGAACTTACCTTCTGGTCTAGTATTTTTCCTAGATTTCCAATATGGTACTACAAAAACTCCATTTTCTGATGGTTCATCTTTATACGGTGATCCAAGTCAAACTCCTCCAGGATTTGGTAACACAAATACAGGTGGTCTTTATGGTGCTGGTAGATTTGGTTATTCAATCAACAACACATCTTCAGTAATAGCAGCTGGAAACATGGCAACATCTTCCGCTAACTTTTACTCAGATTTAGATGCTGATAGTGATTTTTTAACAAGAATCTCTGGTTCAGGTGCTACTCAAGTACAAGTATGTACAATACAAAAAGCAGCTTTAGGTGCAAATGCTGATTATGAAGCTATTCAAGGATTTTACCTTTCAGGTTCAAATGGTCCAACAGTAGCTCAACAATTCCCACAGTTTACTAAACAAACTGCTACAACTATTGACTTTATCGTTACTAGTGGATCTATTGATCCAGCAGGTGCTGCAGGTGTTGCTTCATTAATATATACATTACAACCAACTGATGCTGATAGAGGTGATTTTGAAGAAGGTAACAACAACCTAAACAATAACAACAACCCAATCACTATCCCAGAAGTAAATGTACAAATGAGAAGTGAAGCTATCGTAGCTAAAACTAGAAAATTAAAAGCTGTTTGGACTCCTGAGTTTGCTCAAGATTTAAATGCTTACCATTCTCTAGATGCAGAAGCAGAATTAACATCAATTATGAGTGAATACATTTCATTAGAAATTGATCTAGAAATTTTAGCAATGCTATTAGATGCTGCTCCAACTACAGAGTACTGGAGTGCTAATAATAACGAAGCTATTTCTGCAACAGGTGTAGTACAAGCTGATTTAGGATTCTATAACTCTCAAGGTCAGTGGTTCCAAACTTTAGGAACTAAAATGCAAAAACTATCTAACGAGATTCACCAGAAAACTTTAAGAGGTGGTGCTAACTTTATGGTAATTTCTCCAAAAGTAGCAACTATTCTTGAATCAATCCCAGGATTTGCTTCAAATTCTGATGGTGATGCTGCTAAGATGAAGTATGCGTTTGGTGTTCAGAAAGCTGGACAGATGAACAGTAGATATGATGTATACAAAAACCCTTATATGACAGAGAATACAATTCTTATGGGATATAGAGGTGGACAATTCTTGGAAGCTGGTGCAGTATTTGCTCCATACATTCCATTAATTATGACTCCAATGGTATACGATCCAGATACGTTTACACCAAGAAAAGGTCTATTAACTAGATATGCTAAGAAAGTAGTAAGACCAGAATTTTACGGAAAAATCCAAATAGGTGGATTAAACACTCTATAAGAGTAACTGTATAATTTTTAATAAAGAGAGGCGCTATTTGCGCCTCTTTTTTTTCCTTAAATATTTATAATCAATAAACAGTTTTTACAAATATATGGCATCAAAACCCCACACAGATGAGATTTATAAGGAAAAAAGAATTCCTAAAAATCCAATTAAGTTTAAACTTCAACTAAATGAAGAACAAAAACTAGCAAAAGAAAAAATATTAAATAATACTATTACTTTACTTGCTGGATCAGCGGGTTCAGGTAAAACGTTATTATCATGTCAAATAGCGTTAGATGGTCTATTTAGGAGAATTTATGATAAGGTAATAATAACACGTCCAACAGTATCAAAAGAAGAAATTGGATTTTTACCTGGTGATTTAAGAGAAAAAATGGATCCTTGGGTTCAACCTATCTACCAAAATATGTTTTTACTTTATGATAAAGTTAAAGTAGAAAAATTCATTGAAGAAGGAAAAATAGAAATTGTACCTGTATCATTTATGAGAGGTAGAACATTTGTAGATTCATGCATTATAGTAGATGAAGCACAAAACGTTACTCATGAACAAATGGAAATGATTATAACTAGAATAGGTAAAAGAAGTAAAATGATTATATGTGGAGATGACCACCAAGTTGATTTAAAAAATAAAGCAGATTCTGGATTTAGATTTATATATAAAGCAGCTTGCAAAATAAAAAAACTAGAATCTATTAAATTACTTGAAAATCATAGAGATCCTATTGTAGAAGATTTAATTGAATATTATGAAGAAAAAATATTAGGTGGAATAAAATTAAAAACTTCCGGCTCTAAGGGAAGGAAGTAATAATTTCCGCATATTTATAATAAAAATAAGTATGGCATCAACACTTACACCAACTACATTCAAAGTTAAAATTAAAGAAGAGCACGTAGTTCGAAATATAAGCACACTATATGAAAATATAGTTGAAATTAAAAATGTTACTAACGTTGATAGAAGAATAGTTACTATTCCACATACATCATCAGTTGATTTAATTAACATAAATGGTGTAGTACCAGGAGCAGGTACTTTTCCATCAAGTAGTATTCAATATGCAAGAATTACTAATTTAGATAATTCAAGTTCTCTAGCAGTTACATTTAGTAGCTCAAGAGATGAATATTGGTCACAAAAATTAAACCCAACCACATCTTTAGTGTGGTCAGGAGCAGAAGTAAGTGGTAGTTCATTTAATGGTACACTTTCTTCAGATTTAACATCAATAAAAGTCTATCCAATGAGTAGCAGTATAGATGTTGAATACGTAATTGTAAACGCTTAACAAAAAAAACAATGGCAAACATTCCAATATGGCCCGGATCTAGTTCATTTCACCCAGGAGATACACCTTTTGGTTTTTATGATACAGACATAGAATTTCAAACAGATGCAAATAAAGTATCAGTTTTCTCAGCAAGAAGACTAGGATATCCTATTGTAGATGTTGAATTACAAGATTTAAACTTTTTTGCTGCTTTTGAAGAAGCAGTTACAGTATACGGTAATGAAGTATATGCATATAAAATTAGAGAAAACTATTTATCCCTAGATGGGGCGGATGATACAATAGATATTAATAATTCAATAGTAACTCCTAGTTTAGCTAGAGTAATAGAATTATCAGAACAATATGGTACTGAAGCAGGAACAGGTGGTAATGTAGATTGGAAACAAGGAGCAATTCGTTTAGAAACAGGTAAACAAGAATATGATTTAGATGCTTGGGCCGTAGAAAATGGATATTTAAAGGGTGATTTAGAAATTAAAAAAGTATTTTTTGAAGGTGATCCTGCTATTATAAAATTTTTTGATCCATATGTAGGATCAGGAGCAGGCATTATGAATGTAATGGATAGTTTTGGGTGGGGTAATTATTCTCCTGCTATTAACTTTGTATTAATGCCTATAAATTACGATTTACAAGTAATACAACAGATAGAATTAAATGATATGATTAGAAAATCTAATTTTTCATTTGAAATTCACAATAATAAATTAAGAATATTTCCCATACCAACAGCGAATAGTACAATATACGCTCCTAATTTATATTTTGATTTTTTACTTAAATCAGAAAGAATAGCAAATTCTATTAAAGATCTTCCTGGTAAGATAAATGATGTAAGTAGAGTTCCTTATGTTAATCCAACATATACTAAAATAAATTCAGTAGGTAGAAGTTGGATATTTGAATATACATTAGCATTATGTAAAGAAATGTTAGGATATATTAGAGGTAAATACGATACAGTACCAATACCAGGTTCTGAGGTACAATTAAATGAAGCTGATTTAATAACAGCAGCTACAACAGAAAAACAAGCTTTAATAGATAGATTAAGAGCATATTTAGATGAAACTTCTAGAGAAAAATTACTTGAAAGAAGATCACTAGAAACAAATTTTAGGAAAATAGAACTTGAAGAAGTTCCTAATGTAATTTACATAGGTTAATATGGCACTATACGGTGGACAAAGAGATATAAGCCTATTTAGGCATATAAATAGGGAATTAATGGGTAATATCATTACTCAACAATGTGCATTCTACAAATATAAAGTAGAAGAAACAAATGTTAACATTTATGGTGAATCCGCACAAGAAAAATACTATATGGGTCCTGTTTTATTAAATTGTATAATAGAAAGACGAGACCAACAATACCCAGAAACTGATTTAGGTACTGATTTTAGTTGGGGAGCTACGTTTAAATTTTTAAGAGATGATTTATTAGAAGCATCAAAAGATTTTAATAAAAACTTTGATAAAGGTGACCATAATTATGGAGCTAATTTAGTCCCTGAAGTAGGTGATATTATTTTATACCAAGAAGGATATTATGAAGTAGATACAATAGTATCAAACCAATATTTTACAGGTAAAAACCCAGATTACCCTAATGAACCTGGAAATTTTAATCCAGGATTAGAAAATTTTGGAAGTAGTATTTCAATTATTTGTGAAACTCATTATGTACCCGCTGATAAAGTAGGTATTACTAGAGAAAGATATATATAATGACAGAAAAAGGAAGAAAACCAATACCAAAAACTCAAAGACAATTAAGTCTTTCACAACAAACTCCATATGTTCCTCCTTTAGGCGCACCTGGTTTTTCCCCTACTGGTAACCCTAATAGTGAAGTTCCTTTTAATGAAAATAGAGGTGCTCAAATATCATATAAAGGAGATAATACAAAACCCTTAACATTAGGTTTTAAAGAAATTGATGAAGCTATATTTTATTATTTTGATAATGTCATTAAACCTTCAGTACTACAGAATGGGTCAAGGTTAAATGTCCCTGTTATATATGGTAATCCTGAAAGATGGAAACAAATCCAAAAAGATGGATTTTATAGAGATCTAAAAGGTAAAATTATGATGCCTATTATTGTCTTTAAAAGAAATAATTTTGAAAAATTAAGGAATTTATCAATTAAATTAGATTCTAATAACCCAAACAACATTCATGTTTTTGAAAAACCATATAGTGTTAAAGATGCTTACAGTAATTTTAATCTATTAAATAATAGAACACCACTCAAAGAATATTATGCGGTTATTATGCCAGATTACGTGAAAATAACGTATGACTTTGTAGTTTCAACGTACTACGTGGAACAACTAAACACGTTGATTGAAAACATTCAATACGCGTCTGATTCATATTGGGGAAACCCAGAAAGGTTTAAATTTAAAGCAATAATTAATAGCTTTGCTACACCTGTAGAAATAGTCCAAGGTGGAGAAAGAACAGTAAAAGCTACATTTCAATTAGATTTATATGGGTATTTAATTCCACAAAATATACAAAAAAGTATGACATCTATTTCAAAATACAGTAGTAAATCAGTAGTAAATATTAATAATGAAGTAGTTACTAGTCTATCAACAACCCCTCCTATTCCTAGAAATACAATAGAACCAAATAATAATGATTGAATACATACGAAAACTAACTAAATAATATTTATAATAAAAGCGTATGTCTATTATTCTTAGAAATATAAAGGGATCTGAATTAACATTTACTGAAGTTGATGGGAATTTTTCTTCATTATTTTACTCTAGTTCATTAGATGGTAATACTTTAAAATTACATTATTACCCTAATACTTCTCAATCAATAGACTTATCATCATTATCCCCTAATGCATTCTCAGGTTCTTTATTAATAACTGCATCTGCGGCTGATAACACAGTAACCTTTACTAAAGGAGATGGTTCTACATTTCCTGTTATAGTACAAACTGGATCAATAGCAAACACACTAACAACAGCATCAATATCATCAAATGTAATAACATTTACAAAAGCAGATGGTGATCAATTCGCAATAACAGTAAATACAGGTTCGGTAAGTGGTGATATATTTGCCCAAACAGGTTCATATTATGCTACAACAAACGATTTACAAATATCAGGTTCACTTACAGTAACAGGTTCGTCTATAACATTTGATACTAAAAATGCATCTTATGGTTCTACTAGATTTTCAGGTAGTGTACGTTTTCGTGATGATGTAATAGTTGGAGATGATTTAGATGTAAAAGACGAAACAACCTTAGATAAACAAGTAGCAATTGGATATCGAGGAAATGAAAACTTATTTAACGGGTATACTTTATCGGTATCCCAATCCACAGATAAAGGTGCAGTCTTAGTTGAAGGTGCAGCATTTATATCAGGTTCACTTACAATTACTGGTAGTAATACAATAGTAGGTAATATAACAGCATCTAACAATATAAGTTCAAGTGGGTATATTTCAGCATCATCCTTTAATGCTGCCCCAAATACAATAAATGAATTAACAGCTTCATATGCGATAACTTCATCCCATGCTTTAAATACATCTACTTATGATTATTTAGCAATTGGAACTATTCCTAGTGCTACAGTAAATGCTCCACCTATGGGTGAAAATTACATCTCAGCTTTAGGTGTAGCAACTACAGGTGGATCTGGAACAGGTATGACAGTTGACACAGTAGTGGAAGGAGGAGGAGTTCTAACAGTTACAATAAATAACCCAGGTACTGGATATGTAATAGGTGATAACAATATAGTAATAAGTGGTGGTAATGGTGCTGCTATAATAACATTAAGTGGAACTATTAGTGAAACAAATCCTAGTCTAAGACTTATTGACAACACTTTTACTTTTGACGATGTAAAACTAACTGGAGGTACAAATGTTACTATAACAAGAACAAGTGATACTGGTATAACATTTGATGCTGCATCAACAGCAACCCCCGGGGGTTTAACAACACAAATACAATTTAACGATGCTGGAAGTTTTAATGGAGACCCAAGATTAATATTTAAAAAATCAACAGGGTTAATTCAATTAAGTGGAAGTTTAGAAATAACTGGTTCTTCTGATTCAAATTCTTTTTTAATAAAAAGTGCTAGCTTAGAAACATTTAAAATAAATGATAAAGGAGTAGCAGTATTTGGTGATTTACCTTATACCCCATCTGCAATAGAAGGAGGACTAATATTTTCAGGCTCAAACTTTTGGGTAGGATTATAAAAAAACATATATGTATAACAAAAATATTAAATAAAATAAAATGGCAAATTGGAAAAAAGTCTTAGTCTCAGGAAGTAGTATTGAGGTCGCAAGCATAACAGCATCCGTTGTTCCTACAAATAGTAGCACATCATTAAGAACTTTAATGGTTGATCCTGCAACAGGTCACATCTTTAGAACAGGTTCTTATGGTGGTGGTGGAGGTGGAGGTTCATTAGAACCTTTAACTGACGGAAATGGTATTGTTGATTTTAGCTATGATGGTGGAACTGCAAGAACTGTTGCTGTTGAAGCAGATGGTGCTACATTAACAGTAGGATCAGGAGGAGTTAAAGTAACAGATTTAGGTATTGGTACAGGCCAGTTAGCCACAGATGCAGTAACAACAGTAAAAATAACTGATTTAAATGTAACAACAGGTAAACTTGCAGATGATGCAGTTACAACAGTAAAAATAACTGATTTAAATGTGACAACAGGTAAACTTGCAGATGATGCAGTTACAACAGCTAAAATTGCTCCAAATTTAGGTACTTTTACAGGACATTCTTTTACAGGTTCATTCACAGGTTCATTTGCAGGTGATGGGTCAGGTTTAACAGGTATAACAGGTGCTACAACAACAGCAGCATTAACTCAAGGAACAGGTGTTTCATCATTTTCTTTTAATGGTTCTACAGCAGCTACAGTTTCAGTAGCAGGTGCAAGTTCTTTAACTGATCAAAAATTAGTTAAATGGGATGACAGTGCAGGTACATTTGTAGATTCTAAAATCACAGAAGGTACTAATCTTATTACTATTGGAGCAGGTACAGATGAAGTAAAAATACCAGGTGATTTAAGAGTACAAGGTACAGCTTCATTTCAAAACTCAACAACATTATTAGTTGAAGATAGATATATTTTAATCAACTCAGGTTCAACTTCAGGTAATCAAGGTGGTATTGTAATTCAAACAGAAAATACACAAAATGTAGGTCAATTATTTGGTTACAATGGTTCTACTAGTAGATGGGCTATTAAATCAGCATTTGATGCAGAATCAACTACAGACTTTAATCCTCAAGCTTATATGGGATTAACTTCGGGTTCAGCAATAACAAATCCTAATGCTGCAGGTGTAAGTGGTGTAAATGAAACTATAATAAAACAATCAGGTAATATCTATGTTAATAATACTTTAGGAGAAATTTGGATTTACTCATAATTTTTATTATATTCATTGTCAATAGTATCAAAAATTAAAAAAGTTATAAAAATGGGATTGAAAGATAGGATTAGTCTCCAAAAACCAAAACAGGAATCAAATAAACTTACTAAAAAAGAATTAGAAGTATTATTAAATATGGTAAAAAACAGCACCTTTAAAGGAGCTGATATAGAACCTATTTATAATTTAGTAATAAAACTCCAAGATCAATATACTAATTAAAATTAATAATAGTTATGTTTAATTTAACAGAGTTATCTGTCCTAAGATCAGGATTAGAAACAGTAACCATATTAGGTAAAGAAGCTAGATTATTAGTTGCACTACAGGATAAAGTAGAAATGCATATAAATAAACTTCAACAAGGACCTCCCCAAGAAAACACTAAACTTTCTAAAGGACGTAAAATCTCTAAGTAGAGGTTGATATTTATCATAAATTGTTGGCCCCCGGGAAGTGGACTCATATTGAGTAACCAACCACAATAAAATAATATTATGCCAAATTGGAAAAAAGTAATTGTATCTGGCAGTGATGCAATATTATCTAATATAACTGCCTCAGGTAATATAAGTGCAAGTGGCGATGTTACTGCAAGTGGATTTTTAGGAGAATTTATTGGTAATTTAACTGGAAATGCAGATACCGCAACAATATTAGCAACATCTAGAAATATTAATGGAGTTTCATTTAATGGCTCTTCAGCTATTACTGTCCCAGCTGCAGGTTCAACCTTAACTGATACTGTACCAATAAGTAAAGGTGGTACCAATTTAACTTCATTAGGTAGTGCTTTACAAGTATTAAGAGTAAATTCCGCAGGAAATGGATTAGAATATTCTACATCTACTGTTGGAGATATAACTTCTGTATTAGGTGGAACTGGTATTACTGTTACAGACAGCTCAGGACCTTCCCCTTCAGTAGCAATTGATTCTACTGTAGTAACTTTAACTGGTGCTCAAGAACTAACTAATAAAGATTTAACAGGTGCAAGTAATACTTTCCCTACTTTTAACCAATCTACTACAGGAAATGCTGCAACCGCTACAATTTTACAAACATCCAGAACAATTGGTGGAGTATCATTTAATGGTTCTGCAAATATTAGCTTACCTGGTGTAAATTCAACAGGTAACCAAGATACATCAGGTACAGCTGCTTCTTTATCTGCTACCTTAATAACTGGAAGAGGAGGAACAGGTCTATCTTCTATAGGAACTTCAGGTCAAATATTATCAGTGAATGGAGCAGGAAATGCCCTAGAATATATTACACCAACAGTAGGAGATATTACAGCAATTCAAACAACTACGGGTGATCAGATGGTAATTACAAATGGTAATGGCCCAATACCGTCTTTAGCTATAACAACAGGAACAATAGCAAATGCTGGAACAGGCTTAGCAACAGCTGATCAAATTCATACATTTGTAACTACACAAACAGATACTACAGCAGCAGATACATCGGGTAATGCCTCAACTTCTACAAAAATTGCTTCTATTACTAATGCTAATATTGTCCAACTAACGGCAACTCAAGAACTAACTAATAAAGATTTAACAGGTGTTAGTAATACATTCCCAACTTTTAACCAATCCACCACAGGCAATGCAGCAACTGCAACAACCCTACAAACAGCTAGAAATATTAATGGTGTAAGTTTTAATGGTAGTGCTGCTATAACAATAACTGCAGCGGGTTCTACACTATCAGACACAGTCCCAATAAGTAAGGGTGGTACAAATTTAACTTCAGTAGGTACAGCGGGTCAAATATTATCAGTGAATGGAGCAGGAAATGCCCTAGAATATATTACACCAACTGTTGGGGATATTACTGCTATAGAAACTACTACAGGAGATCAAATAGCAATTACAAATGGTAATGGTCCAATACCATCTTTAGCAATAACAACAGCAGCGATTGCAAATGGAGGTACTGGATTAGCTACAGCAGACCAAATTCACACCTTTGTAACTACTCAAACAGACGAAACAGCAGCAAATACTTCAGGTAATGCGGCTACATCAACTAAAATATCAAGCATTACAAATAGTAATATTGTTCAATTATCATCAACTCAAGCACTGACTAATAAGGATTTAACAGGTGCAGGAAATACTTTTCCAACGTTTAATCAAAATACTACGGGTAATGCAGCTACAGCAACTACATTAGAAACCTCTAGAAATATTAATGGGGTAGCATTTAATGGTAGTGCTGCTATAACTGTTCCTGCTGCAGGTTCAACCTTAACTGATACAGTTACAGTTGCAAAAGGTGGTACAAATTTAACATCCTTAGGTTCTGCGGGTCAAGTACTATCAGTAAACGGAGCAGGAAATGCTTTAGAATATACCACACCAACAACAGGAGATGTAACAGAAGTAACTTCTGCAACAACAGACCAAATAACAGTAGCAAATAGTACAGGTCCAAACCCTGCTATTTCAGCAGTAACAGGAGTTATAGCTAATGGGGAAACTTCTTTAGCAACAGCTGACCAAATTCATACTTTTGTAACTACACAAACAGATGCTACAGCAGCAGATACAAGTGGAAACGCTGCTACAGCTACAAATGTAGCATATACAGGTTTAACAGGAACAGTTCCTACTTGGAATCAAAATACATCTGGAACTGCTGCTTCTTTATCTTCTGTCTTAATAACTGGAAGAGGTGGAACAGGTTTAAATTCTATAGGAACTGCAGGTCAAGTATTAACAGTAAATGCCGCGGGGAATGGATTAGAATATGCTACTTCTACAACAGGTGATATTACTGGGGTAACTGCAGGAACAGGATTAACTGGAGGAGGTACGTCAGGTAATGTTACTTTAAATATTGATTCAACCGTAGCTACATTAACAGGTACTCAAACATTAACAAATAAAACATTAACATCTCCTACAATTGGAGATACTAGTAATATTACATTTCCAACATTTAACCAAAACACAACTGGAAACGCTGCTACTGCTACTTTAGCTGATAGTGCTACTGTATTAGCAACTCCTCGAGCAATTAATGGTGTTAATTTTGATGGTAGTGCTGCTATAACAATAACAGCTGCAGGTTCAACTTTATCAGACACAGTCCCAATAAGTAAGGGTGGTACAAATTTAACTTCAGTAGGCACAGCAGGTCAAATTCTATCAGTAAACGGAGCAGGAAATGCTTTGGAGTATATTACACCAACAGTAGGAGATATTACAGCAATTCAAACAACTACAGGAGATCAAATAGCAATTACAAATGGTAATGGTCCTATACCCTCATTAGCAATAACAACGGCAACAATAGCAGATGCAGGAACAGGTCTAGCTACTGCAGATCAAATTCACACCTTTGTAACTACACAAACAGATGCTACAGCAGCAGATACAAGTGGTAACGCAGCTACGGCTACAATATTAGAAACAGCTAGAAATATTAATGGTGTAAGTTTTAATGGTTCTGCAAATATTACAATAACAGCAGCAGGTTCTACACTATCAGACACAGTCCCAATATCAAAAGGAGGTACTGGAGCTACTAGTGCAGGTGCTGCAAGAACATCTTTAGGAGTAGATGCAGCAGGAACAGTTAATTATACATTACCAACAGCAGCCGCAAATACATTAGGTGGTGTAAAAATTGGAAGTGGAATTTCAATATCAAGTGGTGTAATATCAGCAGATAATAATGGTACTATAACAAGTGTTACAGGAACCGCACCTGTTGCTTCATCAGGAGGGACTACACCTGTTATTTCAATGGCAGCAGCGGATGATAGTACTAATGGATATTTAACTTCAACAGATTGGTCAACTTTTAATTCAAAAGGTAGTGGTGATGTAACAGAAGTAACTTCTGCAACAACAGACCAAATAACAGTAGCAAATAGCACGGGTCCAAACCCTGCTATTTCAGCAGTAACGGCAGCAATAGCAAATGCGGGAACAGGCTTAGCAACAGCTGACCAAATTCATACCTTTGTAACTACTCAAACAGATGCAATAGCAGCAAATACATCAGGAACCGCTGCTTCTTTATCCTCTACTTTAATAACTGGAAGAGGGGGAACAGGATTAACTTCTATAGGAAGTGCATTACAAGTACTAAGAGTAAATGCCGCAGGAAATGCTTTAGAATATGCTACTTCAACAGTTGGTGATATTACTGAAGTTCAATCATCTACTACAAACCAACTTGTAGTAACAAACGGAGCAGGTCCAATACCATCATTAGCAATAACAACAGCAGCGATTGCAGACGCGGGAACAGGATTAGCAACAGCAGACCAAATTCATACTTTTGTAACTACTCAAACAGATGAAACAGCAGCCGATACCTCAGGTAATGCGGCTACAGCTACTATATTAGCAACTGCAAGAACTATTGCAGGTGTATCATTCAACGGTTCAGCTAATATATCATTAAATAATAATTCAATAACTAATGGTGCTGGGTTTACAACACTTGCTCTAGGAACTACAGGAACAACAGCATTAGCAGGTAATACTACAGTAGGTACTGTTGTAGTAGCAAATCCAGGAGCCGGTATATTTGATACTCTTGTAAGAATCACAATAGGAGGTACAGGTTTTAATATACCCACAGGTACAGTAGATACAAGTGGTACACCTGTAGATAATGATTATGCTAAATTTACAGATGCTAACACCATAGAAGGCAGGAGCACTTCTGAAGTAAAAACAGATTTAAGTTTAAATAATGTAGAAAATAAATCTTCTGCTACTATTAGAGGCGAGATAGTATCTGGTAATATACCTAATAATGCAGCTGATACATCTGGTAACGCGGCAACCTCAACAAAAATAGCAAGTATTACAAATTCTAATATTGTTCAATTAACTTCTACTCAAACATTAACAAATAAAACATTAACATCTCCAACAATTGGAGATACTAGTAATATTACATTCCCAACTTTTAATCAAAATACAACGGGTAATGCTGCAACAGCTACAACATTAGCAACCGCAAGAACTATTGCAGATGTATCATTTGATGGATCCGCTAATATATCATTAAATAATAATTCAATAACTAATGGAGCAGGTTACACAACAAATGCTGGAACATTAACTGGTAATGGTACAACAAATAGAGTTCCAATTTATAATGGAACAACTTCATTTACCACGGATAGTGGATTTACATATTCATCTAATACATTAGGCACAGAAGGATTAAATATATCAGCCCCTACAAATTTAAGTTCTGAAGCAACTTCATTAATGATTGATGGAGATGGAGCAGTTGGAATTAGAGAATTAGGTTCAAATGCATTTAATAGCACAACAATTGGTACAAACACAGCAGCATTGACAGTTGATAATGCAACGGTTCAATTAAATTCCGGAACAACATTTAATGGTAGTGCAGCAAGAACATTGTCTGCAAAAACGGCAGCAATTGCAAATGGTGGAGCAGCATTAGCAACGGCAGATCAAATACATACATTTGTTACTACACAGACCGATGCCATAGATGCTGATACTGCAGGTAATGCAGCAACGGCCACAATATTAGCATCAGCAAGAAATATTGCCGGAGTTTCATTTAATGGATCAGCTAATATATCATTAAATAACAATGCAATAACCAACGGAGCAGGTTACACAACTAATGCAGGTACAGTTACATCGGCTAATGGATCTAACAATAGAGTAGCTACCTTTTCTAGTGCTACAGCTTTAAATGGTGAATCTGCTTTAACTTTTGATGGAACAACATTAGAAACAACTGGTACTATGGAATGTACTAAGTTTATAGCTAATGCAGGAGCTTCTTTTGAATTTGACATAGAAGGTGCCAATGGTTTTAATATGAGACATACTGTAGCTAACCAAAGTATGTTCTTTTTAACAGCAGCAGGTACAGGAGAAATTAAATTTGGAACCAATAACACTAACTCAAGAGTTATTATAACTAATACTGGGGCATTAAAGTCAACAGTTTCTTTATCAGTTGGTGCTATTACTCCATCAACAACAGTAGGTAGAATAGATGCTTCAAATGATGTTGTAGCATTTTCATCATCAGATAAAAAATTAAAAGAAAATATTAAACCAATTAAAAATGCATTAGATAAAGTATCTCAAATTTCAGGTGTTGAATTTGATTGGAAAGAATTAACTGAAGACGAAAAATTATCTATACACGGGAATGAAGGACATGATGTAGGAGTAATAGCACAAGAAATTGAAAAAGTATTACCTGAAATAGTTCAAACTAGAGATAACGGCTATAAAGCAGTTAAATATGAAAAAATAGTTCCATTATTAATAGAATCAATAAAAGAATTAAAAGCCGAAATAGAAGAACTTAAAAAATCTAAATAATGGCATTACCAGCATCAGGACCTATATCTTCAAGTCAAGTAGCCACTGAATTTAGTGTATCTCAAACTAATATATCTTTATCAAATTTAGGTACTAAATTATCAACACCTATTACAGCAGGTCAACCAGTTAATTTAGCTACTAGTTTCTATGGTCAAAGTGCTGTTTCACTTACATCTTTTACGGCTATTTTAGACTCAAATGGAAATCCATTTGAAGGTGGAGAAGCCGCATGTAACGCTGAAGATGTATCTACCGACACATGGTATTTTGATGGGACAGGAACAAGCCCAGCGACTGGAGACAATGTATATACAAATAGCGGAGGCACTAGTTCAGCTCCCGACGGAACTTTTAAATACAGTCCAGGAAGAGGTTTTCAAACAAAAACAGTTGAAAGTGGAGAAATAATTGAGCAAGGCATTTGTTAATGAATAACTTAAATAAACATACAGAATATTTAAATAGTAAAGATAAACATATAGAGTACTTAAATAACAAAGTTTATTTTACAAAAGATAACAGACTATTAACTCCTAATGCTCAACCAGTTATGATGGGGTGGGAAGATCCTATAATGAAAGATGCAGCATCCTTAATATGTCATAACAAAGGAAAAATACTTAATGTAGGATTTGGATTAGGGCTTATAGACACTTACATTCAATCTCATCAAGTACAAGAACATTGGATTATAGAAGCACATCCAGATGTACAAAATAAAATGAAAAATGATGGATGGGGTAAAAAATCTAATGTTACCTGTTTGTTTGATAAATGGCAAAATGTTTATGATGAATTGCCTAAATTTGATGGTATTTATTTTGATACTTGGAAAGAGTCGTTAGATCTATTTCATAAAATAGTACCTAATTTATTAAAACCTGGAGGCAAATACACGTATTGGTCACCTAATGATTTGGAAGTCCATTCTGTATTTAAAACAAATGAATATAAAGTAGAAAATGGTATTACAAAATTAGATCATATATCATCAAACCAAAAATATTACAATACTTCAAAAGATTTATTTAATTATAAACTAATAACTAAAAAATTATAAAACTTTTATTCTTTATCTATAATTTACATATTTATAACAAAATTTAAATGGCTAAAAAACTCTCAAAAGTAGGAATAGTAACTAATCAATTAGTTCTTCCACATCAAGTCACCCAGTCAATAGATGCATTTACTGGAGAAGAAGATTATGATATTAACTTATCTGGATCTTTAGCAATTACTGGTTCTACTACAATTAAATTAGGAGGATTAACAATTTCAGATTCTGTCCTAGGTCCTGGTAGCTTAAATGTAACTAATATTACAGCAAGTAATTTACAAGTTGTTAATATATCTTCATCATTTGTTACTTCATCAACAATCTATACTTCAGGATCAAATATATTTGGAGATGAACCTTCTGATACACATACTTTTATAGGAGGTATTACAGCATCAGGTGTTATGAGTGCAAGTGGAGTTGTATTTGGAAGTCAAGTTCGAACCCCTGCAGTTTTTACAAATACAATAACTGAAAAAACATCTACCTCTGGTGTAACCATAGAGGGTACATTACTTAAAGATAATAATGTAACTACAGCAGATATAACTACTACAGGTACTATTACAGCTGGTGGGAATACATCAATACCTAGAAACTCTAAATTAATTTTAGATGGAGATAATGGTAGCGATAGTTATATAACTCAAACCACCTCAAACCTTTTACAAATAGTAAATCAGGGTAATACCTTAATATCAGCAGGATCTGCTAATTTATCATTTGCATCTGTTCCAGTTATAATTTCTAATCAAAATTTCACAGTAACTGGAGGTATAATTACAGGTGATGGGGCAGGATTAACTAATATACCCGCAGCAGGAATAACTGGATTAAATCTATCTAGGATTGAAAGTGGTAGTGTTACGGCATCTATTGCTCCTGATAAAGGCTTTGAGGTAAATACAAACATAACCTCTTCAGGAAATATAAGTGCTAATGGAAATATACAAAACTTAGATGGTAGTGTATTATTCCAAAGAACATCAACAGGTACTAATTCTGTATTAAATGTAAGACAATTATCATCAGGAAATATTGCAGAATTTGGAACTAATACTAACAATAACTTAGTAGTAATTGATGGTACAGGTAATATAGCTGGAAGTGCAACTATAGTTGGAAGTGAAGTTCGAGTAATACAGTCTGGTAAGCTCCGTACAGATATAATAGATGAAGCCCCTTTAGGTGTAGATGGGAAAATAGCTAAAACAGGTGTAACCATTAATGTACCCTTAACAGCATCTAGCAATATAAGTGCTAGTGGAGACATAGAGGCTTTAACATTTACAAGCCCTACACTAGATGTAACAGATGGATCAGCTAATATGACGGCAAATCTACCTTTAACTTTTGGTGATTTACTGCAAGCGGATATAGGTAGATTAAATATAAGCCATGATAATTCCAACGGTAGTATTACTAATCGTACAGGAAATTTAACAATTACAAACACAGTTAGTGAGATAATATTAGATGGTACAGGTGTAAAAATACCTAATATTGCGGATAATAGCAACACTGGATACAAAACAGTAGTAGTTGACACCTCTACTGGACAGTTATATAGAACTGGATCCTATGGAGGTAGTGGTGGCGGTGCTGGAATATTTATTGAAACAGGTTCATATTATGCTACAACAAATGATTTACAAGTAACAGGCTCAACTATAGTTTCAGGAAATATTAGTGGAGGAACTATAACATCCTTAGGAAGTATACAAAACTCAGATGGTTCTGTATTATTCCAAAGAACATCAACAGGTACTAATTCTGTATTAAATGTAAGACAATTATCAACAGGAAATATTGCAGAATTTGGAACTAATACTAACAATGAATTAGTAGTAATTAATGGTCAGGGAAAAGTTGGAATTGGGACTACTTCACCAACTGAAGCACTTGACGTAACCGGAAATATTAAAATATCTAGCACATCACCAATACTTCAGTTCAATGAAACCGATACAAATAACGAAAATTGGGCTTTTATTAACAGTACTGGTAAGATGACTTTAAGAACCGCAAACAATGATTTTAGTACTTATGTAACTAAAGTGACTTTCTTACAAAATGGTAATGTTGGTATAGGGACTAATTCACCAACTGAAGCACTTGACGTAACTGGAAATATTAAAGCAAGTGGTGAAATAGAATGTACTAAGTTTGTAGCTAACGCAGCAGGAGGTTTTGAGTTTGAAATAGACGGAGATAATCAATTCAACATGATACACAATTTTGCTAACAGATCAATGTTTTTTACAACTACAACTGGTACTGGTACTATAAATTTTGGAACTAATAATACTAACTCACAGGTTAGTATAACATCTGCTGGAAATTTAAATGTTGTTAATGATCTAACTGTTGGTGGAAGCGTAGGTACAGGTGCTATAACAGCATCAGGCAATATAAGTTGTAGTTTCCAAGAATCAACAATAACTGCAACAACAGGATCATTTAATCACATTATTACAGATGGTGAAACATTAGAATTTAGAGATGCCACTACAAGAGCAAAGGTAGGAGCTTTAAAATTTGATGCAACTAATGGTTTAGAAGTAAGAGATAGTGCAGGTAATGAAGGAAAATTAAAAACTTCATCATTAAACATTCCATCTGGAGGTAATATGATAATAAATGCAAGTCAAATTAATTTTAATAGTTTACCAGATTCAGACCCAGGAGTATCAGGACGATTATGGGTGGATGCAAGAGATGGTAAAATCGCTGTATCAAGGGGTTAATAATATTATAATTTGGATACCTAAAAAAAACATTTTACATTTATCAACAATAAATTACATTTTTAACAAATTAACCGATATTTATAACCATGGAAAAAAAAATAGTTTTAGACAAAAAAGAAATTAGTAAATTAAAAGAATTAAGACAAAATTTCACCAATTTAACAAATACTTTAGGAAATTTAGAAATTCAAATAATGAATTTAAACATACAAAAAGAATCTCTAAAAGAAACACTTTTAAATTTACAAAAAGAAGAAATAGTTTTAGCAAAAGAATTAGAAACTAAGTATGGAGAAGGATCCATTTCTTTAGATTCTGGTGAATTTTTACCCATAAAATAGATTTTTAAAAAATTTTGACATATTTATCATAAAAATAACACACAATGGCAGAAACATTAATTTCCCCTGGGGTATTAGCAAGAGAGCAAGATCAATCCCAAATCACCTCACAACCTGTACAAGCGGGAGCAGCAATTATAGGTCCAACAGTATTAGGCCCAGTAGAAAGACCAACTTTGGTTACTACTTTTTCCGAATATTTAGCTACTTTTGGTGGTGCTTTGCAGAGTGGTTCAGATGAATACTCATACTTTACAAGTATTTCAGCATTTAATTATTTCCAAGGTGGAGGTACTTCATTAATAGTAACTAGAGTAGTATCAGGTTCATATTCTGCTGCTACATCATCATTTATTTCAGGTTCAAATGCACCAGCACTTGCTGCGGGTACTGCTTTTACATTAGAAACAATTGGTTCTGGAACTATAATGAATAGTACTAGTACATTAACTTCAAAAGGAGCTTTACCAAGTGGTAGTTCTAATAATGTTAGATGGGAAATAACAACACCAGATACATCATCAGGAACATTTACACTTTTAGTTAGAAGAGGAGATGATAATACAAAATCAAAAAGAGTATTAGAATCTTACACAAACTTATCATTGGATCCAAAATCTTCAGGATATATAGCTAGAGTAATTGGTGATCAAACGACTACATTACTAGGTAGTGGAACAGCAGAACCTTACTTACAACAATCAGGTAATTTTCCTAACGCTTCAAGGTATATAAGAGTAAAATCAGTAGATAAAAAAACACCAGATTATTTAGATAATGATGGAAATGCAAAATCTCAATATACAGCTTCAATTCCAATCGCTTCTGCAGGTACATTTGGAGATGCTGAAGGTGGTCTTAAAGCCGGAGCTAATTTTTATGATACTATAAACTCTACAAACACACAAGGATTAGTAGAAGCAAATTATACAGATGCAATTAATTTATTAGCAAATAAAGATGAATTTAAATACAATATTATCACAGTACCAGGTTTAGTTTATGTTGATTATCCAACACCTTTAAACTCATTAATTGATAATACAGCAACTAGAGGAGATGCTATAGTAATAGCAGATACTGTAAATTATGGAGCTTCAATTACAAATGTAATTTCAACAGCAGCAAGTATAGATTCATCATATACAGCAACATATTGGCCATGGTGTCAAATTACTGACCCAAGCACAGGACAATTAGCATGGGTTCCAGCTTCAACATTAATACCAGGAGTATATGCAGCTAATGATGCTTCAGCAGAAACTTGGTTTGCACCCGCAGGTATTAATAGAGGTGGATTAGGAGTAGTAAGACAAGCAGAAAGAAAATTAACACAAACAAATAGAGATAGTCTATATGTAGGAAAAGTTAATCCAATAGCTACATTCCCTGGAAGAGGAGTAGTAGTATTTGGCCAAAAAACACTACAAACAAGAGCAAGTGCTTTAGATAGAGTAAATGTTAGAAGATTATTAATTAGTCTAAAATCATTTATTTCACAAGTAGCAGATAATTTAGTATTTGAACAAAATACAGCAGCTACTAGAAATAATTTCTTAGGACAAGTAAATCCATTTTTAGAAAGTGTACAACAAAGACAAGGATTATTTGCTTTTAAAGTAGTAATGGATGATAGTAACAACACACCAGATGTTATTGATAGGAATCAATTAGTGGGTCAAATATTTGTTCAACCTACAAAAACAGCAGAATTTATATACCTAGATTTCAACATTTTACCAACAGGAGCTACTTTCCCGGCATAAAAACATAGAAATTAGATATTTATAATAGAATTAAAAGATAAAACAAAATGGCAGTATTAAATCCCAACGAAATATTTTTCACAGCATTTGAACCAAAACAAGCTAATAGGTTTATTATGTATGTAGATGGAATTCCATCATATATGATAAAAGAAGTAGGTGAAGTGAAAATATCACAAGAAATAGTAACTTTAAATCACATCAATGTTGAGAGAAAAGTTAAAGGTAAATCAAAATGGGAAAATTTAAGTATGACTCTTTATGATCCAATTACACCATCAGGTGCTCAAGCGGTAATGGAGTGGGTAAGACTACATCATGAATCTGTAACAGGTAGAGATGGTTATTCTGATTTTTATAAGAAAGATTTAACAATCAACGTTCTAGGTCCAGTAGGTGACGTAGTATCAGAATGGGTAATTAAAGGCGCATTTATAGTAGATGCAGGATTTAAAGGATTTAACTGGGATACAGGTGCTGAAGCTCAAACTATTGCTTTAACAATATCAATGGATTATGCAGTACTAAACTTTTAAAAAAATATCAAATATTGCAAAAAATAGCTTGGCTTATGTCAAGCTTTTTTGTATTTTTAATATGTATTACTAGAATTAAAGTTATTAATAAATAAAAGATATGGAAGAAAAAAAACTGAAGTTTCCTACCGAAACGATAGACCTACCTTCAAAGGGTCTAATTTACCCTAAAGATAACAATTTATCAAGTGGAAAAGTAGAAATGAAATACATGACTGCTAAGGAAGAAGATATACTAACTAACCAATCATACATCGAAGCTGGCACGGTATTAGACAAGTTACTGCAATCACTTATAGTCTCCGACATAGTGTATAATGATTTAATTACTGGCGATAAAAACGCATTGCTTATAGCTGCTAGAGTTTTAGGATATGGTAAAGATTACAAATTTGAATATAAAGGAGAAGAAGTAGAAGTTGACTTAAGTGAAATTGATAATAAAGAATTTGATGAAGATTCAATTAAAAAAGGTGAAAATAGATTTCCATTTACTTTACCAAATTCCAAAACTGAAATTGAATATAAAATTCTAACAGCAAATGATGAGAAAAAAATTGCTGCCGAAATTAAAGGTTTAAAGAAAATTAACAAAAACGCAAACCCAGAACTATCTACAAGATTAAAATACATGATTGTATCTGTAGATAAAGATGAAGAAAAAAAATCAATAAGAGAGTTTGTTGATAATTATTTTCTAGCTATGGATTCAAGAGCGCTTAGAAAACATATAGCAAATACACAACCAGATGTTGAATTAACAATACCAGTAGAGACTAGTGGTGGCACGGAGGACATCACTATTCCTATTAATCTTAACTTTTTTTGGCCTGACGCAGAGGTATAGATTCGAATTATTTAATCAAATCCATGAGATAGTATTCCATGGAAAAGGAGGTTATGACTTCCACACTATATACACTATGCCTATATGGTTGCGCAACTTTACATTTTCTAAAATGAAAGAATTTTTTGAAAAAGAAGCAGCTGATTATAAAAAGGCACAATCTAATGGTAAAGGTACATCTACTGTTATTGACACAGATGGTATGGTTCAAACCCCATCTTTTATGGAAAAAGGTAATGCTTCTAAACCGGCCTATTCAACAAAACGGGCTAAAAACTAGATTTTTTAATATTTATAATCAAATATTCCAAAAATGGCCGATGGACTAAATAAAAATCTAAATAATGCTAATAAATCTGCTAAAGATTTAAAAGGCAATATGGATGGAGCTTCTGACTCTGCTAAATCTGCAGCTGATAATATGGGTAGGTTTACCGATTCAGTTAATGACTCAGCTGAATCTTTTAATGATTATAGAGACACTCTTCGTTCTATATCTGCTGAATTAGGCAATCAAATTAATAACGTAAAAGATGTAAAAAAAGAGTATAATAAACTCGATTCTATAGCAAGAAAACTTTCTGATCAAGAAGTTGGCATAAACAGGTTAAAAGATAGTCAATTAGACAAATTAAAACAAAATGCTGCTTCATCAGTTGAAGAACTTAAAAATAGAACTAATGCTCTACAAGTAGAAAAACTTACAGCAAGTACAGGTAAAGAATTAATGAGTTTAAGTGGTGCGGCATTTGAAACCACCCTTAAATCTATAGCAGCTAAAAAGAAACTTTCAAAAGAAGAAGTTACTTTAATTAGAGCATCTAAACAAAATTTCCAAATAGAGCAAGAGTTATTAGATAAAATAGAAAAAGAAGTAGATATTCGTAAAGAATCTAATAGGTTGATGGGGATAGGGGGAGGATTGATGAAAGGTTTAAATCAATTAGGAGGAAAATTTGCACAATCTTTAGGACTAGAGAAAGTAACATCTGACATGCAAAAAATGGCAGATGAAATTGCACGAGGGACAAAATCCTCAGGTGCTCTAGGAGGTAAAATGAAAGTTTTAGGTGTTGGTATAAAATCAGCATTTACAAATATTGGAGGTTCATTAATGGATCCCACAGTAATATTTGGAGCTTTAATTAAAGGATTTAATGATGTAGACAAAGCAGCAACTGATTTTGCAAGACAAACGGGACAAGACCTTAATGGTGTCGAAGCTTCTCTTGCAACTGCTAATATGGGTTATGTTAATATGGCTGATTACATTAAAGCAGCTACAGCATTAACCTCAGAATTAAAAATGAGTGCTACTGATATATTTTCTCCAGAAGATATTTTAGAAGTAGCTCAAATGACAGATGAAATGGGCATGGCAGGTAAAGCAGCTGCTAACTTGGCCAAATTATCTAAATTAAATGGAACATCTGTTAGAGAAAATAATGAATCTATAATACAGGGAGTTAATAGTTTTAATAAACAAAATGGTGCTGCTATAAATAGTAGAAAAGTACTAGATGACATTGCTAATACATCACAAGGTGTATTAACTAAATTTGCGGGCATGCCTGGAAAATTAACAGAAGCTGCATCAGCCGCTGCTGGTATAGGAATGAGCCTAGAGCAAGTAGATAAAATAGCAGGAAGTTTACTTCAATTTGAACAGTCAATATCAGCAGAAATGGAAGCTGAGTTATTAACTGGAAAGAGTCTTAACTTAGAAAAAGCAAGAGAAGCTGCTTTAACTAATGATTTAGCTACAGTAGCTAAAGAAATGAGTAAACAAATAGGAACATCAGCAGATTTTGCTAAAATGAATCGCATTCAACAAGAAGCTACAGCAAAAGCTATGGGCATGACTAGTGATGAATTAGCTGGAATGTTGTTACAAGAAGACTTAAAAGCTGGTTTAAATGAAGATTCTTTAAATGCTGCTCAAAAACAAACTCTTGAATCCCAAAAGAACAGAACGGCACAAGAGCAAATTGCTCAAGCTTTAGGAAAAATAGGACAAGCATTTGCTCCTATAATTGGATTTATTGCTAAAATAGTATCAAATTCTAAGGTAATTTATGCCTTAATGGGTGTTGCCTTATTAACTAAACTAGGTGGTATTACGAGCGCATTTGGTAAAATGGGCAAAGCATTTGGTGGTATTAAAGATGCAGGTAAATCTATGATGGGGTTTTTTAACAAAAGTGAAGGTGGATTTAAAGGATTAATCTCCTCCGCTAAAAAATATGGAAATTCATTAATAGGTGCATTTAAAGGTACTGATGGGGTTGCTGGAAAATTTTATAAAGGTGGACAATTCATGCCTGGAGGTGAAAGAGCACCAAAAGGGGGAGCTATTTCTAAAGTAGCTTCAGGTGCAAAAGATAAAGTTTCAGGTTTAAAAGATAAAATTACAGATAAAATTAAAGATAAAGTAGATGATATTTCGGATTCTGCGGATAAGTCAAAAGGAATAGATGAAGATGCAGGTAAAGGAGTTAAGGAGTTTTTAAAGGGACTATCAGAAGGATTAAAATCTATGGCAAGTATGGAAGTTGTTGGAGGTGCTCTTGCTCTTATACCAGCAGCAATTGGTCTTACTGCTATGATCCCCGGATCAGTAGGTGCTTATTTAATGTCTAAAATAGACGGTAAAAAATTAGAAGAATCTTTAAAAGGTCTTTCAGAAGGATTAAAAGCAATAGATCCTATGGCTATGTTTGGAGCTTTAGCATTAATCCCCGCAGCTGTTGGTCTTACCGCAATGATACCGGGCGCGGTAGGTGCTTATTTAATATCAAAAGTAGATGGTGAAGGATTTAAAGAAGGACTAGTAGGAATCGCAGATGGTTTAAAAGAAATAGATGGTCAAGCAATGTTAGGTGGTTTAGCTTTAATACCAATAGCTTTAGGGCTTGCTGCTATGCTTCCTGGAGTAGTAGCAATTTTAGCAATTTCTGCAGTTGGGCCTCTAGCTGAAGCTGGATTTAAAGGATTAGGAAAAGGTTTAATGTTTTTTGGGGATAATTTTGGTAAAATTATTCAGGGATCGCTTGCATTAGGGATTGCTGGTTTGGCAGTTGCAGGTTCTTTTGCATTAGCTTTAATGATGATTAAAGATGTAGATCCTACACAAATGATAGCATTTGCGGGTTCATTAGCAATTTTTGGAACTACTGCAGCCTTATTAGGTAGTTTTAGTAGTCTAGTAATTCAAGGAGCACTAGCATTAGGAATATTAGGTTTAGCATTAATCCCGGCAGCATTTGCATTTAATTTAATATCTGGTGTAGATGTAAACAGTATGATTGCATTTTCTATAGCATTACCTTTATTAGCGTTAGCGGCAGCAGGTTTAGGACTTATAGCACCTTTTATTTTAGCAGGGTCATTAGCAATAGCAGCATTAGGTTTAGCCATAATACCAGCTGCAATGGCATTTGGGATGTTAGCAGGTTCTGGATTCACAGACCAAATAGATTCTCTTTCACAATTAGCTGTATTAGGTTCTGGACTATTTGGAGTAGGAGCAGGTTTAATAAGTATTGCAGCTGGATTAGGAGCAATGTCATTAGCTGGATTATTAGCTATGCCTACTTTATTAGCATTAACCGCTTTAGGAGCAGTTTCAGGAGGGTTAGGTTCAATATTTGGAGGAGCTGAAGAAACAGATAATGGAAACCAGGATTCTGCACTATCTGAAAAATTAGACCAAGTAAATAATAACATTCTTAAATTAATATCAGTTGTAGAAGCTGGTGGAGATGTTATCATGGATGGGGCAGTCGTAGGAAAAACAGTATCTATGGCGAGTTCTAGAATTGGTTAATATTTATAATAAACATTAAAACAAATATTATGTCTGGATTATTAAATAAATTAACAAGTGAAGGATCAGGTTTTACCAAATTATCAGGTGGAGATGGTCAAATTAATGTGGGTGCAACCCAACAATCAAAATTACATGCTTTTGGAAACCAAGCAGGTTATTCTGTAGATGGAGCTTTTACAGGTGAAGTAAATGATGCTTTTAACGCCTATGATGATGGTGTAATTAACCAATTACCTCAACCATCAGGATTAGATTTAAATGGTGTACCACCTGCATCTTCAAACTCAGATGGAGGAGTACCTGCTATTAATTCAACTTTTTCTAAAGGAGCATATAAAAACAATCTCCCAGAAGGAAGAAGTTTTTAGTGAATGCCATTACTAGACTTTAAAACTGATCTAAAGTCCTTAAAATTTGGAAATGATAGACCTGATGGTGGTTCAAGTAACCAACCATTTGTAAAAAAAGAAATTCCAGATGATAGGAAACCCGCTGTTATTTCAGACGGAGGGCCAGATTTTATTTTAAGAGGTGGTGTTTTAGCCCCTATTAGAGCAGTAGATGATGCTATAAGGACTACTAAATTATTTTTAGATACTCCCCAAGGTCTTCTATTTACTGCAAAAATGAACCTCCTATCTAGGATGGCTCCAAAAACAATAGCTGCTCAAGGAGCAGGATATGCAGGAGGTAATATTAACCAAGGTGCATATTTACCTACATCTACTATAGCTCAAACAGGATTAGGATATAGTGGTACTCATACTAATACATTTGGTTTAAATCCTTTTTCACCCGGAGATCAAAACCCATCTTTAGCAAAACAGTTAGCATCTGGTGGATTAGTTAGATATGAAAGTGCAATTTTAGGTATTAGTGGTAATGGAGAAAGATTATTAGGAGGTCTTACATCTCCTTTATCTGGGCTTTACGATGATAAAATACTATTAAAATCACCAGACCCTAATATACTATCATATTCAGGAGGACCTGGGGCACATTTAGGAATAGGTAATACTAATATTAAATTTTCTACTATAAGTCTAGGTCAGAATAGGACAGGTATTAATAATCCCCTATATGTAGATAATTATACTTTCTTTATTGAGGGTACTAAAAAAAGTGTTTTAACATCAGATGATATAATTTTAAGCACTTTTTCAAATAAAGAACCACTTGGAAAAACAGACTATAAACAACTATTAAATGCTGGTGATGATTTTGATGCTAATATTACTAATGATGGAGGAATAACCTGGGATAATCTATCAGGACAAAGGGTGTACAAGGCAAAAACATTAGAACCTAATTTACCTTTTATAACTGCATCTAAATCAAAAAAATTAAGTGATACTGAAGCCTCTGATTTTACAAACCCTCAAGGTACTAATTATGTAGACATTGCTGGATTTGGGGGTAATAATGGTAACTATACCGATGATCTTAGTAGTGATGGTGATAAAACCTGGGTAAATACCTCAATAAATCAGATATATGAATCCGGGTCATTAGAACCTAATACATCCCCTGATTTTTTATTAGCAAATTCTAAAAGTTTAAGTGACACTGAAGCCTCTGATTTTAAAAACCCTCAAGGTACTAATTATGCAGATATTGTTGGATTTGGAGGTAATAATGGTGCTTATGCTGATGACCTTAGCAGTGATGGTGATAAAACCTGGGTAAATACCTCAATAAACCAAGTATACAAATCGGGGTCATTAGAATTTTTTGGTGGTGGGGTAACTACATCATCTAAAAACCAAACTACTGAAGATTGGATTAACCCATCAGTACAATTAAAAACCCCTACAGGTCCCACTAATTACGCTGAGTTATTAGGTGAAAGTGGAAATACATTAGATCCTGATGTAACTAGTGATAGTGGGGTTGCATGGAATGAACCTGGTCATAACTCTACAACAGTAGGAGCAGGATCAACAGCTTTAAAATTTAACAGTAATGTTGTAGAAGTTACTAATCGATATAAAAATATTCAATTCACCAGCACACAAGATGCATCATCCCCATTAACAGATTTTAGAGATTTACCTATACCTCTATTAGCTCCTATTTCTAATGGTTTTAATCAGTTAAATAATGTAGTAGGCACAATGCAAGTTAATTTTTCAATAAATGCTGGAGTTGGGCAAAGTGTTTATAATAATAGCATCGCATTTGGTCAAGACGCATCGGATGCTATTGAAACTAATGTAGAATTTATAAAGGAAACAGGAAATGGAGTTGCTACATGGACTCAAGGTGATTTTGAATCATTAACTGAGAGTGACTTACATCCCCAAACTCAAGCAATAAGAGATTTTAGAGAAGATATATTAGAATTAGATCTTCCCGCTGACTCAACTAAAAAAGTATTATCTAGGTTTAATGGAGATTATAGTACAAAAAGAATAGATATAAGAACTAATACTGGTGACCCAGGTGCTAGAAGAAATATTCAGAATTATTCTGTAGGAGGTCAACAAGCATTAGATAAAATAACAGCTTCCCCAATTTATAGTGGAGCCCAAGCTACTCATGCTGGAGAAAAAAACGATTTAGTAAAATTTAGTATTGGTTATATTAATAATAATAATAGTGGAACTTCTAATTTTATGAATTTTAGAGCTTATATTGATTCTTTTTCAGATGCCTACACTGCAGATTGGGGTGAAACTCAATATGCTGGAAGAGCTGATAAATTTTACAATTATAAAGGATTTGGTAGAAGTATTAGTATGGGATTTAAAGTGTATGCTACTTCAAAAGCAGAATTAATTCCAATGTATAAAAAACTAAACTTTTTAGCCTCAGGTTTAGCCCCAACCTATTCAGGTGGTGGGTTTATGCAAGGTAATTTATCAAGAATAACAGTTGGTGGCTATTTATTCAATCAGCTTGGATTCATTAAATCTCTTACGTATACTATACCTCAATCAAGTACATGGGAAATAGGGTTAGATAGTAATGGAGGATTAGATAGTAGTGTTAAAGAATTACCACATATGATAGAAGTAACAGGATTTACATTCCAACCAATACAAGAATTTGTACCTCGAATTGGAAACCCAAATGATTTAGGGAATACTCCTTATATAGCACTTAGTAATGGAGAAAATACAAACTATTAAAAATGGATAGATATTCAAATATAGAAATTTTAAAAAATATTAGTTATGGGGCGGATGTTACTGTGGGTACTCAATATTATGCTACCACAAAATACCCAGAAATTCCATTAAGTGAAAATGATATTTATGTTATAACAGATTTTGGTGATAGGTTAGATCTATTATCAAATCAATTTTACCAGGATATTACTTTATATTGGATAATAGCTATTGCAAATCCCAATAAACTTAATTTAGGTTCTATTAATATACCCCCAGGTACTCAATTAAGAATCCCAACTGACATAGTTGGTGTATTACAAAGTTATAATTTATTAAATGCACAGTAATGAGTATAATAGGCGAAGGATTTTCCGATTGGATGAAAAAACAAGTAGAAGTTCGACAAAGAACTTTAGGATCAGGTTTAGTAGATAATAAAAGAAATATATCATCAGCAAATACGGATTCAATTTCCCCCTTTTTAAACTCATCACCTTGGATTAGAATGGCTAGTTCTGTTGACTTAGTTCAATATAACGAAACAGAAAAAAAAGAATCCTCAGTACCTAAAAGTACTAAAACAGTATTAGATCTTTTTAAGTCCCAAGATGAATTTTCTAGTTATATTAATTCTTTTGAGGGTAGTGGATTAGCTAAAAATTTTGTGCTACATAATGGAGTAATGGCTGTGCCCAACCCATCAGCAACAATACCTGTAGCAGGAAATCAATATTCAGGTTTAAATGATAAAGCATTTAACTCTAATAGTACAGTAAATACTGGTAATATTTTTGGAGGTACTTATGGATTTGGTTCTTCTGTAACATTGCAAGATGGACAAGGTCCAGTTCCTATGCCTGGAATAACATCAGTTTCTTTTAGTTACCAAAATGATGGTGCCCTATCTAAGGCATCAGTACAAATAAAGGCATATAGTCAATTCCAATTCCAACTAATAGATGTATTATTTCAAAGACCTGGGTATACTGTATTATTAGAATTTGGACATACTACTTTTTTAGATAATTTTGGAAATACTCAATATGCAGGTCAAGGTGAATATGCAACAACATCTCCTTTTAATAAAATGTGGGAAGGTTCTTTACCACAATATAAAATGGCATCTGAAATTGCAAAAGAAAAACAAAAATGGTGTGGAAATTATGAAGGTAATTTTATGAAAATTTCTAAATTTAATTGGAAATTTAATCCTGATGGAACCTATGATATAACTTGTAATTTAGTAGGATGTGGTGATGTAATTAATTCGTTAAAACTGAATACAGCTCCCAACAATCAATTACAATTAAAAGCAGAATCCGGTCAAGCCGCTAACGAAGAACAAAGAGAAGCTGCAGGTGAAGATGGAGTAGTAATAGTATCAGAAGCTATAGCTTCAAGTTTAAATTATGCTTTATATAGAGTATATATGACACAACAAATAGCTCAAGGAATTAATACTGGTTATGGAGCTTGGGCTAATTTTGTAAATTTTTTCTCAAGTCCTTTTGCTAATATAAAAATAGCAGAGGCTATCATCCCAGATTTTCCAACCCCTAATTTTTCAATTATAAATAATGATGGTTCAATAGGAACATATAACCCTAAAAAAGATCAAAATAACCCACAAAGGATATTCACAAGTTTTAAATATAATAAAAAGGGAATTACAATAAAGGGTGGTACTATGTCTGTTAAAAATGCAACAGGTTCAACTTCAAGTACATATACCCCCCAAACATATATTACTTTTGGACATTTAATGGCTTTATTATTAACTAATTGTAATCTTGTAGATTCTAATAATATCCCATTAACTTACCTAAATATGAATTTTCAAAATTTAGATGAAGATAGTATTTTAGTAAAAACCTTTCCTGGTCATTTTTCTGCAGATCCTAATATATGTGTTATCCCTCCAACAGTGATTAATAAAGATGTATCAGATGGTGCATTTCAAAGACAAGAAAAAATAGGTAATTATGATTTTGTTAAAGCAATGGCAGTTCCTGAAATTGCAAAATTTGCAGTAGAAGGTGAACCTGAAAAAGGTAGATTAGCATGTGTATATTTAGACATTAATTTTATAGCGAGTATATTAAAAAATAATAAAGATAAAGAAGACCAAAGTATATCAGTCCTTTCATTCCTTCAGGGAATATTATCAGGAATAAATGAGGCTTTAGGAGGTATAAATAATTTTAGAGTATTATTTAATGAAAATACTCATATGATTGATATTGTAAATCAAGTTCCTTTTAATGACAAAGAAACTGACAAAACCCAACCTAATTTAACTACTATAAATACTTTTGGGTTAACTCCAGGACAAGGATGTTTTATTACTGATTTAAGTTTAAAAGCAGAATTAACTGATAAATTTGCAGCTCAAATATCAATAGGAGCTCAAAATAATGGAAATACAAATGGAACTAATGCAGGTTCGTTTTCATCATATAATTATGGTTTAATTGACAGAATAACTCCAATTAAAAAACAAGTTAAAGAAGGAGATGCAGTTAAAGATCCCCCAGAGAAAAAAAATACATTTACCCCAGACCCAGACCCAATTGGTACTATTTTTAGTGATAAAGTTTCAGAAGTTTTATATGAAGTATATGAAGATTTTGAATTTACATCTGAGTATGTTAGCACTTTAAAAAATATACAAAGTGATTACTGTAATGCAGTTATAGGACATAAGGCATCTGGAAAAACTACACCTGATGGTAAAGCAACAGCAGCAGCACCATTTTTTTTACCATTTAATTTAGGTTTAACCATGCATGGAATATCAGGTATGAGAATTTTTCAATCTTTTAAAACAGATGGAAAAGTTTTACCTTATACCTACAAAAGTGATAATGTTCAATTAATTATTAAAAGTTATAGCCATAAAATAGATGTTGGTGGGTGGGAAACTAGCATTGAAACTATGACAAAACCTATAATGGGACCTATAGGTAAAAACCAATCAAATCCTCAACAAAATACTAGTACAACAGGAACTGCAGGTTCAAGTAATTCATCAACATCAACTTCAGCCCCAGTAACAGATGAAGGAACATTCACACCAGACCCAAATGGTACTATAACTAGTGGTTACCCATTAAATAAAATTTATTATGATGGGCCTACAAATAAAACACAAATTTATCTCCACCACACAGCAGGAAGACAGAATATTAAAAATACAGTTCATGGTTGGAATAATAGAACTGATCATGTTGCTACTCATTATATAACAAACAATGCAGGAGAAAAAGAACAATTATTTGTAGATGAAGCATGGGCTAACCATTTAGGATTACCTGGATCTACATTTAGAAAATTCGGGGTTTCTTACCAAAATTTAAATAGAGTAAGTTTAGGTATTGAATTACAAGCAGCTGGAGGATTAAAGAAACAATCAAATGGTACATACCAAACATGGTTTAAACAAAATCTCCCATTATCTAAGGTAGCAAGACCAGTAGATAAAAATGGTCGTTTTACAGAATATAAAGGATACCAATATTATGAAAAATATTCAAATGCTCAAATTAATAATATAAGACAAATAGTAACAGGATGGATGAGTAAATATGGTATTCCTTATACATTTAATTATGATGAATTATTTACATTAAATAAAGTACCATTAACTGGTAAGCCTGGTATTTATACACATAATAGTGTCCGTACAGATAAATTTGATGTATTTCCTCAAAAAGAATTAATTGACATGCTAAAAAGTATACAAACGTAATGTATTATCCTAAAAGTAGAATAATAGAGGGTCTTTACACTAATGGTGGAGAATTTAAATATAAAATTAATAATGAAATCTACATTGGTTATTATCATAAATTTTATAATGGGAAAACATTTTCAGGAAAAACACAAAATTCCCTCCCAAAACAAGAAATTATCCCAATAATAGGGAATTTAAATTCTGATGTAGATAAATTATATATTTTAAATACCGATACTAAGATAGCTTTATTTTTAAATGACCCTGATCCAATAGTAGACATTAGTAAATGGAACCAATCAGAAATTATTAAATATTTAAAACTTAAAGGTTTACCAACGAATGAAGATAATCCTAGAAATGTCCCACAAATCTATTATCCAAACCCAACAGATAAAGATTATGAAAATAGGACAATAAAGAGATATTTTGCTATGAAAATAAATGAACGAGATGTTTTTGTAGAGATATCAAAAGATATATATAAAAAGTTAAAGGATCAAGATAAAAAGTGGATGTGGGAAAGGTACCAAATATTTACTTTAGTTTGGACTATAGTAGGTGAAACTAAGTCACAAGTAGAAGAAACTAACAGAAATATATTATATCTTAAACAAAGAGAAATAAGAAGAAATGGATTAATAGCATATTTAAGGGGCAACTATTCTAAGTTTTTTAAATCACTATCCCAATTAAAATTAGAAATGGCACCCCCTCAATCTAAAAAGATAAATAAAACTCCCCCTAATGCTAATCCTATCCCACCTTCACCATCTGAAGTAAGATCTAAAAAGTTTTTTGATAAAAAGAGAAAATTAGAAGTAGCAGAAATATTAGCATTAAACCGAGAAATTGAAATGAAAGAAGGTCAACAAAAACCAAATAAACCTCTATTTGGTAACCCTGATGTTAAAGAAAATATTTCTGAAATTCCTGAAATTCCAAATGAAACAAATGGTCCAATCCCACCTACCAACTCCTCTCCTTCAACTACAACTGGGGGATATTAAATCTAGTTCGTATATTTAAGTCAAAATTAAAGTTATGTTTTGGTTAGTTGAGACAGAGGATCAATTAGATAGGTTATACGAAAGCAATTTTAAGGAGGCATTTATTGAAATAATCCCTTATGATTATAGAGAACACCCATGTCAAAACCAAATTTGTGCGGTTTATATTAGACCTTTAGAATCAACAAAAGGATTTATTATACCTTACAACCATAGCGAAACATTTAAAATAGACATAAATAAAGCAGAAAAAATAATAGAGAAATTTGATAAGATATACGTTAGAGATAAGAAAGAATTCTTACATTACTACCCAATTCAAACTCTTTTCGACATTACTTTACATTGTCCTACATATATACCAGAACAAACACCGACTCATTATCATTTTCACAAAAATAATCAAAACGCATATAACGCGAGTATATTAATTCCAATCGTTAAGCACTATGAGTATTGTGAAAAAATTTTTAATAACGTTAAATCGCATATAAATGACCAAATCAATGAATTTTACAACAACGACGCCACAATGGTGTTCAACGCTATCGAAAGAAATGGAATACGAATTAATAGAAGAGAATTTGAAAAGAACTTTCACGTACCAAATTCCGATTTCGTATTTACACAATTTAACTTCAAAACCCTCACAAGAAGACCCTCAAATAAATTTAAAAAAGTAAATTATGCCGCGCTCAAAAAAGATAATGGTGAAAGAAAATCTTTCATTCCCAATAATGACCTTTTTGTGGAATTGGATATTAGTGCTTATCATCCTACCCTTTTGGCTCATTTGGTACATTACAAGTTTAATACTGATGACATTCATGAAGCTTTTAGTAAGATGTATGGTGTTGACTACAAAACAGCAAAAGAAATTACTTTTAAACAGCTTTACGGAGGAATTTTTAAAGAATACAAAGAACTAGAGTTTTTTAAAAAGATTCAAAAATATATAGATGAACTGTGGCAAAAGTTCCAAAGCGATGGTTACATTGAAGTACCGATATCAAAATGGAAATTTAAAAAAGATGAACTGGAAAATATGAATCCGCAAAAACTGTTAAATTACTTACTTCAAGGCTTGGAGACCGCAATGAATGTTCGTATATTGTGGGAAATAATGAAGGTGTTAAAAGGTAAGAATACAAAAGTTGTATTATATACTTATGATAGTTTCTTATTTGACCTCGATAAGAGTGAAAAAGATACGTTTAATTTAATTTTAAAAATATTTGAAAAATACAAACTAACAACAAAAATGAACTATGGAACAGACTATGATTTTAGATAAAGAGGTCAATACGTATAAGGTGGACGATTTCCAAGATTTCTCCACATTAAATTTACACGATTTGAACAATAAGCTATTTTGCACCTTTACTACCCTAGAAGAACTCGATGGGTTAATTAAAAGCATAACATCCAGCTATGATATCATGTACAACAAATTATTTGTTCTTCATGTAAAAAGCAATGATGAATATGTTTGCACTTACAATATTGATCAAGGTAACGTATCTGATCTTCCTAAAAATACAATCCTAGTACATAGAAAAAAAGATTCCAATACATTATATACTATTAATGCTCTTAATGAGTTAATTAAAAAGTTAAATAATGGTATTGTTGATACAAAATTTCCAATAGATTGGAAACATTACCGAAATACCATCTTGTTAACACAACATGATGAGTTAAGACAATTAAAGACAAAAATCCACAAGATTATTGAACTTTAATTTGGATTATTGAAATCAAGTTATTATATTAAAACAAAAGTTATAAATTATGAATTTAGATATCATCAAACAAAAATTAGACTCTTTAAATAAGCAGTCAACAAACTCCCAAAACGGAGAAAGAAAACAATTATTTTGGAAACCTACAGTAGGTAAACAAGTAATTAGAGTAGTTCCTTCAAAATTTAACAAGGAATTCCCATTTACAGAAATGAAATTTTACTATGGAATTGGTAAAAAAGTAATGGCATCACCATCAAATTGGGGTGAAAAAGATCCAATTATCGAATTTTGTAAGAAATTACGTGATTCATCAGATAGAGAAAATTGGAGATTAGCTAAAAAATTAGAGCCAAAAACCAGAACATTTGCCCCTGTTGTTATAAGAGGTGAAGAAGCTGAAGGTGTTAAACTATGGCAATTTGGAAAAGAAGTATACGATGCTTTCTTAAACATGGCTTACGATGAAGAGATAGGTGACTACACTAACATTGCAAATGGTAGAGATATCAAATTGACAACAGTAGGACCAGAATCTACAGGTACTCCTTACAATAAGACAACAATTGGACCATCATTAAAATTAACTCCATTATCAGATAACCAAGAAACAGTTACTGAATTGTTAGATAATCAAGTTGATCCAATGAAAATCTTCAAACCACTTTCTTATGATGAAATGAAAAATGCATTACAAGAATGGTTATCACCTGAAGAAAGTGAAGGTTCTATATCATCTGAACCTGCAGTAGCATTTGATAGTGATAAAAAAGAGACTCCAAAATCTAATTATTCATTAAAATCACCATCAAAATCAGACCAATTTGATAATATGTTTAATGACAACAAGTCTTCAAAAACTGAAGATGATGGTTTACCATTTTAATAAAAATACATGCCAAGAAAAAAATCAATATCAGCGGCTGTGTCCTCTGAAATAAGATCTAATTTTAATTTAGATAATTTTAAAAATAAAAAAGGTCTATCATCAAAAGCCAAATTTAAAGACCAGGAATGGATCCCTCTTTCTGATGCTTATCAAGAAATAACATCTGTTCCTGGAATACCCATGGGGCATATTGTTTTGTTAAGAGGACATTCAGATACAGGTAAAACAACTGCTTTACTAGAAGCTGCAGTATCCGCACAAAAAACAAAGATACTGCCTGTTTTTATTATCACTGAAATGAAGTGGAATTGGGAACATGCTAAGCAAATGGGATTGCAAATTGATGAAGTAATAGATAAAGAAACCGGAGAAATTGTAGACTATACAGGTAATTTTATTTATGTAGATAGAGAAACTATAAATACAATTGAAGATGTTTCTAGCTTTATTTTAGATTTAATAGATGAACAGAAAAAAGGTGATTTACCCTATGATTTACTATTCTTATGGGATTCAATTGGATCAGTACCTTGTGAAATGTCTATAAAATCAAATAAAAATAATAATGAATGGAATGCCGGTGCAATGTCTACTCAATTTGGTAATAACGTAAACCAAAGAATTACATTATCAAGAAAAGAATCATCACCGTTTACTAATACATTAGTTTGTATCAATAAAGTATGGACAGCAAAAGCTGAATCACCAATGGGTAAACCTAAGTTAATGAATAAAGGTGGATTTGCTATGTGGTTTGATTCTACATTTGTAGTAACATTTGGCAATATAATGTCTGCTGGAACTTCCAAAATTAAAGCAATTAAAGATGGTAAGCAAGTAGAATTTGCTAAACGTGTTAATGTTCAGATTGATAAAAACCACATTAATGGAGTTACAACAAGAGGTAGAATTGTAATGACACCTCATGGATTTATTTTAGATAATGATAAAGCATTAAAAACTTATAAAGAACAAAATGCTAAAGCCTGGAAAGAAATTCTAGGAGGTGGTGATTTTAAAATAGTAGAGGAAGACCAAAACTATGAAGATATTACCTCATATATAGGAGAACCCGAATAAATTATGAAACAAAAAGAATTATTAAAACTCCTGGACGATGTTCAGGAGAACGGAAAAGAGACTGCTTCTGGTGAAAGATTTTTATTAATAGATGGATTAAATTTATTTTTTAGAAACTTTGCTGTAATGAATATGGTAAATCCTGATGGGGTACATATTGGAGGTTTAGGTGGATTTTTTAGGTCACTAGGTGCTGAAATCAGAAGAATCGAACCTACCCAAGTATATGTAATATTTGATGGAGTTGGTTCTTCTAATAACAGAAAAAATATAATACCTGAATATAAATCAGGTAGAGATCTACAGCGTATTACAAATTGGGAGGTATTCGATAATCATGATGAAGAAGATGATTCAAAGGTAGACCAAATTGTTAGAATTATTCATTATTTAAAAACTTTACCAGTTAAAACTATATCTATTGATAAAGTTGAAGCTGATGATATTATTGCCCATTTAAGTAGAATTTTACCTAAAAATGATAAAGACAAAGCATTTATAGTATCTAGTGATAAAGATTTTATCCAGTTAGTAAGTGAAAATGTATTTTTATATAGACCAATGGAAAAGGAATATTATACTAGGCAAACTGTTTATGACAAATATAATATGTCCCCTGAAAATTTTATATTACATAAAACACTTTTAGGAGATAATTCTGATAAAATTAAAGGAGTTAAAGGACTAGGAGAAAAAGGATTATATAAAAAATTTCCTGAATTACAAGAACGTGATTTAACTTTAAAAGATATAATCCAAATATCAGAATCAAAATTTAAAGAGCATGTAGTATATGCTCGTATAGTTCAAATGGTTAATGAGTTAGAAAAAAATTATAAAGTAATGGATTTATCTAACCCAATGATCGATGAAAGAGATAAAGAATATTTAAAAGAGATTGTCGATTCAAAAGAGCTTTCGTATATTCCCGAACAGTTCGTAGCAATGTATCACCAAGATAAATTGGGAGGGATGATCAGAAATGTAGATTTCTGGGTAAAAGATGTTTTCGCAAAATTAGTTATATGACATTAAAAACTTTAAACCAATACGGTCCTCACTTTCAAGTAAGAGTACTGTCTTCATTATTAAATCATAAGGATTTTTTAACAAATATCCATGATATTTTAAGTGAGGATTATTTTGATAACCAATCCCATAAATGGATAATATCAGAAATCTTAAAATATTACGATAAGTATCACACTACTCCCTCAATGGATGTTCTTAAAATAGAACTACAAAAGATAGAAAATGAAGTATTAGGTTTAGGTATTAAAACTGAATTAGGTTTAGCATATAGAGTAGATGAAGATGATTCTGATTACATTCAAGAAGAATTCTCATCATTTTGTAAAAACCAACAACTTAAAAAGGCATTATTAGGTAGTGTAGATTTGCTAAAAATGGGGGATTATGATTCCATAAAAAACTTAATTGGCAACGCATTAAAAGCAGGCCAGGATAAAAACATAGGACATGAATATAAAAAAGACATTGAATCTAGATATAGGGAAGACCATAGAACAACAATTGCAACCCCTTGGGAAAAAATTAATGATATACTCCAAGGTGGACTTGGAAATGGTGATTTTGGCCTTATATTTGGTAATCCAGGAGGTGGTAAATCTTGGACATTAGTAGCATTAGGTGGATCTGCAGTAAGAGCAGGTTATAATGTTTTACACTATACCTTAGAATTAGGTGAAAAATATGTAGGAAGACGTTATGATGCTTTCTTTAGCAATATCCCAGTTGATAATATTACTAAAAATAGAGAAAAAATAGAAGGAATAGTAGATAAAATTCCAGGCAATTTAATTATAAAAGAGTTTCCAACAGGAAAGGCAACAGTTTCTACGGTAGAATCACATATCAAAAAAGTTACAGACACAGGAGTTAAACCTGATTTAATTATAATAGATTATGTTGACTTACTTGGCACAAAAAAGCGAACAGTTGATCGTAAGAGTGAAATTGATGATATTTATACTAGCACAAAAGGTCTCGCTCGAGAATTAGATATTCCAATTTGGAGTGTTTCTCAAGTTAACAGAGCTGGAGCTAATGATGCTATTGTAGAAGGAGATAAAGCAGCTGGATCTTATGATAAACTTATGATCACAGATGTTTGTGTATCCCTTTCTAGAAGAAAAGAAGATAAAGTTAATGGAACCGGTAGATTCCATATAATGAAAAATAGATACGGAATGGATGGAATAACTTTTAGTGTTAAAGCTGATACCTCAACAGGTCATTTTAAAGTTTATGATTATGACCCTCATGATGTAGTAGAAGAACCACAAAATAATGGATCTAGTCTTAAAAAAGATTTTTCTGATATGGATAAACAATTACTAAGAAGCAAATTACTAAATTTAAACTCATAAACTACAAAATGACAAAAAGAAACCTAACCCAAGAGAGGGTAGTATACAAACCCTTTGAATACCCTCAAGCAGCAGATTATTGGTTAAAACAACACCAAGCACATTGGATTCACACAGAAGTGCCAATGATGTCTGATATAAATGATTGGAAGCAGAATTTAAATAAAACCGAAAAAAATATTATTGGTTCTATTTTAAAAGGATTTGCTCAAACTGAAACAGTTGTTAATGATTATTGGACAGGATTAGTTACAAAATGGTTTCGAAAACCTGAAATAATTGCAATGGCTACTACTTTTGGAGCTATGGAGACTATACATGCCGAAGCTTATTCTTTACTTAATGAAGAATTAGGTTTAGATGATTTTAGTGAATTTTTAGAAGATAAAACTACAATGGCTAAAATTGAAACATTAATGAATGTTAGAGATAGTTTTAATGGTGAAGTAAATTGGCATGAAAGAGCCAAATCATTAGCTATATTTTCAGCATTTACAGAAGGAGTAAATTTATTTTCATCATTTGCTATTTTGCTCTCATTTAAAATGAGAAATAAACTTAAAGGAGTAGGTCAAATAGTAGAATGGAGTATAAGAGATGAATCTATGCACTCCGAAGCTGGATGTTGGTTATTTAAAACACTAATAGATGAAAACCCCCATTTAAACACTCCAGAATTAGAAGCAGCAATAAATGAAGCAGCTTTACTATCATTACAATTAGAGATTGATTTTATAGAAAAAGTATACGAGTTAGGTGATTTAGAGGGATGTTCTAAATATGATTTAATTAATTTTATTAAAAATAGAGTTAATACAAAATTAGGAGATTTAGGGTATAATCCTATAGTAGGAGATGTAGATCTAACAGCAGTAAGTAATATGAAGTGGTTTGATGCTTTAAGTGCAGGAAAACAACATACAGATTTCTTTGCAAACAGAGTAACAAATTATAGTAAAGGACATTTAGAGTGGGATGCCTCGTCAATTTTTTAAATTATGGATAATAACTTAGTAGCAGATACAACAAAATGGGAAAAGGGTAAAGATTACCCTGAATGGATGAATGACGTAGCCTTATCTACAATCTCAAAAGGTTATTTATTGCCAAATGAAACACCTAAAAAGGCATATCGTAGAGTAGCAAACTCTGTAGCAACAAGATTAGGTAGACCTGATTTAGAAAGTAAGTTTTTTAAATACATCTGGAATGGTTGGATTGGTTTAGCTTCTCCTGTTTTATCAAACACAGGCACAGATAGAGGATTACCAATTTCATGTTTTGGTGTTGATACCCCGGATTCAATTAGAGGAATTGGACTAACTAATGCAGAATTAATGAAACTTACTTCACAAGGTGGTGGAGTAGGTATTTCATTATCAAGAATTAGAGAAAGAGGTTCAACTATTAAAGGAAATGGAAAATCAGAAGGAGTAGTTCCATGGGCTAAAATATATGATTCAACTATAATAGCTACAAACCAAGGAAGTGTACGAAGAGGAGCGGCTAGTGTTAATTTAGATATTAACCACCCTGATATTGGTGAATATCTTCAAATTAGAAGACCAAAAGGTGATCCCAATAGACAATGTTTAAACTTACACCAATGTATAGTAGTAGATGATGCCTTTATGAGAAGGTTAAATGATAGAGATCCAGAATCAATGAATCTTTGGATGCAAATTTTAAAATCAAGAGTTGAAACTGGAGAACCTTACATAATGTTTAAAGATAATGTTAATAAGGATAATCCAATGGCTTATTTAATGAATAATTTAGATGTGTCAATGACTAATATTTGTTCTGAAATAACATTACATACAGATGAAGAACATAGTTTTATATGTTGTTTATCAAGTTTAAATTTAGCTAAATACGATGAATGGAAAGATACAGATGTAGTTGAAACCGCTATTTATTTTCTTGATGGTATAATGGAAGAATTTATTCAAAAAACTAATGGTAAAGAATCAATGATTAGAACCCACAGACATGCTAAAAAAGGTAGAGCATTAGGTTTAGGTGTAATGGGGTGGCATACGTTTTTACAAAAGAAAAATCTACCATTTAATTCTATTGCATCAACTGCCTGGACTCATACGGTATTTTCACAAATAAAATTAAAAGCAGAAACTGCATCTCGTGAATTAGCAGAAGAATATGGAGAACCTTTATGGTGTAAAGGAACAGGTATGAGAAATACTCATTTATTGGCGGTAGCACCAACAGTATCTAATTCTAGAATATCGGGATGTTCAGCAGGAATAGAACCACAACCCGCAAATGTTTATACATTTAATGGAGCTAAAGGTACATTTATAGTTAAAAACCCAGAATTAGTAAAAAAACTAAAAGAAAATGATCATGATACTGAAAAGGTATGGGATTCAATTTTAGTTGATAATGGTTCAGTACAGAATCTATCAAATAATATACTAAGCGAATCTGATAAAGAAGTATTTTTAACATTTTCAGAAGTAAATCAATTAGGTTTAATTCAACAAGCAGCTATTAGACAAAAATATATAGATCAAACCCAATCATTAAATTTATGTTTTGATCCAACAGATTCTCCAAAGTGGATAAATCAAGTACACTTAGAGGCATGGAAATTAGGCATCAAAACACTATACTATTTACGAACTGACTCAGTTATTAAAGGAGATTTAGGATCCCGTGTAGCAGATTGTATTTCTTGTGAAGGGTAGTAAAGTTACACATATGTATACCAAAATACATTAATGAAGTACTTAAAAAGATTTTGGAACTGGTTACTAGGAAAAACTACTCTTGATGAAAAAATAAAAGAAAGAGTGTATAGAATAAAAGAAGAATTTCAAGACGTTAAAGATTCTGTATCTGAACTTGTTGATCAAGCTGAAGATGTTATAGATGCTGCTAAAGGTAAAAAACGAAGAGGCAGACCTAAGAAAAAATAATTAATTTTTAAGTTAATAGTTATTAAAAAAAATAAAGTTTTATGAAAATTATAAATTATATAAAACAAAAACTTATGGCTTTTAGAGATATGTTTAAAGATGACAACGATATTAATGAAAAAAATGTTGTTGGATTTGCTGCATTCGCTATGATGGTAATATTTGCTTTAGTAGATATTATAACAGGAATATATGGAGAGGAACTTCATGTACAAGAATATATCTATAACTCTTTTGTTATAATAACATTAGGTAGTTTTGGTATAGCTGAAGCAGGTAAAATTTTTAGTCAAAAATAAAAACAAATTATGATAGTAGAATTAAATCTAGCACAAGCCGAAGAGATACTTACAAACTTATCAAAAATAGAAAAGCCATCAGATAATATAACAAGTGTTAAATCTGCTATAAAGTTAAGAATAAAACAAGAAACAGAACTTCAAGTTGAAGAAATAAATAGATTAATTCAAAGAATATCTGATAATGGTTTTAATGACAGTACTATGCTAAGTAATTTTAACTCTGCAAAAAGCAGCATCCAGACAGCATCCGAGACAACAAAAAACAAATATTTTGATGGAGATGGAAAAGAAAAATAATAAAAATGCTATTAAAAAAAGGATCTAAAGGCCCAGATGTTAAAGACTTGCAAGAAGCTTTAGGACTAACAGCTGATGGTATATTTGGCTCTGGTACAGAAACAGCAGTAAAAGAATTTCAAAGGGAAAATGGATTAACCGTTGATGGTTTAGTAGGCAGAGGAACTTGGGAAATGCTAGGTTTAGATACTGATGAATCAAGATGGGATGCTGCAATTGATAAAGATGATAAACTAGAACGTTTAGGTAAATATACAACTAAAGGTGGTTTAGAAATAGATAGAGCTTATTTAGATGGAGATGAATTTGTAAGAGACTATGGTAAAATAGAACCATTAGGATTTTTTATTCATCACACAGCTGGTTGGGATAATCCCTATAACACTATTAATAGTTGGAACCGAGATACAAGAGGTAGAGTAGCTACACAATATTGTATTGGTGGTACTAATGTAAAAGGAAAAGATGCACCTAATAATGGTGTAGTAGTTGAATGTTTTCCAAATAATTATTTAGGATGGCATTTAGGTAAAGTAGGTGGATTTGCTATTTCAAAATTTTCGGGAGGTGTAGAATTAAACAATTTTGGATATTTAACTAAAAAAGGAGATAAATACTACACTTATGTTAATACCGAAGTCCAACCAGAATATGTTTGTGATTTAGGATATAAATTTAGAGGTCACCAATACTGGCATGCTTACTCAGATAAGCAAATAGAAAGTTTAAGATTGCTTATTTTACATTTAAAAGACATTTACCCAAAGATGGACCTAGAAAATGGTATTCCTAAAATGTTAAAAGAAGGAGTTCACCCAAAAGAAGCATTTGAGTTTAATGAAGACGCATATAATGCAAAACAATTTGGGTTATGGTCACATACATCAGTAAGAAAAGATAAATTTGATTGCTTTCCTCAAGAAGAACTTGTTAATATGTTAAAAAATCTTTAATAAATATGAAAACCTCTACGATAATTCTATCAACATCTGCAGTACTTTCTTTTATAGGTTCTTATTTTTTAGATTTAACTTTAGATAATGCCGATCAGTTTTTATCAATTGCCTGTGTAGTTCTACTAGATGGTGTTTTTGGTATAATGGCTGGAATTAAAAGAGAAGGATTTAAAACATATAAGGCTTTAAGCGTTTTAAGAACTGTAGTAATATGGTGGGTTCTTCTAGGAGTAATATTAACCGTAGAAAAGTCATTTGCAGGGACAGCTTGGCTTAGTGAAACTGTGGTTGTACCTTTCCTGCTGTTTCAAATTATTAGCGCCCTTAAAAATGCTTCTATGGCTGGATTTATAAAAATGGATCTTTTAAATAAAATATTAGACAAAATAGATAAGCATAAGGGTTTAAGAAATTAAATTTTATATTATGTTTAAAAAAATACAAGAAAGAGCATTCCCGTTCTTAATAGCTCTATCGGCTTTATCAGTATCAGCTTCAGCTGCTTTTTATTCAATTAGTGGATTATCAAAATTATTTGCTGGGGCAGCTTTTGCAGTTATAGTAATGTCTGCTTCATTAGAAGTTGCTAAATTAGTAATAGCATCTTTACTTTATCAATACCGTAAAACCTTACCATTTTTATTAAAATCCTATTTATCAGTGGCGTGTGTTGTGCTGATACTAATAACTTCAATGGGTATTTACGGCTTCCTATCGGCAGCATACCAAACGACGGCAAACAAAGAAGGTAATGCAGAATCTCGCATAGTATTAATAGAAACTAAAAGAGATAATATCAAGGACCAATTAGAGGTTTATACTGGAGAAAAGTCATCTATAAATGAAGCAGTATCAGAACTTAGGAAAGGACTATCTAATAATAAAATACAGTGGAGAGATAAAGAAACAGGCCAAATTATTACTTCAACATCGAGTAGAACTAGAAAAGCATTAGAAAAACAACTAGACCAAGCTATAATCAGACAAACAGAAATAAATGCTAAAGTAGATGTTTTAAATGAAAAAATATTTGAATATGAAACTGAAATAGTAGAAACTAGAATAGGAGATGGTTCTACAAGTGAACTGGGGCCGCTTAAATATCTATCAGGATTAACAGGTTTACCCATGGATAAAATTATAAATTATCTTTTATTAACAATAATATTTGTATTTGATCCTTTAGCTATAGCATTAGTAATAGCTGCTAATTTTGCATTTGCAAGATTAAATAATAATAAAAAACAAAATATATATGGTGAGATTGTAAAAATAAGACAAAAACCCACAGACACAAAATCAGATTTAATATTTAAAGATGCTATAGCTTCCCCTATATCTGATACTGAAGATTTTCTTGAAGAGGAAGTAGAAGAAAAACAGGAAGAGAGAAAAGCCGAGAGGGTTAAAGCCCCAACACCTCCTTCTTCTACTGAATCTTCTATTAACCAAAAATTAAAAGAATTAAAACAACGTTTATCAAATACACCAAAAACAAAAAGGGTAGGTCCTAACTCAATAAAATCTTTAAAATCCCAAATTGAATCTCTTAAAAAAGACAACGATAAAGATGATGATTTAACAATTCTTTATTAAAAATATTTGGCTTCCTAAATAAGGGTTCGTATATTTACTACATGGATAAATTGAGAACCCAATACATTTTCAACATAGACAAAGAACACGTTACACAAGAGATATCAAAATTACAACCACTTAATTATAACCAATTTAGATGGTGGAGACGATTTGATTCACCAAATAAACCCCTTCATAAAAATTCAGATTTATTAGATAAAATTCAAAATGGGGACTTTGATTTTTCCCATTATTTTTGGCAGGCAAAATATACAGAAATGGAAATGGATGAAATTCATAATGAGGTCTGGCCTGACTCAGTTAAATATAAGGAAAAAACTTCAATCCATGGTGCCCGAAGACAACGTTTATGGGCTGATTTTGAAAAAGACGAACAAGAAAAACTCAATAGCATATATAAAGAATTTTCTCTTTCTATTAGAATGACTCGTAAACAAGTAAGAGAAGGAATAGAAGAATTTGGAGGTACGCTAGAGGATTATTATCATTACTGTAAAGATAAGTTTGGAGCAAGACACAAACGATTAGAAACAAGAGGAAGACCAAGAAAAGTTATATGAAAGTATCACACGAAGCACCAATACCCTATATGAAACAAGTTAGGGGATTAATTGATTATGATTATTGTCTCCCCCATATGTTAGATGAAAATGAAGATTATGTAAAATATTTTCAAGAATCTAAAGAAATGGGGCGGTATATTATTATGGATAACTCCTTACATGAGTTAGGACATCCATATGATAAAGAACGTTTGGCACATTGGTTATATTATTTCAAACCTGATGAGTTTATAGTACCTGATTATTGGCAGGATAAAACAGCAACGTTAGTATCAGCTAAAGAATGGATTAATAAAATATATCCTGAAAATACTACTCCTATGGCTGTAGTGCAAGGTAAAAATAAAAATGAATCCAGAGAATGTTATGATATATTAAAACATCAAGGATATCAAAAAATAGCATTTAGTTATGGGGCTGATTGGTATTATGAAAATGGAAAAACTACTTCTAAAACCACAGAAAATATAACAGTAACTAAAGCCCATGGCCGGTATAATTTTATAAAAGAATTATATGAGGATAATACAATATCAAAATCAGATAGAATACATTTATTAGGTTGCAACATACCCCAGGAATTTAAATGGTATAAAAATATGCCATTTATAAAAACAATAGATACTTCAAACCCAGTTATACATGGTTTATCAGGAATAAAATATGAACCTTGGGGGTTAAATAACAAAATATCTACTAAGGTAGATAAATTTAAAGGAGAAGCTGAGCATTGGGAAACAGCAATTTACAATATACAATTATTTAAAACATTTATACCAAAAACATGAAACAAGCAGTATTAAGTTTAAGTGGTGGAATGGATAGTAGCACGCTATTACTTCACCTATTAGCAAACGATTATAAAGTAACAGCTCTAAGTTTTGATTATGGTCAAAAACATAGAGTCGAATTAGAAAGGGCACAAGAATTAGTAGATTATTTAAACAGCAAGGCAGATAAAACTTTAGCTAAAAATGATTTAGGAGAAACTATTAAACATAATTTTGAGCCTATTACATATCAGTCTATTAAATTAGATGGTTTAACATCATTATTAGATTCAGCTCTAGTAGAAGGTGGAGATGATGTGCCTGAAGGACATTATGAAGAGGATAATATGAAAGCAACCGTAGTGCCTAATAGAAATAAAATATTCTCATCACTAATACAATCTGTAGCGTTATCAATCGCTAATAAAACAGAATCAGCAGTAAAAATAGCAATGGGCATACATGCTGGAGATCATGCAATTTACCCTGATTGTAGACAAGAATTTAGAGATGCGGATTATAAAGCATTTGCTGAAGGTAATTGGGATGCTCAAAGAGTAGGATTATACACACCTTATTTAGATGGAGATAAATTTGATATTTTAAAAGATGGAGAAGTATGTTGTAAAGAATTAGGAATTGATTTTGATGAAGTTTATAAAAGAACAAATACATCATACAAACCTGTTTTTATACCTCACCCTTGGTCTGATACTGGAGAAGGAAATTGGTATTCAGATTACAAATCAGCATCATCAGTAGAAAGAATAGAAGCATTTTTAAAATTAGGAAGACCTGACCCTGTAGTATATGCTGATGAAACAGGAGTTGTAGGTTATGAAATTGCAAAATCTCATGTTCAAAAATTATTGGATGAGTATGCAAATAATCCTAATATGAACGATACCATTGATATGGTAAATAATATGTAATATGAAACAACCAGACGCAAAAAAACATCAATTAGTAAGTTTTATTAAATCAAGTATAAGAATATTAGGTTATTGTTTTATACCATTTAGTTTAGTAACTGCTATGCTTATTTTAGTAGCTAGTGAAGCAATAGGTATAGTAGAAGAATTAGTTTAAAATAAAATAAGTAAAAATGAAAGTACAAGTTAAAAAAGGAATATTATATTTTACAGCTCCATGGTGTGGACCTTGTAAACAATTAGGACCTAAAATGGAACAATTAGAAAATAGTGGGATTCCTATTAAAAAAATAAATACAGATTATGAAGCTACTTTAGTTACACAATATGCTATAAAATCTGTTCCAACTTTAGTCATAACTGATTTAGATGGAAATGAAATAAAAAGAATACAAGGTGGTGGAAAATCACTTCAACAATTAAAAGACTGGTATAATGGGTAAATTTCAATCAAGTAAAGTTTTTGACGGATTTAGTACAGTGTTCCGTCAATGGAAAGCAGAAGATACACACTGTAAATTTTTACATGGGTATGGTATTTCATTTAAAGTATATTTTGAAGGTGAATTAGATGAAAAAAATTGGGTATGGGATTTTGGTGGTATGAAAAGAGCTAAAACACTTATAGAAGGTAAACAACCTAAAGAATGGATGGATTATATGTTTGACCATACTGTTATAATAGCCGAAGATGATCCTGGAATGGGTGGTTGGAAAACAATGGATGGGATAGGAGTAATTCAATTAAGAGTAATACCAGCTACAGGAGCAGAAAAATTTTCAGAGTTTATATTTAATAAGTTAAATGACTTTGTCCATACAGAAACTGAAGGTAGAGTAAGAGTTACTAAAGTTAAGTTTATGGAACACGGTAAAAACGCAGCTTATTATTGTGAATAATTTTATTATCGGGTCGTCTAGAGGCAGGACAATGGTTTTTGGTACCATGAACGGAGGTTCGAATCCTTCCCCGATAACGATAAAACCAAAGGGGGATTAGCTCAGCTGGCTAGAGCGCTTGCCTTGCACGCAGGAGGTCATCGGTTCGACTCCGATATTCTCCATTAATGCTCCGTTCGTCTAGGGGTTAGGACATATGGTTTTCATCCATAAAACAGGGGTTCGATTCCCCTACGGAGTACAGTAAATAATAAATGAAAAATAAATGAAAAGAATAGAAGATTATAACAAAGTGTTACCAGTATTAGAATTATACAGATGTGTTCAAAGTGAAGGTAGCAGATTTGGTAGACCAACTATTGCGGTTAGAACTACAGGATGTACTCATAGATGTTATTTTGGAGATGGTGGTTGGTGTGATTCTTGGTATACAAGTATACACCCAGAAAAAGGTACATTTACCTTTAATGATATTATTAAAATATATGATGACAATCCCCATGTAAAAGAAATGATGCTTACTGGCGGTTCGCCTACAATGCATCCTGCTTTAGTAAATGAAATAACACATTTTGCAAATGAAAGAAACATTTTGGTTACAATTGAGACAGAAGGTTCTCATTTTCTTGAAACAGACCACCCTTTGGATCTTATTAGCCTTAGTCCTAAATTTAGTAATAGTGTGCCTGTACTTGGCGCTGTTACACCTAATGGGGCTGTCGCCGATGAACGAATGATTAAAGTGCATAATAGACTTAGATTAAATAAAGAAGCTATTAGTAAAACAATTGCATACCATAAAGATTATCACTTCAAACCTGTATGGGATGGTACAGATGAAAATCTAAAAGAAATTGAGGCATTTAGGGTAGATATGGAAATACCCAAAGATAAAACTTATATAATGCCTGCTGGGGATACAAGAGAAACATTAGTAAAAATGTATCCTTTAGTATTTGAATTGTGTGCTGAAAAGGGATATAATATGACAGGCAGAGACCACATCATTGCATTTGATACAGAAAGAGGTGTCTAAAGAAGAAGCATTAGAAATATTAGAAGAAGTAAAAGAAAATGTTAATACATGCTGTGCTATAACTATGGAACCAGATGAAGTATTAGATTTAATAGAAAAATTAGAAGAATACATACAAAATGCGTAAAATAAAAATAACATTAGTTTTAATCCTTAGTAGTATTATAACTTATAGTCAAATTATAAAAACAGATATTTTTACAGTTAATTATTCTGAAAAATATGAACAACCCCTATGGTTAGAATATACAATACAATGTCCAAATGGACATGCTGAAAGAACAGGTATGAATTTTTGGACCCCTAAAGGAATAAAAACATCAGATGATGCAGATTATAAAGATAACATCTATGATAAAGGTCATTTAGCACCTGCGGCAGCATTTAACTGTGATAAAGAAACATTACTTAAAACGTTTTCATATTTAAATTCAGCTTTACAACATGAAGGATTAAATAGAGGACAATGGGCAAGATTAGAATCATTTGAAAGAAGTTTAGCTAACTTTTTTGAACAAGAAGTTAAGGTAAGGGTAGATGTTTTATTTGAAGGTAACTTAAAGAAAGTAAAAGGTGGAGCTACTATACCTAGTGGTTTTAAAAAAACAATAATAATGGGAGATATAACTAAAGTATTTGAATTTCCTAATAAAAATACAACAGGTACAAACTGGATAGAATATTTAATAAAATGAAAAAAATAATAATAGATTGGGACCAAATAGATAAGCTAATATCCAGACTATCATATCGGATTGAAGTTAGTGATGATAAATTTGAAAATATATATGGTTTACAAAGAGGTGGTTTAATACCAGCTGTAATGTTATCTCATAAATTAGGAATGCCTATGACTAAAGGAGATATTGGCCCCAATACTTTAATAGTTGATGATATTTGTGATAGCGGAGAAACCTTAGACAAATTAGTAAATAAATATCAAACATTATATTCTTATCCTTTTAACCTTAAAACAGCAGTTTTACATTACAAACCTCATACTTCATGTTTTAAACCTACTTTATATGCTAAAAAATGGGATAATTCAAACTGGATAGAATACCCCTGGGAGAGAGAAGATTCAAAAGCTATACAAGATTACAAGGTAAATATTTAAATTTATGATCTAAAATTTTCATTTATATATTTATCACCGAATAAGAGTTATGTTACACGTTTAACATAAAAAGAGAAGATGAAAATAGGAGAAAATACAGAAATTAAAGTAGATTTAAAAACAATAATAGCAATAGTAATGATTACATCTACATTTGTAGGAATGTATTATACATTACAAGCTGATATAGAAATTGCTAAATCAGAACCTAAAGCCGCAATTGAAAGGTTAGAGTATGACCTTAGAGAAGAGTGGAATGAGAAGATGATTATAAATTTAGAAGAAAGAGTAGAAATTTTAGAAGAATCTCAGGATTTATTAAGAGAAGAAGTTAAAATAACATCTACAATGCTTAAAGATGGTACTGAAAAAGATGATAAATTTGCAGAATTAAATAAGCAAATGGAATTATTAAAAAAACGAAAGCCAACTGTAATTATTAAAGAAGTTCCGAAAAAACGTAAATGGTAAAATTAAGTTTGAAACAAGAAAAATATCTTTGCATGCTAAATCGTTTAGATGCATTTAAACTAATCAAACTCGAACAATCCAAACAAGTCCAAATGGGATTATCTAATATCAATGATGATTTCCTTAAATTAATAGAATGTGAAGATCAGTTAGAAATGATTGACACAGTACTTCAGGTGAGAGCATTAAGTAATTAAAAAATAACGTGTATTATTCACTTATTTTTCGTATATTCCCACCAAAACGGTTATGAAAACTAAGTACAAAATTTCAATTACAAATTATAATAATTATGGAATACCCATCAGTGGTATCTCAAGGATTATTTCTGATTTAACCTTTGGTAAAATTAGAAGATTTCAAAACAAATACCCAGGTAGGGTAGATTTAATTAGAAAGTTAGATATAAAAGAAATATAGTTATGGCAAAATTAACAAGAACAGTAAATTACGCAAACTTCAGATGGGAAGAATATGTGTTAACAGAAGAAGAATTAACAAAATGGAAAACAGGTGATGAAGATCTCCAACAAGAAGTCATAGATGATGCAGATTGGGACCTAGTAAGAGATAAACCAATTGATGATTACGGAGACGTAGAATTTGTAGAAGATTAATGGTTATATCATTAGCTTACGGTTTAGCAGGATCAACGTTTTTGGTTGTGTTAACAAACCTATTAATGAAACTATTCAAAAAGTTCAACAATATAGGTTATTCAATAGTATATGCTAGTTTATTTTTAAAACTAATATTTTTAAGTGGTTTTGTACTAGCAACAAGAGGTGAAATACCAAATCAAATAATATTTGCTGTTGCAATACTTGGAGGTATAATGTATTCAACAGTAAACGTAATATTAAAATTAAAATGAGTAAATTTATTAAGTTTACCTTAATATGGATAAGTCAAAATCTAGCTATACCTTTTTGGATAGTAGGACATATCCACTTATCAACAAATGTATATAATGATTTGCATGAAATAGGAGCATCAATAGGAATGAATCTTATAGTATTAATAGGATTTATTTTAGATTATAGACAAAGTTAATTTGGAAATATTAAAAAATTATCGTATATTTAATACGAAAGTGAATAAAACACCACTTAAAAAAATTAAAAATATGGAAAACAAACGAAGAAAAATTCACGAAGAGTTAGAAGTAGTGCAAGAAGGCTTTGCAAATGGAGTTGCACCTGGATTCCCTTTAAAACAAGAAGATAAAGATGAAATGATACAAAAAGCTACTAAAGCTTATGGTGAATTTTTAGATGCTTTGAAATGTGATTGGAGAAATGATCCAAATTCAATGGAAACCCCAAAACGTGTAGCTAAAGCATATGTAAACGATTTATGGGCAGGTAGATATAATCAAATGTCTCCAATAACTTCATTTCCATCTGATG
>Ga0209535_1000070_pt1 | contig 58836 bp, 74 predicted proteins | sample LinPmetageLP28_FD_184041 | JGI IMG/M metagenome (GOLD analysis project Ga0209535, IMG submission 184041) | Marine viral communities from the Pacific Ocean - LP-28 (SPAdes) (version 2) | ecosystem: Environmental > Aquatic > Marine > Oceanic | place: Pacific Ocean | collected 2009-08-22 | reverse complement strand
TGGTTTCTAGGGGAAGGCCTTCCCTTCCAGCGCAGATGGAGAGACATCTGGTAACACCAGCAGAGGCCTCTGGTCACCTTTAACAATTCTGGTACAATTTGAAATTATTTCATTTGATTCTAAAACGTTGGTTATTACTGGCTTTGAGCATGATTTTATACTGGTGTATATATTATACTGGAGCGCACATGTTTGTTTATATAAAGAATTAGACTATATTTGTACCATATATGAACGAAAACAAAATTAATTATGAGGCAAGAAACCGTTGATTTTTACACGAATACTCTTAAGGAATATTCGACAAATGCAAGTAAGAAAGCATTTTTAACCAGAAGCAGAAAGGAAGTAGAATCCCACATTGAAGATTTGAAATGGGCATTAAAAAGAACACCATCTATGTTGCATGGAGAGTATATTCATCCTGGACATTTAATGGTACAGGAACACGAAGTAGATTTTATTAACAGATTATACAAAAAATTATAACCAAAAACCAGAACAAAATGAGTAGATTAAACAATGACCAGAAGTTAAGAAAGGCGCACAAAGATGTGCAGAATTTAGGTGCAATCGCATCTACAATATTAACCATTGAAATAGCTGATGCATTAGAGCGAAGATTAGATGCTTTAAATGAATCTGGAGCGCAGTCATTTGGATTGTTCTCAGCAGAGCAAGTTAAGACTGTTTTGCATACATATTTGAACACTGCTAATCCAGAGCGCGAAAAGATGTATGTAACCGATTAAAATCAGCTGATTTTCTCCAGAGGCCCGTACTGAAATAAATACGGGCATTTCTGGTTAAAAAAAACACATATTATGAAACACGAATCACAATTAGACAAAGTACTGGATTCAATTACCATTGACCAGTTAAAACGAATCGAATCTGGAGAAGAAATCCATATTACGAAAGAGTACGCATTATACAGGTATACTGAAGACGATGTATACATGATAAATGAAATTAGCACATGGACAGAATTGTACCAAGTGTTATGGAGCGAAGATGGAGATATTACATTTGAATCGTTAACATAAAATAAACCATATGAAAAAACAGGAAGAATTAGTACATCTGGTAAAGGGATTACTGGATGCAATTGACAAGAATAGCACTGCGCTTTGGGTAGATGATATCTCGCAGACAATTGACTGCATTGTGCTGAATGAAGAATCATTTACATTAGCCAATGATGATGCAACAGAAGAAAGTTATACGGGAATCCAGAAGCATCTGGAGAGCATTGAAAATCTGCTTAACCAGATGGAAAAAAACAACGATCTAAAAACACACAATGACAACTAAAGAATTAACACTAGAAGAATTAACTAAAAAAATGTACTACTTAATACAAGACAACGTATCAGATGGAAATGTAAGAAGCGAGATGTACGATGTACTTGAGGAGATAGAAGAGTTAGTAGAAACTAAATAATAACAACAACAAAAACAAAGAAATGAACAAATCAACAAAGCGATTTCCAGCGCATCTGGAAGACTATAATGCTAAAAACGGATTCCATATCCAGATGAATCGTAACTATACTGCTACGGTACGCAATCTAAGAGAATTCGTTAACTACATCAACAAACCAGATACGGATATTTGTCCAGATGTATTCGGAAACATCCTAAGCCATGATGAAACGGTAGGAGACGATTTCAAATATACGTTAAACACCATCATAGGAGAGGTAAAAGGATTCGCAGTATTCAATGCCCAGCATAAGCATACATACATTGAATGTACTGACAAATCAGAGACGATTAGTATAAAGACCAGTAATGGCGAATTAATCACGTTCAGTGTTCTCTTTAATACCTGTGTTGATGTCAAATATCACAACGGTAAAGATGATTTCAACATCATAGGTTTTCATGGAGGCCAAACCCCTGTACCACATACACCAGTGACATTGCATACGGTTTTGCTGGAGAAGGAAGGTTAACTGAAGATGGATTCAGTATCCGAAACATTACCGATGTGAATCGGGGATGTCTTAACCAAATATAAAATGTTATGAATTACCAAAAATTAGTTAACAGATTAAGAACAAAAGCATTCGATTACAATGGGCAAAAATCCATTCAGCACATGCGTATTTTGAAGGAAGCAAAATGCAGAATGTTAGCATCCAGAACACCATCTGGTAGATATGCTAAGAGACAAGAGCAATTATTATTTAGAACCAGATAAACCAGAGACATGAAAAGAGTAACTTTCAGAGACAAGGATACAATACAAGTATTCAGATTAGGTACGACATCTAATGACAAGATAGAATCCGACAAGAAACGTAAAATTGTGCAAACGTATACCTTCAGTTTAGCACAGCTCCAGAGCATTTTAAAAGATGAATCTGGAATGAAGAATTTCTTCAATAAAGCGGATTCCAATTGTATGGATTGTCCATTTAATAGTTTTGGCTTATGCTATACGCATAAGTTTAACCAGTATGTAGGATTCAAAAGTATGTTGCGCTCAATTGTAAAAGAGTATAAGACGTTTGAGAATATACCTACATTCAATCAAAAGATATATAACAGCATCATAGACATGTCTCAGAACACGTTCGTTCGTTTTGGGACATATGGCGAACCATCGTTACATCCTGTTGAATTAATTGAAGACGTTGTAAAGGCATGTGATAATTGGACAGGGTATACTCATCAATGGCATCGAAATAAATCCTTAGGGCGTTTCTTTATGGCCTCAACACATACTCCAGCACAACAGTTAAAAGCGGAGAAATTTGGATACAGGAGTTTTATTGCTACAGAGAGAAAGCTAGGCCAGTACATAAATTGTCCAGCTAGTAAAGAATCTGGATACAAATCTAGCTGTTCTAAATGTGGATTGTGTTCTGGAACATCTGGTAAAGGAAAGAAATCCATTTACATCCTAAATCATTAGATCGTGAGAATTAAGATTTCAAGACTGGTTTTATTGTCAACATCATGTGGGATTTTATGTGGTGCATCTGGATACATTTTAGTTAACTATCTGATGTAGGATTCACATCCAATCTCAACGCCCCAAGTAGTTTAATTACGCTTGGGGTTTTCGGGTGCAAGGCATATTGCTTTGCACAATTTTAATTAATTATTATGAACGAATTTGAATTATTTAATCCTTGTGGATTACTCTGGATGGTGCATGTGATTAGCATCCACAGACCAATCTCAGTACATGCATTTAAAACATCTGGAGAAGCAAAGAAATTTATTAACGAGATAAAGTTATCTCACTTAAACTAAAAGTAAAATGAGCAATCAAGAAAACAATAAAATGATAGCAGAATTTATGGGTCTAGAACTTGAAGAAACCCTTGAGGGTTTGTTTGTTTATGCTAGGAAAGAACAAAGCCCTATTAAATTAAACGACATAAGAATAGAGTTTTACGAGGTACACGAACTACAATACCACAAATCGTGGAATTGGTTGATGCCTGTTGTAAAGAAATGCTTTCAGGCAGGAGATGACACATACGAATGGGATAACATTATGGACACGCTATTCACTTGTGATATAGACATAGTGTACGCACAAGTAGTAGAATTTATAAACCAATACAATAAAAACAAATAGAAATGAAAAAGATAGCAACATTAATAGTAATAAGTTTACTTACATCATGTGGAATGATTCTTACAAAGGAACAACTACACCAAAGACGTAAGATTGATATTGAGATAAATAAACTAACAAACGAATATCAAAACAAAGTAGATTCTTTGTTAATCGAATATGATAAGGTTAGAAACTTAAAACAATAGCAATGAGAAACACAACTAACATAGCAGATTGGATAGACTATTGGAACAACTTTGATTATGGATTGTACCGAAGGATTTGTCAAATTAAAAATAAATAGAGATGTTAACAAAAATTATTTTTATATGCATGGTTTTATCGGGAGTGGTAGAACCAATGAATGAGAAGAATGAGGATCGTAAGTTATACGTTTTAAATTTAGAATCTGAGGAAGGTAAATCCATCGTGATGGAACATGCTTACAAGGAGGAGATATATGAGTACATAGTAAGTGGGTCATTGAAATACAATGACTTTTTAGTAACCGATAAAAACAAATAGAAATGCAGAACGGAATTTATAAAAGCGAAAACGCAACGTACTTTATCAAGGATAAAAAAATCCTTATGAAGCTAAAAGGAAACTTTTACAAGACGAATGAAAATTATATGCAAGGAAGGTTTCAAGCACCCCTAAGTGAAGGGATGGAAAGAAACTTTGACAAAGCATATTCACAAGCAAAAAACTGGTAACATGAAATACACAATTAAACTACCCCAAGAACAACAAGACATCGTTGTAGATGCTCTTAGAATTTATAAAGAAACCATTGAGAGTTTATGCCCTATAGATGATGACAACATCAATGGTAAGCATTTTGATTTGCAAGGACTTATTGGAATGTTCAAAGACAAAGAGATTGAGATACGCATTGAGATGGATGAGGAGATACACAATTCATTCATTCACAGAGGACACAATGTTGATTTCCCAATCTATGATTAGGATCTAAATTTGCTTAATAGAAAAAGAATGTATACTTTAGTGAACGGAAATTAAACTAATTATATAATTCCCACAATAGCTGGCCTTGAAATAGTGGTCGGCTTTTGGTGGTATAAAACTTTAATAAAATTTATTATGAACACACGAAAATTTGAGCGCATTGGCGAATGCGGAGTAGACTCTGGGGCATTGATGGTAATTGACCCATGTTACGCAAAACAGTTTAGTGGAATGCTAGACATCCACAAGTTATTACGAGACTTTAAAGAGGGTAAAATTGATGCCGACACAATGGCTTCAAAGATGTTGAAGAAGGTTGAATTTAACAATAACTATAGTTTTAGAAACGGTATTGTAAGAATATCTGATGGTCGTAAGTTAGGATGCTTTGATAAGATTGATGGTAAGATAATTACTTGGAGTACACCATTAGATGAATTTAATGGTAAGTGCATGAATGAACTGCGCTATGAAAAGGGATGGGAAGAATTCTCTGAATCAGATTATGAAATTGGAGATTTCAATTTTGGTGGTGCATGTCATACGCATCTAAACAAAAGGTTTCAGCTAGGATACGGTTTAGGTGTTGTTTTTGGAACGAAGTATGGCGATGGCGTATACGAAGTGAAGGGTAGAAGGGATGCTGATGGAGACATTTGTGAAATCAAAATTAAATTATAAGATATGGTACGAGTATATTTTGAAAGCTATTTACATGCTGAATTGGTCGCTACATTTGAGACCGAAGAATTGTATAACCAATGCTTACCTATGCTGGAAGCAGAGGCCAAGAAACAAAGGATGACAGTCACAGAGACTGTTGATGAAACCTTTGATGTCAAAATTCTCTGGGGTTCGTCTCCAGAGGATGATGCTGAATTAGATCATCAGTCTTTCAATTCTCAAGCGGAGCTGGATGCCTACATGAAAGGTGTTGAAAGTGCTGAAGGGTGGATGGGATACGAAGTGATGACAGACAAAGAGTTTGCGAAGTGGCGCAAAGACAGAGGCATTGAACCAGAGACATACATTGACTCTGGTCATGCTGAGGGTACATTTGAGTACTCCAGAAGTGAAGCTATTGCAAAGATAAAGGAGATTGCAAAGCAAGACTCTGAGTTCAACTGGGACATATACAATATGTCTGAGGATGACGTACTGGAGATAGGCCACAATCATTACTCAATTAATCTAAAGTAATCATGAAAGCTATCTTCTACGATGATGAATTACACGATGGTCATGTACTCTTTTGGGTGCATGGCTATCAATATAGTGCGGACATTGAAGTCCAGAGATATACCAGAGAGCGTAATGTCTCCTTCAATGGCTTTAACGATGAGATTACACGCACTACAACCAGAGACAATTACTACATGCCTAGCAACATTCAACCGACATATGACGAGAATGGCGATTCGCATGGTAAGAATCTGGAGAACAAAACAGAAATACTTATTCAACTTGAATTTAAATTAAACCAATGACAGAAATAGAATACGATAACTTTCCGCAGGAAGTTAAAGCAATAGTAGATACCTACGATGACAATGAGAATCTATACGAGGAGTGTCATCGAATACAAAAAGAACTCGAACATATCGGATGGACTTGTGACTACGGATTAGATGGAGAAGTCTATTATGTAAGACCAAGAGGAGGTAACGAAAGAGAAAACTTTGTAAGGATAGCTATGTCTATCATCAAAAGAAACTATGCGTTCCGACCACAAAGGTTAGCGATAGCAAGTAAAATGTACTCAAAGTGGGTGCAAAGAAAACAAACCAGAGGAAAAAAAAACACATCCTCACAAATCAATTGAAATGGATTATTTACAATCAAATCAAATCATGGAGGAATGCCCTTCAGTGTTCACTAATGAACAGTCAGAACACTTGTCAAAAGTCTACAACCACATATCAACTGCATCTGTGGTAGACATTTTAAAGAAAAGAAACTGGATGCCTACACATGCAATCCAGGTACGAAACAGAAAAGGAAATGAGCATACAGCTCCGTTCAAAAAACACATCCTGAGATTTCGAAACCCAAACAAAATGTTTTCAAATACAGAAATGTCTAGCGACACTTGCCCGGAGATCGTGGTAACTAATTCACATGATGGCCGGTCAGCGTTTAAATTTCACATTGGACTCTTTCGTTTGGTGTGTTCTAATGGGCTTGTAATTGCAGACAAAACTTTCGGCAAACATACAATCATCCACAAGGGATTGAAGGAGACTGACATCATAGAAACGGTAGACAAAATTACATCCAACATACCCAGCTTGTTTGACAAAGTAAAAGAAATGATGTCTGTTGAATTGTCTGCTGAAGAAAGATTTAAGTTTGGTATTGAGTCAGTAAACAAGAGATGGAATGATGGTCGTGCTGTAGACATTGAACAACTTTTAAAAGTAAATAGGTCAGCCGACAAAGGAAACGATCTATGGACTGTATTTAACAGGGTACAGGAGAAGTTAATCAATGGAGGATTAGATACCACCAGAAAGGATGGGGATAAAATTATCTACAGCAAATCCAGAAAGGTAACATCCATCGATGAGAATCTCAGAATAAATAAAATGCTATGGGAATTATCTGAGTCACAACTATAATTTTATAGAAAAGATTTGTACAAATGATATAATTTGTGTAGTTTTAAATGTTCATAATAGTTTAGGGTATTTGCAGAATGATTTGTTTTCTGGTTTAATAATCTGCGAGGTACAGGGGGGTTCGATTCCCCTCATACCCTCTATAAATTAAATAAAATAAAGTAATATGATTTATCTACAAGAAGGTAAGGTCTTCAAGGATTATGTGTCTCAAGTTTGTAAGACGCATGGAATATCTAAAGAAGAAATGTTTTCTAAAACAAAACAAAGGAGGATAGCGGATGCTAGACAGATGCTATTTTACTTGTGCGTAAAAAGAAAAATTCGCATTAAGCACATTGAAAATTTTATGGAAGAAATGGGGTTGCCAACACCACATTCTACGATCATCCATCACCACACTACAATGCTGAAGAAAATGAGAAGCGATGGAGATATAAGAACAGTTGCTAAACACATTGCTTCATGTGTAGACTAGACGAAATATGGGACGATGCCTTCGGTCAACATGATGCCTTCCACATGGTGGATGCATACAAAAATACTGAGTGCCTGGTTTACAAGGGATTTAAGATTGAGTCCGATAAAAAGCACCAAATTCACATATACAAACCAATGGGGGAGGTATACAAGGAGCTTCGGTCATATGAATATGATGTCATATGTAAACATGGATGGCGCAAGGGAGTGCTAAAATTAGTATTAGATTCATACCAGCATAAGCTATCTAGAATATCAGACAACATAAGGGATGAGGTAAATACAAGGCGAAATGATAAGCACCTTAAAAGTTTAAAAACATCTCGTCAACGAATAATGGACAGCTACTTAAAGGTTGTCAAACAAATAAGTAAATTATAATCAAATGTCAAATACAAAAACACAGGTAAAGTCTACCTATGAGACGCTCAAAAGCGTTGACGTAAAAGGCTTCATTGAAAAGAAAGGCGCACAGTCCTACATTAGTTGGGCCTCTGCGTGGGATTTATTAAAAACCCATTGCCCTGATGCACAAAGAAAAGTGTATGAGCATGAACATACAGGGTTAAATTATTTTACTGATGGTCGCACTTGTTATGTGAAGGTCGGTGTAGTTGCAAATGGTATTGAGCATATTGACTACCTACCTATCATGGACTTTCGTAACAATGCAATACCCGTAGACAAGGTGAATATGTTCGATGTGAACAAGACAATTCAACGATCTACAGCTAAAGCCATTGCGATGCATGGAATAGGTTTATCGTTGTGGACGGGAGAGGACTTGTCCATTGAAGTTCCGAAAGAGGTAGAGGAAAAGAAGTTAGTCACTCTTGAGGTAGGTACACCAAACATGGAGAGAGTGTTGGCTTACATTGCAAACAATAGCAGCAAGACACTAGCACAAATCACCAAAGAACTAGGTCAGAAGTATACCATAACTGCGAAGGCAAAGAAGGAGATTAGTTCATATATGAAAAGCATTAAGAAGTAATGCAGTTCACAGAGCAAGAGCTTCTAGAGGTCAAGAAAGTTCTGAAGAATGATGACCAATACTATGGTGAGTATGGACGCAAGTTTTTATCCAACTCCAATGTTGATGTGTTGTTGAATAACCCAAAGGATTTTGGTAAGCCAACTGAGCAGACTAAGGCGATGTTGTTGGGTAGATATTTTCATACTGCAATGCTTGAGCCTAACAAGACTGGACTCTATAAAGTAATTGATGTTGCAAGTCGCAACACAAAACTATACAAGGAGGCGGTTGATGAGAGTTCTGAGGAGATGTTATTACTTTCCAAGGAGCAAGGCGAATGTATGGAATGGGTGTCGGCAATGAAGTCCAACATAAGATTCTTTGATGACATATATGAACCGGGTAATACTTATGAAGTTCCTGGGGTAGAGAAAATCAGAGGTGTATGGTGGAAGGGTAAAGCAGATATCATCACCAATAATTTCATCATCGATTTGAAGACTACGAGTGACATTCAAAACTTTCCACGATCCGCAAAGCGATACAACTACGACAGCCAGTGCTACATCTACCAACAAATATTTGGTAAGCCATTGGTGTTTTATGTGGTTGATAAGCAGACGCACAATCTTGGAATATTTCCACCAACTGACACCTTCATTCAGGGAGGAAGGGAAAAGGTGATGACCGCCTTAGATCAGTATGAAAAATTCTGGGGGGAAAGTCCTACCCACGACCCTGAGCATTTTATTATTCAACAAGAATTAATTTAATCTTATGAAACAATTATTTTTATTTGCATCGATGATGCTATCAGTTACGCTATATTCTCAATGGGAAGTAGGAGATTATGTGGACGAGAACGATAATGAAACAGGTGATATATTTTTATATCAAGATGCTGTGGGTAAATTTAGTAGAGGCAGAAAGAAAAATAAACCATGTAGCTATTTTTTAGAGCATGATATATTAGATAAAACATTTGCAATAACTATTTACCCTTACAAAAAATCAGAAGCAGTGGCATGGAAGTACGAAACATTTCAATGGACAATAATAAAAACTCCATCAGGAAAGGTAAGTCCGATTGAGGCTTTTTGTATAGATGGGATGATTTACTTTGAAGGTGTAGAGTACGAACAATTTATAAGTACAATTAAAGAAGAAGGCATGTATACGATGACCATGACTCATCTAAACAATGACGTATATTCTAAATACAAATTGACATTTAATAATTAATAATAGTCTGATCCTTGGGTTGTCCTCTGTCCAGGGTGTAGACTTCTTTAATCAGAGGCAATTTTTTAAATTATAATTTATGGCGGAAGATAAAATTTTCGTAGGAAATGGTAAACAAGTTTTTGATAACTTAATATCAGTAAGTCTGTGTCTTACAGACATACCAAAGGAACATATCTTTGAGTATAACGGTAAGAAGTACACCAAGTTAAATGTGGGTACAAAAAAGGATGGTGCAGATCAGTATGGTAAAACCCATCATGTGAGCATCGATACTTATAAACCAGAGGCAAAGTCAGAACCGAAGGCTGAGCCGAAGCAAGAAGTTCCAACCACGTTGAATGAGGACAAAGAGGAACTACCATTTTAAATTTAAATTGGTAGTAAAGAGGAGGGGTTTTTGGTTACCCCTCTTTTCTTTATGCCGAAAAAACATTCGTCACTACTATATATAAATTATACTTTTATAGCTTTGTTTTTTTTACTACAAACTGACTATAAAATTGACATAATCGACATAAGTATTGATAATCAATAAGTTAAATAAATATAATTGACATTTAATTAGCATTAAAATGACAGAAAACGACATAACTATATTCAGAGACATCAAAACTACTGAGCAACCATTCTTTAGAAATGTAGAATTTATCTTAGAAAGAATAAAAGAAGGATCGTCTAAGGAATTAATTAAGAGGATTAGAAAAGAGAAGGATAAGATAGTAATCAATGAACTAAAGCAACAGCTCCCGGCAATATGTTTCTCTGGAAAGTTTAACAAAAGAACTGATTCATCATTGATGAAGCATAGTGGATTGATATGCCTAGACTTTGATGGCTACAAGAAGCAGAAGGATTTGCTAGAGGTAAAGGAACTATATAGCAAGGACAACTATGTGTACTCTATATTTATATCACCATCTGGTAAAGGACTCAAGGTCTTGGTAAAGATTCCTGACGATGGGGACAACCACAAAAATTATTTCAATGCATTAGACGAACACTTTAACTCGGAACACTTTGACAAGACAAGCAAGAATGTGAGTCGAGTTTGTTACGAGAGTTATGATCCTTTAATTTATATCAATCCTCAATCTAGTGTATGGACAGATATTAAGGATGACAACTTTAAAGAGGTAGTAAAGTTTAAAGATCGAGCAACCATACCCATCACAGATGAGAATAAGATTGTAGACATCCTAGTTAAATGGTGGGAGAAAAAGTATCCAATGGTGGAGGGGCAACGAAACCACAACGTATATGTGTTGGCTATGGCTATGAATGAGTTCGGTGTTAACAAGAGCTTGACTGAGTATGTGTTAGCCAACTATGCGACAAAGGATTTTAATTCCTCAGAGATAAAGAGGACTATTGATTCTGCGTACACAAACACACAAGCGTTTGGAACAAAGTACTATGAGGATGAGGACAAGATAAATACTGTCAAGTCTCAAATGAGGAGGGGAATATCAAAAAAAGAAATCCGTCATCAACTTCTAGACTCTTCGATTGATGATGGTGTAGCCGAGGCTGTCATTGGCAGGCTTGAAGAAGAGACATCCAATCAAAAGTTCTGGACAAAGTCTGACCGGGGTGTAATAAAAATTGTACACATATCTTTCAAGAAGTTTCTTGAGGACAATGGCTTCTACAAATACAACCCAGAGGGTAGTAAGAACTATGTGTTCGTAAAGGTTACTAACAACCTCATCGACCATACATCTGAGAAGGACATCAAAGATTTTATACTAGAATACCTATTGGAATTGGATGATGCTCAGGTGTACAATTACTTTGCCGATAACACTAGATACTTTCGAGAGGAGTTCTTGACACTTCTGGGTAGCATTGATGTGTTCTTTATCGAGGACACCAAGAGTGCTGCTTATCTTTACTATCGCAATGCGGCAGTGAAGGTGACCAAGGTGGGGGTGGAGATGATTGACTACCTAGACCTGGGTGGATACGTTTGGAAAGACCATGTGATTGACAGGGTGTTTAGCATATGTGACATTGTCAAGTGCGACTTTCAAAAGTTTGTGTACAACATATGCGGATCGGATGAGGAGAGAGCTAAGTCTATGGAGTCTACGATAGGATTTCTTATGCACGCATATAAAGATTTGGGATATTGCCCAGCTGTAATTCTTAATGATGAGGTGATTAGTGATCACCCCGAAGGAGGTACAGGGAAGGGGTTGTTTATGAATGCACTCTCTCAACTGAAGAAGTTGGTGGTCATAGATGGTAAGTCATTTAACTTTGAGCGTAGCTTTGCATATCAATTGGTTAGTGCAGACACTCAGATACTATGTTTTGATGACGTTAGAAAGCACTTTGACTTCGAGAGGTTGTTTAGTGTGGTCACCGAAGGATTAACGCTTGAGAAGAAGAATAAGGACGCTATCAAGATACCATTCAGTAAGTCTCCTAAGATTACAATTACAACCAACTACGCCATCAAGGGTGCTGGGAATAGTTTCGAGAGACGTAAGTGGGAACTGGAGCTGAATCAATACTATACCAAGGACTACACTCCGATGGATGAGTTCGGTAAGTTAATGTTCGGTGAGTGGGATGACAATGAGTGGTGTCAGTTTGATAACTACATGATCCGATGCTTGAGTAGATACCTAGACACTGGATTGATAAAGTCTACCTTCGTAAACCTTAGCATCCGTAAGTTATCTGCCGAGACTTGTCACGAGTTTATAGAGTGGTGTGGATTGGTGGATGGCAATGAGCCTAACGAGGTGTTTAAAAACTTCTCATTAGGAACAAGGACATTGAAGCAGGACTTATACTTTGATTTCATTCAAGACAATCCTGACTTTGCTCCCAAGGCAAAGATGACTGTGAGCCGAACCAAATTTTATAAATGGCTTCACGCTTTCTGTATGTACCACACCAAGCTCGCACCAGAAGAGGGTCGTGATATGAGTGGTAGATGGATAAAGATTAGGAAGATCAAGGCTAGTCCTACTATAGACAATAACGACTTTGAATTTTAAGATATGGAGAAGATAATTGGTTGGTGGAGTGGTGGTATAACATCAGCAGTAGCGTGTAAGATTGCTATTGATATGTATGGTGTTGATAATTGTAGAGTCATTATGATTGATACTAAGAATGAACATCCCGACACCTATAGATTTAAGGAGGACTGTGAGCAGTGGTATGGATTGTCTATTGAAACTATCTCAGGGATAGGTGAGAAGTATGGAAACATATTTGACGTATGGAGAAAGTTCAAGTCTCTTAACACAGCGACTGGAGCAATATGTTCTACACATTTAAAGAGGTTGGTCAGACAGAAGTGGGAGAAGAAGAATGATTTTAAACATCAAGTGTTTGGATTTGAATTTGACAAGAAGGAGTTCGCTCGTGCTTTGTCTATGACCAAGAACTATTACGATAGAGCAAAGCCTATATACCCATTGCTTCTACTTGGATATGACAAACAGAAGTGCATTGACATAGTTCAGGAAGCAGGCATTGAGATACCTGAGATGTATAAGCTAGGTTTTAAAAACAATAATTGCTTTTCAACAGGATGTGTTCAAGGAGGTATAGGTTATTGGCAGAAGATGCGTAAGAACTTTCCCGAAAAGTTCGAGGTGATGTCTGACTTAGAGCATGAGCTTACTGAGTTAAGAGGTAGTCCTGTTACGATGCTAAAGGATCAGTCAAATGAAGCAAAGGAAAAGATGAAGACTGATAAGAAAGCTCATTTAGTTTTCTTAAAGAAGCATCCATTGTATCCTAACAACAAATGCTTAGATGATATGCCTGAGAGAAATGTTGAACCTCTATTTGACTGCAATGGTATGTGTGGTATTAATGACTTATCTGCTAGATCTCAGACTGAGTTAGATTTAAATTGGGATAATGATAGTATATAAAAAATAAATATAAATTAAAAACAAATAAAATAAATAATATGGAAAATCAAATTTTTGCACACTACAGAGAACTAAAGAAGAAGGAGCAGGAAGCTATACAGCTTCTACTAAAGCTCGGCTATGTCATTGGAGACAGAGAGGCAATCAATGAAGCGGTAATGCTTGTCAAGAGCAGGAAGGTAGACCTTATTGAGGGTGTTGATTCAATTGTAAAACAACTAAACCAAAACAAAGATGAGTAAGATTAGAAACTTTTTTTGGTGGTGTAGAAATCACCCTAACATTGTATGGTTAAAGTTTAAAGCAATATTAAAACCAAAACAAAGAAGATGAATTATAAAATAACCTTCTGTATATTACATCCCGCTATTGGATTCGAGAAAAAAGATGGAATCACTATAGAGTTACCATTTGTACCTCAACTTGATACATGTTTAATATTAAGCCAAGAGCATTTGCGCCTTCTTGAAACCAAGGCTTTCGAATCAGAAAATAAACAATACTACTTGAGCGAATGGAATGATGAAACAGGAAAAGAATGGATGTCTAGAGGTAAAGATTACCTAGATTTGGGTGATTTTTTCTATGTACAATTTGTAAGATACTATACAGAAGATAATAAGATAGTAGTAGTTCTTAATGATCATTATGATGCTGATTAAAATGAAAAGAGATGATAGAGTTTAGAGATTATCAGAGTGATATCATAGCCAAGGGTACGGAGGTCATAAGAGACCATGGCTTCCTATACCTAGCGATGGAGGTGCGTACCGGGAAGACACTTACGAGTCTTGGCATAGTGGATAAGGTTGGAGCAGTAAATGCTTTGTTTATTACCAAGAAGAAGGCGATGCAAAGTATCATTGAAGACTATGACAATCTAAAACCTAGATTCCCTTTGTATGTAATCAACTATGAGAGTCTACATAAACTACCTAAGTTGACTTGGGATATGGTGATATGTGATGAGGCCCATACGATGGGAGCATTCCCTAAGCCTAGCAAAAGAGCGAAGCAAGTAAGAGACATTGTAAGAGATTGCAACTCTAAGGTTATCCTCTTATCAGGTACGCCTACCCCTGAGAGTTTCTCTCAGATGTATCACCAGGTGTATAGCATAACAACGAATCCATTCAGTCATCACAAGAGCTTCTATAAGTTTGCCTCTGAGTTTGTTAATGTCTTTCAAAGGAAGATAGGTAGCCACATGATTAATGATTACTCTAGGGGAAGCACAAAGATATTAGATGTGATGCAACCTTATATGATTAGCTATAGTCAGAAGGAAGCAGGCTTTAAGGTAGAGACCAAGGAGACAGTGTTGCATTGTGCTATGAGCCGAGAGACTTATAACCTAGCCAATAGACTCAAGAAGGACTTGGTGGTGGAGGGAAGTGAGGAAGTAATACTTGCCGATACCGCAGTCAAGCTGATGTCTAAGCTACACCAAATATACTCCGGGACTATAAAGTTTGAGAGTGGCAACTCAATGGTGATGGATTTAAGTAAGGGGCAGTTCATCAAGAAGAAGTTTGAGGGTAAGAAGATTGGTATCTTCTATAAGTTTAAGGAGGAGCTGAACGTATTGAAGAAGGTGTACAAGGATAGTCTCACTACGGATCTTGAAGAGTTCAACACCACCGATAAGAACATTGCCTTACAGATTGTCTCTGGGCGTGAGGGTATATCACTACGCCAAGCCGACTGTCTTGTGTTCTTTAACATTGACTTTAGTGCCACAAGTTACTGGCAGGCAAGAGATAGGATGAGTACCAAGGATAGGTTACATAACCAGGTGTACTGGATATTCTCCATCGATGGTATTGAGTCTGATATTTATAAGGCGGTGTCTAAGAAGAAGAACTATACGGTCAGACACTTTAAACGAGAATTCTTAAATTTGTAATAGCATAATGACGGAGCAGCAGATACAGAGCAAACGTATTAAAGAGTTAGAGGAGCAAGGATACTATGTAATCAAATTGGTACGCACTAATAAGAATGGGATACCAGATATTATTGCGATACCACCCAAGACCAAGGTTCTTTTTGTGGAGGTCAAGACATCCAATGGGAAGGTGTCGAAACTTCAGGAGTATAGAATTAAAGAGTTAGAAAAACATGGATGCAGGACAGAAATATACAGAGGCGAATAGCTATGATGTGGGACAAGAGTTTATTGACAAGATTAAAGAAGTACCTCTATCAATATCTCTTAGTGTGGCTAGGATTATTGATGAGTGCTTCCCAAATATTCCATATGACGAGATGGATAGCCAAGTATATGGGGGTGTTATTCACTATAAAAAGGAAGCAGTATTCTTTAGCATTGAAATATTTAATAGCCAAGAAGAATCACCCTACCTACTAGACTTTAACCTCATCGACTCAGATGACTACCTAGATTTAATCATAAAAAATAAATATTTAAAAAAAATAAAGTTGTGACTAAAGGAATGAAATATAAGGAGTATAAAATAGGCAACAGCAAAAGTACTAAGCGAAGGGTATGGGTAAGAATAGATTCAGTTTTAGGACATAAAGACGAACCATATTATAAAACGGAAAAAGAAATGCTTGAAGATAAGATTTACAACTTTGCATCACTAAGCGAATCAGAAAAAAAAATCTATAAAAAACGACATCAAGTAAAATAAAAACCTTATATTACTGCAAACGATAAGCAGAGTAAAAGTATAAATACAATTCTTTCTAATGGAAAGACACCATTTTAATCAACCCTGGTCTAGGGATTACTTTAATATCTGTAATGGATAAAGACAAGTAACGTGATACAACCATCCTCAGACGGAATCAATATCATCTTCATAAATTTTTTAATGAAGCAGATCAACGACTGTTCTGATAACATCTATGAAGAACTTGTAGATGCAAACTACAAGGAGGTTGAAAGTAATATTACTAAGTTGCAAAAAATCCTACAAGAGTTAAACCAATCAATACAAGATGACCTGGAGACCACGACTTAAAAAAGATGAGTACGAATTAATCAAGAAGTATAGAGGAATTAAAAGAGCATCCAAGGAAGCCGGAGTAAGTGTTGAAGACGTTAAACATGGCTGGCTTAAAACTAAGGAGGCAAGTCTATTCTTTAACAACCCCTCATTCAAGGACGAAAGATTCCAACAGTTACAAAAACTGAAGGACTCAATGCTAGAAGACATCAAGCAGTACTCTCCTTCCTTCCCTAAGATTTTACGATCCCCATCCAAAGATGGACACCTATTGGTGGTAGACCCTGCTGACATTCATATCGGTAAGCTCGCAGATTCTTTTGAGACGGGTGAGGATTATAACAATCAGATTGCAGTGAAGAGAGTTAAGGAGGGCGTGCAAGGAATACTTGACAAGGCCACAGGATTTAACATCGACCAGATACTTTTCATTGGAGGCAATGACATCCTACACATAGACCAACCAGGTGCTACGTCAAAGGGGACGAGGCAGGACGTTGATGGTATGTGGTACAGTAACTTCTTGATAGCCAAGAATTTATATGTGGATGTGCTTGAGATTCTTCTTGCTATAGCTCCGGTGCATTTTACTTTTAACCCTAGTAACCACGATATGATGTCAGGGTTTTTTCTATCCGATGTGATAAAGACTTGGTTCAAGAACTGTGATGATATGACATTCGATTGTAGTATGGCTCATCGCAAATCCTACACCTATGGTAAGAACCTTATCGGCACTACCCATGGAGATGGTGCAAAGACTCAGGACTTACCACTGCTAATGGCTACTGAGTTCCCTCTTGAGTGGGCAAAGACCAAGCATAGATATGTTTACACTCATCATGTGCATCACAAATTTTCTAAAGATATGGCGGGATGTACTATAGAGTCGCTCCGATCCCCATCAGCGACAGACTCATGGCATCACAAGAAAGGATATCAGCACGCTCCACAGGCTTGCGAAGGCTTCCTTCATAGCAAACTACATGGGCAAGTCGCAAGACTCACCCACTTGTTCTAGTTGCTAGACCTACCTGATGATCTACCTGATGACCTACCTGATGACCTACCTGATGACCTACCTGAGTCTTTCTTCTTCTTGTCATCCTTCTTACCTTCTATAGTGTAATCAGAATAGTTTAATACACGCCTTACTTTTTCAGGATTATCCATGTCCTCAGTAAATAGCTTGTAGTAGTTCTGTGAAAACCTATCAAGTTGTTTCAATGGCACACCAAAAGTTTCACCTACCGATATAAAAACATTTTTTTGTGCATCATATATTTTGTCAGGGTCTGGGTTTGCAGCATTTGTTTTTGTTTCCCACTTATTCAACGCTTTTATTATCTGTGTTATTGACTCTAAAAAAGGTATTGATTCAGCATCTGCGGCCCAAGGCTTATCTGTAAGATAATCTGCGAACATAGTAATGGCATCTCCAACAAGAAATATAGCATTAAAGTTTCCTAATACTACAGCTCTGATCATATCCATTTTATCTTCATCATCAAAATCCATTGGGAATCCTAGCGTTGCCCATTGAAATAATGCTGGCATCATTACATGATACGTTACCAACTGACGTATGTTTTCACCTATTGTTCCTTTACCCGCTTTACTATCTCTTGCTTTAATTTTTCTACCTAAGTTTCTAGCCGCTACTATTTCTTTTCTTAGATACTGTTTTGGTGTAGTCATGAACATATTGAATGCTCTCATTAAGCCATCATCAGTTTGGTAATAGTCACGATCTTGAAGGTCACTAGACTGCTGAGTATTCTTGGTGTCACGCTCAAACTTTCTAATAGCATAATCAATCACCTCTTGCTCAGTAGCCTTTGGATTCTCTTTCTTGTATTGAGCTTTGTAGTATCTGTAGTTTGGAAGACCTCCTAACATAATCGCTGCTTTATCACCAGCCTTGGTCATCATCATTGCATACTCTTTTATACGCTCTCTTTTTTCTTTCTCAATAAAATTGCTTTGGCCTTTACTATAGTTAGCAATTGCATCTCTAATACTTAATCCTTTAGCTCTATCCTTTAGGTATATGGAGTTCTCTATAATTTCATCATAATCTTGTTTCATTTTATTACGTTCACCTGCGATTGTGTCTCCAATTTTAGAGTATCTAATCCAATTTGCATAACCAATGTCATTAGCATATGTAAGTATAGATGTAAGCTGCTTTATAAATACAACAGGATTAATTGCTAGTTTAGATAATATGTACGCATTGGTACTCCAATTTATGAACCGAGCCATCTTGAATTTCTGTGGCCCTTTACCTGCGATTTTTTGAATTGAGTTCTTAATCAAATCATTTATATCATTACCATATCTACTCTTTAAAAATTCTGTAGTATTTTTATTCGTAAACATCTTATCAATATCTCTGATTGTTTCTGCGTATGCCGCAAAGTATTCCATGTCCTGAACATAACTTGTCAAAGCATTATTGATATTCATTGCAGTGATGGGGTTTGTATTCTTCTTTCTTTCTAATGTCGAAGCTGCACCTACTGAGGTTCTAAGTATTGAAGCGTTTGCTAACAAGTCTAATGGCTCATCTACTATACCGTCTCTATATATTCTACCTGCATAGAATTGATTCCATGGCATATCAGTTCGATATATCTTTCTGTATGTGTCATTATAGTACTCATAAACTGATGGAAAGAATTCATCAACCTGCCAGTCTGCCCACTCTTTTAATTGAGGATCTAACTTTGATATGAGCTTATCCATTTCTTGCTCATAGTTTTCTCCGAACATTGTTTTAAATGAACCTGCATTAGCCGGGTCTTTATACTGATTGTATAAGTACGCTAATTGGTTTTGAGATATGGTTTCATTTTTATTTGAAGTCTTAAATGGAATTGTTAGTTTGTTAAACTCAGTAGTTTTCTTTCTCCACTTTTTACCAAATATTTCTTTCATCTTATCCTCAAGGTTCTCTTCTTGAACTAACATCCTACCTTTATAAATCCTACTAGATTCATTAACCCTATCAGTAATCTCTTCTTGAATACGCCCACCTGCTAAATCACCTGGCATAATAGATATCTTATCCATTAAACCAAACAATGCTTCAGCCTTATTAAAACCTAATCCTATAGAGTCAGCAATACTAATAACTTTTTGTCTAAACTTAGTCTTCTTAGCGTTAATACTTTCTCTACTTTCTTTTTCTTTAATTTTTTCGTTGATTGTTTTCTGAACTTCAGGGTCAGACATATCTAACTTTTGTCCTGTCATCTCTTCCCAAAGCACAGCAAACTGACGTTGGTATTCTTCATGCGCCTCTTGAAGTTCTGCTTTAAATTTAGAGCGACCCTCTTCGATTAATTCTTGTAGTGACTCTTGTGCTGACACCAATGGTGCAATGATGTTAGGACTGATTCTTTCCTTCTTCGCCAACTCTGCCTTCATTAGATTGGCACTGTTGATGTTGATTGCTATCTGAAGATCGGTGAGCTTATTTATATTCTCTGTGCTTAATCCGTCAGGGTTACGCATCAGTTCATTAAACTCTTTTCGAAGTGTTTCATTTTTCTCCATGATTTCTTCAGCAGTATACTTAACTACCTTACCATCAACATCTTTATTCTTGACGATATTGTTATTGATCGCTTCGAGTCTAGCCGCTTCATCATATCCAAACTTACCCTTACGTCTTCCAGCCTCACTCTTAGCAACCTTAGTCCCTAATAGCTTGTCTATCTGAGCCTCTAGTATTTGTACGTTCTTTTTAACAATAAGACTTTCTATCTCTCCAATTACGTCTTGTAAATTACTTGCATCTACTTTTGCAATCTCACTTATAAGTCTCATCACCTCTGGCTTAGAGTACTCAGCCTTTGGCAGTGACTTACGAAGTGTTGCTCTAAGCTGGCGCTTTATTTCTTGAAGGTCTCTACCTGCCTTATCCATTGCTCTTGCTCTATTCTTTAACTTAGAAAGATTCTGAGCCACCTCTCTAGAGGGTCGGAAGGCAATCGTTGCTTGAAGTTCTGCTTGCATCTTAGACTGAAGTAGAGATGGTGTCTTCTTACCCTTGTCACCAGCTTCGATGTACTCAGGTTGTTTCTCTAAGAACTCAATAACCTCATCCATGATTTCACTCTCGGTCTTCATCTCTTTACGAGCTTTGTTGTTCTTGTATTCTCTTTTAGTGAAAGCATCTAACTCTTTGGCGAGTTGCTCGTCTGAAAGTTTTTTCTTTTTTAACTCCTCTCTCTTCTCCTTTATCTTTTGTTTGATACCAGCGTCAGACAACTTAGGAGATTTTATTCTAGCGTTGGCGGCAAGAAGTTTATCTCTAAGTTGCTCAACCTTTTGATACAACCTTAGACCTGCTGCTGCTCCACCTTCAATCTCCTTGAAACTATCCGGAACATTCTCTAATATATTTGCAGGTAGTCTAAGCATATCATCTACAGTCTTCGCTCGCAAAGGCTTACCATTCTCCTCCTTGATATCTGATCGCCTCTTTAGTATATAGAATCTAATGGCTTTATCTTTGAACCCTTCTCTTCTAGCAGCAATGATGATATCTGCTACGGTGTTCTTACTTGTAAAACTCTTTTCTTCTACGATACCAATGTCATCTCTTTGGAATCTATATCTACTTGGCTCAGGTGGGAATGGATTTACTTTACGTCCTCCTCTTGTGGCGTAGTACGCTCCATTCTTTGCACGCTTCAAACCAAATCCTATCTGCTCCAAGTCTCTCTTGAGTTGATATGAATTTACTTGTGACGGGAAGAACCCTTGGTTGTTGGCATTGTAATACCTACCTATCTGCATCAGACTCTTCTGCTCTCGCATCGCAGTCTCTGACAACTCTGCTACCTTTGGTATTGAACCAGCACTACTAGATACATTAGCCTTTTCAAATTTCATTTCCTGAAACTCTTCTAGTGTACCTTTGAATGGCCCTGATTTCATTTTAACTTTCTTGCCTTCATCATTAATAGTAATACCTTTTTTAGCTAGCTCATACTCTTCTAAAGTAAAGTCAGTTTTTCTTGACACCTTCGTGCCATCCTTATTGTTTTTTGTATAGGAATCAGTAACTTCATTAGACTTATAAAACTCTGTAGGTTGATACACTCCCTTTATCTTTGCCTCAACAGTATATGCAAACGATGGATGATAATCAGGGTCGTTCTTGTTAGGCTTTCTTATTTTAAAAGAAGTATTATCGAACTCAATTATACCCATAAGGTCTCCCCCCGATATACCATTATTCAACGGGTCTTCCATTCTTAATGCAAAGTCAACAGCGTTATTCACACCTAACGCTTTTTTAAATGCTTTGTTTGTAGAAAACTTAGAGTTTAAAATCTTTCTTAAGTCTGGAGACATATTGTTTTCTATGTCAAGCAGTTCAATTATTTCTTTAGGATTAGTTATAAAAGAATTAAAGTTTCTTATATTTTTTGGTTTCTTTCCTTCTTTTTCTCTCTTCTTATTGTAGTTCTCTACAAAAGTTTTAAACGCTTTCTTACCATCCTTACTTTTAATAGATTCATTAAACAATGATATTAATTGTTTTTTGCTTAGAATCTTTTTGTCTAGTGCTAAATTTGTAAGCTCTTGAAATATTGATTGCTGAAACTGCCATGAACCTTCAGTAGTACCAGAGTGTGGTATGAACAAAGAAGCATTTTCTTCTTTAGAATTTCTGATAAAAGTTTCAGCCTGTTCTTTTGTATTAAAAGCAGCAAGATTAGAAACCTCTCCTAAATTCTTACCTCTTTTTTCTAACATATATGGGACATAACTTTTACCACCCCATAGATTAATAACATATCCATTCCCCAAATCCACTTCTCCAGCGTTGGTAAAGTCATACATATTAGTCACAAACTTCTTACCATTAAAATCTCTCAGGCTTTTTTCCTCATAGAATTTTGCAAATGATCTTGTGTCTGTCCCTATTCCTGGAGCTGGTTTGAATTGTATGTTTGCTTTTTGTAGTCTAATAGTACCTACTTCACCACCCTCTCCTTGCTCTTCAGGATCTGTCTGTGCGTCCTCACTAACACTCACCCCCTCCTTCTGGAAACGTAGTGGGTCTCCCTTCTTATCGGTCTTGCCCTTGACAATAAATCTATCGTCATATACTGTAGTGGTCTTAGCATTCTCTGCATAGATGAGGTCTCCTACCTGAACAACTCTGTCAGCACTCTTCAAAGGTTTCCCGGTGGATCGGTCATAGAAGTATGAATGTTTTGCAGGGTTAATACCAACCTGTGTCCACCCTTCGTCAATTGCTTGTTGAGATAACTTCTTAGCCGCCTCGTTCTGCTCCTCAATAGTCTTACCAATGTCAACTAACTTACCACCCATTCGTCCTAAGTTACTACTCTTGTGTACTTTATTATCTGTAGCAAATGCAAGTGATTGCTTTGGATTAACCAAGAACTCTACATCCTTTATAACAGCAGAGCCTCTATAAGAAAGCACACGACCTGTTATATCTTTTGGACTTTTTCTTTCGTGTATTGTAACCGAAGCCTTTCCTGTACGCTTCATAAATGGTATGTCTATTCTAAGACTTACATCCGCGCCTTCTTTTATAGGAGAATTTGTTTGAGTGTTTTTAGATTTCAAACCAACCATCAGTTCCTCTTGTGTTACGGGATCGACAAACACTTCCTTCATTTTAACAGGAATGATATCATCGGCTTGCTTATTGTATTCCTCAATGGTAATCTCACCACCCTCATACCTTTTAACCAAGTCTCTTATCTTTGCTTGAACCTCTTTTGTTTTTTGAGTTGACTCCCCCTGTGGCTTAGATTGCTTTTTAGTCCAGCTTATTTTCTTTGTCTTACCTTTCTTCTTGGTCTCAGGTTTAGTCTCTATCTCCTCAAGCACCTTAACATCTCCCTCTTGAATCTCTTCACCTATTGTTACCTTGGCAGAGATTGCATTCAACAAATCAACAACGCCCTGATCAGTATCGGTAAACTCTTCAACCTTTATACCTAGTCTTTTTGCGATAGGAGTCATCACCTTGTCCACCCATTGACGCACCTTTGACTTCGGTGCAGGTGCAAGGTTAACATAACTTGAGGCGAGTAGACCTGTCAACTCAGCGAGCTTCTCTTCGTCTTGAATGTTCTCCTCATATTTGCTAGCAAAGTCTTCTAAGTACTCCTCAACTGTAGAGGTTTCAGTCACAGTCTCAGTCTTTCCATCAACCACTTTAGTAGTGGTGTACTCCATCACTCTCGTGTCTCCCTTACCTGCCTTACGCACAGCATCGAACATTGTCTTGGTTACATCAGCGGTATTACTTACCCTCTGTAGTAGCACTGCGTGAAACGCCTCGTGTGCAACGGTGGTATTGTTAGCCTTGGATAAGTTGATATGGATTGTGTTGCTAGTCTTGTCGTATGCACCACGCCCATCTTGCCCTGTAACGTTCTTAAAGCTATCGGTGTCATCATGCACCTCTACGGTTACACCTCCCTCACCAATCTTTGTCAATGACTTAGCAGCTCGCTTGGCTCTGTCTACAAGAGCCTGCTCCTTCTTGCTTCGCTTCTTATCGCTCATCACTACACCATCAACCTTTGTCTTGGTGGGTGCTTTCTTTGTAGGAGTTTCTTCTCGCTGTTTGCTTATTTTTTTACCAGTAACTATCGATGTGTTTGAATATACATTAAGTTTTGGAACAGAATTAGTTTCATTCATTTTGTCACCATAAATCTGCTCATAAATTTTAGTGACGTTTTTTAACCCAAAATCTTTTTGATTGGCAGGGTCAATCATTTCAGTTTTGCTTTGAGTTATAATGTTGTTTTTAGTTTTCTTAACAATAACTTCTGTACCCCTATTACTTTTAAATGTATCACCTACTTCCCCATCTACTATTTTTTTCTCCTCTTCAGCAACAGGTGCTTCCTCGGTAGTCACCTCTTCCTCAACCACTGTCTCAGCTACAGGTGCTTCCTCAGTAGTTACTTCTTCAACAGCAGTAGTCTCGCTAGGCAATACCCTACCCTCTTTGACCTCACCCTCAATCGCAGCCTCAAGGTCTAATACCTCTTGGTCTTCTTGTTGCTGTGCTTGAAATAACTCATCAACTCTAGCATCAATATCTTTTTGAGTAGGCTCATACTTCTTACGAGTACCTTTAACTCTATCCCCCTTAAATCCTTTTCTTCTAGTCTGACGATTCTCTCTCTTTAACTCTCGTACTGCCTTCTTCTCTAGCTTCTCACGTTGTTCCTCGGTAGGTTTTAATTCTTCTTTGACTTCAACTTCTTCAGCGGTAACTTGCTCAGGTTCTGGTTGGGGTGTTCCTTCCTCCATTCCTTGTACATCTGAGGCTTGTTGATCCTCATCCAAGTCGCTTGATTCTTGCTCTGTAGTGGCATCTTGTGTTCCTATTATTGTTAGTTGTGCATTAATATCTCGTATACGATCCTTCTGTTTCGTAACAAGCTCTTCATTCTTTCCGGCAATCTCTTTCTCTAGATTGTTTCTTTCAGTAATTAAATCAAATGATTCTAATTTATTTTTATTAGATAGCCCCTCATTAGGTATCTGTTCAAAGGTAGCAGCATCCTCAAGAACTTTTTCTTTTGCAGCCTCTGCTTGTTCGGCAGTTAATTGTCCCTGTCTTTGTGCGTTAGTAATATTATAAATTAATTTGTTTCTTTGAGTCTCGTTGGTATGTGCCTCCTTTCGCTCATTATACTCTCGGATGTCAGCATCTCTTCGCAATGCTTTTTTACCTGATTGAATCAAGCCTCCACCACCTGCTGCACCAGAACCTGCCATAAAGCCATAATACCCAGACTCTTTTGCTTGATCATAAGTTTCTCTCACTCCTTTTAGTGTAGTTAAATCAGGAGCGTCAGCAAAGTAATCCTTCTCCATCATACCATTGACTATATTCTTTAAACCAACATCGCCAAACTCTTGAGTTCCTTCAACAAATCCTTCACTTAAAGCACCACTAATAATTTTAATTGTACCATCTGCTATTGCTGCCCTAGTGCTATTTTCTATTGCTGTTTTAATAACTTCTTCAGATGCATCTTTAGGGACACTCTTTAACGCCTTACTGATTATATTTCTAGAAATCTTGTCGAACACCTTATTTCCAAACGCACCTGTTGATGCCTCCCATCCTAAATTTTCTAAAGCACCAATCATTACTCCATATGGAAATGATATAAGTTTCTTTTTCCACTCAGACAATTCATCGTATTCAGTACCTGCCATTTCATCTTCGATACCATTGGCGGCATATGCAAAGAACGCTAAAGCATTTCGTGTTTTAGCAGTTTTTTGTATAGCTGCTATCTGTTTCGCTGTCATCCCAGGCTTTACTTTTAAAAATCTACCACCTGTAGAAGCCACAACTCCAAGACTTTCAAACAAAAAGTTTAATGCTTTTGCATAATCATTTCTCTCCTCACTATTCATCCACGCTTGGGTAGTACCAGTAAAGGATGATTCAACAGCGTTGTCCATTGCGGCTATCATATCTCTTTTTGCTCGCTTTTTGACTCTGTCTACAATCTCACTATCCGACAATCGATTACCATTCTTGTCAAAGTTTATAGCACTATTTGGATTAGCAGGTATAAACATACTAGGCATCAAAGCCCCTCCTATATCAATCGCAAGGTTAGTGGCAAACTTAGGAGTCTGCATTAAGCCTTTAACAAAAGACTCCCCCAATGAACCAAAAAATGAACCTTCTAGTTGCTCATCTTCTTTGTATTGGTCTGCCAATGCTTCATCAAGTTGTAGCTTTATGCTTTGCAATTCTTCAGGAGGAAAGAAGTTAGGGTTGTCTTCCACGAAACGCATGATGGCATTTGCATCCATACTAAATCCTGTACCCTTACCTGCGGAGAACTTATCTTTGTTCTCTAACATATACTTATACTCGGCTAAACTCTGTTCCTCGCTTGAAAGTTTTTTAATGTCTTTACCATTAATTTTACCTTCATTCAAAAATTCTTTATTACCCTTTGAGAGATTGGTCTTTGCCATAAAATCTCTTAGCTGTTGGCTCGCTTTAGCAGCATCATCTATCCGTACAATTTTACTATTTATAACCCTGCCATCACCATCTGTCACGTTAACCTCCAATGCATCTGACCCCCATATAGCTTCTGAAAAAGTAAATGGTGTTCCATCAAACTCATTGTTTAAGTTCGTTACTGTAGCAGTCTCATCGCCTTCAACAATTAAGTTATCAACAACTGATGGCGAAGTGCTTATGTTGCCTCCATAAAATAAATCTTCAGGTGTTACATTCCCTCCAATCTTTTGAACAAGGTTATACTCCTCTTGACCGTAGTTGTCTATTATTTTTTTATCAACTACATCTACCATTTGTTGTAGTTCCTCATCTGCAATCTCTCCTCGTGTCGATGCTAGATTTTGAAATAATGCTACGCCTTCATTCTCATCTAAATTGTTTAAGACATATCCAATCTTTCTATCTTTATCTCTAGTTAAATCTCGCTTTGTTTTTTCTTGCTCGTACTTTTGAGTTACTTCTTTAGACGGAAGTTTTAGTTTCCCTCCTCCCATTCGTGAACCAAAAGGAGATTGAATAACGCTCTCCTCCTCTACCATTGTAGGCTTAGGTTTCTCAGGCTCTACTCCAGAATATCTATTTAATAATTCCTGTTGCTCCTCAACGGACATAGGATCGTCCATTCCAACCGGGCCTAAGAAAGGCTGTGTAAAATCTCGTGGTGGTGGTGTGGGTAGCACCCCTGTTTCTTCTATTGCTGTTACTCCTGCAATAGGATCAAAGTCAATCTGCTCTTCCTCAACCTGAACACTAGGCTCTTGTAAGCCCGAAGAACCATCCTCCAATACGGATACCGTATCTTCTTTTTTTTTTACAGGAGATGCTCCAAAATTAACTTGCTGTTGAAATTCCTCTACTGAACTAAATGCACCATCTTGCAATAAACTATATAAGTCTTCAGGACTAGCAGATGATGAAAACTGTACCCACTCTTCTGCCGAAGCAAATGCGCCTGGTAAAGTTAAATCGTAAAGGTCTTTTACTTCAAACATATAGTTATTGCTTTATTGGTTTTTAAATAGTGCTGTCAATTCTGCAACAGACATATTAGGATTTTCTTTTTTTAACTGAGCTAAAGTTTTCTTGGATGATGTCTTGCCCATTGCTCTGTTATTTATTTTATCTATACGAGCGTTTTCATTTAGTATTAAATTCCTTAATCCCTCGTTGACATACTTCAACATATCACCCCTAAGATCTGAATCAGAAGAGACATCAGCCTGGTATCTTTTGCCTCCTGGGCCTGGATAATACATCATCATCTTTCCATCTACCTCTCTAAATCTAAACTCTTTAGGTATTTTATTCTGAATAGCTCTATATTCAGCAGGTAACTGCATAGTGTGAACTGCTTTCTCAAAGTCTGAACGAGTTTTTAATTTATAACCTTTCTTTTCTCCCTTTTCATTAATAGCATCACTTATAGTAATAGGTTTACCTTTGTCATCTTCAACACCTGTAGAGGGAATACCCCCTCCAGATATAACTGCTAGCTTTTTTCTTGTACTCCCTGACGTAGCTTTGACAACATCAGTAGGTAAGGTGTTTCCTTTTAGATATTGATCTTTAGCTTTAGAAGTTATTTGTATTCCTTTGACTCCTTGATCACCTACAATTACATTAAATAATGCATCAGAAAATCCTGCAACATCTCCATCAACTATCTCAATCGTATCTTCTACACCTGTTTTACTGTTATATACATCCCAACCAGGAGTGTCCCCCTCGCTTGGAGTAAAGCTTAAATGAGGGTGTGTTTGTTTTAAAGACTGCACTACCCTTCTTACACCTTTAGAGTCACCCGATGCTAAGTCAACAGCATAACTATATACGTCAGAGAAATCTTCTTCTTTAGCTATTCTAGCAGCTCTTCTTTCTGCACGATCAGCATCAGCAGTTCTCTTACGCAAGTCTGCCTCGTATGAACTTTTCTCTTTAAATCCTAACTGCTTCTCAATCTCCATGTCAAGATTGTTTCTTACAACACCCAACTGCTCGTCAGTAAGTTGTGGCTCTAGAAGACCCATACCATTCTCCTTTAGGTATATCACCTTGCCTCCAGCCTCAGACTCCACCTCTGTAAATGTGTATCCCCCCACATCATCGGTAAGGATACTAGCATTGTTACGAGGAGATGTCATCAATGAATCAATGATGTCATTCTTGGCATCAGCAAATGTCATCTCAACACCATCAATAAGCATAGAATACTCATTTAATCTCTTGTCATCACGAGTAATGACACCATCGGCATTTAAAGCCTTTACAACCTCTCCTAATGCGCCTGTTGCCTTTTGCACCTCTGCTTGGACGTTGAACTTATTTATCTTGTCCTTACGCCTAGCGTTGATTGCATTTACATTCATCATAGATGCTGGGTCTCTTTCAATGTTACCATCACCATCGGTTGTTGTCAAATAAATTCTACCATCTACAGGATTTACAAATACATCCTTATCTTGCACATTCATAAACGCATCGTACTTCTCATTCTGATACATCTCTTGCATTGCTGCCTTACCATCTTGTAATCTTGTCATCGCCTCAGCATAGTCCTCATTAAAAGACTTGGATGCATCACTTAAATTTTTCCAATCATCAGAAATTATTTGTCTAGAGTTTAAATATTCTTGTGGCTTTAAGACTCCTTGCTTTAAAAGTTTTTCTTGCATCAACAAGAATTCTTTTGTTTGTCCCGATCCATTAAGTATAAACTGATTGAAAGTTTTGTTCTGACCTAGCTGAACATTATTAATCTCATTGATTGCATCAGAAGTTAGCTTGTCAATTCTAGCACGTTCAGCTTGCCTTTTATCAATAACCTCTTTAAGATCATCGCTAATGTCTTTACCTATCTTAGACCAATCCTGTATTCCTCTATCAGCCTTGCCAACGTACTTAAAAAAATCTGCCATTATGTTTTGTTTATTGTCTTAACCAACTAGGAAAGTAATTATTTGCTTGTTGCATAGATGCACTCCCATAAGAGTTAGGTTGCTGTCCTGTGTTGCCGCCTAATTGATTGTATGCAGTGTTGCTTAAAACACCTGTGGTTTGTAGCAATGGATCAGCTGCGCCAGCCAAGTTCATTCTATAGTTTGCGAATATATCTTCATCAGGAACAAAGCCTCCACGCCTAGCATTATTTATAACTCCTCGGTCATAGTTTTGTTCCATTATCGCATCAGTCGCTTGACCTCTAGATAAACCACCTAACTGATCCTTTCCTAATGAGTCAACAAATCTACCTGCCCTACGAGCATTGCCTCCTTTTTTGTACAAAGCAGCGGACGATATTCCGGCAGAAGCAATATCACCTAAACCTCCTATAACCTGCCCCATCATCTCATTCTTTTGTGCTTCAGCAGCTAATTCCTGTTCTTTTGCCACAGCAGCAAGTTCTAATTCTAAATCCATCTTGCCTACACGATTAACCTCATCTTGACTTAATATAGCTTTTTGCCTAGCCTCAAGTCTTTGCTGTAGGTTTGCTCGCTCTGCTTCATTGGCTGCATCAGCGGCTGTCATCAGTCCAGGTGTTGCACCTAACACTGCACGTTGTCCTGCTCCGGCAGTTACGTCACTTAGTTGTTGAAGTGCTGCAAGATTTTGCTGACCCTTTAATCGAGTAGCCTCATCATTAACATTAAGCTCTTCCATTACATTCTGCTCAAGAAGGTCTCTAGTCTTTTGAACTCCTTTATTAAACTTTTTACGTCCTTTTCTTTGTGATTCTTTTGCTTGAGCCATTTGGTAAAAACTCATTCCTGTAGTTGCTACCAATGGTACTAATTGTGCTACTGCTGCTGCTCCCATATTATAAAATTTTTGTCATTTGAGTATACCCTCCACTCATTTTCATATATCCTTGATCTGCACAAACATCCATCAACAATTTACTTTTTAGCATTGTCATCAGATAATTCTTACCCGCATCCTTTGCTATCATAGACACTTTAGAAGCAAAAATATTTAAGCATTCTTTCTTGCGATCCTTATCTTTATAGTCGAAGTTTGATACAATAAATTCACACCAAGCAACATTTGAATCTGTGTTATAAATAAATCCAGCGCATACAGGAACGTCTCCATCGTATACTATGTATCCTCCTAAACCATTGCTAGGTAAGAAGTCTCTACTTGGTGCAACAACTCGCCAATCTTTCCACCACTTTAATAAAAGCTCGTCATAGTCTTTATATTCAAGGGGTCGAATAGTGAATTGCATTAATGCAAAGTTAAAAAAAATTATGGAAAACTTTTCATGATGTCTGATGACAACGTAAACAACTCTACTTTTGAAATGCTCACGTTCTCGACCAAAAACTCTAGATAGTAGCCACGAAGTCCATGAGACTCAGCGACAGCGTTCTTAATGTAAAATGAATAGTTTGTTGCCACCATTGCAGAACTACCCCCTGTAATCGTAGAATCTACTGTGATTGTATTGTTTGTAAAGTTGACTGCTGTAATCTTTCCACCCAAGACAGTAGCATTAGATTGAACAAAATAAAATAAATCTCCTACACTTATTATTGAATCTAATACATTTGCAGGATATGTAATAACAATGGCTGATGGCGTTGATGTATCTACAGATGTTATCGCTCCAATACCCTGAGCTGACCTAAGTGCTAGTTCAGCATTTAGCACAGGTACTGAACTGATACCCCTGATGTATGAAAAGTAACTCCCCTCTTTTAGTTCAAAGTAATTCTCACCTGCGTATGATGGTGGAGGTGTGATGTGAGGATCGTCACTTGTACCTTCAATATTACCACTCTCCAAATCTGTCTGCCCAGCAAATGACCAACTATCATCAGACTCCAACTCAATGGTCTTAAATACTTTTACTACAGTAGACTCAACATTTATAATACTCTGCACACTACAAGGTGTAAACGTGCCATAGAACGTACATCTATTTGTGGTCTTAGAGTTGTGTCGATAAAGACTACCATTGCTAAAAGTATATAAATATTGATTCATACCCTGTATCTGCTCTGGAAAATAAGAATAGAACGAAGGGAATCCTTTAACATTCTCACTATAAGTTAGAGTGTACGCCTGAAGACTAGGCTCGGTGCTTGGGGGTATAACTGGTATTGCCATGTCTTTAGTTTATGTATTCGTAAATAAGATATAAGTAAGGCTTAAATGCCCCAGTCTGAATTAAATCATAATCAATATCAAAGTAGTATACTCCTGTTGTAGGGTTTACCAAAGGCGTTGCATTTGTTGAATCTATTAACAATTGAGAAATCTTAGCTGGAGTATTAATAATTTCAGTAGCAGATAAATAATATCTTAGTGTGTGAATAGACGGATCAAAAACAAAATTATCAAATCCGATTTTGTTAGATTGAATTCTAATTGTTATAGGATTTCCTGCTGATGGCACTGGAGGTATAGTACCTCTTCCTGAAGGGCCGCTTATTGCATCGTATTGAGATATTGAAAAGGTTGCAGAAGGACTATTATCTTGTGCTTGTAGTAAAACTAACTCGCTTTTTGTAGGACTATCATAATTACCTTGCGTCCAGTAATATTCATTATGTATGTATTTACCACTATTATCATTACTATTCACACAAACCTGAGTAACATTTAAGGTTGTTTTTATAGGACAACTTACAAGAACACTAAAGTCTGCTACACCTGTGCTAATTAATACTTCTACTTGTGCATTATTTACACCACCAATTTTATTAAATGTAAAAGTTCCTGAACTTGCGCTTGTTGCTCCTGATGTATATACTACGCCATTATAAGTTACATTTACAGTTATTGTTGTAGCAGGGTCTTTAAATGACGCAGTCCAAGTTACAGTAGACAATCCTGTTTCTTGTCCTAATAATACTTCCCATGTAGTAGAAGCCTCGGTTGTTCCTAGCACCTCATAATCTAAACCACAGGGTACTTTAGTTAATCCTACAGGCAACTGTGTTAAGTTTCCAGACAACACATACTCATTCATGTATGGATCGTATCCACCTAACTTTTGAGTGTTAGGGGTAAGAATAAAGTAATCTCTAAACCATGACCCCATTCCTGTGTCTGATATAACATTAAGCTGTTCTTGCTGACCGCTTCCTTTCAACTGAAGTACTGCGCCTCGTTTAACATCAGTAAAAAACTTATCAAATCCCCAAGACACAAAACTCTCAGGGTTGCTACTAATACCATACTTCTCAATTCTTGACACCTGATTACCTAGAACTTGTGGCACTGCTGCAACATTACCTCCTCCAGAAGGACTAGAAAGTAAAGTTTTACTAGATAGCACATAAGATATCTTATCTTCTTGCAATGTAAGTATATCATTCTGCCTAGCATTAAGTACTCGGATAGGCCCAAAGCTCTTTTCTAACTCCTTAAAATTAGCTGTCCCTAGGTTGAACTCATTTAACCTATTAACATTCGTGTCCTCATTGTATATGCCACTATAGGTGATATCAGCAAATCTATGCGCTTCCTTAAAGTCTTGCTCCGATACTGATGTGCTACGCTCACCCAATCTAAATAATGGACTAGCCAAGCCATCTCTAATCTTATAACTCTCAGCTCCATTACCAAATGAGAAGCAATTAAAGAAGGATGAGTTTACTACTCCTGAAACCGCAAGAGCAGGGTCGGAGCTAATAACTTGATTTACATCACCAACAGAGCCTCCAGACATATGATTACCATTAGTAATTGCATAGCTATCACTACCCTCGTAATATATATTTGCATCACTCTCAACGGGAATTGTTTCAAATATCAACAAATTTTCAGAGGTAAATACTCTAATGGACGCTTTAACTATCGATTGCCTAGGATTGTTAATTATTGTTGCGCTATCGCAAGGCTGCATACCACTTCTTATTTGAAAAAATTGTTTTCCCGCATAATAATCCGCAGTAGAACTTCCACCAGTACCTGTCCAATCTGTAGCACTACCCACAAAACCGTATTGATTTGTTCCTGTTATAGGAGCAGGAGCTGCTGGGGTAGCGGCTGGGCCTATAGGCATACCTGGAGATGTAGATATATCAAAAGGTAACTGCACAATATTAGGATCAAAAATATTTTGATTAGGGCCTTCACCATTATTAGGATCATTTTCCCCAGTGTTAAAATCTATATTCTGGCCTATTATAAAAGCATGTAAACTTGTGTAATTGTCTGAAGCAACAAACTCTTTTTGAAACCTATAAATATATTGGTCACAAGCATTATTTCTTCTGTTTCTTCTAAACTTTATATTAAATACAACTCTACTATTAGCCGGAATAGTCCAAGGTAAAAATGGAAGATTTGTCAATGATGGAGTACCTGAAAAATTAGGATTAGGTATTGAACATAAATAATTTACAACAGGCATATAGTTAGGTCGGTCAGCAGATGGGATTCCCATAGTGTTAGGAATGTCAGAACTATTAACTACTGATTCACCTCCTAAAAAACTATTAGGGTCATACTGAGTGTTAAACCCATTAGGTTTTATTTTCATATATAACCCACCTGGTTCTGAAATAGGATCGCCATCAGGATCGGTATTATCGCTAATAAAATTAGCAGGTTCAGAATCTAGCTCTAAAATTACAGTCTCTATACGCTCGCTCAATGCGCCATCGGTATCTCTCTTTACCCTAAGCCTATCTCCTTTAGCAGCTTTTGTTTGATTGTCTCCCTCTAACTTTACATATGTAGCGTTGTCAGCGGGGTCTATAAAAAACAGATCACTATATATAACTTCATAGTCAATACTAGAAGGCTTTACTACAAATTTATATCTAGTTGCCCACGATGGTGGCTTTTGATTAGGAGGAATAGTAACTTTAATGCTATTCTTACTTATAGACTGACCAGGAGGAACAAAAACAGTATTATCTGTACTTACTAACGCTGTAGTTGAACGATTAAATTCATCCATGTAAACAATACCAACTTCATAATCCCTATCGCTATGAAGGCTTCTGTTATTAGCAGAAATGTTAAAAGTTGCAGCAGCAGCAGTGGCTGTAAAATACTCATATAAATATGCTCCAGGAGTTGCAGCATCTACAAACCTCATCGCAATTAATGTAAGTCTAATGGTGGGACTTCCTGCTAATACAGTAGCAGTAATCGGCAAGCCGGGGGTAGTATTCCTACTACTCATGTCTTTATTCCAAGTTATTGAGGGGTCTAAAGGGGCTTGTATAGTGCAGTTAAATTGGTCGGTAGTAGAGAAACCTTGACTAGTCGTACCACATTGAGTTAAATCCGTTGGTATTGTAACACCTCGAAGAGCGTCTAAAAAAACAGTACTAACAACCAAGTTATCTATATTTGCATATGGCTGATCTAATACTACGCTAAATGTAATTGTAAAAGGAGCTTGTGTTGTGCTAGGCGTACCTGCTCCAGAAAAGCTATCATGAGTTATTCTAATTGTAAAATCAAGACTTGCTCCCTCTACCAAATTTGAAGCAATAGTACTACAATCAATATCTATTTGACCCTGACTAACTGTCCTAGTTACAACAGGGTCTATCGTAAAATCAAATGGATCAAATGAAACTCCTAGTTCTATTGGAGCTACGTCTTGGCTAACTAATTCTGTGTTGTATAACAACGAACAATCATTACCATTAGAATCAATCAAGTCGTAACCATCGACATAGTTACCATACATTAATCTATTACCCATTATAGTTTGAGCCTGTGCTTTTCGTGGCACATTGTCAAATACTCTAAGGATTTCATTTGTACCTAGAGTAGTATATATTTTACGATTGGTAAAGTTTATTGTATATGTCTGATTGTCTAACCATCCCTGAGACTCTTTATTAAACTTTTCTATGACATTTATTACTGACTGATTTGATAGTTTAAAAACCACATCAATCTCAGTAACATTCTCGTCACCAGTATCTATACCTATAGATGCAGAATTAAACTCATTGACCATACCTTCATTTTGATAAGTGTCAACACTTAAAGAAAATGGCTTGGGGTCAAACGCTATTTCAGAGAACTGAGACAATGCAGAGTACTCTCCATCTCGATACTTATATCTATATGCAAATGATATAAATCTAGTGTCCATATAATTTTCTCCACCAGGAACATTTTGTAAAGAAACAGTTGGAGACTCAGATGGAGGTTTTACAATAACAAGCAAATCATTTACTGAAGGCTCATTGTAAACCCTATCTACATTTATACGCATCGGTTGATTATTGTTATCTGTGAAAAACAATAAGCTATCGATAAATGTCATTGCATTTACTCTATATGTTTTACTAAAGTTTAAGGCTGTGTTTACACCACCGCCATCATTCGTAGATATTACATGATATATTAATACATCATTTAAAGCATCATAAGAAACAATTAAATCCACCTTGTTGGTTGCGCTTGGCGTGTTGTCAGGATCGTGTACGCACCAATAGATTGTTTCGTTTTCAGAATCCTCAAGAGACCCTAGGCATACTGCTTTAGAAGATAGAGCCTGACCACTATACTTTACCTCAGCGATAAGTTCATTCCCTCTAGCGTTTTCTACCGCACCTATCTCACTCTCTTCTGTAGACCCTAGTCGGATGTTCATTGCGTCAACATACTCGCCTTGAGGCAATAATCTTTCGTCAACACTTTTATTCATGCGACCCCTAACAAAACTTCTTTCTATTTTCATTTTATTTTATCCACTTGCTTTGTCCACGCAGGTTCATCAATAGTCTACCTGGGTGAATGTTGCTGATTCTAATCTTAGCGTTTCTAAGAAGCGCAGTCTTTTCTTTCTTTGCCCTTGCTATCACATACTCTTGAACGCCTAACTTATTTGTAAGTATCTCATACTTTATGTATGCATACACATAACTCTCAAATAACTTGTTTACTGTAATCTGAGAATCATCTCCATTGTATAAGCCATCGCTTACATACTCCAATATGCACAGTTCACCTGCCATACCAGAACTAAAGTTTATGACACCACCCTTATTATCAATCTTAAACGTAGGGTTAATGTTTGCTGTCTCGGTGTTGAGACCATACCTTGCTCCAATAGCATAATCGAAATACCAATACCCGTCACAACAGTATCCTAGCGTCTGATCAAAAGGACTGTTCTCATTTAAGTATATACTCTTCTGCTGACTTGTAATTCTCTCAATGTCTAAGTTTGAGTACTCCGGTTTTAAAACATTTCCATCCTGATCAAATAAAATCTTACAATTGTTATCTTGAAGATAAGCATCGCTATAGTTGGTCTGAATGTTTTCAGTTAGAGGCATCAACACATTATCTTTGTACATAGATATTCTAACCCAATTGACGTAGTCAGGAGGAAGAACAAAACGCAAGTTATCACATACGTCCAACTCTAAAATTTTAATCTCTTTAAACGCATCATAGTTTAATTCTTGAACTGCTCTCTTAGCATGGAACAATATCTTATACCTCTCCTCGTTATTTACTAAAGAATGATTACCATCATACATCAACAAGAAGTTGTTTACAATGTCTTGTAAAGATATGTATTGATATGAACCCCAATTGGCATTCTCCGGTGCAGCTCCGCCATTTTCGTAATATTGATATGCTGATATATAAGCCATAATTATTATTTTTCTGAAGTAGTTTCTCTAGTGTCCATACTTGATGCTACTTTTACAACATCACCCTCTCTTATAGATAACCCAGCATACTCTAATATCCTAACAACTAAAGTAGGCTCATCCGAAACAGGAATCTCAAAGTCTTGATAGTCTGCCGCTGTAGAATCAAACAATGGCTCTCCCGTTGAAGTAGGCACATCTACATATGTCCACTTAGGATCTTTAGGGTATCTGATATACTGACATACCACATCATCTTGAGTATTTATTGTAATAGGATATGCTGTCAATAGATTTGCCTCCATAGTATACGCAGGATACAAAGTGTTTGGAGAAGTAATATTTGAATTCAAAAGCAATCTAATTTTCTTTTGAGATACTCTCTCCATCTGTCTTAATGGAACAGCAGGTGTTGCTTGAGCATCGTAAAAAATACTATTTAATAAATACCAATCAGAAGGTAATGTAAATGTGTTTGTTGCTGCTACTAGCGTTAGGTTTGATGTTACCGAGAAAGAATCTATAACCTCCTCATCATTCTGTTTTAAATCAGCGTAACCTGTACCTGACTGTCTAGCATTCTCTTTATTTATCTGATAGTTGTAATCAAAAAAGTAGTTCTCGAATATATCTAACTGAGCCTGCTTTGCAAACAAGTTAAAATCTGAAGGAGAAATGTATCCGTAATTGTTCTTATTTAGTATGGATAGAACTGTGTTTCGTACTGAGTTAATCATCTCGTGTATTCTTTACACAAAGATAAACAAAAAAAAAGAGGGCTATAAAAAAGCCCCCCTTTCAAATGTTAATTATTATTTTTTACTCTATGTTGGTACGTCTGTACTAAATGTTGTAAAGTTTGTCATTGTTCCGTTGTTTCCTCCCGAACCATTGTCCGTCAAAATCGGACTGACATCACCGTCACCGCATCTCCACCAACTAAGTGGATTTAATGATGCGATATCATTAGGAACACCTGTTCCATATATTGTGGTAATATCACTTGCAGAAAGCTCTGAATTAAATACAGATACTTCATCAAGGTTTCCGTTCCAAAATACTTCGGTATTTGCTCTTGCGCCTAAATTAAATTCGCTTGTGTTAGCAACAGAAAGAGTTAAAGTTCCGCTTCTCACTACTGTTGGAGATGCGCCATTTACATACAAGTTAAGACCTGTGTTTAATCCATTACCATTATAAGTAACTGCAACGTGTTGCCAAGTATTATCTACTATCTCTGCGCCTGTTCTAATTTGCAGTTTAGCAAATGAAGATATGTTTGGAGTCATTATAAAAACAAGTTTTCCATCTATTTCATAAAATTGGTATCCCTTTTCTCTACCTGCTGCTCTAAGTGCCTTACTTGCAATAGTCATTTGACCGCTGCCATTTGATTTGATCCAAGCAGAAATTGTAAACGCATCTGTAATGTCAAAGTCTAAACTTGAGGCATTGCCCATTGTTACAAAGTCACTATTGCTGCTGTCAAGTAAGATTGATTTCGTGTTTGCAAAAGCAGGTGAACCGCCCTGTACACCACCGTCACCACCAATGACGTTTGATATGGATATCTGCATTGGCATACTATACTTCTATTTTTTCTAAGTGCTTCTCTAACATTTTCAAAGTTGGCAATCCATCATCAGTTTTTAAAAATGTTGCAACCGCATAATTCTTATCTTCTCCAATAGGAAGGGTCAATAACTTTGTTTTATTATTAGGAAGGTTAATGAAAACATCTCTATTCTTATTTCGTAAACGAAGAATAGTTTCGTCAAAACATCTAGCAATAGTATCTTGAACAGAAAGACTTGGATCTTGAAGAGCAATTAGAAAATCTTCTGGATAGTTTCTAGCAAAAACTAAAACATCTCTTTTGATTTCAACAGTACTAATTTTATCTACATTCAATCCTAACTCTACTCGTGCAATACTAAGCATCATGTCTAGACTTAATTCTTTTGCTTTTATTAAAGCATCTACCTCCATATTTAAAACATCTACATCTTCTTTAGCATCCTTCTCGTGGTCTAACAGACTAAATGTCTTATTAAAACCAGGGTGATACATTAAGAATTTTTGTAATGCTGGATTAGTCTTTGGAACAACTAAAGAACCATCTTCAAATACAATAGGCTCTAATATAAAGTTGCCATCTTGCTCATCCTCAAAAACAGATTTCTGATTCTTTGCATAACGTAAGGCTCTATTCTGAGAACCGTCCCAATGCATAAGGGGATTACTTGAAGAGTTTCTAGAGTTCAACATAAAACTCAATGGGGGGTTTGTTTGATTCAAGACAAATATCATGTCTTTTGGAATGTTATTATTTTTTTTCATTTGATTTAATTAAAGTTTAAAAAAAAGGGGAGGCGAACCTCCCCCTATTTGGTTTTATATTATCCTTGGAATAATACAAAGTTGTTTGCTCCCATGACACAAACAGCTCTCTCAGAAAGGAAGTTAACTTCCATTGCATCTAGAGAAGATGTTCTTGCACCACCAGCAGAACCAGTCATCCAAGTTTTGTATCGTCTGTCCTCAGTCTGAGAAGCTCGGTAACGAACATGAAGGAATGGACGCTTTGCGTTCTTTCCTAACACTTGGTCGTAAACGCTAGTTGAACCAGCAGGAACTAAAAGTCCACTTATTTTACCACCAACTAAACCACCCCGCATTGTTGGGTCATTTAGGTATTTCCAATCTGTCTTGTAGAAGTCATAACCTCTTCGGAATCCTGAGAATCCAAGGTTAAGTGCCATCTCTTCGTCATTGTCAAACAGTCCGTAAGATGTACCACCTGCTCCATAAGAGTTTTGAGCAGCAAGCATATCATCGATTGCAAAACCGAAATCTCTATTTAAGAAGATTGCGTTTTCTTCAATTGCACCTTGCTTGTCAAGTCGTGAAATGATAGCATCAAAATCTGCCAATGCTACTGGGAAACCACCGTTCCAAACATTACCTCTTGCGCCTACAGCACTAAAGATACCTTCAGAACCAATAAATCCAGCAGCAGTTGCACCTGAACCAACAGCAGCAGGAACAGCCTCAATCATTGCAGTCTCTAGCATATCATCGAAACGTAATCTTGTTTCATGCTCAGACTTCAAGTACCAAAGGTATCCATTTGCTCCATTCTCAGTTGTAACTTCAACCCATCCAATCTGCGCCATATCAGAACCATTGACAGTATATGTGTCTTTAAGGATGATAGGGTTGTTAGATAAGAAAAGATCATCAGCTTCTAATGAACCTACCATTCCACTTGTTCCTTTTTGGAACTCAGAACCATATGCAAACATAGTAATAGTACTTGCAGCAGCGTAAGCAGCCTGAGTAGCTTCGTAGTATGCAATTGTAAATTCATTAGCTGCAAGCGCAGCAGTAGGCCCAACAGCAGTAACAATTGCTTTGTTAGAGAATGTTGAAGCAGCAGTCTCGTCTGTAAGGAAAATTGTCTGACCAACACGAACAGCGATTGCCCCTGTACCAGGAACTAACTGTGCAAGTGGAACTGTAACTGTTTGAACTGTTTCAGCACCAGTGTAAGTAGCTAATGTACACGCAGCATACTTTGTGTGCAAACGCCCTTGTTCTGCCCACTTGATGAGGTCAGAGTTGGATGGCATCTCTGCGCCAACCATTCTTAAAAATCCAGAGATGGTACGGTTACCATATCTCTCAAACTCCTTCTCGTAAGTATCAGGAAGATACTGATTCAAGAAATCAAAGTTTGTAATGTAATTGGTAGACAATGCTACCTGTTCTGCTGACGGTTGCAATGCAACTCCACCAGCGACTAAATTTCCAGCCATTTTTTTAAATGCCTCCTATTTTATTCAGAGGACTTTATTAATTGTTTTTTTTTGATCTTATTGTAAGGCCACGACTCGATGTCGAACTAAGTGCCTTAATTTGCGTTCCCCCCTTGTTAGAAACCTCTGGTGTAGATCGCACAGAATTGAAGTTTATATTCTTCGACTTCTTTGCGGAATCCGTAACCGTATCAGCTTTCCCTTGCTCATAAAAAAATTGAGCAAACTTTTCAGGGTTCATTGCAATCGATAATGCTCGATGATATCCTTTGGCATCCTTCATCATTCCCGACTCATCTAGAAACTTATTTACAAAGTTATTTACATCTAGTTGATTCTTCTTTAACTCAGACTTTTCACCAGGTGAGAATGTTATTTGCTGCTCTCCAATCTTGAAATCAAAACCTTTGAATTCATCGTTGAACACCTCTTCGGTTTTATTTACAAACCAATTTGACTTTCTCTCTAGCTCCTCTTGATACGTCTTTGCATCATCTATATATTTCTTGTAAGCTTTAACCTCTTCTTGGTTTTCCACAGAAGCCGACCCAACACTAGACTCTAGTGGGGTGGAGTATTTCTGTTTGTAATCCTCAAAGAAATTTTTAGCTTTTGCAAGCTCCTTTTTCTTAGCAATATTTTTTTTCTTAACGACATCATCTTCGTCATACTCTTCGTCATAACCAAACTTGTCCTTGATGAGGTAACTAATATCTTCTCCATCTAGTTCCTTTTCAGTCTGACGATAATACTCTACTAAGAGTTGGTCTGGATCAAGGTCATCATAATTTTTGTTAGCACTAACAAAATCATTTAAACCTCTACCAGTTTCTTTTTTAAATTTAAGATAGGTAGCAACATCTTCAGGCAACTCTTCATTCTCTTTACGAGCTTCAGCGAGTTCATCTAATGATGATATCTCTCTACCATATCTTTTTCCTATATATGAAAGAACGTCTTCCTCATTCAACTCTGAGGATTGAGTTTGTGTTTCGCCTTGCGGCTGTATATCTTCTTGCTCTTGCGTAGAGGCGGTACTCGGAGGGCTTGATTCATTTACTGATTCGTTACCATTATCTCCTTCAAGTTGCTCTTCATGCTTTTCAAGTAATTCTTGTTCAACTTCTTGAACTGATTTTTCTCCTTGATCCTCTACTGCTCTTACTTTAATTTCCATTTAATTATATTTTTACAAAGGTACAATAAAAAACTTATTCCTATCTAGGGTTAAATTCAGCAAAATCAAAACCATCTAACGAATCTTCGTTGGATTCAAAATTAATAGGCGGCAAATCTTTTTTACGCTGATCAATTAATTTAGACTGCTGAGTATTTTGTTGACTAATACGAGATGCTTTTGCGTCTTCACGCTGACTTTCTCTATTTTCTAATCCATTTTGTTCTACACCTTTAATTTGCATATTTAAATCAAACTCCTTTTGCATTAGTGAGAATTTCAATTGAGCTTCTTGTTGCATTTTATCAATCTCGAATGCAATCTCTGCTTGTTTGATTTGCATTTTAGACTGAGTTTCTGCCTCTAGCTTTTGCATAGAAGTTTGTGCCGCCATCTGTTGTGACTGCATATTAATCTCAGCTTGCTGCTGTTGCTGTTGCATCGCCATCTGCTGATCCTTCTCAGCCTTTTGTGTACGTTTAACTTTTAGCAATTGATTTGCTAACTTAATATTTCTAAGCTCACGAATATCTATAGCATCTTCTAAGTTTATATCTCCCTTAGACAAAGCCATCTGAATATTCTCTTCTAGTTTTTGCTTTTGCTCCTCATCAGGTGCAACATCAATAAACACTCCGAAGTCATAGATATACAAGTCTTTAATCTCATCTAGTATACCAACATTATACTTACCTATCTGCATTGCAAACTCATCTTTGAAATCAGCATACTCTAACAGGTCAGAGATACGACAAGAAAGCCCTTCAGCAATTGTTCGTGTAATATAAAGACTAGCATCTAGTATGTGTCTAGTTGCAGTGTTTGAATTTAATGCAGCTAGCTTCTGAACACCAACTAAAGAGTTTGGATCAGGTGTAGAACCATCTCTCGCTTCATTCAATCCTGTAACTGAACGAATCATATCTAAATAATGATTGTAGTTACCAATCAATGCTCCCATCTTTGCTTGTCCTGAATTAGCAGTAAGCTGGGTAATTGGTACTTTTGCCTGATTATAGTCCCCCTCTTGAGTGTAACTTCTTCCAATAACACTACCAGTTTGCATATACATTCGTAATGCGTCTTCAGGATTGTATGCTTGACCAGTTCCTAAATCCACTTCGTTAAGACCATCAGCATCTATAAACACACCGTCTGGTACGACTTTAGATATTACTTGTTGCAGCTTTAAATGTGTGATTTGAATAAGATCAGCAAAAGGAATCATACGCCTAACCAAAGACTCAATGTTTCCTTTGTACATTCTTGGGGCGCAAGCTACATAGCTAGGCATTGCAAATTGACTAGCAGACTTTGGGCGAACCATGTTCTCCATCATCTCCCATTTTAAGACAATGTTTGTACCCATTACCATAATGCCTTCATACCAAACCTCGATTTTCTTTTCGACCTTTTCAAATCTTCCCTCTTCCATCATTTCAGCAGGTGGGTTGAACTGGTCATCCTTCTCAATTACCTTGTACCCACCAGACTCAAGTCTTTTCTTTTTGTGAGTAAAAGTATTTGTAGTTTTATAGTTAAAGTATAATAAGGTGCAAGAGTCTCTATAGAATATATCGTTCTGATACTGTTGAGCAACATTGTAATAGTCATACCATGATTGGCTATAACTACTAACCTCTTTCATTTGCTCATTAGTAATGTCAGGATTAATCTTTACCAACTCTGTAATTGGAACAGTCTTTACTTCTCCCCAATAAAAACAATCTTTAAAGTGAGGGTCTTCAGTATAACTGTATACAATATTAGCAGGGTCTACATATTCAACTTGAATACCTTGACCGGGTAAGAATTGATGTTTGGTGCATCCTATACCAAGTACCGTAAGGTCATAATCGACTCTCTTTCGAACATCTTGATAATGATTCTCCTCTAGCACAGTATTGATAGCCTCTTCTTCTGCTATCTCTATCCCTGGTTTATAATTCAGTTGCATATACAATGACAGCTCTTGGTCATTAGTTGGAAGCTCTTGTGGATTGGTCATAAAAGGATCAACTCCAAAGTCTTTACTTATTTGTTCCAATACAGGGCGAGCAACCATATCTGCCTCAATCATGTCTTGGTATTGTGAACGCTTCTCTGCTGACAATGCATCTTGAGAATATGCACGCACATGAAACAATCTATCTGACATTCCATTAACAACAATGTCTACGAATTTCGGAAGGATAGGAACAGGTGTCCAATCTAAGTTGATGTAAGATAAATCACCATCTATAGCAATCTCATTCTTGTACTTTGCAACTGACTGCTCGCCTCTTGCATACAGTCTCAATCTATTAAACTCTGCCCATTGGCTATAGAATCTACAGTTAGTTCCATCTTTTTTAAACCACTCATATTGAATAGCTTGACCAATTTGTAAACCGAACTCATCGGTTTTTTTTTCACCATCTGAAACAAACTGACTTGGGAATCCTGTAGGTGATATGTTTATCGTTACCTCTTTCATTTACTTCCTTAATTCACTTATAGAACCTGTGTTACTATACCTTGCAAAGTTAATACTTATTTTTGACTCTGATTTTTGTGGGGTGTATATATGTTTTTGATTAGCCATTATAGCTAAACCTGAACTTATAGTAGCGTCAAATTTTGTTCTATTATTTATATTAAACTTCGCCCAATCCTCTAAAGTTCTAGTAAAACACATTGACCCCATTTCATCGGAATCTCTATATGTTGACTCCATATCTATACCAACATACTTCTCAATGTAAGACTCTATAGCTGTGGCGTGTGCCTGTTTTACATCCTCACTAGAGTTAGGTATACCTCCTAGTTCTTTCTCGGTCTTTGAAAGTTTAGATATATGTTTGTCTGGTCTATTAATACTAAATCCCCTATAGCCCCGATTCTTGAAATGATATAGCAGTCTAGGCTTGTTGTTCTCTACAAGTATAGGCATACCATAAAAGATACAAGCCATTAATACTTCCTCAAAAAATATCTCAGCAGTCTGAGGTCTAGCAATATATTGTAAGAAGAACTCATTGGTCGGAGCATTGTCCATATGAAACTTTGTTAATCCATGAAGCGCACCATTAGAAGCACCACCACCAACTGTTCCGGATATATCATAAGAGTCACATCCAAATGCACCGATGTGTTCATTGCCTGGTAGTTTTCTACCACCCTTTGTTATGATATTGTTTTGTAACGCTGCGCTCGGCAACCAAGACACCAAGAATCTGCCTCGATTGTCTGGAGTCCAAACCACTTTAGTATCTTTCTCTCCATTTAACCACTTGAATGTACCTCTAGTTAAAAAATGTTTCTGTATCAAACTTTCATTGTAATCTATCTGAGCATATATTTTTGTTAGATTAAACAACGACTGCTTACTCTCATCCCTAAATGCGTGCGATTCATTTCTAGGAAACTGACGATAGTATTCATTTAATGCATCAGGATCTGACTTTAAAGAATCAACCTCATTTTCCCAATAGTCTATTGCACCTACATCAATCAACATACCATCAATACCTTGAATAGGTTTCTCAGGTGTTCTTAGTATTGGGTTGCCATATAAATCTATAAACCCCTCCATGTTCCACTCCATTGGTACGAACAAACTATATAGGCCACTTTTGGTTTGACCATTCGCATTTCTATTTTTTACATTCGAATCATTATAAAGATTTTTAAAGTTACCACCTCCCTTCTCTAGAGCATTAGATGTTGAACCCATCATACATTTACCAATAACTTTGCTTCCCAACCTTAGACAAGTTTTTGTTACACGCCAGTTGTTTAATATATTATCAGGCTTATCCCACTTACCACTCTCATCGTGAATTAGTAGTTGTAACTTCTCACCATCATAACTGTTGTCCGAAGTATTCTTCCAGTCAATAGTTGTGTCTAGTCCCTCCATATCATTTTCATCTATGGTAGACATATTCTTTTTTGTAATCTTAGATGCTGGTATTCTATATGCTAATTCAGTTTTTGGTTTATCCATACCATCTTGTATGGGTCTGAAAAAGAATGGATAGTTGTTAGAAATAGGAACGACCTTGTCGGTAAACATTTTTTTGGCATCAGCTCCAGTCTTAGACAAGATGCCTATACGAGCATCTTTTGCTAGAGTACCTATGTTAGTGCATTCTTCAGATGCCATAAATGAAAATCCTGAACGTCTTATTTTTAGATAACAAATTCCAAATGATCTATAGTCTGCCTTACAGGCTTCCCAAAATATGTAAAAGATTCTATTGGCTTCCCGGAAGTCAGGATATCCCACATCAATTTTTGTCCATTGTAAATACATATAATGAGATCCAGTAATATAAGTAGGCTCTCCATTACGCATGAACCAGTGACCATCTTCTCTTCTGTCAAACTCTGTCTCAATATAATCGACCCATAAGTTTTTAAATGCCGAAGGCATTTCGTTCCATTGGAATATTGATTTAATTTTAGATAATTGCTTAGGATAGTCTTGCCTCTCCCAATATTGTTCACTCTTTGTTTTACTACGAATATTTGGATTAGATGGTTGCTTAGGAAGGGCAACAAGTAAACCACTAATATTATATATCGGGCCTATCTCTCCTGTCTTTGATATTACGACAATGTCATATTTTTGATTGTAACCATAGAGCCAAGACTTCGCTCTGTTCTTATTCTTTAGAACAGTAGTGGGTATTACATCAAACACCTCTTTATATATACTATTTAGCTCGTCTTTCTGCAAATCCTTGTTTAGAGTCAGCCACCTTGTCAACCCCTTTATTTAATAACTCTCGCTCTCCCTCAATTCTTGTGAGTATCTCAAACGCATCAAATATTGCTAGCTTCTTTGTAGCAGCAGCATTCTTTAATCTATCTGCTGCAAGCTCGTCATCGGGATCGGGTTTGATAATATCTTCCTTAGCAACTTTTATCAATTGCTTTACTGCCCTTTCACCAGCGTCTATGATTTGTTTTTTTAATTCATCTACATTCATGTCTTCACGCATATGGCGTGGTTATACATTCGGTATAACTTTTCGCCATCAATTTTAAATTCATACTCTGAATCAGGAAGAAATCCTATCTCATCTCCTTCGCTCACTCCCATTGAAGATAGAAATTTATTTCCATACTTCAACACACCAACAAGCTCTTCTTCTTTTATGGCTTTATCTATTGTGTAATTTTTTGGAGGTACAGGTTTTACAAAACAAAACTTGTCTCTACTTTTCCAAACTCCATTATGTGAATGTGCAAAGTATTGATCCTCATCAATTAAAAACAAATCTTCTTTGAAAAAACTTTTACCACTTCGCTCCTTACCTTGCATATCGTTGTAAAACTTAAATGCATTGTGGTGAACTAATAAGGTATCTCCAACTTGAATGTCTCCGGAATATCTTAGGGGTGTCTCAATTACTTCAGCAAACCTATTTGAAACAGTATGATCTTCTTTTGAAGATGAGGTTATAAAATCTATACCCCCTATTTTCTTTAGGTTGTCGTAACGTCTACCCCCGATTGGCTTTACAATAAAGCAATGGGGTGATTTCATTATATTAAAAATTTATATTGTACTCTATAGATATCGGCATCGATGAACTGAACTCTTTCCAAAGTACAACTTCATTGTTTGCTTCTATCCAAATTTTTGTGTTACCAGACTTCTCGTCTACCTGAATCAAATGTATCGTATAGTTTCCTCCTAGCACAGATTGACCTAGCACATAGTGCATGGCGGCCTTATAATCTGATCCTATAGAAACCTTTCGTATCATTTATTTTTATGGTGTCAAGTTGCCATAGGCATACCAAGTATCCGTTGCGGTTTTTACAATGTGAGCGACAGCCTTTTGAGCCGCGAGATTTGCACCTACTACACTATTTAAAGTAACACCTGAGGAGGGAGCAATAGTTACCTGTCCTGCTCCTTCTTGAATTATTGTAATCTTAGTTCCTATATTAAAAGCTACACCTGCATTGGTAGGTATTCTAACGTCTGTTACAGTACCTGCTGTGGTTACAACCACACCTTCAGAATTTGAAAGAGTTAAGTTTATAGTAGTTAAGGCACTTGAGGCAACGGAAGAATTATTGTTTTGCCAAGTAACTTGACCACTTGCATCTGAAACAAGTATTTGTCTATTTGCACCTAATGTGTCGTTATAGTCTTTTACCGTCCCTGTCAAACTAATTGAACTGTTACAGGTCAAAGCTCCACCAAGAACCATTGTTCCTGTAGCACCCATGGTAAATTGACCACCACTAAAATTATATCCTCCTACATGAACAATATCGCCTGTAGGACTATAGTTACCTGTTTGCAAGATGTTTCCTGTAAGAGTGTAGTTACCTCCTGTCTGAGTAATATTACCTGTCAGACCTATGTCTCCTGTCTGAGTAATATTACCTGTCAGACCTATGTCTCCTGTCTGAGTAAGGTTACCCGTAAGACCTATATTCCCCGTTTCTACGATATTACCTGTAAGGTTTAAATTACCTGTAAGGTTTATATCGTTTGTTGCAGTATTACCTATAGCTAAAACTTGGTCAAGGTTTTGATTAGTAAGCCCCGATCCAAAAACAAGTTGACCACTTGCATTACATACAAGAGTCTCTCCATTATTCCCAAGACTGCCATTGAAATCTTTTACCGTTCCGCCCAAAGTTAAAGCTCCACCAGACTGAGTTAAGTTACCTGTTATACCAAAATCACCTGTCTGAGTGATAGCACCTGTAAGAGTAATACTCTGTGTTGCGGTGTTACCAGCATCAAGTACATTCTGCAATGTGATATTAGATTGAAACAAAGTAAGAATATCTCCTATTAAGAAGTTCTTTGTCTGATCTGCTGGAGAACCTCCAACATCTGTTCCAATTACTTTATCCGATATTGTTACCGGACTTATATTTGCATATGTACTTATCTTGCCCATGGTTATTCTTTTTTAGTAACCTCTCCTGTTTGTAAATTTACAACGGAGTCCTCACCATATTTTTTCATCAGTTTCTTTTCTACCTTTGAGAACTCATTTTGGATAACATCCATCCTCTCAAAAATACTTCGCTTTTGAAGTTCTAAATCTCCAATCGCTGATTTGTTTTTTGCAAACTCAGAATTTAATTCTTGAATCTGCGACAACTCATTGTCAGTTAATTTTGCCATTTGATTTAATTTTTAACAAAGATAGGAATTATTTCTTTCTTGTCTTCTCAACTGTTCTTCCACCAAAGTATGCAGCTATAACTGTTAGTAAAAGAATCTGTAGGAGGTCTACCCAATTCGCTTCAACCTTAAAATTAATCTGACCTGCATCAATAAATATTAATAGCATTGTACAAAAAACTAAGAACATCAACACCAATGGTCGGACATTTTTTGACAGCCAAGAGTCTGAAGTCATATCTGCCTTCCACCTCTCGGTGACGTTATTCTGCATATCAGCCTCGGCTTTGATAAGTATCTCTGCCATCTCTTTCTCGAACTGAGCCTTCTCATCTTTGGTTCTAATGAATTTGTCTACAACTCCTCCGACCTGCTCAACAACTCCTGAACCTTTTCCAAATAGTCTTGCTAATATTTCTTTCATTCGTTTTCGATTTTATTTATCATTTCAATGTGAACCTTTGCAATTCTATCTCTACCCTCCTCGCTCAACAGGTATGTCTTGCATTCCTTTTCATTTGTCATAAAGAAGTTCTCCGACAATATAGCAGGCATAGCTGTGTGTATAAGAACATAGAAATTAGATTCTTGGTCTACATCTCCATCTCTATAAGTGTCTGGTCTCATTGTAATGCTTTCGTTATAAGAATTCGTAAACTCTTTTTCCACTTCTGTATACAACACTGTCGCTATCTCATCTGACTTGGTTTGTCCTTCAGAAGTGTATACACACCAACCATTTGCCGACTCATCAGTAAATCCATTTGCGTGTATGCTTACATATATACAAGGCTTGTCTGACTCACGATAAACCTCATTAGCCATCTTTACCCTTGTAGATAAAGACACATCCTCATTGGTATCTACTAGGTTTATGTACTCAATATTATTCTTATCGCAATACTTTGCGATCCTTTCTACAATAGCACGATTAAACTCTCCCTCAAATAACTGAGTACCATCTGACCAAATAGGGCTACGCTTTCCGGCTGTCTGATACACACCATCAATAATTCCACCATGACCATTATCAAGAATCCAAATATATTTTGAATCGCTCTTGATTTCTTGACCACAGCATCTACATACTTTTGCCATAATTTACTATTGAAGTTGGTACAGACGATTCTCCATAGTCTGAAGTTGTCCCTTTATGTCTGTGATTTCCTCCTTGATAAACGTAAGCTCGTTGGAGGTTTTTATTACCGCCTCTTTAACCTCTTGGTCTTGGACGGGTAGTTGTTTAGCTTCCTCAATCTGAGATTGGAGAGAGAAGTACATACTTACAAAGGTTCCTATTAACCCTGCAATAAAAATAAAATTCCTTGGTGAAAGTTTTATCTTTGTATTCTCACTAATCGTCTCCATCACTAACTATTTCATAATTTATTTTTACATCCACCGATACGGTGGAATAGAATACTACCACAACGCTAAAATATCTGCGGCTGACGTTCCTGTTGTTCCTGTTTTAAAAACTCTTGTTACTTGCACCGGTATAAAAGAACCTGCTAACACGCCAATAAATTCAACTGTGTCACCTCCCGCTGTAATTACTTTTAAGTCTCCTGCTGTTCCAACATAAAGAACACAACCATTGTTGGGATCTCCTGAATTATTATATATAATATAAGCAGCTCCGGAGGCTACCACTCCTGTAACAGTCAAAGTGTCTGCACTGTCTATAGCGGTTACTGTCATAGCAACACCGCCTGTATACACAATGTCACCGATATTTACTCCATTGGTGGTAAAATTTTGCGAAGTGTCTATAAGCTTTGTTGGTGAGTTAGAGGTAGTGGTACTGCTAACCGCAAGCATTGCAGGGTTTGGAATATCTACAGTGTTATTTTTTATTACCTCTAAAGCTCTGTAAGCCTGTAATTTTTGATAAGCCATTTTGTTTTTTTTTATTTTTTAAAAGGAAATACTCTATTCAAAGAATCTCTACGTTCATCACACCCACAGTCTTTACCAATAGCATTTGAAACTTTATTGACTACAGTTTTTATTCCTGTAGCTTTTGTAAACTTCTCAATGCTATCTCCAAGACCTCGGCTTGGTTGATTAAAAGTTGGTTTCTGTTTGTATGCCATACTTTATATATTACTTACAACCCGAAGCACTTCTATTTTTTTTACAGCTTTGTTTTGTTTTTCTTGTGTTCTGTCCTGCTGTACCTTTATTGGGGTCGTTTCTGCCTTTCATATTTTTCTTACCCGCTTGGTCAGATTTTTTAAACCTAATGCCTAAGTCTTTTGTAATTGTATTTCGTATTCCTCCAAACGTTTGTTGACGTGATGTTTTCTTTGCTCGTTTTTTTTCTTCCGGAGTCAATCTGTCAAACGCGGCTTTTTGTTTTGCTTTGTTTTTTTTATCGGTATCTTTTTTAAGATTTTTTTCTTTTATCTTGTTTTGTTTAAAATACTCAAACGCGGCTTTTTGTTTTGCTTTGTTTTTTTTATCGGTATCTTTTTTAAGATTTTTTTCTTTTATCTTGTTTTGTTTAATTTTTGCACGGTTAGACTTAATACTTGGATTTCTTTTCTCTTTATTCTTGTCACTCTTTTCAATCCGTGAAATTCTCTTTTTTTGCTTAGGAGTTAATTCACCTTTGTATTTCTTTTTCTTTACCGTTACTGCGTCTCCCTTGACAGAACCCGGTACAGGCATAGTATATTTATAATCAGCGGCTTTACCGGAAGATGTAGCTTTAGATAATACTTTTCTATCCTTTCTCTTGATTTTCTTCTTCTTAGGTTTGTCATCACCCGGAAACTGAGTTTCGGCTAACGGTATTGATATTCTATATGCCATCTTATATATTTTTAAACATTAACTTTCTAATGAACTTATTCCAAGTTCTCTTACACTTCAATCCAAATGAAATGATTTTATTACCTAACCATACTAAAGCCTTGCCCATTACTTACGGATTAACCCGCCTAAGTGAGACTTTACGCTTTTTGGGTAAGCATTTTCTTTCATAGCATGATCTCCACTGTAGGCGTGACCAGTCATAGCCTTAGCCATTCCTTTAGATTCGTCTCTACGAGATTTCATTGACTGACTCTTAGCACCTCTGTGCTTCATTCCTAATGACTCATCGAGTCTTGCGTTATATCCTTGCTTCATTGTTTTTTGTTTTTACAAATATACTAATATTTTCCTTGGCGATTTTTTGGTGATGACTTTGTGCTTCCACCTTTACCAGCCCATAGATTTTTACACGACCAGTAGCGTGCAGTAAGTTTTGACTTAGCGGTGTTACACTTGTGGCGTGCCTTGAATGACTTGCGAGCTGCCGCAGAATAGTTGTGACCATAGCCCTTAGCACCAAAGTGAATTAACTTCTCCTTGCCAGCCTCACAGGCTTTCACCATCTTCTTCTTACCTGCACGATCAGAAGCAACCACTCGGTTGCATTTCATCTTACTCTTCTGTGCCATTACTTAGTGTATTGTTTTGTGACTTTGCCTGCCGGAGTGTTAGACACGACCTGCTTACCTTTTCGACCTTCACGTTTCTTTTTACGAGCAGTTCTTCTACGCTCTGCCTTAGTCATACTCTGAGCCTTCTTCAATGGTAAACACCTATCGGGATTCTTCTTGTTCTTGCTTGTGCCACAAGCACCCTTGATAGAGCCATCAGTACCTATGCGTACCCATTTCTCCTCTAGCCACTTCTTAAGCTCACCCATATTAGTATGAGGACTTCATTTTTTTCTCCATACCATAACCGGGGTTGTTTTTCATAGAACCCTTCATAGTCTTTGCAAACTCACTAGCTTGAGCTTTACCCACTGCATTATATGGGAATACTTTAGTCTTCATCTTTCCTGTGTCTCCACACTTATAATTTACTGTTGGCATTTGTTTTTTGTTTTAAAATTTTAAAATCATCAGCAGTAATTTTATCGAATGGCATTGCTGCCCTTGCAATCTTTCTCTGCTTTTTACTTAACTTACTCATTTATTTTTTTGTTTGAGATTTAATCATCTTCTCAATTTTTGCAGCTTGCTGAGCGTGCATCTTAGAGGCTCCCTTCAGTTGCTTTACAACTTCCTTCATTTGCTTTAGATTCATTGCGTCATTTTTTTTTGTGTGCGTATATCCCTTTTTCTTTAGAGCATTATGCTGAGCTAAGGTAGAGGCAACTTTTGTTACACCTGTCTTACTATACATATTGTGCTTCTTAAATTTTTTAGTAGCCATAGTTATTTATTTTTTGAACCCTTAGCGTAGTTTGGGTCTTTACAATATTTACTTGCAGCAAGATTAGCATATACCGATGGATAGGTGTCAAAAGTTCTCTTGGCCCAAGCAATACCCGCGGGGCATATCTTATTACTTTTCTTTTTTACTCTACCTCTCTTTGCTACTGCCATATTCTTATTTTATTCTTTTATTTTTACCAAAAAAACCTTTACCTCTTTGGATAGCGGTGTTATTTCTTCTTCTACCTCCGCCTCCTGTTTTAGAACGGTTAATTTGAATCCCTCTTTTTATAGGTTTATATTTTCCTTTTGGTTTTGGAGATGAATTATCTTCAGCTTCAATAACTACTTTATTAACACTTCTTTTATCTTTTTTAACTTTTTGTGGGGATGCGTATTTAATTTTTTTCTTTTTTGGTTTAGGGTTGGCATCAGCCTTAGCTTTTAAATCAGCAGCTATTTTTTTCTGCAATTCTTTATCTGATTTCTTCTGTTCTTTTGTTCGATTATCCTTTGGAACAGGAGGCTTAGGGGTTGGGTCGCTCTTAACACGGTTTGGCTTTTTTACAGTTTTTATAACGACATCACCACTTCGCTTTGTTCTTCTCTTAGTAACATTACCGTCCGAATTAGTTGTACGCGTTACACGTTTCTTCTTTTTCTTTACTCTACCACTCTTAGCCATATTAACTATCTTTGTTACAAATTTAATAAATTAAAATTTAATGGCTAAGTATAAAACAAGACGTAGAAAAAACTACGATAGAACTGAACCCCCTAGAGATTATATGAAGTACTGGCGAGTCGTGAAGTATTGGACTCGCAATAAGTATGACATCACATTAGGTGAACTAGATATGATGCTCTTTCTTTATAGCGAAGGAATATTTAATAAGGATCAGTTCGATGAGTTCAATAAACTTGTTGGTTGGAATAAGAATAGATTCAAGTCATTACTCTCTAGAGATTGGATTGTCAAGTGGAGAAACCATACGCACAATGAAAAGGCACTATATGAATTGTCGTTCAAAGGTAAACGTATGGTGTCAAATGTCTATGACAAACTCAATGGTAAAGAGTTCTCAGAAAATGCACCTATGTTTAAATCAGATGTCGGATATAATGATAGAGCCTACCGGGAATATATTATGAAGATCAATGCATCTATTCAACAACAACAACGTCACGCTCTTGAATGATGGTATATGGATGCTCGTTCAATAGCATCGTGTGACCAGCATGACCATCGTAGTATACTACATCTCCTTCCTTGATTACATTCACCTCGCTACCAGGTGACACTACCTTTGCCTTCTTGTATCGAATCTGCTTCGTGTCAGTAGAGGTCATCAATAACCCTGACTCTGTTTTCATCTCCTCAGTTATCGGATCGATGATTAGGTATTTGTTTATTGCTTTCATATTAAATTGATTTTTCAAATTTTAATTTTAACTGAGTGGGATGTTTATCAACCCTGGGTCTAGATTTTTTATTCCAGCTCCCGCCTCCCGCTTCACCGATAAGTTTCCATCCTGATGCTTTAAGACTGACACCTGACTCAGATTTTAAAATATATGTTATTAGTTTTTTATATCCTAAGTTTTTTGCAACTCTCCAGCTAGCACTGTACAACATTGAACATGCATTTCTTGTTCCATCAGTACAAAGTCTATTTACTTCTAACGTCCAACCGTTGTCTAGATTTCTAGATACAGGTCTTCCAACCATAGCTACACCAACGATGTTTTTATCTTTAGCAACTGCAATTTGAAATATGCTTCCAGCAGGTGCTTTATGATGGCGGTGATTTTTGTTTATAAAATCTTTAGCTTCTCTTTGCTTTATAGGAACAATGTACAGACCACTCATTTATAATAAGAACATATCTTGTGACCAGATTGGAGTCTTCTCTCCAACATATGAGCCAGACACATTGTAATTAAAATGCTCAAGGGCATCCTCCAGTTCCATGTCCTCCTCAGTAATAAGAATCTCTATGCATTTGCCTACCGAATATATTAGTCGCAGTGAAGGCTCTTCAACACCAATCACAGCATCGTCAAACCCATCAGCTTTTAAAAATGTTTCTTCCGCATAATGCTCTATTATTCCTTCTAGTACTTTGCTCATTTTGCTTTTTGTTTTTTAAGACTGGTTGCTATCTTTCGTATCTCCTTACCTAGGTCTGCATCGTTGGGATACTTCTCCATCAATGCAATTATCATTGCCTCACTCATTCAGTCTCGTATGATCGCGCCATCGTCACAATGGCATTAGTACTTAGGATTGTGGTGGCAACACTCACTGCATTTTTTAATGCGTTCTTTGTAACCTTCAATGGATCAACAACACCCATCTTGAACATATCACCATACTCACCAGTCTTTAAATTGTATCCTGTGTCTGAGTCTTTGTACATGATAGAGTTTATCACCTCGTTGGGGTCTTTGCCAGCGTTCTCTAGTATCTGACGGAAGGGTGCTTGATACGCCTCCATTAATATCTCAATCGCCTGAGCCTCTGATCCTGAGAGTGTAGGGAGTACTGATGCCAAATGCTCGGAACACTCAAATAGTGCTACGCCTCCTCCGGCAACAATCCCCTCTTCTTGTGCTGATCTTACAGCACACACCGCATCATCGATGCGGTCAAATTTTTCTTTTTGCTCTACGTCAGAGTTACCCCCAACATATATCACACCTATCCCACCATTCAAACACGCAATACGCTCCTTGATAAATTTCTTCTCGTTGGGAGTAGTGGTGTTGTTGTATTGCACCTCCAACTCTTTTACTCTCTCTATCACCTCATCGTCCTTCTCAGATTCTCTGATGATGACAGTTGAGCCTGTACCCACTATCACCTTTGATGCTACACCAAGGTCATCGATGGTCATAAGGCTGAGGTCATCACCCATACCTTCCTGGAAATATTTCCCACCTAGTGCCACCGCCATGTCGCTCATCAGCTCGTGAGACTTGTAACCAAACTGCGGTGGTATCACACTGCAAAATTTTAGTCCATTCTTCACCACGTTTGCAGCCAAGGTATTGGTCACACCCTGAGAGCAGTTTCCTATTATTAGTAATGACGCTCGGTTCTCAACGATTGGTTTCAATATCCCCTCAATCTGTAGTATGTTCTCAATGGGGTGATCGGTCATCATCACATATACATTCTCCATAATGCACTCGTCCTTCTTTTGATTGTTGACAAATAGGTTTGAACTATACCCCCGGTCTATCTTGATACCATGGGTAACCTCGGAGTATGTATCCTCAGTCATTGACTTCTCAACGGTAACTATCCCATCAACGCCAACCTCAGTATATGCGTCTGTTATTAATGCACCTATCTCCTTGTCATTGTTCGCAGAGATTGTAGCAACGTCTCGCATCTTAGACTTCGTTAGCTTTTTACTCATAGAAGTTAATCTATTGATGGTGGCATCTGTCCACTTTTGAATGTGGCGTATCACCTCAGTCTTGTCATAGTCTCGAAGAGTCTCCTCATTTAGACCAAGGGTAGCTATCGCTTCTGCTAACACAATTGCTGTGGTCGTGCCATCACCAGCACTACTCGCTGTACTATTAGCGGCATCTTTCATTATTCTAACCGCAAGGTTCTCGACAGGATCTAAGAGGTCAATACTCTTGGCAACAGTCACACCGTCCTTGGTAACTGTAACCGAATGAGTATGCTCCGGAGATTCAATTAGCACAGTCTGCCCCATAGGGCCTAGTGTACTCTTTACTGCTTTGGCGATTTTCTCTATCCCCGAAATCAACTTGCCTCTGGCAACATCATCGAAGATTAGGTCTTTAGGATTGTAACCTGATGGATTCATATGTATTGGATTTGATTTGGTCAAAGGTAATAAAAATTCCCCTAAATGGGAAAAAACTTCCCCTAATGGGAAAAAGATTTTGCTTATGTCGAATGTCGAAAATTATCTCTCTATTATATATATATATATTACTATTATTTATTGTAAATTTATTTCTTCAGAGTAGGTTTAAAATCGACATTTTTGTCATGGCTTTGATTATCAATTACTTAACTATATATTATTGACATATTATTAACATAGTTATGTCGAAAATTAACATAATAGTATATAGTAAAAGAAAAAATACAAAATAGTAAACATAAAAAAAGGGAGGACGAACCTCCCTCAAATTATAATCAATGTAAATTCTACCTCCTTTTCGGCATAGATGGACGCATCATTTCTAATACTTCACCCATCGCATTACCCTCAGCTATCATTGCAACTTTGTCAGCTCTCTTGCGTGCCTTCTTAGCACGAGCCATATCATACAAACCTATCACAGGTTCAGGGCGATCATTAATTAATCGGCCATCTTTTATTCTTAGTCCGTCCATGGTTCTTCCCATTTAAAATGAATACTTATAAATAATAAGAACAGTATAAACTCTGAGTAATTATACTCAGTATCCGACAAGTAAATACTGAACCCGACAGCAGGGCCTATACGAAATCTACTCTGTATCTCTAGTTCCCATACTGACATGATACAAAGGTAAAAAATTTTTTTAGATGACTTTAGTAATTGGGTTATTATAGACTATACGCGCGCGCTCGCGCTGGGCAAACTGATTTTATATTCGATGGGGGGGTGATGTTTTCGTTGGCGCACCTCGGATTTTTTGGCGTTTTTACTATGGCGTGTAACGGATGGTGTACTGCTCCCTGCTCTCTGGATGCTCTCCCCCTCTGCTTCCCCTCTGCTCCCCCTCTGCTCGTCATCGTCTCCCTAGCACCCCGTCACCCCGCATCCCCCGTCACTATTGACATACGCGATTCTTCAGGCATCGGTCTGCGATCCCTAAAATTTGACAGCTGTCCGCGATCTATGTTGCAGCGGATTTGTACTGGAGAGCATCTGGTACACATGCACCCCGTAAACGTATGGTTTCTAGGGGAAGGCCTTCCCTTCCAGCGCAGATGGAGAGACATCTGGTAACACCAGCAGAGGCCTCTGGTCACCTTTAACAATTCTGGTACAATTTGAAATTATTTCATTTGATTCTAAAACG
>Ga0209535_1000069_pt1 | contig 59716 bp, 52 predicted proteins | sample LinPmetageLP28_FD_184041 | JGI IMG/M metagenome (GOLD analysis project Ga0209535, IMG submission 184041) | Marine viral communities from the Pacific Ocean - LP-28 (SPAdes) (version 2) | ecosystem: Environmental > Aquatic > Marine > Oceanic | place: Pacific Ocean | collected 2009-08-22 | reverse complement strand
ATTCACTTACACCCAAAGAAACAGAGTTCTTGTTTGGACATGAAGTGTTGCACAATGTATTCGAACACATGCTTGTGAGAATCGGCGACAGAGATCCACAACTTTGGAACATAGCGGCGGACTATGCCGTGAACCAGATATTGAAAGATAGCAACATCGGTGACATGCCCAAAGGCAAGAAAGGTGAGAACAAAGGATTCCAGGACGACAAGTACAAGGACTGGGCTAGTGAAAGAATATACGATGACTTGCTGAAGACTGCCAAGAAGAACGGTAAGAAGTTCTTGGAGAAAATGGGCGAGCTAATGGACGATCACCAAGAATGGGGCAAGGCCGATGGTGGTGACAGCAAGGACAACAAGGACGGCAAAGGTGGCGGAAAAGGCAAACCCGTATACACAAAAGAAGAATTAAAGAAGATCAGAGATGAAGTCAAAGAAGCAATGGTGAGTGCCGCACAGAGCACAGGTGCTAGTAATTTGCCAGGTGCTTTACAGAGATTGGTCGGTGATCTCACAGAACCCAAGATGGACTGGAGAGAGATACTACAACAACAGATAATGAGCACCATCAAGTCTGACTACACCTGGATGAGACCAAGTAGAAAATCATGGCACACATCTGCTATACTTCCGGGACAGGCTAACGATGAGATGATTGATATATGTTTGGCCCTGGATGCTTCAGGATCAATAAGCAATGAACAATGTAGAGAGTTCCTTACAGAAGTTAAGAACATCATGGATCAATACAAAGACTTTAGAATACATTTATGGTCATTTGACACAGAGGTGTTTAATCCTAAGGTGTTCACACCAGACAATGCAGATGAATTGTTAGACTACCAACTAGGTTCGGGTGGTGGTACGGAGTTTGAATGTAATTGGGATTACATGAAGGAACAGGGCATAGAGCCCAAGAAGTTTGTTATGTTCACAGATGGTTGGCCTTTCAATAGTTGGGGTGACGAACACTACTGTGATACTATATTCCTGATCAATAATCCATACGAAAGAAACATAGAAGCACCATGGGGGATGACAGTTCAGTACGATGACTAGTCTACTACAGATGTTATGGGAAACTTTCAAGGACTGGTTCATGAACGAGGTGTCCATCTCTATCATGTGCTTTGGACTTCTCTTTATAGCATTGTGGAGGTACCTTGTATGATGATGTTTCCAAACTCAAATCCTTATTCAGGCAGAATGGAGAGAGTGAAGAATCTCCGGAACTGGATGATAGACACTGCCACAGTTCTTTTTGATGATTCAAAGAACGATCTACGTGCATTACCAAAAACAGTTAGATTGCAGTTGCTCCTGACTTTGAGTTTTATTTGGTCTACTGCTTTTACCGTTTACATATGGGGAGTGATGAGAACTGACATATGGCTAGGATGGTTTGGCGGACACCTGGCTGTAATATTCGCAGTGTATTACACATTCAAACAGTTTCATGAAAAGCAATATACATTAGAACCTTCAAAAGAAGAGCCACCTATGTACGACGATGTATGGGGAGCTTAAATAGAACACAATGATATCAATTGAACAATTAGACCAAATGTTTGAAGATGGTGCATACCAGGATCTCTTCCTGAGTGAATATGAATTCATGAGGGTTCAAATACAGGAATTGAAACCAAAAAGAATTACAGTCATAGGAGGACATACCAATCTTGACCTTTTCTATGCCACACAGGGTATGGCACTCGATATTGTAAACCATGATCCCGGTCCCGGAAAAATGGCAGAGCGTGGACACAGAAACATATTTAAAAAATACAAAAGAGTCTTTGATCACAAAGGCCAGTACACGTGGTTGGATCATAGCGTCGGAGACGTGGCCCAGTTGGGAGATATAGGACAGTTACTTGTGATATCGGCGGCACATCACCTGGTGGTTGAGCCGAGCTTTAGAATTCCAGACGGTGTAGACAGTGTGGCGATGTACCACTACGGACAAAAAACTTTTTTCAATGCAGTGGATGTATTGCACCATCATATTCCGTTAAGAATTTACGGACCAAGATTGGCGTGGTTTGATAGAAGAGAAGGCAAGGACTTTGAGGACGCATCCTACTCAATTATTGACAAATCGTATAGCTCATCTATCACCAACACAATGGAGTTATTAAAGTGAAAATCAATCCAAATAATTTTTCCAAAAGAGAATTAGACATATTACCACCACACTTCGTGAACACAGTAGTAAAAGCACACGAGGCTGACATCGAGAAAATGCGTAGATGGATCTATGAGAATTGCCATGGCAGATACTCAATTACCAAAGATGTTATATACCATGGAGACACTTCGAGATCATGTACGGTGCTTGGTTTTGAAAATCCAGGTGACCTAACCTTGTTCGCATTAAGTGGTAAAGCTCAGATAAATCAAAGATAACCGTTGCACTCCATAATTAATTTTAGTATAATATACGTATATTAATACCAATTGCAATTAGGAGAATAACAAATGGCAACAAAGAAAAAAAGTCTAAAGAAGCCAGCTAAAGCAACTGTAGAACCAACCGCGGTGGCGCAACCGCAACAGGCACCTGCAGATCAACAGGCTCCACAACAGGATCCAACTGCTTTATCAATAGGCGACTTGAAGAATCTTTCTACCATACTTGATGTGGCATCTACAAGAGGTGCATTCAAGGCCGGAGAAATGGCAGGTGTAGGATTCTTATATAACAAACTACAGGCGTTCTTGGCCAAAGTGGCACCAGAACAAAAACCTGCAGGAGCAGAAGCACCGGCAACGGCACCAGCGACTGCGGAAGGAAAATAATGGCAAACTTAATGAATGTTAACAATCAAGCCATGCCAATGGGTGCAGACTCAGGAGCAGGGGATGGTCAAACAGGTCCAAAAAGACACTTCAAACATATTGGAGAACTTGTGGACGGTGGAGCAAAGGTAGTAATCATGTACCGAACTGTACCTGGTGAGCCCGACAACTGTCTAGTAGTAGGAACAAAGTTCTTACCGGACTTGTACCACAACTCTTTAATGAAGGCTGTAGAATCAGATGGCGGACAAGATGCGGACGAGTTCGCAGACTTCGCCAGCAGACAGACCTTCCCGGACGGTACCAACATGTTGGCTATGATGCACAACGACAACTATATCAAGAAGTTCAAGACCAACGAGATAATGGTCACATTTGGCAACACTGCTGATGGAAGAATTCTTCTTAACAAGTTGAACGAGATGGTTGCGAAGGACAAAGGCGTATCTGTGAAAGACATGGCCAAGGATCCAGATGCACCGGAATCAGCACCAGCTAAGAAGACTACCAAGAAAGCGGATGCCAAAAAGACAACCGCCAAAGAATAGCACTTGGGTACAACTGACGAAGGATTTCGTCAAGGAATGGCCGGAGGTTCTAGAAGGATTACACTTTCAGAATATGCCGGTCAAGTACCTAATGTATATTAATATTATACTAAAGAATAATCTCACCATACATTACGACATAGCGAAAGAATTAAAAACGAAGAAGCAAGATACTATTGCAAGATTCTTAAAGAAAACAATAGAGCAGAACTATATTAAAATAAAGAGTGTTGATATGAAATTTAACATACCTGCCTTGAAAAGAGATATGGAATCAAGGACTTCATTGATCATGGCTAAAACTTTCAAAAAGTAAATCCAAGTTACTGGCGACATCGATAGCATTCTCAACATCTGTCAATGGTGTTCTTTTAGTGGTAACACATTCCACAAATTCCTGTAATTCATTACGTAATGGGTTGGATTCTATATTGAACGTTTCTATTGTTGGCTCGTAGTTCATTCTACCACCATGCCATATGTCTGTTGTGAGTTTAATTGTCTTCTGTTCTTCGTCCCAGAACAATAATCCTTTTTCTCCTGTTATGGCCATGGTCCTAATCTTTTCAGGATAATACCAACTAAGATTAAGTTTGACCGAAACATCATTACATATAAAACTAAATTCATCCCTGTCATTTTGACTGTTTGTAGAAAAATTATCACCTATAGTGATTATGTCCTCAAACTTATTGTGCCCTATTAGATAATGAATAATGCTGACGTCGTGTGGTGCAAGACTGTGCAGTGTGCTTATTTTTTTCTGATATCTCCCCCAGTTCAATCTATTTGATTCTATATGTTGTATCTTGCCAATACGTGGTAACAGTTCTTTTATCTTCTTTACTCTATCATTGTACAAGAATATGTGTCCCACCATTAGAGTCTGGCCGTCTTTAATTTTATCTTTTATATCCAAACACTCTTGCATGGTCAATGCTAATGGTTTCTCCACATACAAATTTTTGCCTTTGTCCAATAATTGCATTGTCTGATCATAATGATCCCACGCAGGAGTAGCCAGCACCACATTATCATATTTGATATCCTCAAGTGTCTTGCCGTCTTTTATATCAATAATCTCAACTTCGTGTACCCCGTCAATCGTTTCCAATTGCTTTACTAATTTTGATCCCCAGTATCCTGCACCTACTAAACTAATTTGCATAAAACTCCCTAATTGCTTTGATTATGTAATCTTGATGATGTTCTGGCAACGTGTGGTAACATGGTAAACTGATTATGTTATCACAGATATATTCTGTCTTTGGTAGCTCTGTACCATTGTCAAACGCTTTGGTTTTGTGCGTTGGGAATTTATAATGTATGTTGGTTGCTATGCCTTTTTCTTTTAGGAATTCTTGTAATTTATCACGTGTACCTTTAGGAGTTTCTAAAACATAAACATAATAAGAATGTTTTGACCATGGTGCTTCCTTTGGACATTTTACTATGTCATTTAGTTGTTCTGTGTACTTTCTACATATCTTTCTTTTTTTATCTAACCATTCATCAATCTTTTTTAATTTTGCTTGTACAACAACCGCTTGTAAATTATCTATCCTTGCATTATATCCTACTGTGTCATATTCAAATTTTGTTTTTCTTCCGTGATCCCTGTACATTCTAACCTTGTCTACTAGTTCTTTCTCACCAGTAACTGCACCTGCATCACCCATAGCACCTAGATTCTTTACAGGATTAAAACTGAAGCAAGTTAAGTCCACTAGATTTCCCACTTTCCTGCCGTTGTACTCTGCACCAAAACTCTGTGCGGCATCCTCTACAACACTGATGTTAAATGTCTTTGCAAATTTATTAATTTTATCTATGTCGGGAGTTTGCCCGTATAGGTCAACAAACAGTATTGCTTTCAGTGACGTATCAAAGGCTTCCATTTCTCTAACATCCATATGGTAGAACTCGTCTATGTCGACGAAGTATGGTGTTGCTCCAACATTTACTATCGCTTCTGTTGTTGAGACAAACGTGTGTCCTACTGTCATCACCTGATCACCAGGTCCTATTCCTAGGGCCTTCAAGGCACAGACTAATGCGTTTGTTCCTGAACCTATGCTGGCACAGTCTTCTGCACCTGTATACTCGCATATTGCCCTTTCAAACTTGTCTACTGTAGGTCCGGTGATATAATCCGATCTAGTGATTATATCCTTAATCGCCACGTCAATCTCTGTTTGCAGTTCCTCGTATTGAGGATATAAATCAACGAACGGAATCTTTATATTTTGTGTCATAATGTTCTTTTAGCCATTTCCAATCATATGATAGCATTAATTTTTCATGATTGCTACCATAATGTTTATGATAGGCATCTGCGTCCATGGCTCCCTTTAGGCTCCACTCGCCGTTCTTTCCTTCTCCTATCGTACACCATTTCTTTAATCTAAATTGATTTTCTACTGTTGTAGGATTGTTCAATAGTTTAATCACTTCACGGAATGCCGTACGCCAAGCTAACCACGGTGTTTCATTAAAATGATTGATTGCACTGAGTTCTGGTACCCAGTCATGGGCCGCTGAAAGTGTAAAATCCAACCCAGGGTTTACAGTTTCTCGCACTAGTTTTTTATTGTAAAGCAAAACAGCGCCATGACCGTACACCAACCCGTTCACAGGATTTTTACAGTTGAATATGTAGTGGCATGGATTTTTCATCCTGTCGGGTTGAAAATCAAATTCGAAAGTGTCTACCACTTCCAACTTCGGAAACACTGCAAAGAAGTAATCTGTACTGCTGAGGTCTGCGGCTGTCCTATATGCAAGTGTCTGTCCGCTAACGCCCTTACTCCATTTAGCTCTAGGAAATCTCTTTTTAAGTTCATTGAATCTTACTTCAGCACTTGGCTCATCGTAAGATATAAAAACTATGTCCATGGGTCTTATTGAATATTCGTAATCGAAATGCACCTGCCTGTCAATATCATAGAACTGGTCAATACCGGATCTGCTAGGTACTAACATAATATCTTTAGTTTTACCCCACGAGTATATTTTTTCGTCTTCCCAGAAACTAGGGTAAAAGTCAGGTGTTTGAATTTCTTTTAGATCCTTGTTGATCATCCATTTGTAAAAGTTTGACGATTTATTATAAGAATCATATGGATCCTCTAAATCAAAAAGTACCTTTTCAATTTTATTGTATGCAATGCGGTGATCTTCGTGATAGTTGATGTCCTCGTAGTCTCTTAAAAATTTAATTTGTTTAATTTGCTGTTTGAATGCACTTGTTGGTATCAGTAACAAATTTCCTTCTTTGTTTGTATTTTGATTGTACCAAACATGTATCTGTGTGCTTTCATGTTGCTCGGGTATAAAATCAAAATCGAAGTCACTTACATCAACAAAATTACTGAAAAACCAAAAATAGTCTGTTCGTACATCTTCTATCACACTTTTCAGTATTTCGAGATAGCTTTCAACAAAAGGTACTACCCTAGTATTTGCCAGTGGTGATTTGTTATCAGTGGTGTGTTGAAATCTAACTTGTATACTGTCGAATCCAGTCATAATAACTTTCAAGTCCTTGCCTTAATGAAAACTGTGGCTCGTAATCTAGGAGATCCTTAGCTCTGCTGATGTCTAGTGTCCCCCTCATTGGATAAAGTTTGTGCATTCCGATATCTTCAACATCGGATTTGCTACCTGTGATATCTATAATCATTTCAGCAAGTTTCCTTAGGCTGGTTGCATTACCGGCCGTTATATTAAAACTTGTATTTGCAACTTCCGAGTTGGCCGCTTTTATTATGCCATATGCGGCATCCTGCCTGTAAGTGAAATCAACCTTGTTCTCACCGTTGTGTAAAGTTATTGTTTCGTTGTTCATGGCCTTTGCAAAAAACTTCGAAACAACCCTGTCTGGAAGATCTCCAGGACCATATACGCCACTGGGTCTAACTATTGTATAATTCAGACCATCACGTTTAGCAAAAAGTTTTGTTAACCTCTCGCCTGTTAGCTTGGCTTCTCCATATATGTTTTGAGGCTTCGTGCTTGAATCTTCTCTTGTTCCGTCAGCAAAGTCTCCATACACCATGCTACTACTAATGTACACGAATTTCTTCGTGTTGAATTCAGCGGCATGCCATAAGAGGTTTGTCGTTGTTCCAATTACTTTAGGTATTCCGTTGATCGGGTCTTGGTCAACTATCTTTGCCCTCGGATACGTTGCTAGGTGTATCACAACATCAGGCTTATTCTTGAATGCTTTTAGACAGTTCATCCTGTCTAACACATCTCCATTGATAATATGTACATTGTCATTTTTCCAATTACGTGTTCTCCATTTTATCAGTGTGTCTAGTTGTTCCTTTGTTAATATATCATACGTATCCTTGTTGTCGATACATTGAATGCTGTGTCCTTCATTTGAAAGTTTTTCTATTATTTTGGATCCAATAAATCCAAGTCCTCCTGTTATTAGATATTTCATCCTAGTACTTTTACTCCATATTTGTTAGTGAATGCTTTACCATCTTCTCTGTCGTTTACTATTGGTTGTCCTTTTATATTCAAACTGGTGTTCAAAAGTATGGGGCAACCTGTCTGTCGTTTCCATTCCGTTAACAACGCATGGAACCCTGGATTATCCGTCTTACGCACCGTTTGAACCCTAGAAGTGTGATCATGATGTATTATGGCAGGAAACTCTTTACCAGCAGTACACGCCGCTGTAAATTGCATATAGGGGGTGTTTTGAACTGCTTTAGGCAGGGTGAAATACTCGTTTACATCCTCCTCTAATATGGCCGGAGCAAACGGTCTGAACTTCTGTCTTTTCTTTATAGAGTTTACCAAATCCTTGATGCCCTCACCCCTTGGGTCTGCTAACAGAGATCTATTACCAAGTGCTCTGGGTCCGAACTCTGCCTTTCCACTTGCTACTCCGACCATCTTGTTTTCTTTCAATTCTTTAATCAGACTGTCTACAGGGTACTCACCATCTATGTTGTGTCCTAGGAAAGGGTGTTCCCAATTAAGGTGTGCCTTCTGGTGTGCGGCTATGCAACCCAGACTTGACCCAGAATCCCCTGGGTTTGGTATTATCCATATTTTGTCAAACAATCCTAGATTCGCAAGTGTTCTGTTCGCGGCACAGTTCAACGCTACTCCGCCAGCGTATACCAAATTCCGACTGCCATACTTGGATGCCCTCAGGAAAAGGTCTGCAAGTATTTCTTCAGTGACTGCCTGTATGCTCGCGGCAATGTCCATGACATCTGCTTCTGGGTGCCAATCGCTTAATCCTCTGTGTAAATTCTTCTTCATCTTAAATGGTGCTTGGTGCACAAAGTCTTCGTATATGTCATCTTTGTATATGGGCTTACCGTATGCGGCCATACCCATTAGAATATATTCTTCTTCTGCAGGTTTCAATCCGCAACGATGTGTGAATGCTGAATACAGTATGCCCACCGAGTGTGGATAGTTGATTGTTTCTTTCCTGTCAATCCATACTTTGTCAGCAGTCGATATCGAAACAGTTTCCCATTCTCCTATCGCATCCACTGTCAGTATGGTTGCACCCTCATCTTTGAATGGTGACGTAAAGTAACCTGCCGCGGCGTGTGAGTCATGGTGTTTGACATACTCATCGATCTTGATGTTGAACATATCCAGGTGCCATTGTGGCATCTCTGTATAACTTAATGCTGTTCCCCATTGTCCTGCGTAGAATTGTCTTGTTTTCTTTAACAAAGGTTTTTCATAATAAACAACTTTGTCAAATGGACCAAATGTTTTTGCTTCGTTCACTATTGCCCAATTTAAGTAGTGATCATTTTTTACTTTTGAATAACGTTCCGAGTGTGCCGCCCATAGTATCTCACCTATGCCCGAACTGTAATCCACAACACTCATAGAAGCATCGTGGTTCATGCAGTTGATTCCTAGTATTCTCATGCTTTATCTTTTTGTTCTAACCAAATTAAATCTCTTACTTCCTGTGTTATCAGATATGCCCACATCTCTGCATCCTTTGAAGTCACTCTAAAATTATATTTTGTAGGTTCCACAAATATCTTGTTCGTGTCATCGAATCTACCTTCCTTGATTGTATCCATCCATACTGTGTAGTCCGCATCAAAGTCTTCTCTAGTTTTTTCCGTTGGACAGATGAAATCTGCAACTACATTCCTGTTCTTTTCTATGGCCTCTTCTGCAAAACTCCACATACGTAAAGACTGCCTTTTCCTGCCCTCTTCTGAAAAATCCCAGTCGTCTGCCTGTTTCCTAACCTCATCTGCGTTAAGCCATACAGCATTCAATCTTGGTGCTATCATCTGTGCCAGTGTTGTCTTACCTGAACCTGGCAATCCCATTATCAGTATCTTCATTAGAAGTCTATCCTTATTCCTATGTTGTGGTTGTCCCTTATCACATTGTAATTGTAAACTACGTTATACCCATGAAACAAGTTTCTATATCTCTGTGGTATCATTCTAGTTGCTTGATAGTGTACTAGTCCTCTCGCAATGAAATAAGTCACCACTTCCGCTTCGCTAGGATGTTTGCCTAGTATCTTGTTCTTCTCATAGTAGTTGTCATTGTTAGCAATCTCTAAAGTTTGCAACATATCTATACCTTGTAGTATGTTGAAAACCACTATTGCTTTTTTATCAGTATCTGTCAAATCTTCTTGGTAGTACTTTTTTAAGTCTATTGCATGTACATTAGATCCAAATAGTAACAAGAACATTATTATAGTCTTTATCATTTTATCTTGAACCATCCTTTCGCCCTGTCTCTGAATTTCTCCCACTCATCTAGTTCTATGTCGTATTCAAAGTTCTGTGTTGTTAAATTTACTTGTACTTCTTTCGCTCCGTTCTTCAAATGGAACTTCCTTGCCATGTCTGTTAGCGGAGATAGTGTTACTAATCTACTCAAATGATTTGAATCTTTGATCATCTTGTACACTTCGTTCACCATGTGCTTTCCGCCACCTTTTTTCTTTGCCCACACAGTGTAGGCTATTGCTATCGAACCTTGCACACCTGCCCTGTGTACTGCCTGCATGGCGGCGTCTTTGCTCAACTTGTCCATCTCTTCAACACTTGTTGGGATTCCATGTGTGAACGCGAAACACATCACCGCGGCGATATCACCATCCTCGTCCTTGATGCCGTATATCTTCCTTCCGTATGCCTGCCTAAACTCCAAGCTCAATTCGGGTCTCACCGGGTCCTCATTGACATCTATGAACGGCATCTCCACCAGTTCAAACTTGGGCGTTTTTTCTAGTGCTTTTTTTATTTTCTTAAGTACCATATTATTTGTATATAAATGGGTCTTTCTTTTTTAGTTCTTTTAATCTCTTCCTATAGGCTCTTTCCTGTTTGATTTTTTCCCAGAGATTTTTTATCCATCTGAACATTATTTTCCTCCTATTAGTTTTTTATATGTCGGTAACATTAATTTTACAGCATCTTCATGTGCTTTGTCTAGTGGGTGTGCTGTGGCATACTGGTAATCATTCAATGTAGCCCACTGATTGAATCCCATTTGACGTTCTCCGAACGAGTGCCATTTTGAAAAGTCAATTTCCGAATACAATGCAATCATGAAAGGATCGAGATCTTTAAGGTGTGCTTGATAATCGTAGAAGAGACTGTTGTCAGCCAGAGTGAAGAAATAAGGTATTTTCTTTTTTTCCAATATGTTTTGTAACCAAATAATAGATTTCCATGACATGTAGGCCTCATGATACATGTTTGCACCGTACTTGTATATTGCTTCTGCGAAATCTTTTACTCCGGAAGTTTTCAAGTTTTCAGTTCTATGCTTCCACATTTTCATCTGCCCTTCGTTCTCACCTAGTTTCTCATACACACGTCCACGTTCAGTGTCAGTGTCCCAGGGAGATATTGTTGCCCATCTCTTATCTTCAAGGAATGGATGACGTGGCATGGCCCAATCATAACGGGAAAGAAAACTCCACATCACGACCACCTTGTCAACTTCGTTTGTTGACACAGCATTGAAAACCCTTCGTGCAATTCCGGAGTTGCCCGATCCCGGTCTTGCTACACAATGATACTCTGAATCGGATTGATCTGATTGAAATAAACGGTATGCCCATGATTTCCTACTTGCTGTTCTGCCCTCGTCATCGTCACTGAGTTCATGCCCCCAAGTAAAACTGCACCCGCCTACTATAAATTTTTTAGTCATATATTTTTAATATGTTATTTAAAAGAGGAAATACTTCTCCAAAATTTTCTTTCCTGTACTTGTCTGTTTGTAATATTCTTGCCTTACGTTGTTCTCGTATTGTTGGTGAATCTCTGTCGGCGGCATTCATAAATCGTATGCTGGGTTGATAATCTGTCAGCATACCATATCTATCCATTACTATGTCTTTCACTTGTCTCGGCAGTGTCTGTATGTTGAACACGTCTGGGTCGAAGCAGGTGTTAACATAGAAAAACTTGGGTTGGAACTGTGCAACCCATAATGCCATCTTGGCCCAGTTGAATACATTGAATATAGACACCGTAGAACATATCTGGAAGTCCATGTTGTGTGTCCTACGTTCCTTGAATTTGACTAGGTTGGAATTAACTTCTCTCCAGTTGGCAGGATGTCTCTGGTACTCGAACTGTTCTCCCACGTCGTCTATGCTGAACGCTATCTCCACGTGTTTGAAATAACTCCACAGATCAAATATCTCCTGTGGTGGTAGTTGTGTGCCGTTGGTGTTGTAGTGGATGTCTATGTTCTTGGCATATCCCTTCTCGACACAGTGCATCAGTATCTTGAAGTGGTCCTTTATCATGAAGGGCTCACCTCCTGTAAACTCAAAATACTCTACGTGTTTTAGATCCTCTTTTAAATCCTCAAAGAACTGTGGGTTACGTTTTGGCCACCCGCCCTCTTTCAGCTGTTTTCTAGCGACAGGGTTATCTTCGCCTTTGGCTGTTTCATAATCTATTTCTTCCTGAGCCCATTTTGAGGAACTCCACGATCCGCATATCCTACACTTGAGATTACAAACGTTGCCTAACTTAAAGTCAATAAACTTTAGAGTCGGCTCGCTATTAGGTGTCCAATTTTTTAGACTGCTACGCATTTTGTAAATTGAGTTTTGCCTTTTAGACGTTTTGCCTGCATCTTCTTCCTGCCAACAACTCTGACAACCTTTTGGTCTATCTCCTTTACGGAATTGTTCTCGCAGTGATGACATATAATCTGTATCCTGTATAGATTTAAGACTTTGTTCGTATACCTTCACTCCCGGCACACTACCTTTGTAAAGACAGCACGGTGATGCACCGCCGTTAACGTCTACTTCTAAATGGTTCCACGGTAATGGACATATGTTTGAATCTATATACTTTTCCACCAATTTAATATCCTTTTATCTCTGCTTAAAATTTTTGTTATATCTTGTCTTCTAATTTTATCTATTGCTTCTTGCCTTTGTTTTCCTTTTTTTGATGCAGTAAAAGTTTTTCTATTTTTTAAATTATGAATAACATCCATCAATGCTCTCTGTTTTCGTGTTGCTCGAGGTGTCATATAATCCAATGCCTCATCTATAAGTGTGTGTAACAGTTCTCTAGGAAGTGCAAGTGGACTCAGTACTTCGTCATCACTGAAGGTAAACATTACTTTGGTCAGCACCTCTGTATCTAATTCTACACTAAGATCAAACATGTTTTTCAATTCTAACATACCGGGCATTGTGATCGTGTAATCTAATCTCATCTCCCTAGCTGTTTTTGCCACTGCCATTCCCTCTTTGAAATTGCGTAACCACTGCTCATAATTCAGTCCGTCTCTGATATACTCGCCAACTTCTCCTGTACCGTCCAGTGACGAACAAATCTGCCAGTCTTGAAACTGTGGTAGTAAGTCAAACAGTTTGGTTCCTTTAAATGACGTCCTGCTTAAATTTGTGTTGTATCTCACATACACTTCTTTGGCGAATCCTAGTTCTATTATCCTCTGCATGGCTTTCCAGTGCATGTCCCACATGAGCGGTTCTCCGCCACACCAGTATATTTCTTTGATTGTTTTTGTCTCAATAGCATCAACAAATTCTTGCACAACTTGAGTATCCTGGAACTTGATAATTTGTTCCCTCAAAGGAGATGCCATCCATGGTTGTGATTCTTTATTCCATCTGTTGTGTTTCCTGGATTCTGCTTCCCAACTAGAACTCAACATATCACCACACATCCTACACTTGAAATTGCATAGGTTGTTGAACCTGTAATCAAAACTGATAGTTTGCATTGTTGTTGCACCCTTATCGTCTGTTGTTGCATACGCCTCATCCACTCTGTCTTTGAACAACTGATTCCAATACGATCTGTAAACATTAGTGTTCAGTAGTTTGTGATCGCATACTTCACACTCAGAAAGTTCTTCGCCGGCCATCATACGAAGTCTTACAGATTTCATATGTTCTGAATTCCAATGTTCTTTCAGCGTCAATGGTTTGTATTCACTGGCTTCGTTGCCTGTGTCTATGTACTGCTTGAAACTCTGTGCAGGTTCTCTGGATGCACAACACAGGCGTCTCTCCGTCTGTGGTGACAGGTACGTGTGTGTCCACGGTGCCATGCAAAAAGTTTTATTTCCTTCAGATGGCTTAATCCGTTTCATACAATTCCGCTAACTCGGGAAAAGTTTTAATTATATCTTCATCCCTTATATTATCCATCTTCTTCATGGTATCTTTGAATCTTCCTAGATCGCTGGAATTATCTCTTCTCATCATGTAATCTAATCCTGACTCAAACCCTTTTGTGGCTCTGGTCAAGTGATCAAGTGGTCGTAACCATTCTAAATGTTTTTCGTATTTCTCTTTTACTTTTTGTTTAAAGTTATCCGGCAAAAGATCAATTCTCTGTGCATATGGATACTGTAATAAGTTAAAGTTGAAGTCTTGTGGTTTCAATAAACCTTGGTCTACCCAATTTCTGTGGAAGTCAACAATATGTAATGAATTTATTAATCCGACTGTGCTAGATATGTAGAAATCTACGTTTGGGCAAACTTCCATCATACGTTTTCTATTGGCCACCACATCTTTCCATACAGTGCCTTTACGCATGTACTCTCCCCTGGCGCCCTCGGCATCGAGACTGGCTCCTATGGAAACTGAATCAAACTTTTTCCACAATTCCAATACATCAATGTCTTTGTACTTTGTTCTTGTGAAGTTTGTATTGTAGATTAATCTCACATGATACATTTTACGTTTATCTAACTCTTTTAAAATCCTGTAGTGTTCTTCCATTATTATCGGTTCGCCCCCTGCAAAATAGAATTGTTCAACATGTTCGAACTGTTCCAACATTTGATCCCATATGTCATTTGAACTTCTACCTACCTTGATCACTTTGGCATGGTTAGGTGGGGCACCGTTAAGTTTTTTATGATCCTCATACCAATTACTGCTGAACCATGTTCCGCAACTTCTACAGGCAAGATTGCAAAGGTTACTGAACCTTATATCCCAGTACTTGATAACAAAGTCTGCTGTGCCATCCTCTTGTGTGTTCTCTACCATGCCTATGTTGTGTCCGAAGTGCTTGTTAGAACTTAAACGTAGCGAGAAGAATCCTGATTTCTCTTGGTCATAGCACTTGCCACACTGTTTGCTTTTTTTGTTGTTCAACATATTAACTCTCATCTCTTTCATGTCAGGACCGTTGAACACTGTTGCCATGGAATCTTTGTTTAAGTTACCTACTGGATATTTGTCTAGTGCAAAACAACAAGGATATGCCCTGCCGTCTGGAAATGCATGGATGTGTAACCACGGCATCATGCAGAACGATTCGCTCTCTAACAGTAACTCCTTTTCCTTAGGAGTCATATCATCAATTTTTAATTTCTCGGGCTCTTTGGCCCCATACTCATATGCCATTGTACCATTCTCCTATTATCGGGAAAGTCTTTGCAAAGTCTTTTCCTGAACGTTTGTCGTATTGACTGTAAAATGCTTTAAAGTCTTTTTGTAGTTTACTCTGTTCGGCCGCCCCTGCGTGTGGTGTCTTAACAACATCCAGATAGTCAATTAGTCTTTGTGTTTGATTTACTTCCATGTGCTCTAAATGTTTCTCATTGCTATTTAAAAACTTTACCAAGTCACCCTTAAATTTATTTCTTAGATCATCGGGTAGTACAAGCGGTGATTGGAAGCTCGGAAACCTTAATATGTTCAATGTGAAGTTGACTTCTGGTCCATACACTTTACTTGCACTCTTGAACCATACCATCTTCTCTAAAAGTTCGGGTAGCGACTCTAAACACAGTGCATTTATAGTACACATATTATGGATTGCACGGGGAATCTTGTCCACCATCATGTGCAAGAAGTTTGAGTGCCAATCCCCATACACTATTCCATCTCTGATATACTCTGCCTGTCCAAACGTTGCCTCACAACTAGTGTATAATTCAAAGTTATCAAACTTTTTCAATTTTGTTTTAAATCTATCAATAATACTCTGTTTTGCACCTAGGTTAGAGTTTATCGCAAGAGTCATATCAGGATTCATTTTATCACCCTGTGTCTCTATCCAGTCTAACAGTCTCCATAAGTTAGGTGACATCATGGGTTCTCCACCTGTTATTCTTAATTCATCTAGGCTCTTGTGTAGATCCGTTTCCCACCATTTGTAAAATGCTTCAACGTACGGATTAGTCTCATTTTTCTTGTATGGCTCTGCACTTTCATGACTGTGTGTGAAATGATTACGTCCATCTGTGGTCATGCCTGTGTACGGTCCTTGCCTTTTAATATTGTTTGCCCATGTGGAACTGAAAGCAGGATTACAGTATGTACAAGCAAAGTTACAGGTCCTGTCAAATGCTATTTCTAATGTTTTAAGATTCCAGTCTTTGTTTGGGTCTGACTTGTGTGCTTCATCTAATGCTTCGTTCGGAAATATTTTTGACTTGTATACCCTGTCACTGATGTTATCTCTTTTAATGTCTTCTATCTTCCAACAGTATTCGCACCCCTTAGGCCTGTCACCACACTGCATCTGCTTACGTTCTGCTTTCTTCTGTACTGTGTTGTGTATTGCACTGGGATTTGTTTTTATTGCTTCTAGATCAATCTTGTGTGGAAGTGGATGGTGACAACTTGTGGTCATGCCACTGCCCAGCCATATAGTTGCATTATACCATTTGGCTCCGCAGAAACTTGCACTCTTTGGATCCAGTATCTGTTTTTTATATTCTAAATCATTCATTTGCGTTTTTGCACTCCATCCAAAATTCTTCCATCTCAGGGAAAGTGTTTAAGAAATTTGTACCTCTCCTTCTATCGTGTTCGTTAAAAAATGCGTAAAAGTTCTTTTTAAGTAATTTATTTGCATTTGCATTTTTCTTCCAATAAGCTAGGTTACGTAGCATCTTTTGTATTTCAAAATCTTTGAAAATATGTAAACCGTTTTCTTCGCCTGAGTTATCTCTCATGTATTGAATGTTGTCCTCGTGTATGCTCATGTACGACTCAGGTAATAGAGTTATTTGTTGCCATGCAGGTTGTCTCAGCAAAGGCACATCGAACCAAACACGTTGATAGTCCTTGCTGTGCCTCTTCCTTAAATCTAATATTTTTTCAAGCAACTTGTCCATGCTAGTGATACTTAGATTGTTGTAAGTGCAGATAAAAGTTATACTGTTCCTGTGTGGTATCCTCTCTAAAAATTCTTCAACATTGTCCATCATGTAGTTAAAGTCCAGCCCATGTCTGACGTATTCTGCTTTTTTTCCAAAGCCGTCAACACTAACAAATTGCATCACGTGTTCAACTTTCTCCTGTAAACAGATGGTTTGCAACATGTTGAAATATTTTTTCTTAAGTTTTTCATCCGGCGGACACATGTTACTTGTAATATTCAGATGCAAGTCGGATTTTGGGTGATCTATTATGTATTGGAAAACTTTATATGTGTTATGGTCCATCATTGGCTCTCCGCCTGTCATTCTGAAGTGTTTAAGATTCTTATACAGTTCGGGCCACCACTTCCAGAAGGCTTCCACATAAGGGTTTTCCTCCCTGTTGGGTATTGGTCTCTTCCGGCCCTGAAAGTGTTCAGGAGCATTATGGGGTGGTGTGGTTGGAAACGCCCCATAACGCTCCGTCTCTTTGTCCCAGGTAGTAGAGAACTGTGGAGAACAATAACTGCATTTGAAATTACATGCATGATTGAAATTCACCTCTACGTATCTTGGAGTCCAACTTGTGGTCATTGGATTCTGTTTAATAGCTTCAAAGTCCTGCATCGCCCATGGTTCACCAGAACGATAATGCCTGTCAGACATCTCGCCCGTATCCTCCATCTTCCAACAGTAAGAACAGCCGTCGGGACGTTCTCCCTTTAGCATCTTAGATCTTTGATCTAGTTTCTCAGCAGTGTTGTGCAGTGCCGCCGGGTTTGTCTTTATTGCTTCTGCATCTATCTTGTGTAAAGGTGGATGATAGCAACTGTTTGTTAGTCCTGTAGGCAAATGAAACGAAACTTGATTCCACTTGGCCAAACACATTGTGGGCGACACACTGCTTAATTTTTCTTTGGCTAATAATGCCTGTGCTTTATAATCACTTGTACTCACGATCTTGCACTCCTATATTCCTGTGAGGTGTTGCAACAAATTTAAAGAATCTGCTATCGTCCTCATCATAATCCGCCACTGGTATGTCTAACCTTTGACGGAGGCTGTTACCGTATGCTATTAGGTCCTCGTCAACGTTGCTTTTACCAAGCATTTCTACATAGACCTTTTCCATTGCGGCAAGATCCCTTACACTTACATGATCCTCGCCAAGTATGGAAGTCTGATAGCACCCTGCTCTAGCACCCATCATTGCGTACTTGCCATTTTCAACGTCTGCACCCACCGACATCCATGTTGTCAGTACCCTTAAGTTCTGTGGCCATATTTTTTTCCTGAATACACTAGGTTCCAATGGCTTGCCCTTTTCAGTAGACATCTTGACCCCTTCCCTGTACCCAGCAATAAATGCCTGTGCCGGCGTTGCATTTATAATTGTTGTTGAATAACAGTTGTGTAAATTCTCATGCTTGACTCCCCAACAAAAATCAATCTCATTCTCTTGTTTCTCAGCATTCTCATGTGTCATCATGCCTAGGCAAGTTTCTTTCGGCCATCCTACTATTCCTCCGTTGCCATACACCAATCCGTTGACTATGTTTTTTGCTCTCCACCTATGTACTGCTTTTGGATCTGTCTTTTCAAAATCTATCGTTTCTAAAAGAAACTTCTCGTCTAAAATGTTATCACCGTCTATGCTTATGAAAAAATCTGTCTCTGCCACTTGTGCCGCGGCCTTGTGTGCTGAATCAAAACCAACCACACCGTCAACACGTTTAGCCCACGGTACCTTGTTCAAGAGGTCTGCATAATTTTCTTCTTTGTTTGGTTCTTTAAAACTTATGTAAACAAAATCTAAGTCGCTTACTCTGACTCTATCTGCCATGTGAACCCTCCCTCGATTATTTGATCGGGCCAATAAACATGCCCGTCATGGAAACTGTACCCCGATTCGTCCTTGGTCAGCAACTCATACTCCTTTCCAAATTTTTGTATTGGCTTACGCACAATCACTCCTTTTTTGATCTCAAAACTATCCCTGCCATACTTCAAAATCTCAGAATGTAGCTTTTTATCTACTTCAACTTCCTTGCCATCTATTTCTACCTTTAGTACCATTTCTTTTACAGGTGGCATGTTAGATAGGGCTTCAAAAAATCCTGGCATTTATTTCCTCCAATACTTTCTTGTTTACATAATGCAATGGTCTTGTTTGTGCATAACCACCCTGTATTATCCTGTCATCTATCCTAACAGGCATCAAATATTTTTGCATATCGGCAGTGTGTTCAAGACTATTAATCGCTTTCTTGTTATGAATCATTTTGAACCACGGATAGTCTATCAAATTTTCATTTGTAGGGTCAGTCAATCTGTACGCCAATGCATATATCACATCAGTACTTGGGTACTCGTCATGACAATCTATAAGCATTTGATCACGTACCTCCGACCAGTTTTTTGTTAGGTTCTGACATATTTTCCCAAATGACACACTTTGTTGGCTTTTACGAAAGTAAGTCAGATCACTGTAGATGTTAGGTAGGAAATTCCTTGAATGAAAATGCCTATAACTTTTATCTTTTACTAGTTCGTTTTTGTAATTGAAACAGTCTATCGAGAAGACCATGTTGTGTTGCCATAGATAGTACCACCACCAATCTGTGTTTGTGTTCCACAGCATGTCAGCCGCTAATTTTATAGTGTGGGTGAAAGGAGACATGGAAAAAGCCTTGTATTCGTTGCCCCACTTTACTTTGTGATCCTTGCTGTCGTCGTCATGCATGACTATAACTTTGTCAATGTTGTTGTTATTAATTTTCGTCTTTTCGTCAGTGATCACACAAACATTGTTGTGTAGATTGTGTTTTTTCAAAGACTTTGCCAACCCAATAGATAGTTCAACGTAGTCCGTGTTGTCATTGTTTTGGCAGAACCATAAAAATCCTTTAGACATACGCTACTCCTTTGTCTATTACATGGACATCCGTATTTTCTATCACACCGGACCTGCCTTCCATCTCCCATTTAATATGTGTATCTGAAAATTCTTTGACCACTGCGTTTGCAGGCAAAGTTGGAAGTCTTGTTGGCAGGGTATTGTATCCGGTGAATCCACCTAACTGCTGTAAAGCGATTGCAAAAGCATAATCATTACGGAAGTTTCTGAAGTCTATGCGATACAGCGAACAAAAGTACGGATAGTGACGTTTTATGTAACCTACCATATCAAAAATTTCTTGTGCTTTTTTTGACTTATTGAACACTATGCACGTTGCCCACACCATGGGTATTGCACTTTTTTCTCTGAACGTGTAAGCGTTTCTTCCTGTGAGGTCATAAACTTTATCATGCACGAGAAAGTCCTCGTCCACATCCAGCAATTCCAACAGTGAATTAGTGTAGCAAAAATAATCTATATCAAGCAGGATTGTTTTGTCATAGGGTGATATACTGTATGCTCTCCACCTATCTAGATTATGCCATGGTTTGTTATCGATCTTATTGCCTTTTTCATGTTCTATGATTTTGTAATTTATCATGCCCAGTGGAGGTAACTCTTTGAAGGTTTCCATGTTGGTCACAATTGTGATAGGCAGTTTTAAATTTTTTTTTAGAAGCGGTACGGTCTTGGCCGCTATCTTGTCATAGCGATAAGATTCCGTGTTAAAACAGTACAGCAATACACCTGCGTTCATCGTTTACCTTAATTTTTTAAATTGTTGGTATTCTTGATGGTATGTGTTTAAAACTTCTTGATTCTTTGCAATTAACTTTTCCAGGAAATCATCGCTCTTGTCAATCAACACAGGATTATCGTTGGAATCCAGTATAATAAATTCCTGCCTTTGTTCCTTGAGAACTTTTACCAAGTTGATTGTGTGTGCATCGGCGAGAAAGAGATGCCCATTGTAAGCAAGTATCTGTTTAGATTTTGCCTTCTCCAAAGCGTTCTGCTTTGCCAATGCTATGCTGTAAGATCTATCGGATTGTTTTTTTAGTTCAGTTGTTTCCATACCACAATTATACAATAATTATGGTGAAGAATCAACCTGGTAAAAATTAATTTATTATGATGTGCTGTTACTTGCTGTAGCGTCACCTGATTTGTCATGAGCACTAGCTAGTCCACCACCTGTCGTAGTTGAGAATACTCTCAACGTGTGTTTGTGCTGACCATTTCTGTAGGCTTGAGTGTCTGCACTTCCTGGGTTTGGACTATCATATGTGAATTCTGCCGAACCGTCAATCGACTCAGTCTTGATTGTGATTACAGTTGCACTTCCTGGTGCTGAGTTCAATTTAGCTGAAATCTCAACGTAGTTAGAAGCGTAAGGGTAAGTGTTATCGTTGATTTTGATCAATGAAGTGTAACCTGTGCCTAGATCATAGAAACCTGTATTCGTAGCCGCAGATGTCTGCGTTTCACCTGATCCAGTTCTTGCTGAAGTTGTTGCCTTGATGTCGAATTGGCCTATCGCCGCGTACAAGTTTGTCCAGTTGCCGTCCTTGCCAGAGGCACCTGATGCACCACCGTTACCGATTCTAGTTGGTGTAATTCTTATTTTACCGCCTGCGTTGAAAAAGTGTCTCATTTTATTCGCATTTGCGAATGTAACTGTCATCTCTGTGATGAATGAACCTGTCCATGTTGAACTTGAAGTTGGTGCTTCCAGGTCACCTGACTCTGTGACTGCTGATGTGTTTGGACTACCTGCCGCAACTGATGCCGCCAGTGTCGCCAAGTCTGCCGCTACCGCCGCCTTGATGGCAATCGTGTCGCCTGCTGATACAGCCGATCTTGAAGTAAGTGTATCACCTGTGTGTCCAGCAATTGTTGCCATTGCTGTGAATAATGAATTCCAGTGTGCCGCGTTAATTGTGTCTCCAACTGAAACTGTTGATATTGAAGATTCGCCCAATCCATACTGCAATGCTCCTGTCCCTGCAAAATGGTTGTATCCGAATGGTGAACTTGAACTGTTCACAAACGTGTTGTATTCATCATCTAAAATTTTATCACCTGCTGTATATGCCATTTGTTATTTCACCCCTATTACACATTCTGTTAATTGTGTTTCTTTAATATATTTATCTTTAACTAATCTTCCAAGCACATTAAACCCGTTGCAGTCGTCTTTTGGAGCTATTCTTGCCTCGCCCTGTCCTGCTGAGACCAGACGATCTCCCGCTTTTCCTGTGCCATTTACTTTGACCATAACTCGCCCTTTGAGGGCAATCATTGGATGCGTCTCATTGTTACCTGCATCCGCATTCATTAGATATGCTGGATTTTCAGACACAACACCAAATACATCGTCGCTTAATTCGTGGATACATTTAGTAATTTCTGCTGTCCCGCCTAGAATAACAACATCTCCCGCTTCCAACTCCGTATCAGTCTCGTATCTTTCCGCCAAATCCGCATATTGGGCCGAAGTTGATGTTGCGTGTACAACATTGGCTCTGATATCTACCAACGTTGGCGCTGATAATTCCGTTTGACCGCCACCTGATTTGAAAGCAGTCCAGGCACCGCCTGAATTTCCGTGAATTGTTGTTCCGTCATCTGCAAAGGTTTCATCCCAAACCCAATACAGGTCCTGTTCAGTGGCAGAGGATGTTTCTCCTCTGTTAACTTTAAGTCCTGTGAAACTAGGCATGCCTGCATTGTTTGAAATATTCCTATTCAACTCAATAATGTTATCCTCTACTGATAATGTTGTTGTGTTTACCGTAGACGTCGTACCATCAACTGTTAGGTTTCCTACTCTTAAATGTTCTATTCTACCTGTTGTACCTTGGATCCTTAATGCTTCTACTGTGGCTCCACCATCATTTACTGTGAATATTATGTCTTTGTCTTGCGTTGTCTGTGCAATCGTAAAGTCATCACTTGAAAGTGACATTGTAATATCATTTCCTGCACCAATTCTTATACCACCATCTGTCTGCACTGATAATTGTCCAGTGGTTGTGTCTGCTTCATCTGAACGTAGGAAGTTGGCCGCGACCACTGTGCCTAATGCATCCGAGTTTGTTGCTGTCCCTCTGAATTTCGCACTTGATACTGCACTTGAAAGCTGTACACCCTGTGCCACACTTGAGAAACCTGCCGCTATCAATGCCGCCCCTGCAGTCTGCGTAGAACTAGGAGTGAATGCTTGGTTTGAAACAACTCCTACAACAGAATCATTTGCAACTAATTTAAGTACTGATTTGTTTACACCTGTGTTGTCTTGCACCGTTTCTGGAACTACTGCTGTTACACCTGAACCAGCAACCGATGTTGGTCCTACTAGTGTCCAGCCTGTGCCAGAATATACGTATAACTGTGTGTTGGTAGTGTCCAACCACATGTCACCTTGCACTGCATTTGCTGGTGCAGTACTTGAGTTTGATGTAGAACCTACCGGTTTGAATTTTGATCCAGTGTATACGTTTAACTGGTTGTTACTTTTGTCATACCAGAGTTGACCTTGGATCTTATTTGATGGTGCTGTTGTGTTGTTGAAGTTTTCTAATATTTTAATAAGGTTTTCATTTAACTTCTCACCGAAACCTGCGTAACCTTTTCCGATCAAAGTAAGATCCGTAGTGGCCGTATCTATGGTTCCGTCTGCCAGGGTAACGAGCAATGTTCCAAATGTGTTGTTAATTTTGTATGCCATTTTTAGTCGTTGTTTGATGCGTTATCTCTGACTTCCGTCAAGAAACTTACGTCTCCAACTAATTTGATCAATATAGTTGCAAGTTCGGGTGTGAGCATAGCGTCAATTTTTGCTTCTTCCTCTGTTGTCCACGCCGTTCCGTAATTTTCGTTGATGTAGTCTGCGACTTCTTGTTTTGTTGCCATTTAAATGTACTCCTTATGGTTATTTATTACGTGATTCGATCTGCTCATCGTCTGATATCCAAGTTAAATCCTCGGAATTCGATCCGTCTAGATCATGTATGAAAGTCTTGACGTTGCTCTCCGTAAGCACCATATTGTGGTATTTTTGATATCTTTTTTGTAGTGCTTCTTCCTTTGTCATTGTGTAAACTAACTTTGCACCTCTTTTTTTAGCAAGATCCATAATACTGTCTATACACATTTTAAGGGCTTTATGCCTTTTTCTCAGATCTGAGTCTTTGTCTGTAACAACCCATTCCATTAGTGCAAGAGATGTCTTTGGGTACAAATAGATACCAGCGGCGCAAATTGGTTTATCATCTACCAAAACTATAACTCCGTCTACAGGAAGCATATCCTTTGGCACTATACCAAACTCCCACTGTGTCCACCACTTGACTAGTGTGTCATAATCCTTGTCTCTGTCCCATGGTCTATCTTGCATTTTTCTGTATTACTATTTTGTTTACATTGAATGATGATTCGAAACAATAACGCACTGCATCAGCAACTTCTTCTGCAGTTAACTTCGGCAGGTTTTCCCACACTCCTTTGGTCATGTCTGTGTCTACCACATCAGGACAAACATCATACACCGACAACGGCTTTGACATTAACTCTTCCTGTAATTCATCTATATATTCTATCAATTCTTTCTTGATTTCACAATATTGTACGTACTTAAACTTATCCCAAATTTGAAATTGATTGTAGTCTGGTTCTTCCTCTATTCCTGACGTGCTTGTTATGACTGCTACTTTCATCTTGTCAAACGAGTGTCTACCGTATATTTTTTTCAGAAGGGTCAACTGCCCTCTGTCTGAGTGTGCATTCAATACCACGAGGCTACAATCTTGCATTTCCTCTAAAATCTTTTCTTGATCGTGTACTACGTCAAAGCCATTACTTTTACTCATACCAACCACATTGTATTTCTTTTTACTGTAGAGGTCGCATATGGCCTTTCCAATGCCTCTGCTATGACCTATGACTGCTATTTTATTTTTTTTTAGATTCATACACATTCGCTAGATTATCCAACCCTTCGAAACATTCAGAATAGTGTTGGTAATATTTTTCAAACTTATCTTTAGTGTACATTGATTCCTTGTAAAAGTCAATTAATAAGGTGGTTCTCTCTCTGGTATTTCTGTTGAAACCATTGTGTACCTGGATGTCTGGTTGAAAAATAAACGCTTCGCCTGTTTTCCATGTGTACAATTCCTGTTTTCTAGTTTCGAGATTCATCACATACATTCCACTCTGCTCGCCGCCACCATCATCTAGACACATTTGGTATCTCCAGCCTCCTTCATTATCGGTATGATTGCCAATTTCTGTGTTTGGGCCAACAGTCATTATTGCCGCATTTGTTTTGTACGGAAATCTTCTCAGTATTGAATACAGCATTGGGTAGTCATTAATACTTTGTTGTTCCTGCTCACCAATATAAACTGCTAGTGCCTGCCACTCTCCGTGAACATAGTCCCCAGACTTATTTTCAAAGTCGTCAGGAAGTCCCCTTACGCTGTCTGAGAAGTCTTCTGGTTCGAGGAATTTTTTATTTGGGTGTGTGTCGAACTCGTGTTTAATGTTCTCCCAGTGTTTTTCCAACTGTCTGAAAGCTTCGCCTTGTTGTCCGTGGTAAAATGATTTATCAAGCATTCAGTATATTAACATTTTTTTCATGAATCTGTCTATCATGATCCTGCCAATTACTAAAAATTTGTTCGCCGTGGTTTTTTAATTCTTGTTGTTCGCTCAATTCGAAGTAGTCTGTAAACTCTGTGTTGTTAATGATGATTCTTCTGTTTTCATTACCAAATACATACACTGTAACTTCGTCGTCGCCTAGAGATACTCCCATTCTACTATCCTCAACCCTAGTCCATGCACCATCTTCTTTGACCATGTGTGTTCCTGATACTTGTATTCCATTATAATCATATAGATTGTCTATTAAGAACTTCGCTGTTGCGAACACTTTGCCGCCAACTGCTACTTTGTCGCCTAGTTCAACTTGTTCAACTGGTTTTAATAAACCATCTGCCATTGTTATCATGGTTCCTGCCATGAAACAACCACCACCACCTGAGCCACCGCCACCTGAACTTGAACTTCCACTTGAGTCACCAAATCCTGCCGCAGTTTCAAGCATTGTTATGCCACTGTTGAATAAAGCCTTCCAGGCGCCTCCAACCTTTACATAACCTGCTGTAATTCTTTTCCATGCACCTGATACTTTTACATACGCCTCGTTAACCGACTTCCATGCACCACCAATTTTTGCCTTTGACTGTACACCTATGTTGAAAACCACTATTGCTCTGCCGTCACCGCCAGATGAACTTGGATTTCCACCAACAGCTAATCCCGATGAATAGTATGCAGAACCTGTGCCACCTGGTGTTACACCTGATCCGTTGTTCTCTGTGCCACCGGCCGGATTGTTAGAACCTGACTTGCCACCAGTACCACCATGGTCTCCTGATCCACCGTTTCCTGACGTTCCGCCGTCAACCCCACCACCGCCGGCTCCACCACCACCACCGTCTCCGCTGTGGTCCTTGCCGTTCTCTCCCAGTGTGCCTGGTGAGTTTGATGTTGCTGTGTTTGTGTTTATTCCTGCTGATCCATTGGAGTGTTGTCCTGCTCCAGCACCACTACCGCCGCCACCTGCTACTGCTACTGCTGTGCCATCTATTACGACTACTGTGGCTCCACCTGCTCCACCACCCGCTCCTGAGTATGGTCGTGGTCCTGCGTTACCGCCTCGTCCACCTGAAAATCCTGTTTTACTTTTTCCGTTTGATCCGCCTGGTGCTCCGCCTCCAGATCCGCCACCTGCTCCGCCGCCGCCCACTGCAACTTCCAGTGTGGTGCCTATCTGTGCTCCTGAAATTGCTAATGCTGTTTTAAGAACATAGTGCCCTGCCGCACCTACGCCTCCAGGACCTCCTGAGTCTGATCCACCCCCGCCACCTGCGCCACCCCAAAGGTGTACATCTATACTCGTAGTTCCTGCTGGTATAGTGGTTGTGTTTAAAGTTCCTGTGTAGTTGAATGTCTTAACGACTGCGACCATGGGATTAAGCCTCCCTTACAAACCAAATATCTCCGTTTGCACCTTGTCCTGAAGTAGGTGCCGAAGTTTCAACGTATCTGTTTCCTGCTATGCTGTTACTACCATCATCTGATATAGTAGATCCACCCCATACTTTAAGTGATTTAGCAACCTGTCCAGTGGTCGGTACTGCAACACTTGATGTGCTTGTAGAAGAAGTAATGTCTGATCCAACTGATCCAAGATTGGCACTTGTAATTGTAAGCAATCCTCCTGCAGTTGTCTTTAAAACTTTGGCTTTATTAGTGTCTCCGTCTGCTACTGTATCGGCTTCTCTGATTACTTGTGAAAAAGATCCTGTTGTTCCTGCCGCCCAATAACTCTCAGATGTGTCCCAAAACATTCTTGCTTCACCTGATGCTTTTTCAATTATAAGTCCACCGTCTACATTAGAAGCGTTGCCTGAATTTACTTCAATGAATGCATCAGTGTAGGTCGATACGTCAACGCTTGACTTATCGTAAGATCCACTTATTGTTAGGTTTCCTGTGATTGTAACATCACCCACAATGTCAACGCCACCGTCTGCGCCTGTTAGTTGTAGAGGAGTCTTTGTAACACCTCCGTCATTGACTGTGAATTTTAAATCTTTGTCTTGCGATGTTTGTGCCAATGTGACATTGTTACTTGCTACCGAAATAGTAAGATCTTGTGAGGCACCTATCCTAATGCCGAGGTCTGTGTCTACTGTCAATTGTCCTGCTGTTGTGTCTGCCGCGTCTGTTCTTAAAAAGTTTCCACCTGCTATCAATGTGCTTGAAGTATTTGTAGTTCCGGATACATCGACTATGCCTGTCTGTGAACTAGATCCTTCGAACACTGCACCTAGTGAGGAGTTCAATGTTAATCCTGCTTTGATTTCTGCAAATCCTGATTGTGATGCTGATGGTGTGAATGTCTCTTTAGAAAGTATTGCTACTCTTGTGTTACCTGCATACATTGAAGAAACAACTTTGTTTCCTCCCGAACTTGTTAGTGTTTCAATTTTCCAACCTGATAGTGTCTGTCCTGAAGTGTAAACAGGACCTATTAACTGCCATGCTGATCCTGTGTAAATATAAAGTTGATCATCATCTGAATCTGTCCAAAGATCTCCTGCTGACGCTGAAGTTGGTTGTGTTGCTTGTGACTTTGCTCCGCCTGTCGGTTCAAATGCTGTTCCGTCGTAAACTTTTAATTGGCCTGTGCTTGTGTCAAACCACAGCTCACCTTTTAATGGAGCTGTTGGGGCCGATGTTGACGCTGAATTTTCTAATAATTTAATTTGGTTTTCGTTAAGAAATTCACCAAAATTTGAATAGCTTTTCCCAAATAACTGCAATGATGTAGAGTTATCTACTGTTCCATCCGTTATTGTTGCTAATACTGTTCCGTCTGTTTTGTTTATTGTGTACGCCATTTGTGTATATTTAGCACCTTCCCACTACAATATTAATTGTGCCTATTTCCTCTGAATTGTATTCTTCCAATGCTTTTCCAAGTACCGATCCAATGGGTGGATTCTTAGACGCAGTAGCACAACCGGTTTTATCAGATGCAACTAGCATACTGCCTTTTGTGATCGTGCCGTGTACTTTGCATGGCACTTTTCCCATCAATGCAACTGGCTGTCCGTCTGCTTGATTATTCATTAGGTACGCTGGATTTTCACTTATGGTGCCTGCTACTCTCGGGTCATATTTTTGATCTGTTGTAGTGATTTCCTTGTTTCCCCCGAATACAACAACTGTGCCCACTTCGTACTCCGAGTCGGACTCGTATATCTCAGCCAAGTCAGCGTATTGTGCCGATGTTGCCTTAGCGTACATTAGACTGTATTGCTTGGAGGCCGAACCTATGTTGTAACTTGTGTTAGTATCGGGAAGTATATTTTTTGTTGTTAATGTGTTGCCCATCGCAAGTGTTCCTAATGTACTTGCACCTGTGCTTGAAATGTTTCCTGTTACGTTGCCTGTCAATGGTCCAGAGAAAGCAGTTGCAGTTGCAGTGCCTGATACATCTAATTTTGTAGTTGGTGTTGCTGTTCCAATACCTACTCTGGCATCTGCACCATCTATTGTCATTACTGTGGTTGTTGTACCACCATCATTAACTTTGAATGATATATCTGTGTTTACAACTGTGTTAGATATTATACCTCCAGAACTGTCAACAGTCAAAGTGAAATCACTGTCTGCTCCAACTACAAGTCCACCATCATTGGCAATACTGATTGTGCCTGATGTTGTGTCATTTGCATCTGATCTGAGATAGTTTGCCGCGGCAACTCCGCCCAGTGCATCTGCATCTGAGGCTGTGCCTTGAAATTTTGTGTCTGCTATCGCTGTGGTTAAAGTTATTCCTTTTTTAACTGATGAGAAACCTGACAGTGTCACTTTCGGTGTGAACGCATCCTCCGAAACAATAGCGATCAAGCTACCATCATTATACCATTTAGTAATATTTTGATTTGTATCTGTGGCATCTAAAATTGTTTCATAAACAAATCCGTTGTTGGTTCCCGAGGCGCCAGGTGGGCCAACTAATATGCTAGATGTTCCGTTGTATAGGTAAAGTTGAGCTGTGTCTGAATCAATCCATATGTCACCCTGTGCCAATCCAGCCGGAGCAGATGATTGGTATGGTGCACTTCCTCCTGCAGTCTGAAATGAACTACCGTTCCATACTTTTAATTTTTGATTGGTCGAGTCCCACCAAATCTGACCTTCTATTGGTTTTGCTGGAGCCGAAGTATTACTGAAATTTTCTAATATGTGTAAAAAGTTTTCTGCGATTTTTTCACCATAACCAGCGTAACCTTTTCCAATGAATCCTAGATCTGTTTCCGCATTCACTACACCATCCTGCACCGTGTATGAATTAGGTGTTGCAGAGCTATTTGTCTTGTTTACAGTGTACGCCATTTAATTTTTAGTATCCTGTGTTGCCACCTGATGTTGTACCACTTACAGTATTGCTAGTAGTCAACCCTGTTGAACTTGTTTCAGTGAATGTTGTTAAACTTTGTATCCTTAATGTGTAGTCAACCTGTATAAGTCTATTCAATGATTTCTGTACCGGGTGGAATATCACGTGTGTAAGTAATTTGTTAGTTGCACCATTCTCTGTGCCTTCCCAACTTTTTAATCCTAGTTCGTCGAACACAAAATCTCCATTGAAATTTGTTGTGTTATCAAATGCGGCCTGCCCTGTTGGCTCACCGTAATCAAGTGTACACGTACAAACAATATCTGTGTACTTGTTTCCAGTAGTGTGTCTCACTTCCATTTTGTTTCTTGTTGTGTCTTTGTTGGTAGATGAGTTGTCATCCACTACTTTGTAATATGTTTGGTTGTACAGGGTTGCATTTGTTCCTGTGCTGTTTGGTGTAAGGTAAGTGATTATACCTGTTGGGTCAACACTTGTTCCGCCGTTTCCGAATGACATTTCATGCACAAAGCCTGTTGTTTTGTTTGCTAATGAATTTGCAAGTGCCTGAGACATATTTTCATAGTGAATAGCATTTCGTTTATCAACTATTACTTCACCTGTCTCTGGGTCAAAAATTTTGATATGCCCCGTCATCATAACACCTGTGTTATCCTGAGGCTTTTTGTTCTCTTCTTTTGATTCTGTTTGTTTATTGTCCTGTGTCATCTAGTGTATTTATTCAGGTGCGTTTGTAGGCTCGTTAGCAATGAATTTAGCTGGTTGAGTAGTTGACGCTTGTAATCCTTTACCATCCGCTGGATTACCATCTAATGCTGTATACCAGACCTGTCCTTTCTTGATTAATATTTTGATTTGCGTACCCGATGCCGGAGCAGTGCTTAAAGTGACTGCTGTTGTGCTTCCGTCCACAGAATAGTTAATAGTTGATCCATCCTCGCTAGTAAGCAACAATCGTTGGCCACCAATGAATATGTCTAACTCACTAGCAGAGGCTGGGGTTTGTGATAGTGCAAACACTATCGTACTGCCATCGCCTGTAAAGGTGTTGGTATGTACTGTGTCCGCATAAGGTATGGTTTGAGTACCCGACGCATCTACCACTTCGGCGCCTGATCCATGTACCTTAATTCCTGTTCCAAGTGTACCACGTCTTAGTTGTCCTAGCGTGTTACCTGATTTTGTGAAATATTCTATTCTCTCTTTGTCTATGAACACAACTCCTGGAATATTGTTTGTCTTGTTTGGTGCAGGGAGTACTGAAGCATCTTCTACTGTGATAGTTTGTGATCCCTCGACTACATCCAAAACAACTTTTGTTGTTGCGTTTTTAGAAATACGTTTGTAAAAAGTCCTATTCATCATGTCTTTGAAAATTCTGAAACCTGTAGATCCTACTGCTGTTTCTAAGGCAAAGTACATGACATCTAATCTATCACTGCTAGTAATTGTTTTTCCTACAACTGTTATAGCTGAGCCACCGACTGTGTAGTCATACCCCTGAACTAACTGTTCACCGTTTAACCAGACATAAGTGTAAGTTGCATTCAAAGGTGCAAAACGTAAATGGAAAACTCCAGCGGGTCTTCCTTCTAGCACTTCTCTCCTCAATTTTGATCCTAGTGCGTTGTTGAACGTAGTGACTGATAATACGTCTCCTGAAGTCAAAGAATATGGAGATGTAATTGCACTAGGTATTAATATGATGTCTGTTCCTTGATTGAAATAATGATTATCCACTAGAGTGGAAATACATATAACATCCGTGGATGTTGGGACAGATCCAGAAACAAATTCAATTTTTTGGTTGCCTATATCAACCGTGTAGTGTGTGTTCAAATCTTTTTTGACGCCATTTACAAATACTTCTACCTGTGAAGCCGATGCTATGGTCTTCGATGGATCGACTGTGGAACCGTCTCCTAGTCCTGCAACTACACCATAACTGTATGTGCTACCGTCTCCCAAGTAATATGTGTTGTCAGGTCCTCTAAGAATTTTTCCATTTAATTCAACCATTGTCAAAGCACTGAATGGACCAATTGATCCTGCAGGATATGCCAATGTGTATCTGTTGGTTGAACCATCATAAATGACCGCTTCATTCCTTATACTTGCAAAACTTCTTGTTGTGGTTGCTGACTTGTTGAATCCAGCTATCTGTATAAACTGACCTGATGTTGGTGGTGATGAAAATGTAAGTGTCACAGTGTTAGCAAGTATGCTAGATGTAAAATTGCTTTCTGGTCTGCCATCGACAGTTACATATATCTCTGACGAAGTAGAATCTAGATTGAACTCACCCCTCGTAGATGTCTTGTAAACTGTTGTTGAACCATCTCCTGTGAAGGTATCAAGCACTCTATAATTCTCACCCGAGATTGCAAATACTTTTGTGTTTACTACACTTCCATTGGTCGGAGCACTATCAAATGTAATCTGTTTAGATCCAACATCGATCTCGTAATCACTTACAGTTGAATCCAAAGCACTGCCTTTTTGCACAACGCCGTCCTTGTTTACTATGACTGATCCTAAAGTACCTGGGAACTCGCCTAGTGCAAACACAGTTGTGTTGCCGTCACCTATGTATGTCTTTTCACTTATGAATGGAACTCCTGATTCCGGAGACGTGTAAACTTTGATGTCTAATGAGTCAAACATCTGTCCAGGCACAACTTCCTCTGGTGCGTAACTGGTGTCAACTGATACAAAATCATCTCCTTCTAGCAGTATATCACTCGGTGAATGTCCTATAGCCGAGCCAAATAATCCACCTTTGATTATTGAATCAATTGTTCTATCATCTGTGGGTGTCATAACACCATCGTCGTCAAAAGGAATGAATTCAATAAGGTGTCCATCTGCTGGTGCAGAATCCAGAGTGAATGTAACTGTTGACCCATCACCTCTAAAGATGTCTGCGGTCTTTGTTCTTGTTTGGTTGGTTTTTGTGTATACTTGATAAACTTTTGTAGAATCCGGTGCAGAGCTGAAAGTAAATGCTACTGTACTTCCGTCACCTGTAAATGTAACAATTTTTGAGGCACCATAATTGTCCCATGGTGAACTATACCAACCGCTTTTGTCAAATCCTGCTCCTTGCGAGAACAATAGTCCTGTGACCATTGTGCCTCCGTAATCAACACCTGTCATGACTTGATCTAATTCATTGCCTGGCATACCGTTGCCTGGAGTGTAGAACCCTTTTGTTCTGTCAGCGGCTGACAAGCCGGTTTCGTCACCATAAACTTTATAGACACTGCCGATGTTGTCGTCAAAGTCAGTGGTTGATGTAAATGCATTGGTCACTTTGTATAGTTGATTGTTGAATCTCAACAAGTCATTGTATGCATAACTTGTAGACGCTTTCCAGTCAACGACTCTAGACGTACTTGATATTCTATCAAATTTTATTGTTGTGTTAATATCTCTTACTAGGTCATTGTTAAGATTTGCATAGGCTCTCGCCGCATCCGACGGAGTTGTACCATCATTTTTTCCACCTGCCAACAACACTGTTGGAGTAGTCGTATAATTGGCTCCTTGGCTGTTAAGTATAATTGCATGTAATTTTCCATTTTGTATTATCGCAGTTGCCGTAGCCGCGGTAGTCGTCGGAGTAACATACATTTTGTACACACCACTTTTTGTTGCAATAGCGTGATTTGTAGAACCTGTAGGCATATAGAAAGTTTCGGTGTATCCGCTAAACGTGTGTGTATGCGAAGTTCCCGAACCTCCATTTTGTGTGTCAAATATTTCAGCCTGTTGCTGACTTGTAAACAATGGATAGTAGTATCCATAACTTCCCGAAGTGCTACCACTTGTGCTGGTTCCCAATATCTGGAAAGGACCTGTACTTGCAGTAGTGCCACCGAGTACAGTTACAGTAGGTGCAACCTCGTAACCAGAACCAACATGCGAGATGCTAATACTCTGGACATATTTTTTATGGTAATCATTCCACATCTGCCACGGATACTCTGTCAACTTCTCTGTGTCGATCGTTGCGTCTAATGATCTTACTACACCGGCATTTGAATCATAAAAGGACGGACTGTCGAAGTCTGTGTATATGCCGTCCTGTGTTTCTGTGTTAGTGTAGGCAAGTTTGTACTCACGCAGTTTGGTGTTGAATGGTTTGACTTCATTGATATATTCTTCTATCCATTTGTCTGTGCCGATTGTGTATGTCTTACGCTGATCCAACGACCTAGCAGAATTCTTCACATTGATGAAGCTTGTTTTGAATAGCCAATCAACGTATAATTGTTCGGATAATACTTTTCTCAATCCTGTAAAGAATAATTTGTTATATTCATCTGCTATTGCATTTACAAAGAGATCATCTCTCAACGCAGTCAACACTTTCCTTGTTTCTGTACTCGGCTCTTGGTCAAAGAAGTTATCATCAAAATTATCCCCTCCAGCAAAACCTGTGGCGTCTTGCGAGTAATCATAAAGTTTTGTGCTTAATTTAATTGTACCGTTTTCGGTAGCTACGTTATCCCATCCATCTGTGGTTTTCATAAACAATTTCCAACCACCTGTGTCGGCATTTGTAACCTTCACGTGTTTGCCAAGCTCGAGGGTAAGCTGATCTAGTTCGTATTCGTATGTTACCTGCTTATCAATTTTTGTGTTGGCATCATGTACCATGCCTGCTTCACCATGATGGCCCGGTGCTTGGTACCAGTCCATGTAACTCCAAAATTTAGAAGTGTCATAGGTCTGTACTTTTGTCCTTGTCCACACTGTGCCATCCCATGTATAAATTGCCCAGTAGTTAGAAGCAGTCTCATCTGATTTTACAAGATATTTTACTGTACCGGAAATATCGGCTGTATTCAAATATGTCAACTCAGCATATGTGTTCACTGTGCCGTCCCATTCACCGCTTTGTTGCGTAGGTTCAGGTTCCTTGGCATCTAGATTTGTTAGGTTAATCTGTCCAACTAATTGATGTTTTTCAAGTACACTGTTTGCATAATCAATAAGTTCTTTAAGAGCATTGAACCTATCTGCATACCAGCTTTGTCTTGGTCTAATATTGTTTCCATATTTTTCATTTGCAGGAAGTTCTTGGTCCGGAACAAGGTCTCCTGTGGATGTTTTACCAATTAACGAGTCCCACCATCTTGTCTCTATCACTGTTCCCGGTCTGTAATCCTTGTCACCTTCTCTGGCAAGTTTCCATACACTGTGACTGTCTCCCTCGAAGTTGTTAGATCTGATATCCACGTTCAATACAAAGTCGTCACCTTTAAGAACGCCAACGTTGAACAACATCAGAGTATTTGTATCAGTCGGAGCATAGTACTTTATGTTAAATCTTTTTGGATTTGTAATAATATTTGAAATATATGCAGTAGTATTCTTCCTATGCACAACGCTATTTGTAGGCATAGTGTTTTTGTTTTTTACCCAATAATAATAGTAATTTACAAATCTATCCAATTTTGAATTATATCTTGGTTTAATTGTGTAATCGTCATTGTTTAGTGCTGTGCCTGTGACTGGTTGACCAACTGGTACTGCACTTCTATCATTCCACTGCTGTGGTGTTAGTGTTGATTCCGTCCATTCGTATATGTCTATGCTTGAACCAGGAAATGTTTGTCCCCAGTGATTGTGTTTGTATTCTTGTGTGTCTTGCTCATACCATACCCATTTTACTTTAGACAGATCCCACCAAACCTCTCCTAGATGATTTTCATCCCACGGAGTCTGCGTGTTAGGATTTGATCCTGTGTTGTATTCAGCTGGATCCCACGGCGATTTAATATTAATTTCTCTGTCTGCTATTCCTAGTATTCTGCCCTTGATCGGATCATATAAATCATAGTAATCTCTTATTTGTTTGCTTTTTGTATTAAAATCAAATACCTGTCCTAATTTGCCTGTATCAATTAATGCTGTTTCCTTTACAAGATCTTTCCATGCGAACTGTCCAACAGTTTTCAAGTCATAGTTTTGGACTGTACCGTCATTTTGTACTTTGGTGCTACCATCACTTGATATGTTGCCATTGTCGTCTGGTGCTCCAACAAACACACCATGGTCCGTGATACATAACCCTCTGCCAAAATCATCATTTTCGGATACAGAACTTGATGATAGCTTGTCGTCAATTACAAATTTTGTGTTGTATTTTGTTGCAGTGTAGGCCGCACCTGACCCTTTGTTTTCGTCTACAAATAATGTGTCTTGTAAATCGAATGTTGTTGCTCCTGAATCGAATCTAAGTTCAACTGCGTTAGAAAAATTCTCTGCTCCAATCATTATTCTGTTACCATCATTGTTGGTAGTAACAGTTGAACCAAATTTCATGTTTACTTCTGTGTCAGGTGTATTCAAAGTTTGTTGTAGCGTGAAGGTGTTAGTTGATCCATCTACGTTCCATTTGTAGTAATACACCGCACCGCCATCTGCCTGTAATAGTTGATCTACGCCAGGTGCACCAATAATAAGTGTCGTGCCATCTTTACTCATTGCGATCGCTTCTCCAAAGTTTGTGTTCAGAGAAGACCCGTCAGCAGATGTTCCAGTCAAAGTCTGTGTTAATACAAACGAGTTCTGTGAGCTTCCGTCACTTGCTGATCCAGATCTCACAAATATCTCAACTTTGCCTGCATTGCCAGGAGCCAAAGAACTGACAGCTAAAATGTCACCATTATCGTTCGTTGCTAATCTATGCCCAAAACGTTGTCCGCCGCCGCCGTTTGGTGCTTCCAATGTGTAGTCTTGTGTCCATGCATCGTATGTTGATCCATCTGCACCAATTCCCCAGGTGTACATGTACACTCTTCCAGTGTCATTGTTATGTCCAGGAGCTGATACAAAAAGGTATTTGTTCGTGGTTGTCCTCGTAGAACTTATCTGTTGTTCAGCAATTTTGTGATCCCATCCAAAATTTAAATTCTCATTGCTGGATGATCCATCTGTCGGTGGACTTATTGTATCCAGTATTCCATACTTGAATGAGTTTGGATCCCATATGTAAAGTTTAAGTAGTCCTGAATTTAGCTGTCTCGTGCTTCCGTCAGAATCTAAAGTGTTTGTGTATGGTGCTCCAGCTACAACAAAGTTCTCATCTGTACTCATTGATAAAGAATCACCCAACCTGCTTGTATTGTCAGTATTTTCTGTCATTGTAGCAGTTGACTGGGTGCTGAATGCTGTGCCGGCATCTGGTAATCCTCTGAATAAGAAAGTAAGTTCTCCTTGTCCTTTTCCTGGTGCTGAAATTACTACCGATCTTCCGTCATTCCTTGCAACAATACGATAGCCAAATTCTTGGTCGGCAGTGGATGCATCTGGAGAAAGTATTAACTTAGAATTGTAAGGATCTTGTTTCTCATAGACATGCCATAAGCCTGCACTATCCGAATCTACAAATACTTTATCTCCCGGGGTCATTAGAGTATCGTCTCGGTCGTTGTAGTCACGATATGATAATTTGTTATTTGTGTTATCCATCGACGACAATCTCACTGAAATAAATTTATACACGTTTCCAAAACTGTCTGCTGTTGATCCATCTAACAGTGAAGGTAAAAAAGACACACTCCCTGAGTAATCAATTATGATAGTATTGTGATCGACTACGCTAGACACTTTATATGCACCGTTTAGCTGACGTTCCTCACTGTTCGATATAGCAAAAATATCTGCTTCTGTTGTGGATGTGCCTCCTGACAGTCCATGTGATTTGTCAAACGTTACCTCTAACTGATTTTGATCATTGATTGGCGTAAGCGTAGCTATGTTGAACCCAGCATTTGTAAGTCTAAACACGTCCCAGTCGTTGTTTGATTTGTTTGCTACCCATATTAAATCATTTCCAGTAACACTGTTCATGTCTATGTCCAACAACTCTTGCAAATCAAATGCAGTCCTTTGCACCTGGCTTACCTGCGGATAACCTGCAGTTTTGAATACCTGTGCATGTTCTCTATCGAATCCTTCTTTACTGTAATCAAGTCTGCTGAATGTAGTTGAAGCTGTGTATTCTACAGGCTTGTAATACAAATCCTCTTTTGCTATGCCTTTGGATCTTGCAAAGTTTCTAGTAAAATTAGAAGAATCAAAAAGTTCTATACTTTGAGGATCTGCTGTGATGCTACTCTCTCCTAATTTGATTTGGATATTTTCTATGCTATCTGTGTTTCCAAATTTTCCAGTCCTTATCATCCATTCAGGATATAAATCTAACGTTATGTCTTCGTTTTCATATTTTGCTTTCAGTATCTTGTCAATCGCCGCTTCTGTTCCTTTTTCTCTAATGTATCCCTGATAAAACTTATACTGTGATACATCGTTTACAAATAAATTTTCTAAGTAATCTCTTGACTGATAACCTATCAATCTCTGTGCCAACTTCTGTTGCGATTCATCAAAATTATTTGTTTCTAATTCATAAAAATCGTTAAATTGAGATATTTTGTAATCGAAGTTTGGAATAAGTTGTGGAGCTGGTTTTTTATCTTTTAACATCCAGTTTTCTCTGTCAAATGATGTGCCACTGTTATGGTTCACTTTTGCCACATAGAATTTTCCTTGGTATTCGACACTATCGCCTATTTTGTAATCTGTATTTCTAAGCCAATACGTAACCTGAGCGGCATCGAACACAAAACCAGGAGCATAGTAGTCGCCATTCCAATTGCCTGTTTTCCAACCAACCAATTTTAATCTTTGTTGTCTGAATCCTGTAAATGGTTGGTATATTATATCACTGAAAACAGTGCTGTTGTCAAACAATATAATGTGTTCTTTCTGTACTGTATTCAACGCAATATTATATAGACCAATCTCGGATGATTTAATAGATAGTTCGAATGTCTTCCCCATCCGTTTTGTGCCAATCTCTTTGATGTCTATTTTTCTTCCGCCTGCGTCTACAAGTGAATAGTCTCCTGCTAGGTTTCTTAACTGTCCAACCACAGCATCTTTAGTATCTAATTCGAATCCGTCTGCGGCCGGAGACACAGTGATTGCTGATCCAGGTGCCCATTCCTGCGTAGTCCAAAATAAAAATTCTCTAACTGCATTTTGCCAATTTAATGTTTCTTTCAATTCATTTGAAAATTTATTAAAACTAAATCCTTGCGTCTCTAACCATTTTCCATAGCCAAGCAAGAAATCAGTTACATCTTGAATAGTAGTAAACACGTAACCATAAGGAATTGTTTGTGCCTCGCTGTAAAAGTCATTGTAACTTTTTACCTCTGTAGAACCAGGTACACTTATTCCACTGAACCTGTTGGTTTTCCTCGGATAGTAAAATTTGAAATATGGTTTGGCAGTCGAATATCCTAAAATTTTGTAACCACCCAGTAACGAAGATCCGTCATGTGAGACGTCTGTGTTCTTTTCAATCAACACTCCACTGTAGGAAAAACTGTCAACAGGATTTGACGTTCTAAAAAGTATCTTGTAGTTTTCGTCTGGAATAAATTTAGATCCCGACGTTGAACCTGGTGATACAGAATCTGTTAATATTTTTAGATTATCTTTGTCTGAAAATCCTCCGAGTTTGTATGCTAATTGCACATTCAGAGCCTTCATCTTATCATAGTAAAAAGTTTTTACGTCAAGATTACGAAACATTAGGTAATTTACCACCAATGGTTGATAACCAGCTGTTTTATAGGTAGTTACAACACCAGTTGCTGAATTAGTCGACGTTTCCAGATGATATTTAGAACTTGCTAAAGTTCTTCTTAGTCCTGTATCCTTGTCTATTTGGTTTCCTGATATGTTTGTAGTAAGTCTAGATGTATCAAAATAGTTAGAAAAGAACTTGGCAGGACTTGCCAACGCCAATGTTTTTAACACAGTGAAAGGATAAGCACTTGATCTTCTCCAAGTAGTTTCAGCAGGTGATTGATCACCGAACTTCCAAGACGTACTTCTTCCAACAGCATCTATCTCATCTATCAACCCAACACTCACTGGATCTAATAAATTTCCTGAGCTATCAACTGGTAGGTAGCTTTTAATACCGGGCTTTCCGTACCTGCCTGATTGCGTTGCTATTGCGTTCCATAATACATCGTTTGAAGAAGTGTATGGTGCTGGTCCATACAAGGTCTCCCAGTCTGTGGGCTTCTCAGAATGTCCAAGCATTTCCCATGGTCTCACATGGGGTGCATCTGTATCGTAATGATGTTTATAGATGCCTCTCCAATGTCCTTGTAGATTTGTACCTGTGACTGCACCTGTCGATCGAGAATAGTTGTATGTGAAAGGTGACCCTTCGCTGAATGAAGTGTTGTTGATGTACTGAACATTGTTTCTGCCAGCCCATACATAAAAATCAGGTCCCATAATATCTGTGACTTCATTTACTGTGTATTGCGATGAAGTAAATGCACTCGGCATGACATCAGATATGTTTACAAGACTCGAATCATAATCTGTTTTTAAATTATTGTAAATTCTTTTTTCAAGTTCTAAAATAAGATCGTCTCTTTCATCACCATAGGCTTTGATTATTGATCCATCATGCTTTCTGATGACACTAGTATCTATCAAATAGGTATCGTCAGTAAACGCCTCAGGTTTAAATCTAGGATACATTCCTAATTTTGTCGGCGATGTAGGCATGAAGCTACCTTTGGTATCTACATAATCCTTAATAGTAACTGTATCACCCTCGGCTAACGTTTTTGAAATTGTAATACTATCATCGTCTGTGCTGAATGTATAATCTGTATCAACTAAAAGTTGTGTTCCGTTTAGGTATACGTACACTGCCCTGTTACTCACTTCGCTTATATCGTGTTTTGAATCGATAGCATAATCAACTTGAGAAGATCCTAAAACGGTGTAGTTTCTTGTGGAAACATTTTCACCGTATCCAATCATGTCCTCATGGTAAAAAGGAAACGTTCTAGTTCGACCAACGGTGATCTGTTTTATAATTTCGTCTACTCTGTCTGCGGCAACACCTTCATAAGCTGTACCCATAGCGTAGGTTAAAAATGAGTTGTACCATTTTTCGTACTCTTGATTTACATAATCTATTGCCGTAATAACATTTGTATCTTGATCTATCAAACCAAACATAGCCGGCATTAATGGTCCTTCGTGCTGATGAATCGTACCACCGTTCAAACGTGCATTTGGTTTATCTCTTAAATTACTAGTTCCTGGTATAGCACCCGTTACATCTTGGTTCTTATCAAATATATCACGTAAGTGATGCAATATTTGACCGAACGTAAATTCTCCTAGTTGCTCATTCGCACTATTAGTTGAAATGTTATCAGGTATTTCATATATTCCGATCTCATCAACTTTTTTGGCACTACTGTATCCTGCGATACGTATCTGATCATTTACATCCAACTCTTTGTTGAATTTAATGTATCTGTGTGTTGTACCATCGACTAAAGTGTAGTCTGTGATGATAGTTTTTCTAAGACCATTTACGGATACTGATAATTCTAGATCACTCAGTGATGCTGATTCTTTGTAAAAGTCTATTGCAAAAAGTTGTTTTTCTGTGCTGTCTACAATGGCTGTTCTAATTACACGCTGGTTATATGGATTAGTCCTCTTGATCCAAGCGTTTCGCGAAACGTGTGTACTGCTACCGGTAGTATAATGTAGATGTCCCTCGGCAAGTTTTTTTGTAGTTGTCTCACCGTTTGACTGATATGTAAATGCTCCGCCTGTGTGATCCGATTCAAATACTATATCGCCTACATTATTAATAGTGTTGTACTTGACTTTGATTCCCAGCACAGTGTCTGTTGTTGCAGTATCGGAAGTTGCAAATTTAAAAACACTTGCACCAGTAAATGATGAATTTGGATATGTTGTTTTATCATCGAAACTTATATGATCGTTATCCCACATTCCAAACAGAGGTTGTTGGTTTACATCTGTCTTCTCCTGTGCTTCTATCCATTTTTTACTTGTAGAATCATAATAGAAAGTTTTACCTTGATTGTTTGTACCAAATTCTATGAATATGCTATCATTATCTGACGGAGTTCCGTCTGAGGCTTCTGTCAGAGATATAACCTGACTCGAGTCACCGGCTGTAACAAAATTTACATCATAAATTTTACCATTGACTAATGGATCTGTATCAGCTGAAAAGACAACACGCATACCAGTTGCAAGAGATAATCCGTCAGTGATATGACCAAGCTGATTTACTACAGTGCTAAATGCGTCAGTGGTCACATTATCAAAGAGTGTGACAGACTTCTTTCCAACAGTACCATGATTATAAAGTGCAAGTCCTGAATCAAATTCTATAATAGGTCTTTTGGCTCTGTCCGTTTCATCTAAATTTGGTGTAAAGCCCGTAACTTTCGCTGTCTCCTCAATTACCGATCTATGGAACCACCTGTTATAACGAGACCATGCATTCATATCTCGAGAATCTCTCTTGATTGTTATATAATCTTGCTTCTCGGGTATGTAAAATGCTTTTGCGTATGGTCTGGTATCATATCCAACTGTGCCATACTCTATAGTCGTCGCTGTTGAGTAACTTCCGGGCGTAATCAATTCCTCTACATCTGTAAGCGTAACTGCATCGCCGACACCTTCGACATAATATTCCTTGCCTTGATATTCTGCCGAAACCAATGAAGATTTAAATTTTATCTTCATGCCATTAGAAATATCTAATGTTCTTAGGCTATAATTTTTTACCCCAATTATGTCATTGGCAACATTTATAGATGTTGAAGCTGTTGCATCTCTAATTTGTAAAATTCCATACATGGCATCATGATTGCCACACTGATAGTATAAGGTTGCCGGGGCACCTGTCGGAACTGTAAATGTGACTGTGCCACTATCTGTTCCGGCATTTGTTACACCTGAAGTGTAAAATAAATTTGTCGATCCGTCTTTGTACGGCTCTGTCATTATCCAGAAAGGATGTCCTTTGGCATTTACTTTAAATTTGTAAGTGTTGCCTCTATACAGTGTTATAGTTGGATTATCTTCATTGGGCCTGTGATTAAAATTATATGCACCCTTGGCAAGATTTACCACATCGTACTCTGCTACAGCACCAGGACCTACTGAGTCTATTTCTATCGATGGCGGTCCTTCGGGTATCCAGTAATATTCTCTGTAATTGATCAGCTTATCATAATCGATTGCAGGATTCCAAGAGTATACAAGTTCTTTGTTTAACCTGTCATGGTTATCTACCTTGGCACCAAAATATTTTAATTGATTTATGTAATCATCATATGTTGCAGTAAATTTAACTTGGTCTTCCGGATTTACAGATGTTGTGTCTTTGTCCGTGTAGGTAATTGCAGGCTCAAGTTGATAGGCAAATCTATCTCTAGATGTGGCATCTATATACCTGTCGTTTACATTTCTTGTATAAGCATCTTGCCTTCCTATAAATCCATCAAGCCTTTCTAAAGAACCTTTTTGTACTAACGGATCTAAAGTACTAGCTAAAAATCTTTGGTTAGTGTCTGTCCTGTAGAACGCAGGTAAATGCTGTACTGTCCTTCTGTACTCGTTATTGCCTTGCTTGACAACTTCGTTATTAGTGGATGAATTTATTTGATTATCCGCCATTAGTATCCTGCTCCACTACTGCCGGTGCTTGACCCGGAACCTGATGTAGTAGAGCCTGACACTGCTGATCCTGATGTAGTGTTTGTTGTGGATGTTGTTGAAGTTACCACAGTGCCTGATGCAACTAGTTGATTGGCACCAAGGGCAGTTATTATGGATACATCATCAACGGTGGCCCCACTAATGAATATTTCGTCTGCTGACGAGTCAATCTGAAACAAAGACCCAAAACTTTGTCCTGATTGATTAGGCACTATAACAACTGTAAGTAAGTCAGGTGCCAATTTATTGTGTACGTAAGCCGATAATTCTGTAAAATAAAAACTGTCACCAAAGTCCCAATTATCCAATGCAAAAAATTCGTTTATTGCGGATATTACCCTAGTTTTAATTACAGCATCTGTTACATTTGTTTTACTATTTTTAACAACCTTAAATGTTGCTTGTAATTTTTCTTCAGAATTATTGCCAAAAAGTATTTTATATTTTACAGGATGGTATATTATTTGATCTGAAAGTGACTTTAACTTGTTAAGTTGTCCTGCATAACTGATTCTTAATTGGTCCGCAGTCGAAGGTATAGGTTTTGTGCCTCCGTCTTGTAGCCATATTCTAAATAGATTATCGTATGTTCTTTCTAAAAGATATGTGTCAATTATATTTGATACGCTAGGATCGATTCTAGTTTCCTGTCCTGCATGGTGTCTGTATTGGAAAGATATAGATCCTCTTCCTTTTCTCGCAAGGTAATCAGTTGTAGTAGTCAAAGTGTTTGTAGTAGAGCTATATTTTTTAATTACGTCTTCACTCGAGTCATAAAAATAAAATAATTGATTGTCTGCGTAAGAAACTGCATTAAGATCTATGTCAATTTCATTTTTAGTTACGATAAAGTTTGTTGAAGCATATGGTCTGTATCTTTCTATTGTATCATATGAAATATATTTTTCGAAAAACACAAATTTTGTAGTTTCAGATAATGTTGGTTCAACAACAATATCAAATATTTCAGGATTATCAACTACGCCATCATCGTCATCGTCAAAAAATCCAACCTGTACTTTCCTGTTATCTTGAAATCCGTCCACTTCTGTAACTGTATCCACTATTTGCCACGTGATTGGGTAACCTATACTGTTTCCAGTAGACACCAAAGAATTTGTTTTTAAAATTTTTACAGTATCCTTGACTGATTTACCTGTGGTGTAGTCATAAATTTTTTCTTGTGTATCGTAATGGAATTTGTTTTGACCAACTGATTCAAAAATGTAATCTAACTTTCTGTAAAACGTTGTGTATGTATTTCCGTCGTTTGTAAACTTGAACCACCAACTTGCATCTAAATTACCATTTGATGTACTTCCGGCGTCATTTAAAGTAAAAATCTCACTGGTACTAAGGTTAGTAGATGTAATCACTTTCCATGTTTCCGAATCTTGATCATATCTTAACCCAAACTCTTCATATGCGTCAATTCTTGACAACAAATCTGCTTCTAGAGTTGAGCTAAATGCAGTTGTAAAATTAGGTATTATTGCATTAAGCACAGCACCGTCTGGAATGATATCAGATAAAGTAACCGGTCCAGCACCTGATTCTAAATTGCCAAGGCCTCCGTTGGCTCCGTCACCAACCACCGCTCCAATTTTTGCCCATGCTCTGTTTTCGCTTTCGTCTGTTGTTAATGTTACTAATTTCCCGTTTTTAAATCTCCTTGTATCAGGAGATGTAAATTTCATTAAAGATCCTGGTTTTGCAAATTTCAATGCCGATGTGGCAAATTCTCCCACTGTCAGTGCACCGCCTGAAGTAAAGTAACCTGTGTTAGTGTTAGTCGATGTTGAAGTGCTATTCCAGGTTGCTGTAAGTGTGCTTAAATCTTTTGTGCCATATTTAAGATAGTAAAACTGTCTTGCATATGCAGTCTTTAACTTGTTCTCAACAGATTTGTCTAGCACGGACTGTATGTCGTTTTTATTATTAAAAGTGAAAGTGAATTTCTGTAAAGATTCTTCCCTATAAAGTATTCCGTCGTCTGCGAAGACCGATACGTTTGAATAGGCTCCTGTTGGATCTAATATCTCTTTTGCTCTTGATATTCCCGATGCTGATCTATTCACTGATCTCGCCTTCACTATCTCCTGTGATACACCCAAAGGCACCACTTGGTAGTCTTCAGCTGTTATCATTCTATTTTGTGAGTAATAAACTTGCGCCGCTTTTTCTTTTATGGAGTCATTACTTTCGCTAGCCGCCGCATTGTATACAGATGATTTCAAACTACAAACAACCTGTAACGTTTGTTGTCCCCCGTTTGCGTCAATGTAAGGAATAGAAAGTCTAATATTTTGTAGGTCTGCAGATTGTATTGCGTACTTGGCATTATCGCTTACTCTGTAGTACAGTCTAAATGATCCTAATGGCATGTTAGCAAAATTTCCATCGCCAAATACTAAATCTATTGCATCGTCATTTTTAGTAACAACATTGAAAATATTTCTTTCAGCTTTAGAAAGAGAATTATAAATTGCATTGTTGCCGGCAAGTGAAGGAACCTGTGACCATCGTTGTGCAATTTGTCCAAACTGATCTAGCTTGAATAACCATACATCTGAATCGTTGATGTTTGTATTTTGAATAGGTTTTACAAAGTTAGTTGTGGCTGTGTCTACATTGAAGTCTATATTTTCGATCCGTCCTTGTTTGAATAGAAAGAAAAAACCTGTATTGTTTGAACTGTCACCACTGCCATCTGATCTGTATGTGTAAGTTAGGCCCGTGCCATTGATCGGTTCTGCTTCATATATAGATTCCGAATTTTCTAATGAAGACGGAACAATCTCAAATGCTCTACTCGTGCCACCTATACCTTTTGTAAATCTATATACCGGCAGGTCTGTTTGATTAGAACTTAATGTGTAAACCTCTGTGTCTACTCCGCCAATGGTTCCTGACTCTCTTGGATTACCAAATAATTGTCCTGTTTGGTTGGCGGCGTTTAGTATAGCTGTGAATTGCTCTCTGTAATTTGTGTTTGCACTGTCGTTCCATACTACAGATGTATTTGCTAAATTTGTACCTGTGCTGTCAGTAACATCCTGTGATGTTGAGACAGAATCAATTTTTAAAAGTCCAGTGGCTGGCTTATTTCTTTTGGCATTGTAGTTGATAAGTCTTGCTAATCTCAGAATTGAATTTCTTCTTTCGGCAGTCTCTAAAAAATTTTCTCTTGCATTTAGGTCTACCCTGAAAGATAATGCTTGAGATATGTAAGCAATCAAGTCAATTAATGCAACATACTCAGAGCTTTCTACAAAGTCATTGAAGTCGTCCGGATAATTCTCACGTAGATACGCAACCATCGTCCTACGTAGAGTTTCAAAATCGTAACTTTTGAAATCCGCCTGTTGGAAAGACTGGTAGATCTTTTTCCAATCTTCCGCTACTAGTAATCTGTTTTGTCTATCTGTGCTGGCCATACTGTTTGTATGGATATTTATGTATTAAATTAAGTGCGTGTATTAAGATAGACGTAGCAACGAATTTTCATCGAAGTTGAATCTTAACTTTTCAGTGATATCAAGAGGAACATAGGTGATGCTGGCCTCTATTGCAATGCCTTTATCGGCCTCAGACACAACAATTTCCTGTGTGGAAATCCTAGGATCAGCATTTAGATTGGCTGTGACATCCTCTATTATAGCGTCTTTAAGTGCTGTTGTGAATGGCTCAAATATGGCATCATAGATTATTGTGCCAAATTCAGGGTTCTCAACACGTTCTCCCTTACGCACACTGAGTCTGTTAATCAGATCTTGCTTTGCACACTCGAAGTCATACAGTTTGAAATTACGCTGATCGGCCCTGGAACTGAATCCTTTGAATGTAACCTTGTTACCTTGTTTGCCCGATGTATTGTTTTCGTATGCCATTTTTTATATTTACTCCCTAAAATCTAAAGAAATCCTTGATTGCCCCGATGGCCTGATTTTTTAGTTCCGCTACCTGTCCTTGAATGAAGCTTATTACTGCTTCCTTCGGATCTAGGGTTATAAGTTTGTAGATTTCCTCTGCCTTGACCACAAGTTTTTTTAGATCATCTACAGGCAGTTTAATCTTGTCGTTCAGTTTCACAACCTTGCTCAATTTTTCTGACACTGCTTTTATGCTTGGTTGTTTCAGAAGTTCCGCTTTGATCACTTTCAGTTCCGTTGCCGACAAATCCGGGCTGGATTTCTTGATCTCTGCCATTGCTTCATTAATGTATGCTTTTGTTCTCGCAGTACTGCTCTGCCTGTCATATGGTTCGTGGGTCACAAAGTCAGACACAGTGGTCTTGTTTTCGATCTTGTTAGGCTTTCCTTGCGGTAGAGGATTATCGTCGTCGATGTCTATGAGCCCTTCTGTTACCTTTATGCCAATGGCATCTGGATTCAACCATGATGGTCCCCATGTACTGCTGGCGCCAACTGAATTGAAATGCACCTGTGATCCTGCTAGGTCAATCCTGCCACCGGCTCCATGCAGTTGTGGTCCGTCTGTGAATGATGTTATACCGTCCCTGGCGTAGTTCCTGACCGACCCTTTCTGTGAGCTGTTCAATATGCCCTGCTCACCCATAGCGAACAAGTAACCTTTTGCGTTTAAGGCAATGTTGGTCTCTGATGTGAAATTGATCTGACCCTTGGCATGGAAGTTGATGTGCATGTCTGAGTGTACGTTGAAGTCTCTGCCCGATCTCATATTGATCCCACCTTCGGAGTAGACACTGACTGTGCCGTCCGCATCCATCTCGATGAATGCCTTGCCCGTTCCGTTTGCAAGATACACTACACCCTCTGTGTCATGCATCAACAACTGGTGTCCTGATGCTGTACGCAATCTTGTAAGTTGATTGGTGCCGTCCTCGGCGCCGTCGTCCATTACGAATGTGTGGCCTGAAAGTCTTTCAACAATTTCAGTAGCGTTTGAATCCGATGTGCTTACCTGTGTAGCTTTCTTTTTTTCATTTACACGTCCGGGTGTGCTCATACCGAATACACTGCTAGGAGCTTCTCGCTGTGCAGACGAACTAGTAGTACCCCTCACATCATCACCGATCAGTCCACTTTTAAGTAAAGTCTCTGCAAAAGGATGTAAAGGTCGGTCCTTGTTCTGGTAATTGCTTTCGTCAACATCTGCGTATCTATTGACCTCACCAGCTGGTAGATTCTTTGTGCCATATTTGCTTACACCGTCCTTACCGTCTTGGTCTTTTACCTTATCGCTTGACGCAATACCTGGTGTCATGTGATTTGTTAAAGGTTCCTGAATGCAACCTATCCAGAATGCTTGGTCCATTTTTCCTTCGGCAAAAATTACAAGCACACGTGTTTCTAGATCCGGTGGCACTGCCCAAAAACCATAAGAGAACTGTGAGTCATCGTAAGCCTGTCCTGGCTTGTTGTGTCTCAGTCCTTTGGTCCCATAGAAAGGAGACAGATAATCACAATCGACAAGACTATCAAAATTGCCATCGTATGTTCCTGTCAGTGCAGGAATAAGGACTTTTAAACGTCCGGCCCTCAAAGGATCTTTGTTGCCTTTTACGATACCAATATATGGTCCTGAATTTTCTATACCCCAATCCTGATTCTTTTGAGGTGCTTTTGATGTTGACGCATCGCCCTTAAGATAGTTGTACATCGACATTATACGAATCTCCGTATATCAAATTTTTCCATTAGCCTACCAAGTGCATTGTTTTTTTCTTCAGTTAGTTTTGCTTGTAGGCCGTCTTTGTCTAAAAGTTTGTTTGATTGATCTAGGTAAGGATGTGGACCATAAACTTTTTTACTTGTAGGGGCATAAGGCCTGGGTCCTTGATTGTTTGCTCTCACTAATTGTAGCTCCTGTACAAATTTACCATCCTCGAATACACTATCAACTTGAATCACTCTGTAAAATCCGCTAAACGCAACTTGTTCATCTTTACCTAATTCGTACACACCTTTATTATCATCTAGATCGGTCGGCGCTCTAAAGTTTAATTTAATTATTGGTTCTCCTAGGTCCATGTTGTAGTTTCCGAATATTGTGCTCCACATTTCCCTTCCACCTGAGAATGCTGATCTGTTTCTATCGTTGGCCAACCCAGGTTTTTTTACATCTGGATTTGTGGGTATGAACTGACCTTGACCTAGATATGCGGGGTCACCTAGTATTGTCATATTCATTGTTACCATATCTGCTGTTGGATTGGAAAGTGCGTCAATGATTTGATCCAATCTTCCTGCATCACCTTTTTGCACACCCGCACTCACACTTGTTACTACTGCCGCATTACTTTTGTGTATGAATGGAGGATCGGCAAAATTATTAGTTGAGTTCGGATCCGTAACACTAACAGTGTTGTCATTACCGAGTTTGCTGAATTCGTCTGTGGCAGATTTTCCTTGTATGTCTTTTATTTTCGAGGCAAAATAGGCAACTTTATAATTGATGTTCAGATCTATAATGTCAACATTGTCGCCTGTGAAAATATAGTTGTAAACTTTTTTTACGTAATTCTCATAGGTGAACCCTGTGCTAGTGCCTGGTTCGGCCAAAGAATATGCATGTACCTTGTACGGTCTTACATGGTATATAATTTTTTTTGGATGTGATCCTCGTATTCTGTCGAACCTTGAGTTGTCTGGAATAGCATTTGCATCAATGAAAAAATAGTCAAAAAACATGGAGTTTTCGTCGCCCCCTCCCTTGATCTTTGTTAGGAAGTTTTCTAATGAAAATTCATTCTGGAACCTGGGCAGAGATTTCATTAATTCGGTGATAATCGTCAATAGGTTATCACTCTGTTTTACTTGTCCTGCTTTTCTCAGTATAGCTCGTTCACGTGCATCTAGATTTTGCCCGCCTATTGCAATGTCGCCCATACCTAGGTTGGTCGCTGATGGCACTTCACTGGCAAAAGATTCGTCTATGGTGATTTGGAATGTGTCTTCTTTGCCTTCCTCACCAAATTTCTGTACAGATTCTTGCCTAAGTTGTTCGTTCATTATGTCCTGTAGATTCTTCATTGTCTCCGAGAGCGTATCCCCCGTATTAATAACTCCCGTTGTCCGTAGATAAGTGAACCTATTCACAAACGGAAACTGATTGAAAGGTATTGCCTTGACCGTATATGTTGTGCCACCCTGGTTAACATCAAGCTCCATGTTGGTTAATTTGATTGGAATGACTCTTTTTAAATTTTCTGCCTGCTTAGGAGTTATTGTATTACCAAATTCATCCATACCTTCGAACTCCATCGACAAAAGGTAAGGTGCATCGATATGATCCAAGAAATCATTGTTAGCGGCGGCGCCTCTAATTTTTTCAAGTAGCGATATTCCTAAAGGTTCGACTATGGTCATGTCTATGTTTGTGACAGACGTAAGTCTCCTTTGACTATTCAATCCTGGAATGTTGTTCATTTGCACACGTTGGAAGTATAAGTCTCTGCCTTCTTTGAGCTTTGCCTTTGCACTTCTCAAGGCTTCTTTTGCGAGTGGCGATTGCACTGCTTTTTTGTTTTCCGCATTTAGTGTGCCGTCGGTTGCGTTGGGATCGCCAATACCCCCTGATCTGATAATAATGTCATGAGCTTTTGAACTCAAAAGTAAACCAGGATCTGCAATTTCAAATCTGTTCAATGCACTCAAAGTGAATATTACGTTGTAACTTGCAAATTTGAACAATGGATTGGGTACAGCAGATACTCTTTCTGTTTTCTTGTCTTCTAATACCGTTTTTTTTGCAAGGAATGTGTCGTCAAAGTTAGAACTCGAACTGTTATTAAAATTAATGGCCATTTTACAACCCTAGATCTCTTAATACATTTTCTTTCTTTGGAAGCTGTATAATAACCCCGGGTTTGAAATCATATATGGGATCTTCTATTTGGTCTGGATTTCTCTGTGCGAACACCCACCAAAGCCTCGGTGATCCATAAAGGTCATATGCCAACAGATCTGGTCTGTATGCATATGTTCTTTCAATGGTGTAAGACTGATCATCATTCTCCGCAGTCAACGTTCTAGGATTGAGAACATCCAAGTAATCTCCTTGTTCTCCTGTTTCGAAATATGGTGATGTGTTTGAATATTTTACCATTAAATGAATCCTACCTCATCGCTCTGCGAACCGTTCAATTCTCCTCTGACAAATTTCTTCATTGAGAAATTCTTGACACTGTCTCTGCTGTAGATAGGAGTCACCAACACCGAGATGTTTGAAAGTGTAGGAGCCCAAGTTTGTGATTCACCGGCATCTAACGGCGCAAGTCCGGCTCTCTGTCTCGTTCTATCTGTTTTTAAACCAGATTCGTTTTGTTTTGTAGAAATATAATCTATGCCTGGTCTAAGTTCTACGTTGAATGTGTTGAGCACGACCGGAACCTTGTTGAACATATGGTCTCCGTATCCGTACAAGTGTAATATTGGTGGCGGATTTCCTTTAAGTCCTGCTAAACCATCGTCTTTTCCAAAGAACATTTTTGTAGCTGTTCTTAGAAAATTAACAGTTGCCACCCAATGCTTGGCATCTTCCTGATTCTGTACAGGAAATTCTCCAATGATATTCAAGGAGTCAACTTGTGAATTCTGATAGGCCTGGTGTGGATAGTTGCTGTGAGTCATTGCCATTGCATCGTAGTTTGCGGAATGCTGTATAACCATCGAAGGCGTAAGTGGCCAAAACATTCCATTGGACGGTTTCAACGGTGCCATGATAGGATTATTCTCAAAATCAAAAAACGTAGATAACGGACCTGGTGGAACTGCTAGTCTCACACGCCACTCGTAGTCTTCGTTTCTACCTGACCATTTAGCCCTTGCATTTACCAACTTGCTGTCTGTAGCGATGCCGGCACCTGTAAGTCTGCCCAAGGTCCTGTCGAATATCCCTTGTCCTGTGTCCTTGATTATTTTTCCTAATCCTTCTATCATTTAAATGGTTGCTTTCCTTTTAAAAATTTTGTATACTTTAACTATATTTATAGGCATAATAATAGGCGCATTTAATATCCATACGATACAATTCAACAGACCTGTTTGTGGTCATTTTACATTAATTTTACATTAATAATACTGGAGAATTATGAAAAGAGTAAAGTACCTAAACAACCGAGATCTATTGGCACAAATACATGCCAGTAAGAACACCTACTGCTCGTATGTTACGCCCGACGAGGATTCACAATACGATTTAATTGTGCCGAATCTGAAGAAACTAAATCCAAGTGCAGTATCCCAGGCCAGAAAAGCCAAAGCAAAAAGACTTACACAACAAGCATGGGAAGATGCAAAAGCATCCGGAGCCAAAAAAATTAAACTATCGGATTTCACTGTTTCTCCTAGAAAAATTGAAAAGACAGATTTAGTGTTCAGAGTTATGATGTTTGATCATATACCCCTGGACAGTGAAAGAAAGAAAAACCCAAAACAGACAGCGGATCATCACTCAAAGGTCAACTTTCCACCATTCCAACATTATAGGCTAGACAAAAAAGATAAACCTTTATGCGTAGGCAAGTCGCACTGGATTGGAGGAATGAGCAACGGACACTTCTCCGCAGACCATGGGAAGATGACAAATCAACTAGCAATGATGTACATGAAACTTTGTGAACGTTATGGAACACGAGCAAACTGGCGAGGCTACACTTACAACGATGAAATGCAATCACAAGCACTGATGCAATTATCTCAGATTGGTCTACAGTTCGACGAATCAAAATCAGATAACCCTTTTGCATACTACACAGCGGCCATAACAAACAGTTTCACAAGGATACTAAACATTGAGAAGAAAAACCAATCGATACGAGACGATCTGTTAGAATACAATGGAATGACTCCATCGTTCACAAGACAGAACGAGAACACCACCGCAGGTCCTTCATACAAGGAGATGATGAAGACAGCACACGGCGATGTTATGCAGGTTAACAAAACCGGTATTACGAAACTAAACAGAGTGCTAAAGAAAAAAGGCAAGATTGAAACAAAAGACTTTGAAACTGTTAATTCTAAAAAAGTTGATTTAACCAATCACCAACCAATTGTAAAAAAGAGATGGTAATATAAATGGCATTCTTTAAAAAAGTTGCTTGTTTTACAGACATACACTTCGGTATGAAGGGTAATTCTAGAATACACAATGATGATTGTGAAAATTTTGTAAAATGGTTTATAGAGCAAGCCAAAGCAGAAGGCTGTGAAACTTGTATATTCCTAGGTGATTGGCATCATCATAGAGCCAGCACGAACGTTTCAACAATGAACTACACCGTTTCTAATATGGAGAGATTAGGTGCGGCGTTTGAAAAAGTATATGTAATAATGGGCAATCACGATTTATTCTACAGAGAAAAGAGAGAAATTAATTCTATGGAATTTATCAGGAACATACCAAACATACATCTTGTTAATGAATGGCTTGTCGAAGATGACGTTGCAATTATTCCATGGATAGTGGGTGACGAATATAAAAAGATTCAAAAAATGAAGCAACAATATGTTTTTGGTCACTTCGAACTGCCGTATTTCAAAATGAATGCAATGGTAGAGATGCCAGACGTAGGCGGAATACAAACTGACCATTTTGCAGGTTGTCAACAAGTGTTCTCAGGACACTTCCATAAAAGACAACAAATGAAAAACGTAACTTACATGGGTAACGCATTTCCACACAACTACGCAGATGCATGGGATGATGATCGAGGCATGATGGTTATAGAACACGGAGGAAAACCCAAGTATATAAATTGGCCAGAGATGCCGAGATATATCACTATTAAAATAAGTGAATTGTTAGAGGATCCAGAAAAATATTTAAAACCAAAGATGTATGTGAGGGTAACACTCGATGTGAAAATATCATACGAAGAAGCAAACTTTATCAGAGAGACTTTCATAGACAAATACGAACTGCGAGAACTACAACTAATACCGGAGCAGATTGATCAAGCACAACAGCCTACCGTTGAAGTGCAAAAATTTGATAGTGTGGACCAAATTGTAGTGAAACAGCTACAAGGCGTAGACTCGGAAACATATGACAAAAACGTACTAACAGCAATTTACAACGATCTAGATGTCACAAATTAGTAAGAAAAAATTGATTAAAGTTTTAAAAGGCGATATTGAGGTACAGCCAACTAGGGAATCATTGTTGGATCGAATGGCAAAACCTGTGACACAAGAGGAATGGCTAAAGGGATATCATAAATGGGTACAGGATCAAACACTATCCACACCGTTGTCGGAATACGAAGCAATAGAGAATATAGGGAAAAAACACAGAAAGAAAACGAATGTTAACGATTAAAGAATTAACTGTTAAAAACTTTATGAGTGTGGGCAATCAAGTCCAAGCAATTAATTTTGCCAATAAAAATCTTGTGCTTGTGATTGGTGAGAACATGGACCTCGGCGGTGATGATGCTGGTGCTAGGAACGGTACTGGTAAGACTACAATTATCAATGCACTATCCTATGTGTTTTTTGGTGAAGCACTAACAAACATCAGAAGAGATAATCTCGTGAACAAAACTAACGAGAAAGGAATGTTAGTAAGTGTCAAATTTATTAAAAACAATGTCGAGTACACAATAGAACGTGGAAGAAAACCTCAAATATTTAAATTCTATGCAAATGATATTGAACAAAACATAGAAAGCAACGAAGCACAAGGTGAGAACAGAGAAACGCAAGTAGAGATCAATAAACTAATGGGAATGACCCATTCTATGTTCAAGAACATAATTGCATTGAACACATACACACAACCGTTCTTATCGACGAAGGCAAACGAACAAAGAGAAATAATCGAACAATTACTTGGTATAACTTTACTTTCACAAAAAGCAGATCTGTTAAAAGAAAAACAAAAAGCAACAAAGCAAATACTAACGGAAGAAAAATTAAAAATTGATGCCAGGGTCACTTCAAATGAAAAGATACAGGAATCGATCGAAAGTCTAAAGATAAGATCTAATGCATGGGCCAGTCAGAAAGACAAGGACATAGCAAGTTTCAAAGAAGCAATAGCAGAGCTAGACAAAGTAGACATTGTAAAAGAGCTAGATGCACACAAGAGATTATCTAAACATAATGAGATGCAGACTGCATTGAGAAGTCTAGAGAAGGAAAAAGCATATCATGAGGATTCATTAACTAAAGCAGAAAATACAGTAGACAAGACAGAGAAGGATCTAGAGTTTGCAGAAGCGGCCAAGTGTCCAACTTGCGAACAGGAACTGCACGACGACAAGCACGAACATCTGGTCGGAAAACTTAAAACAACACTAACTGAATCAAAAGAATACACAGAGAAACTTACAAACGATCTTGCAAAAATACAACAGGACGTAGATACCATAGGCGATCTAGGCAACATACCAGACACGTATTACGATACAATAGATGAAGCATACAACCACAAGGGTTCTTTACAGGATCTAAAACGCCAGTTAGAGCAGACTGAGAAAAAAGAAGATGTGTATGCAGAACAAATCGAGGAAATGGAAAGTAAAGCAATACAGAAAGTTGATTTTGAGAAGGCAAACGAACTAGAAGACCTGCACAGACACCAAGAGTTCTTGTACAAGCTATTAACAGCAAAAGATTCATTCATAAGAACAAGAATCATAGAGCAAAACTTAACATACTTGAATCAAAGACTTGCATACTTCCTGGGCAAAGTAAAACTGCCACACACAGTTACTTTCCAATCAGACCTAAGTGTTCGTATCGAGGAACTGGGTAGAGAACTGGACTTTGATAACTTGAGCAGAGGTGAGAGAAACAGATTGATATTGAGTCTGAGTTGGGCATTCAGAGATGTGTGGGAAAGCCTTTATCAACAGATCAACTTGTTGTTCATAGATGAATTAATAGATGCTGGTATGGATATATCGGGGGTTGAAAGCTCAATGGCAGTTTTAAAAGACATGAGTAGAACACAGAAGAAGAACATATTCCTAATCTCTCACAAAGACGAATTGGTAAGCAGAGTAAACTCTGTGTTAAAAGTTGTAAAAGAGAATGGATTTACAAACTATGCCAATGACGTTGATATTATTGTTTAATATTTCCTAGTAGTTTTCCAATGGAATACAGTTTATCATCTTTATCCTTGACCACATAAAAGAACATAGTTGGTTCAAGACCTAACTTATCACAGATTTGTTGATTTATTTTTCCATATTTTTCCCATCCGTAGTCCCTGGGTATGTTGTCCATCATAAAAGATCCACATGCTGTTGTTAGCTCGTTATACTTTTTCTGTGTGCTGATCAGTGTGCATGAATCCATTGTACGCTGTCTGGACCATCTTAACCCTACCCTGTTCCAAGTGAAATTGTACTTGGACATGCTCATGGCGAAGGATTTTATGTTGGGATGATCGAAGTTGAAGTCAAACCCTTTTGCGGCCGTGACCCAAGCACAATCAATGTGTATATCAATTCCCTTCTGTTCACACTCCTTTAATACTGTTTGCCATTCCGGCCTATTACCGTAGAAGTAGTTTGGCAAAGATACTATAAGAGGTTTTCCGGGTTCGAGGTTTCCAGGATTGGTGTGTTTTTTGCCCATGACTGTGTAGTAGGCGTATTCCTTTCCTAGTATCTGAATATTCCATTTGTGTTTGCTGGCCAGACTCTCTATGAAGTGTGTGCAACCCATTATCACATCAACACAGGGAAATTTGTCCCATCCTTGTAAATCATTAATTTTTGTGGACCTGAACCAATCACCGGCCTTTTCTACAAATTTGTCATGGTCAATATCTTTTTGTGGATCACTATACCAACTTTTTTTAAGTTTGGACAAATGCTCATCATGTACAGGCGAAAGCTGTGTGTCTAGATCTTCTATCTTTAAATTAACAATATCTAACATACATGCTCTTCCTCAAATTATTGTTTTCACTTACTGTACCTGTGGTTCCATGCAGACTCACCGAATTGTTGAGCAAGGCATAACCGCAGTTGTACTTGTATTTAAATGTGTCAATCACTTCGTTCGTGCTATTAAAAATGCAGGTCCCTACGTTGTCACCTTCGCCTAAATATATTTGTAATGCCAACTTTATCCTTGAATCATCTAGGTGAGGAAATAGCTTATATCCCTCGTAATCAAACCAAATATCCACACTTTCAAACTTCAAATCTGTTTTGAATTTTGATCCCAGGGCACTTGTAATTTTAGTACTGCTGAAAAAAATTTTTAACTTTTTCATAATCGTTTCATTGTAATCCACTCTTAGTCTTGGCTTATTGTGCTGTCTCTCTAACTTGGTACACTTCAAATTGTGGATTTCCAACTCATTTAACACTTCCATTCCAAAAAATTCATTGAAATGTTGGTAATATATTCCTTCTTTTATCAGAAGTGGTGATTTTTCTATTGACGAAACCACATCTTGTGTGCTTAAATGTAACATATGTTAATTAATTATATCGTACGACAATAGAAGGAGAAAAAACATATGTCAAATGAAACACATGAGTCAATCATGACAGCAATACAAACCTACTCAGAAGAGAATGGTAAGTTCGTTGAAAAAGGTGTTAAAGCTTCGGCAACAAGAGCCAGAAAAGCATTAGCAGAATTATCAAAGCTGATCAAAGCAAGAAGAAAAGAGATTCAAGAAGTTAAGAACGCGGCAAAGACAGCGGCGTAATTTTCCTTAACATTTAAAGTCTAGAACCCTCGGAATGAAAGTTTCGGGGGTTCTTGTTATGTGAAGTAATTTTCTTTAGTACCTTCTCTGTAAAGGTCCTGCGTTATACAATGTATACCGTTATCCCAAAAAGTCCTATCTCTAAATCTACAAACAATAGGGTTAATGTTGTGACTTTCTAAAAAGTTAAAAAGTTTTCTATTGACTGCCGGGACTATGCAATTAGATTCGTCTATTGAAAGTAAGTTGACATCAAAATTGCTTTCTAGATAATCACCACCCCAATCGTGCTTTATGGGTTTTTCATTTTCTGCTTTATCTAAATAACAAATTTCCCAATTGGGATAAATGTCCTCTAGGTCAGGAAGCTCAGTTGTGGATACAATCACTCCCGGTTTGAGAATACTGTAAACACCGTCCATGTGCCATCCATGCCTTGTTTTATAAATTTTATAATCTTGTCTATGTAGTATGTCGGTGATTTTATTTTCTGCTTCTAGAGAAACGTGTTTGCTGACGTCCCAGTGTATATGACTGCCACACCTTATCATGTTTCCGCTGGATATGTCATTGCCCAAGAACCATTCTATGTTGTCCCGGTCTATCTGTTTTATAATATTTTTATAACCTGGTATTACTTTTCCAACAAAAAGTTTTTCACCCAGAACAATGAAATAATCACGTGGTGATAACGGAGGTCTTTTAGTCAGATCCTCTATCTCGGGCCTGTAACATCTTACTCCGAAATTTTCTAATATTTTTATAATGTAGGCAAAATCCTCTTCTGTACGTTCCATTACACCTTTTAAAATTTCAGGTACATCTGCTTTTGGTGTTGCCCTACCAACAATACAGTGTTTCAAAGGTTGAAAAGTTGTGTAGCCTTTTACAGGTATCATTTTTTGATAATGCCTTTTCCGTGTACTCTAACACGGATATGACCATTATAATAATCATTAGTTTCCAAGACCTTACGTGAGAACTGCTCTCGTGCTTCCACGTATGAAAGTTCTGACCTCGATCTACAGTAGAACAGTATTTCTCTCTTGAAATTTTCCTTGCCCAGTTTGAGAATGTCTATGGTCAACTCGTCGCTGGATCCGTAGTAATCTTGCCAGTCACTGTCCACTTTATATCTACGTTTGTTCTTTCTTCCCTTGAGAGGAGCCCTGGATCTTTTGAACCTTGCAAGTTTCTTGCCTATGTATTTCCTACCGTTGGTTGTATTTGTTATCTCGTAAACAAATCCCTCGCAGTCCTCAGGCAAAATGGTAATATCGTTTCCTTGGTATGTCCAGTGCATGTTGGTATTTAAAGCCAAAAAGATTGACCAACTTTTTTATCTATGTTATATAGTAGTGAAGGGCAACAGCATCCTTCCACCAGGCAAACAAATTTCCCCATAGGCAAACATAGCATCTTCTCAGTGAGCAGTGAAATGCACCGGATAACGGGATAAGTGAATCACTTGATGCACCATACAAAAATGATGAGGCTCTTAGAAAAAGATAATCCTCAGGTTTACCAGATA